>Ga0306865_1000215_pt1 | contig 29770 bp, 31 predicted proteins | sample AntRauTorckE5431_FD_190441 | JGI IMG/M metagenome (GOLD analysis project Ga0306865, IMG submission 190441) | Saline lake microbial communities from Rauer Islands, Antarctica - Metagenome Torckler E5 #431 (v2) (version 2) | ecosystem: Environmental > Aquatic > Non-marine Saline and Alkaline >... | reverse complement strand
AACATCAATCATATCGGTATATTTATCGCAAAAAAGTTAGGATATTACTCCGAAAAAGGACTTGACCTTGAAATTTTAAATCCGCTTGATGACAATTATGCTACCACTCCTGGAAAAAAGCTAGAGTTGGGTGTAGCAGATTTTGCCATTGCCCCTTTTGAGACCGTAATAAGTCTGAATAACAAAAAAAATAGTGTAGATGCTATTGCGGTTTTCGCCATTTTACAAGAGGACATTAGCAGTATCGCTTCTTTAAAGTCATCTAACTTTGACACCCCAAAACTGTTAGACGGGAAAATATACGCCTCCTACAAAGCTCGCTATGAAGACCACATTGTCAAAGAAATGGTTAAAAATGACGGTGGAAGTGGAGATATGAAACTGGTCTATCCTGATAAGTTAGGCATATGGAATACATTATTAGAAGGGACGGCAGACGCCACATGGATATTTGATAATTGGGAAGGTGTAGAAGCAGAGACTAAGCATATAGAATTAAACAAATTCTCCATGTCTGAGTACGGTATTCCATACTGTTATTCGCCCGTTATTATTGCTAAAAACAACCTTGCCATTGCCCACAAAAACGAGTATTCCCTTTTTCTAAAAGCAACTCAAAAAGGGTATCAATATGCCGTAGAAAACAAATCTAAATCCACAAGCATATTAAGAGAATACCTAACAGATTACGACAAAGAGAATGTTGATTTGCATAAATCTCTTGACATCACAGCTCCGTATTTTGGTGACGAGAAAACATGTGGGCTTATGAAACCTAAAAGAATTGATGTGTTTTTAAAATGGCTCGTAGAACATAGTTTAGAGGACAGTACCATTATTGATCAACACTTATTTACAAACGACTTACTAAAATAGCAAGGCCTTTTCGTACGCTACCTAACTCACAAGAGGCTCGAGCATAATCCGTAGAAAACAAACTTTGTCACCATATCTAGGGACTCTATGAAAGAAAAGAAACCTTCCCGCAGAATAGCTCTACAAAATGCTAGAACTATCAATGATCTATTTTAGCGATTAACTAAGTTCAATTTAAACCAGAGGTTCATTTGTAACTTCAATGTGGCAATTATTAAACCACTCCTGTACATAAGATCTAATTGAAGAATTAGTATGCTAAAGAAAACAACGAGCATACAACAACGACTAAAAAAGGATAGTTAACTTTGTATACAGTCAAACTCCTAGGCCACCTCTTCACAATACATTTGAAGAAAAAACATCTTAAATAATATAGCATGAAATACATTCTTTTATACATCTGCATTTTGACCAGCTCTATTGGGCTTTGTCAGACCGTAGACTCCTCTTATGTTGACGGTAGATTAATAGCACGACTAAATGTTGGCTCTACTCTTAACTTGGATACGTATGATTCCACGAATTTGCTCTTTAATAGTGCAATTGAAAGTTTCGGTATAGACTCCATTTCAAATCCCTTTACAGGATTAAATTCTAGCTTAGACAGAACGTATAGACTCTTTTTTAAGGAAGCTAATCTGATTGATTCATTGGTGGTAGTACTTACCCTTTTAAATGAATTTGATCTAATAGAAAAAGAGCCTGCATTTTATGTTTCCAGCACTCCTAATGATGCGGAGTTATCTTCTCAATGGTATTTAGGAAATATAGATGTGTTCAATGCTTGGGATATCACTTCGGGAAATGGGACTGTTAAAGTAGCCATAGTAGATAATGCAGTAAGTACAGTACATCAAGATTTAAAAGCAAATATCTGGGATAACCCAAATGAAGCAGACAACCTCTTAGACGATGATTTAAATGGTTATACAAACGACTTTCACGGCTGGGACGTAGCAGACAATGATAATAATCCCAATCCTCCATCTACCGCAGCCGAGTCCAGCTATTTCACTCACGGTACGCACTGTGCTGGTATTTCTGCAGGATCTACTAATAACGGTATCGGTATAGCTGGAGTCGGATATAACCTAACCATAATTGCCGTAAAATGCTCTCCAGACAACAGTGATGGTGAATTTTTATCAAATGCGTATGACGGTGTGTATTACGCTATACAAGCAGGTGCCGATATAATAAGTATGAGCTGGGGCGGGTCCGGCGGATTATTCACTACTGGACAGAGTATAATCCAAGCTGCTTCGTCTGCTGGTATTGTTTTGATAGCTGCGGGTGGTAATGAGAATACATCTAAAGAAATTTATCCAGCTGCTTACCCAAGTGTGATAGCCGTAGGAGCCACGGATAATAAAGACATTAAAGCAAACTTTTCAAACTTCGGAAGCTACATTGACATTATGGCTCCCGGGGTACAACTGTACAGTTGTTTATCAGGTGGTGGTGATGGTTACGGATATAAAAGTGGAACGTCTATGTCTTGTCCTCTAGTGGCAGGTGTAGCTGGGCTTATCTTAACCCAAAAACCCAATCCGTCTCCCACTGAAGTGAAATCTAGAATAAAAGACAATGCAGACAATATAGATGCTCAAAACCCAACGTATAGCAATGCTCTTGGAGCTGGTCGGATCAATGCTTTCAAAGCATTGAATGGGATATCTACCTCCGTAGAAACGAACTCTTTAGTTAATACTTTAAACTACTACCCTAACCCAACGAAAGGAATTCTAAGATTGAATTTAACTCCGACGGACATTACCTTGACCAATTATTTGGGTCAACTAATGGATGTAGTACAGGTAGGTAACACCCTAGATTTACACCATCTGCCAAATGGGATGTATACTCTTCGAGCTCTGACAAATAAAGGGTGGGAAATTCACAAAATAATTAAGGTGAATTAATCACTGGACTTCCTTGTTAGGCATACTAACTGATAAGGAAACTTCGCCTCTAGACTAGGCAACTAAACTGCCAAAACTTACTATGATCCGGTGATAGGGGATGATGGTAGAGATGGCAAATGTGAGAATTTAGGGTCACGAAGGGAAAAACACATTAAAGGAATTTTACTCCGCTTCCAAAAGCACTTTAACCTCCTCTTGTAACTTTGGAAGGTGATTTATAATAATACCCCAAAGCACAGCATCGTCTACTTTATCATAGCCATGTATTACAAAATTACGAGTATCAATAATTTTTCTTGCATGCGGTATCTCCATTTCAGGATAGGACTTTACCAATGAATTCATAGCCTCACCTATTATCTCAATTTCTCGCTCTACTGCTCTTCTCAGCATTTTACTCTGCTGATAGTCTTTGAAATCTCTATTCTCTCCTATGTAATCATGGATAGACTCTATAGACACCAAAATATCATACAGATATTTCTTAGCACTAAGCTGCATATACCAGTTGTTTACTACTGTCTACAGAAGAAATAAAATAAGGGTTTGATAGTGAGGATTCAGTCACAAGATCAATCTCTTTTTCAAATAAATCTACCAATTGCTCTCTTAGACTGAAGTAGTTTTCTGAATACTCCGTAGGTAATAATTCTGTATTAAAAGACACTAAAAAATCTATATCACTCGTAGGATGCATACTATCAGAAGATGCACTCCCAAATACATGCAATGTATTAACCTTTAGATTTTTACAAATCTGAAGTAGTTGGCCTTTTTTATCTTCTATGAGTGAATTCACTCTTACAAAGATAGGATTTTTGAGAATAGTAAAAGTACTCGTATCTTTTGAGTAACTAAACGCACACTATTCGTATCAAAACAACTCCAACTGTTGCTCTCTCTCTGGGTTTTCCAAAGCCAATAGCTTCTTCTTAGCAGGTAATCCTCCAGCATAGCCCACTAAGCTCCCATCACTTCCTATGATGCGATGACATGGGATTATGATAGAGATGGCATTTGCTCCATTGGCAGTGGCCACCGCTCGGATCGATTTTTCGTTTCCTAGCTTTTTAGAGAGTCCTAGGTACGTCTCTGTTTTACCATACGGTATAGCATTGAGTGCGGTCCATACCTTTTGCTGAAATGAGGTTCCTACTAGCTGTATCGGGATATCAAACTCTGTAGATCCTTCATGAAAATAGGCATCTAGCTGTCGTATAGTTTCCTGCAGCACAGGACTAGATTGCTGTATAAACTCAGCATTTAGTGCAGTCCTTATCCTTGCATCTATTACACTTCTCATTCTTCTATGCAGCCAGTCTGCTATACACAGATCGTCTCCGTGGCTACCGAGCAATAGTTCCCCTACAGGCGATTTATAGATTATTGTGCTTATTTTATTCAATACTCCTTCTAGTTAGCGATACCATTCAGTTGCAAAATACGGTTTTCTAACGCATAATCTGGGTTAAATTTGCACACGAATTTGTTAAATAATTCAGTTATACAATTATTGAATACCATGCACAGAACACACACTTGCGGAGAACTAAGAGCAGAACACATAGGACAAACCGTAACCCTAAGCGGATGGGTACAGACACGCAGAGATTTTGGAGGAATGACTTTCATAGATTTGCGTGACCGATACGGTATCACTCAGCTCGGTTTTAATGAGGAGCAAGACAAAGAACTAAATGCTCGTGCTCGCTCACTCGGACGTGAGTTTGTGGTAAAAGTACACGGTGAAGTAATAGAGCGTAGCAATAAGAATGATAAAATAGCTACCGGGCACATCGAGATCAAGGTGACTGAATTTGAAGTGCTAAATGCATCTCTCACCCCACCTTTTACCATAGAAGACAATACGGATGGTGGTGAAGAAATCCGCCTAAAGTACCGCTACCTAGATCTACGTAGAAATCCGATACAAGAGAAACTAGTACTCCGCAGCAAACTCAACAAAGCAGTGCGAGATTACCTAAACGACGCTGATTTCATAGACGTAGAAACTCCATACCTTATAAAATCTACTCCAGAAGGGGCACGAGATTTTGTGGTACCTAGTCGCATGAACGAAGGGCAGTACTACGCACTTCCACAGAGTCCACAGACCTTTAAGCAGCTACTTATGGTGAGTGGTCTAGATAAGTATTATCAAATCGTAAAATGCTTTAGAGACGAAGATTTTAGATCAGACAGACAGCCCGAGTTTACACAGATAGACTGCGAAATGTCTTTTGTGGAGCGAGATGACGTACTGGATACTTTTGAAGGATTAATTCGCTCTGTTTTCAAAAGTGTAAAAGACTTAGAACTAGGCGATATACCAAAACTAACCTACGATGAAGCCATGAGACGCTTTGGTAGTGATAAGCCAGATATGCGTTTTGGGATGGAACTAGCAGATCTAGATGACGTAGCTAAAGGCAATGGTTTTGGCGTATTTGATACTGCAGAAAGTGTAGTATCCATCAATGTGACCGGTGGAAATAAGTACACCAGAAAAGAGTTAGATGCTTTCACAGACTGGGTGAAGCGTCCACAGATAGGAGCTCTAGGACTTATCTACTGCAGAGTAAATGAGGATGGAAGCTATAAATCTTCGGTAGATAAATTCTTTGACCAAGAGAAACTAGCACAATGGGCCGAAAAGTCTGGCAGTAAGGCAAATGACCTCATACTCGTGCTCAGCGGTAAAGCTGAAAAAGTACGTAAGCAAATAAACGAACTCAGACTGCACATAGGTGACTTAGAAGGATTACGACCAAAAGATAAATTTGCAGCTTGCTGGGTGGTAGACTTTCCACTAGTAGAGTATGACGAAGAGAGCGATAGATGGCATGCCATGCACCATCCATTTACCTCTCCCATACCTGCAGACAGAGATAAAATGGAAACTGATCCAGGAGCCGTAAAAGCTAACGCATATGACATGGCCATCAATGGTATGGAAGTAGGCGGCGGAAGTATCCGTATACATGACAAGGCTCTACAAAAGCGTATGTTTGACTTACTTGGATTTACTCCTGAGGAAGCACAAGAACAGTTTGGTTTCTTGCTCAATGCATTCGAGTACGGAGCACCTCCGCATGGTGGTATTGCTTTTGGGCTAGATAGACTGGCAGCCATACTTACAGGTACAGACTCTATACGTGATGTGATAGCATTCCCTAAGAATAATATGGGACGCGATATTATGATAGATGCTCCTGCACCGCTGAATGCGGACCAAAAGAAAGAACTAGGAATGTCTTAGTCTATTCTGCTGGCTTTAAACATAGCTTCTTGGTACGTATTGGAGCAATCTGCCAACATAGAAGTCATGCGTTTTGCACCGTCTCGGTCTTCTCCTGCATTGATAAGAAGGTATTCTGTCTTTGTAAATTCCTTTAGTATTATCTCAGTAGTACATGAGCAATACTCCTTCCTCTCAGATGGGTAAATTATGGTCATACCTGCTCCATCGTCTAGGCAGTTTACTATCATAGTCTCGGAATCACCTGCCTTCCACACTATATCCTTTGTTTGGTAATTGTAAATCAGTTTAACCACTATAAGTATGACTACTAATACCATCACTCCTATCGCTATATATTTTTGCCACTTATTGGTCATTGTCTTGTTCTTTGATGCAATAGTATTCATTCTAAGCATATTTTATTTTCTTTGAGAAGTAATAAAATTCAGATGCAAGTAAAAGCCGACAGTCCAGATCGCTACTTTTCGTAGATACCTGAAGATAGCCAAATGATTTTTATTCAATAATGCACGGCCATGAAAGACAATATGCCTGCTGAACTTCATCCGCACTTCATTGGTCTAGCTTCGCAAAAGAATACTATCTTCTTTTATCCTATGGGAATGTACGCTAGTGAGGAATTAACTACTTGGTTTAAGTACGAATACATAAAACGATGCGAATATAAACTAGACCTAGGGAAAGCTGTGTTCGTTTTAAGCGAAAGGACGACATCCCCGAAGGCCTCCTAGATAAACTCAGGGCTAAAATGAGCGTGCAAGAATGAATAGCTACCTACGAAAGAGTAATTACGAAATCAGTCGAATAATTAGTTGTCTTTTTCATATTGTCTTAATTATTATTATTGAGTTACGTTATATTTTATTAGATTCCAAACTGTACTATCTCCATCTATATATTTCACTCTACCTATGCCTTTAGCCCAGTAAATGGTTCGGCGAGATAGCACATTGCCCATATTGAAATCATACTGACGTACTTCTTTATATGTACTGTCTCCTATTAAGAGAGTTTCATAATATGCTGTATAAGTCTCCTCGGTTCCTGCTAAAGCAGTAATGGTTCTATCGGTTACATCAGTAGTTAGCACAAAAAACCCCCCCATAGGGGTGAAATCTGCACTACTCCAATACTCTGAAAGATGGCTGCCATTTCGAGCAAGAGGAGAGGCTCCCATTCCAAAAAAGTCAGAAGGGTAGTAGCTACTGTTATATCGTAGATCGATAGATTCATAGTTTCTATCATCATCTTCTACTATATGATCTTCCCGTTGGTAGAGATAGAGACTGTCTATATCTCCAGTACTATTTTGATAAATCCAGTAACTCCCTTCTTGGTATAAACAGTACTCTTTTAGCGTTTGGTCTATATAATCTGTGCGGAGTTCGCGGTCTTTGCAGCCATAATGTGATGTGCCAGCTATAAAAGTTAAAAGTGTGACTATTAGAATGTGTACTCTAGTATTTTTCATTTTGTTATTTATAGTGGATTTAGAGTGTATGCTACACTCTCTAAATCCGGGTTTTTCTTCTTTCTTACTTGCATATTACGTTTAGTATAGGGCAAGTAGGGCAAGTAGGGCAATAGAAAGCGATAAACTTTCAAGTTTGCTCTGAGCCACATTTTTATTTTTAACATATTCATTTTAAAAGCCGAATTAACGATTTGGCGGACTTACTATGAAAACCAACCTCTCAATTTAGCAATGACCGCAGTGTTAAATTTAGTTTTTGTTAGCATTAATATTTTTCTTTTACGTATTCTTCAACTAATTCTCTACTATTTATTTTTATACCCATACAGCCTTCCATTGTTCGAATCGTTGGTAATTCCGAGTAAACAGTTTCTATCCAATTGTCTATCAGTTTGGTGTCCTTAAAATCATTTTTGTTTTTTTCATAATATTCAATGGCCATTAATCTTGTAGCAGGGTTTTTACTATATAAGAGTGTTCTGCAAATTTCAGTACTAATTTCAACTTTTTCACTGAGATATAATCCTCTATTCGTAAATATAGATCCAGCATAACCTCCTGAATAACCATATTTTATTCCAGAAAAAGGTGTCATTAAAAATAGTGGATTCTTATTCATTACTGGGCTATTATCGCTTATTTGAATTGGTCGCTCCATTTTTTCAATATTATAATATCGATAATAAATTCTCTGACTATCTATTTTAAATATGTTTTTATAAAATTTCAAATAGCGTTTCATAAGTGATTTGTGATTCGGTAAATCTGGTTTGAATTCATAAGATACTACTTCATTATCTTTAAATATAATGGTATACCAAATAGAAGAGTAACCTTTTCCCATACTTTCTTGAACATAATTATATCCAAATCCAAGGTTTTCCTTTTCGTGAGAGTTAACACCAAGAATATCAATTATATTTTTTGAGTCGTTATTAATGATTTCTCTAAATTTTGACAGAAAAATTGAATCTATCGTAACCCATTTTTCTACTATGGAATCTGTTGATTCATAAAGTAGTTCTGTATGTCTTTCACTATTTATATTCTCATTTTTTTTGAATTCATAAGAACCACAAGAAACTAAACATGTAAGAATAAAAAATAATATGTAGATTATATTGTTCAAATTAATGCTGACATCAGTATAAACCTAACTCTACCCAAAGCATACGTCTCCGCCTGCTGCGGCAAGGTATTTTCCTTATCTGTATAACTAGAAGCAGTCGTATGAATAAAGAAAAAAAGCAGTGATGGTTTAAGGGTTCTATTTATTTTCATTGTTTCCTTTCGCAAAGTAGTACAATTACAATAAATCAGAAAGGGCTGTAGATTGCCTCCTAGGCTAGTCCTTCTAAAAACTCCACTAACCTATTCACCGCCAATCCTCTGTGGCTCATATCAGACTTCTCATCCATCGTCATTTCTGCGAATGTGCGGTCGTATCCATTAGGTGTAAAAATAGGATCATACCCAAAACCACCCTCTCCACTTCTCTCAGTAGTAATTTCACCTGCACATATCCCCTCAAAACTGTACTCTTTTCCCTCCCAAATGAGAGCTACCACAGTTCTAAATCGAGCTTTTCTATCAGATTTCCCCTTCAGGTTTTCCAATAGTAAATTCATATTATCTTCACTCTTCTTTTGCTCACCCGCATAGCGAGCAGAGTACACTCCTGGATCTCCATTCAGTACTTCCACCTCTAGTCCTGTGTCATCTGCAAAGCAGTTTTCGCCTGTCTTTTCATATACTTGTCTTACCTTTTGCAGTGCATTGGCATCTAAGGTGTTTCCCGTTTCTAGTAATTCGTCTGGGAAGACGTCAGCATCTAAACCCTCTATAGTATACTCTGGCAGTTTAGCTCTGATTTCAGCTATCTTATTGACATTTTGCGAAGCAAATATGATTTTCATTATCGGCAAATATATGTTTTGTAAGACCTTGTCCGAGAAGCAAATTCTTACTTCTGATCTGCAGGTGTATTCCTACCAAAAATTTACCATCTTTGCCTTGCTATCGAACCACAAACACCCATATCATCTAAACCACTCGCTGAGCGTATACGCCCTATCTCACTGGATGAGGTAGTAGGTCAGCAGCACATCATAGGACCGGGAAAGCCGCTACGCAAAGCCTTAGAGTCTGGAGCTATGTACTCCTGTATCTTTTGGGGGCCTCCAGGAGTAGGTAAAACTACACTGGCTCAGATTTTTTCTCACGTACTCAATAAGCCTTTCTTTCAACTCAGTGCTATCAGTGCTGGTGTAAAAGATATCCGAGAGACCATAGAAAAAGCCAAGAAAACAAAGTTTATGGGCAGTGGGGGAAGTGCTATTTTATTCATAGACGAGATCCACCGATTTAATAAAGGACAGCAAGATGCACTATTAGGTGCAGTGGAGCAAGGCATCATCACCTTAGTAGGTGCCACCACAGAAAACCCCAGCTTTGAGGTAAATGCTGCACTCCTTTCTAGATGCGAGGTTTTCATACTTCAACCCTTAAAGCTAGCAGACCTCAAAGATTTAGTACATCAAGCGTGTAAACGCGATGATTTTCTGAAATCTAAAAACATCACTATAAAAGAGTGGGACGCTCTAGTGCAGGTAAGCGGTGGAGATGGAAGGAAACTGCTCAATGCCCTAGAAATCATCGTAAACTTTAGTGATACTAAGACCGTCACTATTACGAATAAACTGGTAACAGAAGCGGTACAGAAGAAGCTAGCCATGTTTGACAAAGGTGGTGAGCAGCACTATGATATAGCCTCGGCACTCATCAAAAGCATAAGAGGCAGTGACCCCAATGCTGCTGTATATTATCTAGCCAGACTTATAGAAGGCGGTGAGGATCCTAAATTCATCGCTCGTAGATTGATTATATCTGCCAGTGAAGATATAGGCATGGCTAATCCCAATGCTCTATTACTAGCCAATACGGGTTTCAATGCTGTAGCCAATGTGGGCTACCCCGAGTGTAGAATAATCTTATCTCAGATTACCGTATACTTGGCTACTAGCCCTAAGAGCAATGCCAGCTATCTGGCCATAGGTAAAGCACAAGCTCACATAAAAGAGACGGGCGATCTATCCGTTCCTCTCAGCCTTAGAAATGCTCCTACTAAACTAATGAAAGAGCTGGACTATGGCAAAGGCTACAAGTATTCACACGATTTCCCTAACAACTTTGCAGAGCAAGAATTTATGCCTGCGGAAATAGCTAGTGCTAAATACTATGAGCCTGGAAACAACGGTGCTGAAATAAAAATCAGGGAACGGCTAAAGAGCCTCTGGAACGATAAGTACGGATATTAACTGGCTCTCAGTCCAGTACCTTTATAGAAAGTTTTTCTATTTTTTGCTCAGATGCTTCCAGTACCTGTATCTCAAAGTTGTCTATCACAAAAACATCACCTACACTGGGTATCTCCTCCAGATTGGCAATCACAAAACCACCTAGTGTTTCATAATCACCGTCGGGGATATTTAATTCATACTTTTCATTTACAAGATCTACCTCTAGCTTAGCAGCTAAAGTGTAAACTCCACTTTCAGAGACCAGCTCGTCCTCTTCTACCTCGTCATGCTCATCTTCTATTTCGCCGAAAATCTCCTCCATGATATCTTCCACTGTGATAATACCAGCAGTACCACCATATTCGTCCACGACTAGAGCTATACTTTTTTGAGTGAGAGAAAACTCATTGAGCATATCATTCGCACTTCTAGACTCATTAGTGATAAGTATAGGAATCAAGATAGACTTTATAGTTTGAGGTTTTTTGTGTAAATCTATGTGATGAGCAAATCCTATTATATTATCTACGTTTTCTTTGAATACTAATATTTTAGAGTGTTGTGATTCTATGAAGAGTTTCTCCAACTCCTGTATAGTACTGTCTATATCTATAGCCGTCACTTCTGTACGTGGCACTAAGCAGTCACGCACTTTTACATTGCCAAAATCTAAGGCATTTTTAAGTATCCCTGTATCTACATCCTGCTCCTCCCCTTCATTATTGCTCTGGGCAGATTGAGATATAAAGTGGTCTAGATCCACTTTACCAAAAGCAGGCGTCTCCTCCGAAACCCCCCCTCCCATCAAACGATTTAAGATAATATTACTAAGCCAAATTACAAATTTAACAATAGGCCAAAGCAACACATAAAACACCTGAAAAGGATAAATTAATATGCTTAAAATTCCACTTGGGTTTAATCTAAAAAGTGCCTTTGGCAAAAACTCTGCAGTGATAAGTACAATAACCGTAGATACAATAGTAGCACTAAGCAATGCTAAAAAAGCTGTATTTTCAGTATAAGGAGCATACTTCTCTTCAAAAAAAGGCCTGAAAATCTCCTCCATTGTGATTCCATACACTACTAAAGCAATATTATTACCTACCAAAATGGTACTAATAAATTTACTTGGAGATTTAATATAACTAGAGCACATTTTGGCCCAGTGTTTCCCTTGGTTGCTCTTGAGCTGTATGCGTAGCTTATTAGCAGAAATAAACGCTATTTCTAAGCCAGAGAAAAAGGCTGAAAGAACCAGCGTGAGTAATACAAGTGAAATCGGTGACATCAATATGAAGTACAAAAATACCACATTAACACTTACCTATTTAAAAGCATCTCAAAGGATTGACACAAGAGAGCCTTTAGCCAACTCTCACTTTTCGCTATATTCGTCATATTATTAAATATGAGTACTACAGATAAATTCAAAACAGTAATGACCGAAGGATATACATTCAAAGGAGATTACATATTACTAGGAGGTGCAACTATGAATGGGAAGTCTGTAACCGACGCTCAAACAAGAGCACCAATCAAAACCTTCAATAGACATGGTCCCATGTCCAGTGTTACAATCAAAAAAACAACACTTATACTTACCTTAATACTCACACTATCCTTTGCAGCTTGCAAAGAGGATGTAGATGATATAACAGGCCCATTTATTGAAGAATATGAAATCTTAGAATTATCAACAGATTTCGGCAATATATATCTTCACCTCTATGATGAAACACCCCTACACAAAGCCAACTTTGATAGTCTAGTAAGGGCTATATTTTATGACAGCACAGAGTTTCACAGATGTGTAGATAATTTTGTGATACAAGGTGGCAGTCCTACGAGTAAGGACGACAATAGACTCAATGATGGCAGCGGAGGACCAGGCTACACTATTCCTGCGGAGATAGATTCTACTAGTTTCCAGCATTTCTATGGAGCCCTAGCTGCCGCTCGTACTGGCAACATGTCCAATCCAGAAAGACGTTCCAGTGGTTCTCAGTTTTATATAGTGACAGACACCTCTGGTGCACATTTTCTAGACGGCGAGTACACTACCTTCGGCAGAGTACTCGCTGGAATGGATGTAGCTAAGGCCATAGAAGGCCAGCCCAAAAATGGAAATGACCTTCCAAACGAACGCATAAAAATGTACTTGAAATATGTGCAACTAAGTCAAGCACAGTTAGACGAAAAAGGAATAGTACTACCCCTATAATTATAAAAAATGAAAATTAGAATAAAAGATAACTCCATACGATATAGACTCGCTCAAGGTGAGGTGACAGAGCTAGTAACCCTTGGCGAGACATGGTCTAAATGCCAGTTTCCGTCTGGAGAACTTGTCTACGGAGTAATGGCTACTGATGCAGATGAAATTAGCAGTGCCTTTGAGAACAGTAAAATAATTACCAAAATCCCAAGGTCATTGATGAATAATTGGGATATAGATCAACGAGTAGGTTTTGACAAAAAAACAGACGACCTCTATATCTTAATAGAAAAAGACTGGCAATGTCTAAAACCTCGTACACACGAAGATGAGAGCAACCTATATGCTAACCCCGGTTTGCTACCTGAGGCGAACCTATAAGACCAACACAGCCGTGAGCCGATGAACAACGAAGGACTACATCATATAAAAATCAATACATCCAAAAACGGAGAAATCCGTGAAATAGAAGATGTAGTAGCCGTAGAAGCTCCGCTAGAGATTCAGATACAGCACTTCACAGATGAGAAACCAAACGCTATCTCCGTAACTATGCGTACCCCTAGAGATGATGAAGACCTTGCTCTGGGCTTTCTATTTACCGAAGGACTACTAACGAGCTACAAGCAAATAAAAGCTGTAAAATACCAAGGAGAAAATATCGTAAAAATTTATCTGCAAGAAGGAGTAAAAGTAGAACTACAACGTGTAGAACGAAACTTCTATACTACTAGTAGCTGTGGCGTATGTGGCAAGGCAAGCATAGAAGCCATCACCACCAAAACTCAATACAAAATAGAAAACAAAGCTGTGCTGACGGACGTGGTGCTCTTTAGCCTAAAAGCCAAACTCGGCGAGCAGCAATCCCTTTTCAGTGCTACAGGCGGAATACACGCAGCAGCACTATTCAGTGAAAAAGGAGAATTACTGCTAATGCATGAAGACGTAGGCAGACACAATGCTCTAGACAAACTAATCGGCGAGGCATTTCGTAGCCGAAAATTACCGCTGCAGAAAAGCATCTTACTACTGAGTGGAAGAGCAAGTTTCGAATTGATTCAGAAAGCAACCATGGCCGGCATAGGTACTATAGTATCGGTGGGTGCTCCAAGCAGTCTGGCTGTAGAACTCGCTAGAGAGAATGGGCAGACATTGATTGGCTTTTTGAAGGAGAGCAGTTATAATAGGTATAGTTAAACATGAAACGCCTCTTATTAATCACCCTAATATCAGTTATTACCATTGTAGTTTATTACTCCAAGCCCCACGAAGAAATTGGGCCGGATCAAAAAATCGATTATTTGAAAGTAGTTAAGTCTAAACGAAAAATGTATGCCTACTTCAAAGACTCACTTATTCAGACATACACAATTTCATTAGGCGATCAGCCCTTTGGACATAAAGCATACCAAGGAGATGAAAAAACCCCAGAGGGTAAGTACACCATATTTAATCGAAACCCAAATAGTAGCTACTATAAAAATTTAGGAATATCATATCCAAATGATACAGATAAAGCTCACGCATTTCAAATAGGAAAAGACGCAGGAGGCGATATTAAAATTCATGGTTTGCCAAATAAGCAATCTTTTATAGGCAGATTTCACCGTTGGAAAGACTGGACAAATGGCTGTATCGCTGTAACTAATGAAGAAATGGAAGAGTTGTACAATTCTGTAATTATTGGATCTGTAATAGAATTGTTGCCATAATGAGGATCATTAGCTTGAAGAGTGTTTGAATCAAGTTATCTTTTAATTCAAAACTGTTCAGTACAAACCACACATGAACTCCACCAAAAAATGGAATTCAAAAACTTTGACTTCTCAGGTCTTATACTGAAAGAGCCTAAGGAGAAAGCAGTGGGTCTTCCTGTTATTATCTATTAGGTAAGAGAACTAGTTAAAAATTTATGCTAAAACCCCTATCTTTGAAACTATGACGATAGTAGAAAGACGGAACGTACTATTAAAAAAAATAGAAACCATAGAAGACGACAATCTTTTAAAGGCTTTGAACGCAATTATCGAATCGGATGAAGCAGACATTGTCCAATTCACCAAAGAGGAAGAAGAGCAAGTACTAAGAGGTCACAACCAGTACAAAGCAGGAAATTTTAAGACTGCAGAAAAAATCGAACAAAAGATTAATCTGTGGCTAGAACAGTAGTATTCTCTGCTGAGGCTGAGCAAAACCTAGAAGAAATCCTATCTTATTGGAATACTCGAAATAAGTCAACTGTCTTCAGCAAAAAACTCATCCGGGCCGTTTTGAACGCGGGTAATCAATTAGCTAAAAATCCGAAATTAGGCAAGTCTACGTCCATTACTGATTTCAGATCATTTAAAGTAAATAACTATCGTCTTGTGTATGAATTCAATGATTATATTCTAGCGATAGTAACCATCCAAGACCTCCGTCAAGAATACCTAAAACCATAAGACCACATGTCTACCCAAAAAATAGAGATAGAAAACTTTGACTTCACAGGTCTTATACTCAAAGAGCCTAAGGAAAAAGCTGTAGGTCTCCCTGCTATATTCTCTTCGGTAAAGCAAGCTGCCAAATACATGGATCCTATTGATGCATTTAAGCTAAGTCTTAAAATCAATCAAAAAGGAGGTTTTGACTGCCCAGGGTGTGCATGGCCCGATCCAGATGACGACCGATCTGCACTAGGAGAATACTGCGAAAACGGTATGAAAGCCATAGCTGACGAAGCAACCAAAAAATCGGTAACTGCTGCGTTTTTCAAGAAGCATTCAGTAGCCGAAATCTCTCAGTTCTCTGATTTTCAAATTGGCAAAAGTGGTAGACTCGCTGAACCAATGGTACTGCGAGAAGGAGCTACTCACTATGAATCCATAGAATGGCGGGATGCATTTAAACTTATAGCCAAAGAACTCAATGCTCTAGACTCTCCAGATGAAGCCATCTTCTATACCAGCGGTAGGACAGGCAATGAGGCTGCATATCTATACCAACTATTTATACGATCGTACGGTACAAATAATCTACCCGACTGCTCCAATATGTGTCACGAGAGCAGCGGCATAGGCTTATCACACACCTTGGGCATAGGAAAAGGCTCTGTGACACTCAAAGACCTGCATGAAGCAGAAGTGATAATGATCATGGGGCAAAACCCAGGAACCAATCACCCAAGAATGCTGGGAGCATTAGAAAAATGCAAAGAAAACGGAGGTAAGATTATCACTGTAAACCCGCTCCCAGAAGCAGGATTAATCAACTTTACCGATCCACAGTCTCCCATCAAAATGCTGAAAGGCGGAATATCACTTACTGATGTATTTGCCCCTGTAAAGGTGAATGGTGATGTGGCTTTCCTAAAAGCTATAATGCTTAAACTGGTGAAGATGGAAGATGAGAATCCAGGAAAAGTATTGGATTGGGATTTCATACAAAAACATACCTATGGTTTTGATACTTTCTTAGCAGACCTAAAAAAAGAAGACTTACAACACGCTATCTCCGAAAGCGGAGTAGAAGAATCTATCATCACAGAAGTAGCCCATATGATGGCTAACCACGACAAAATAATCATCTGCTGGGCGATGGGACTTACCCAACATAAAAATGGTGTAGGAAACATACAAGAAGTCGTAAATCTACTACTGATGAGAGGAGCTATAGGAAAACCAGGAGCTGGCACATGCCCTGTGCGTGGTCATTCCAATGTACAAGGTGATCGTACTATGGGCATATGGGAAGCCCCTAAAGAACCGTTTTTAGCAGCACTAGATAGAGTGCACGGCATCCGTGCTCCAAGAGAACACGGATATCACGTAGTATCTGCCATAGAAGCTATGAAAGCAGGGAAAGGTAAAGTCTTTTTTGCTATGGGAGGCAACTTCCTAAGTGCAACGCCAGACACACACTATACCGCGGAAGCTTTGCAAAACACCAACCTGACAGTACACGTGAGCACCAAGCTAAACCGCTCACATTTAGTTACTGGCAAGCAAGCTCTTATCCTCCCGTGCCTCGGACGTACGGATAAAGATATGCAGATGGGCGGCGAACAGTTTATAAGCTGCGAGAACAGTATGGGTGTGGTCCAAAGTTCTCAAGGTATACTAACTCCGCCCAGTAAAAAACTAAAAAGCGAAGTAGCCATAGTCGCAGAAATGGCTTTAGCTACACTATCAGATTCTGGCGTAAACTGGATAGGAATGGCAGGCAATTATGATAAAATACGCGATGCTATAGAAAAGACTATTCCTGGTTTTGAAAACTACAATAAGCGAGTGCGTAAGTCAGGAGGGTTTTACTTGCCCAACGGAGCTCGAGAGCGAGTATGGGATACCGAAACAGGTAAAGCAAACTTCACCACCAACGAAATCCCACATAACGAGCTAAAAGAAGGCAAATATCTTATGATGACCATTCGTAGCCACGATCAGTATAATACCACAATATACGGACTAGATGACCGCTACCGTGGCATCTATAGTGAGCGACGCATCGTAATGATGAATATAAAAGACATCAAAGCAAGAGGCTGGAAAGAGAAACAAGTGGTCAACTTATACTCTCATTTCAATGGAGTAAAACGTGAAGCACTCCAGTTTCTAATAGTGCCCTACCCTATTCCCGAGGGGAATGTCGCCACTTATTTCCCGGAGGCAAATCCACTAGTTCCTATAGACTCCTTCGCTGATAAAAGTCATACGCCTACGAGCAAGCTAGTAATGGTGACAGTGGAAGCTCAATGATGAATACTAGACTTTTAAATAATTTAATAGACAAAATGAAAAATAAAAATTACCTTCTAATGAGCATAATTTGCCTGTTCACATTATTGGCTTCCGCACAGGATAATGTTACAGTAAACCTTTCCGGCAAAATAACGAACCCAAATTCAGACACACTTCTCATAAAAGATGGGTGGGGCGAGCAATATCATCTAATAACTTTAACAGAAGATGGTAGTTTTAGCACTGAGTTCGATATACCCTCAGGCTATTACCGCATCAACGATTTACATGAAAGCACTACAGTGTACTTCGGAAAGGGTTATGATGTAAACCTAACCCTAGACACTGACTCTTTTGATGAGAGTATCCGCTATTCCGGAATAGGATCGGAAGCTAATAACTATTTAGCTAAAAAGGCTTTAGCTCAAGAGAAAATGGGCAATCTAAATTATTACGGATACTACTGTAAATTGAAAGAGAATAAATTCTTATCCCTTACTGACTCATTATATACAATAAGCCTTGCACTTCTTACCAGACAAGTAATAATGGACGAACAATTTGTAAAACTAGAATCCAATGGTATAGAAAACAAAAGAGCATATAAACTAAAAACCTATGAACCTACATACAAATATCTGACTGGAGATAAACAATTCAGTGTATCCAAAGACTTTCCAGATCCTTTCAAAGCCTTTGATATAAACGATGCTGATTTAATAAAAGCTCCTCAATTTTTAAGCCTGATATCAGACTACATTCATTATCATAGAGACACTGCGGAATATCGAAAAACTGAGGATTATTACCTCTATCAAATACAATCGATGGTAGAAAAAATAGATAATGAAGAGGTGAAAAAGCATGCAGTACATTATTTCTCAAGAAATGCCATTTCAAGTACTAAGAAAATAGACGAGTACTATGAAATATACAAGAGCATAGAAACTGATCCTAAGAAACTTAAATTCATAGAAGGTAAGTATCTCGCTCGTCAGAAAACACAGAAAGGTGCAGCTTCTCCACCATTCTCCTATGAAGGTGTAGATGGCAAAATCATCACTCAAGAAGACCTAAAGGGAAAATTAGTCTACATAGACTTATGGGCCACATGGTGTGGTCCTTGCCTTAGAGAAATCCCTTACTTTGACACGTTGCAAAACGCATTTAAAGGGAGAGAAATCACCTTTGTAAGCATTTGCCAAAACGATACGAAGAAGCGATGGAAACAAGCCGTAGAAGTCAAGAACCTGAAAGGGTTACAACTCTTTGCCGCAGGTGACGGAGGTCAGTTTTATGAAGACTACCAAGTGACTGGAATCCCAAGATACATTATCCTAGATACCGAGGGTAAAATTATAGACTCTGATGCTAAACGACCGTCTGACAAAAGACTCGTAGCAGAACTAGAAGATTTATTGAAATAGACTATTTACAATTAATTCCGTAAATTCAACCCATCATGAGCACGAAAAAAAGAAAAGTAAACAACGCAAAAAGAAAGAAAAACATCTACATACTGGGTATTGGAATGGGACTTTTGGTAGGGGTAGTTTTCGGACTAGCCAGTGGCAGTATGATTCCTAGCGTTATAGTCTGTGGTCTACTTGGCTACGGAATGGGTCACGCTATCTACAAAACAATAACTGGGTAGTGAGTCTAATCGGTATAATACTAATGGGCGGTAAAAGCTCAAGAATGGGAGTAGATAAGTCGCAGCTGCATGTAGGTCTTCGGTACAATTCTGCTGAGGGCAGAATCACTCAGACTGACAAGGAGCAAGACACTTCTGCTGAAGGCAGAAGAACTCAGACTGACAAGGAGCAAACTTTCGCTGAACTAGCTCATTCTAAGCTGAAACCCTACGTAGATGAAGTTCATTATTCCATCAATAAGAATCAAGAGAATTTAGGACTTGAGCATACAATCTTGGATGAGTACGAAGGAGAAGGACCACTCTCAGGCATAATTTCTGCTCTAAGAGCTACGAAGAAGTCTATACTAATCTTAGGTGTAGACATGCCACTTATCACCACACAGAGTATAGAGACCTTGATCAAACAACGCAATTGGGACTTACTTACGACCACCTACTATAATGACCAGAGCAACAAGTGGGAACCAATGCTGAGTATCTGGGAAATAGAGACACTTCCATGCTTAGAGGAATACTTCGATAATGGCGGACGTTCTATCCAAGAATTCTTAAACCAGTACGGAAATCAACAAGTAATCATTTCTAGTGAGCAAGAGTTTACAAATGTGAATACGACAGAAGACCTTAAGAAGGTACGTCTAAGCTAACATTTTTCATTTGTCATATTGAGCGGAGTCGAAATGTAAGACCATGAACATCGATTCCATTCTTCGGCTACGCGCAGGATGACTCTAATGATGTAAACATCTCAATCCAAGATGAAAACAGAACGCTAAAGGTTTTCATAAGTAAGAAAGATGTTGGATAGCCTTAATTTCATACTTAATCAGGGCAACATCTCCTTAGCCACTATCTGAAAGCTTTTAATATCATAATGAGCAATGATATCTTTCACCAAGTTAGTTCGTACTACTAACAGTAAATTCTTGTCATCACTAGACTCATAGTTGCCTATGATATAGTTTGCAGCTTGATGAATTCCCTCTCCTTTAAGCTCTAGTTTACCAAGCTCATCTAACACTAAAAACTCAAAATCCTGTTCTTCGAAGGTTTTGATCAACAAGAAGCTAGCCATCTTAAAAGAGTCACTTAGAAAATGATATTTACCCACTCTGGTAGTATTGTCCGCAGCTTCAGAAACTTCTAGTGGAAATCTCTCAGCTGTTTCAATATTGTACAAATACCTCAAATCAGTATCTGAGTCATCTGGACATAGGATACCTTTCACATTATCCCAAGTACCAATCCATTCTTCTAATGCAGAGGTCTTACCTGACCGTATATCACCTGCTAAGATATAAATCATTATTCTTCTATTTTGAGATGGATACTATACAAGATTGTATCTCCCATGAAATTGCGAAGCTTATTAAGTCCTCGTTCTTCTTTATTTTCTTGCCACGCAAGTTTTGTTACTTTTCTAAGATACGGCAATAGGGTGAGTGTTTCGTCTACCTCGGCCTGCACCTTATGTTTTTTACCATCTAAGAATTTCTTAAAATATTTCTTAAATATTGGAGCCACTATATAGTACCAAGCTAATAATATCCCCGTACTCCTAAGGAATATAAATAACCAGTTTTTCCAAACCTCGTCACCTTGTTTCACAAAGAAGTAATACGCTGCTATGAGTGCAAAGAAAATCCCAAAGATGACCCACTTTCTCCAGCGGCCCCTTCGCTTCTTGGCTATTCCCACTTCGTCGTCGAATTCTATAGCCTCTATCTGATACTTCACATTACCCTGATTTACTTCTAGGTATCTTACGATATCATAGATGATATAGCCTACCACTATACCCAGTAGAGCATAGAGCCACAGATAAATGGAAATAAGAGCGGTAGATGAGAAAATATTTCCAAGAAAACCCATGCGTTCTATAACATATATACTGAATGAATCTATCGCCTCCCACAAGCTAGTACCATATATAAGTGTAAGCACCAGCAGTTTCTGAGTGGCTGACTCTATTAGAGTGACTACACCGAGTAGCATGGCACTCCATTTTCCCAGACTTAGTTTACTGTATATTAGCCCAGCCATAAAAGCCTGAAAACTTACTGCTAGATAAGATGTAATGGGAGAATGCGGACTTACAGCAAGCTTAATAATCAATACAACGAGCAGAGACCTAAATATAGTCTTCTTCTTATCTTCTGCGAAATACGCAATAAGACTCACGAGAACGATGGCAAATCCTCCAACAAATAATCCTGTGAACGGAGACTGAATGGCATGTAAGACTCCACCCAAACCAGCTTCGCTCAAAGCCCATAGAGCCGTTAATCGGGAAATAATCTTGGAATTACGTTGCACGCTGTCAAAGTTAGGGAAATGCCGCGTATTCACTAATTGAAATTCTATCAGATGTCCATTAATTCCATACCTGTATAAGCGGTGGCTGAATCAATTCATACAGATGAGAGTTATAAAAGTATTAGAATCCGTATGGAAACTCATAGCCCACTAGTATGACATATCTTTATACTATCTAATCAAGAAGGAATTAACGAATCCGTATCAAGTCTTCGCCCACAAAAAAAGGAGCACTTCTCAGTACTCCTTCTATATTTTATATCAAGTATATGTTATACAGAGAAACTCTCTCCGCATCCACAAGACCTGCTAGCATTAGGATTATTAAATTGGAAACCCTTTCCATTTAACCCATCTGTGAAATCCAACTCTGTACCACATAGGTATAAGAAACTCTTCATATCACAAACTACCTTGTATCCATGACTTTCAAAAACTTGATCATTTTCTTGGCTCTCATTATCAAAGTCCATCTTATAGCTAAGACCCGAACAACCACCACCAACTACAGATACTCGAATGAAATATTCCTTATCCAGACCTTCCGTCGACATAATCGTATTCACTTGGCTCGCTGCTCTTTCTGATACTGTTATCATCTTTTTGTAATTATTAATTGCAAGACTACTTCACCCTTTGACTTACCTCCGGATGACGTTTCTACTAGTAATGCTTTTTATTATCTTCTATTGGTTCTAGACCTTGTTTTACACGGTAGTCATTGATTGCCATTTTGATAGCATCTTCTGCTAGCACCGAACAGTGTATTTTCACTGGTGGCAAAGCTAACTCTTCTACTATCTCCATATTATCTATTTTCATAGCATCATCTACACTTTTTCCCTTCAGCCATTCTGTAGCTAGTGAAGAAGAAGCGATAGCTGATCCGCATCCGAAAGTCTTAAACTTAGCGTCGTTTATAAGACCTGTAGCGTCATCTACCTCTATCTGCAGACGCATCACGTCTCCACACTCAGGTGCACCTACTAGCCCTGTACCTACAGTTTTGGACTCTTTATTTAGCGTACCAATGTTTCTTGGATTTTGGTAATGATCGATTACTTTTTCTGAATATGCCATATCTACAATTTTTGATTTATTAATATTTATAGTTTAATGGTGTTTGAAGTGCACCATTTATTAAACCTTAAACCTTCTTTATTTTTTTTAATGCTCAGCCCACTCTATTGACTTCAAGTCGATGCCATCTTTAAACATCTCCCACAATGGACTCATATCTCTCAACTTATTCACTGCTGTCTTCACGTGGTCGATAGCAAAATCTATTTCCTCCTCAGTAGTAAATCTACCTAGACCAAAACGCAAAGATGAATGAGCAAGCTCATCATCTAATCCAAGACTCTTCAGTACATAACTAGGCTCTAGTGATGCACTCGTACAAGCACTACCGCTACTTACAGCGATATCTTTAGTACCCATCATAAGACCTTCTCCTTCTACAAATTTAAAAGAAATATTAGCAACGTGAGGAAGTCTATGTTCTGCGTTACCATTTACATATGATTCTTCTATCGTGAGCAACTCCTTTTCAAGTCTATCTCTCATAGCACTTAGTCTAACAGCTTCACCCGCCATTTCATCTTGACAGATTTCACACGCTTTACCGAAACCTACGATACCGGGTACATTAAGTGTACCACTTCTCATACCTCTTTCGTGTCCACCTCCATCCATCTGGCTAGTAACTTTCACTCTTGGGTTTTTACGTCTTACGTATAACGCACCTACCCCTTTAGGTCCGTACATTTTATGAGCCGTAAAACTCAATAGATCTATGCCATCTTCATTTACATCTACAGGAATCTTACCTACTGCTTGTGTAGCATCTGTATGAAATAATATGCCATTCTTCTTCGCTATAGCAGAGATTCCTTTGATGTCTTGCACCACGCCTATCTCATTATTACCGTACATTATGGTAATCAATACTGTTTTGTCTGTGATAGCAGCTTCTAAATCTGAAAGATTAATAAGCCCATCCTCGTTAGGAGATAGATACGTAACCTCGCCTCCCATTTTTTCTACTTTCTTACACGCATCTAATGTTGCTTTATGCTCAGTAGTGACAGTAATCATATGATTCCCTCGGGAAACGTACATCTCGTAGACGCCTTTAATAGCTAAATTATTAGCTTCAGTAGCTCCAGATGTGAATATTATTTCTTTGCTAGTAGAACCTATCAAACGAGCTACTTGCTCTCTTGCGTAGTCTACAGCTTCTTCAGCAGACCAGCCAAAACTATGATTTCTACTCGCTGCATTACCAAATTTCTCATTGAAAAATGGAAGCATCGCCTCAAGAACACGAGGGTCCATTGGCGTAGTGCTATTGTTATCTAAATATATCGGAAAATTCATTCTTTATTTTTGATTAGACTTAATCTAATGCAAATATAACCGTTACTAGTCAAGAATGTTTGGGGCCTACATTTGTTTTTTTCATAGGTCAATAAGGGTGACAGAAATATGAATAATAGGTAGGGATGAGTGTCTGAGTAACAGAAAAGCTATATTTGATTGTATAATGAGCTTTAGACTTACACTTATCCCTTTCTTACTTCTGCTTTGGTTATTACTTGCCTCAAGCAGCTCATCCGTAACCCGAAAATTTCCATCTTTCCAACTACGCGATTCCAATGGCCATATTCACTCTGAAGAGCTATTTCAAAACAAAAGAACTTTAGTTGTGGTAACTTATTTAGGATGCTACCACGCTATGAAATTGATGAAAGACTTGGACAGCTTAGCACTGACGATAGATACCAGCAAATATCAAATTGTGGTGATGCTTGAAAACTCTGAAAATCAAATCAAAGAGTTTTATAGCTCTGAGCAGAATGGTCCATCTGATTTGCGTAAAGATTTTGAAATAAATGCATCTAACTATCTCATTTTAGCACAATGCCGCATCAGAAAACTCCGCAGAAACACTAAAAAAGTAACCAGTTGTAATCCAATATCCAAAAAGCTATTCACTGCAGCCTCTCCCACATCTCACCTCGTAGATGAACGAGGAAAAATTCAAAAGAAATCGAAAGGGTATGTCTCACTCTCTCCAATAGATGAAAGGATGAAGTGGCTGAATGATTTTATCAAGGATTAGCAGTTTTTTAAATTTCACTACTTAATGTCTATTCACTTTCACAAATCCTTTCATCTGAATCACAAGATTAGTCAACGCCATCAATAGCTGATTTTAAAAGTTCCACAAATAGCTTTAAACATCATAACTAACATTATCAAAAACCAGTCAAATTCGCTACCTACTGACTCTTATTTTCAAAAAGGGTTTACTTTTACGTTTTTTATAACTATGCTAAAATTAATCAGAAACATCACCCTCATATATTGTCTTCTAGCGGCAAGTAACTTTATAAATGCACAATCCGTAGATCACTGGGAAACAGCTGTAAAAAATACGGACCAATGGAGCTATTTTGTAGGTAATACAGAGCCATCAAATCAATGGATACAGCCTAGTTTTGATGCGAATGCCTGGTCAGAAGGTCAAGGCGGATTTGGATATGATGATGGCGATGACAACACTACCATAGGAACTACTTCCTCGATTTACATACGAAAAACATTTAACCTAGTAGACACCTCCGTGATAAAACATCTCATACTCCAAGCGGATTATGATGATGCTTTCGTAGCGTATCTAAATGGTATAGAAATAGCTCGAAGTAATATAGGCACAGTTGGCACTCCTCCTACTTTTGATGCATTGGCTACCACTTTTAAGGAAGCTCGTCTTTATCTGGGTGAGCTCCCCGAATCCTACGAATTTAGACCTACTAATTTTCGCTCATTTATAAAACAAGGTAGTAATACCCTGGCCATACAGATACACAATCAAAGTCTTACTTCCTCTGATTTGAGCAGCAACTTCTTTTTGACTTTGGGTATCAGTGATAATTCAACCGACTACCGCAGCACACCGACGTGGTTTCTGCCACCCAGCCTAGGAAGTACCTTACCACTTTTTGTCATCACTACAGAAAACAATGCTGAAATCGTAGATGAACCAAAAATAAAGGCATATTTAGGAATAATAGATAACGCGGGACTCAATAATCTAGGAGATGCATATACTGGATATGACGGCGTGATTGGTATAGAAATACGTGGAGCCTCCTCTCAAGGTTTTCCAAAAAACAACTTTGGTTTTGAGACTAGATTAGCAAATGGTGAGAATAATAATGTCACCCTGCTCGGTATGCCATCTGAAAACGACTGGGTGCTGCACGGGCCTTATAGTGACAAGTCACTGCTCCGTAACTCATTGGCCTACCATATGGGCAGTCAAACAGGGCAATACACCCCGCGTACTCGTCTCTGCGAACTCTATGTAAACACTGACTACCGTGGAGTCTATATGCTCACCGAAAAAATAAAACGAGATAAAAACAGAGTAGATATAGCCAAGCTAAAATCTGATGACGTCAGTGGGGAAGAACTCACAGGCGGCTACCTAGTGCAGATAGACAGAGATGATACAGATTCAGATATAGATGGATGGTATAGTAACACCTCTCCCACAAAATTCTACTCCTACCACGATCCAAAGGCAGAAGAAATGCAGACGGTACAGCGTGAGTACATCAAAACGTACATCACCAATTTTGAAAAAGACATGGGCTCTGCAGCATACATCTCAAAATACAAAGACTATATAGATGCACCGTCTTGGGTAGACTACTTTCTAGTGACGGAAGTAGGCAAGCACATAGATGCCTACAAGCTCAGTTTCTATATGCACAAGAAGAAATCTACTAATGGAGGTAAACTTCACTTTGGCCCGCTTTGGGATTTCAATTTGGGTTTTGGCAATTTCGATTATGTGTGTTCTCCAGATCCACAAGGATGGTCCTATGAGTTTCAAGGGACCTGTGACAATGCTCATCCGTTTTGGGTAAAGAAACTTACAGATATACCAGAAGTATCTGACCAGATAAACTGCCGCTGGAATCAACTCAGAAATGGTCCACTCCATACAGACAGCCTAATGAAGTATATCGATGATCGACTTACAGAAATGGGAGATGCCCCCACTCGAAATTTTCAAAGATGGGACATATTAGGAAACTATGTTTGGCCAAATAGCTACGTAGGTGACACGTATGAAGATGAAGTAGCTTTCCTAAAAAACTGGCTGAGTACCAGACTTACTTGGATGGATGACAATATGCTGGGAGAATGTACCGTGACGTCAATAGATAAGCCTACGTCAAGCTCTCTAGCCACCTCTATATTCCCTAACCCGGCTAGCACCTCCTTTTTCCTTGAGATCAATGCTGCTAAGCTTAAAAAAGGGAAAATTCAGATAATAAACAGCTTAGGAATCACAGTGCTAGAAGTCACCTCCACAAAAGCACTTCAAGAAATAGATGTATCTTCGTTATCTGCTGGTTTATATACCGTGAGTGTCTACACTGATGGCAGACTTCTTGAATCACAAAAACTATCTATTTACTAAAATAGTATACAATGAAACGAACCAAACAACACCCTAAAAACATGTACTTACTGCTATTACTTTCTTTGATAATAGCGAGTTGTACTAGTGCTCCAAAGCAAGAGAATGAGGAAGCCCCAGAGACGGAAGAAGCACAAGAGACAAACACTCTAGAAGATTCTGCAGATGAAGATGACGAACTACTTACCGGCTATGGGCTCATACAAGCTGTGGAAGATGGAGCATATCCTATGTACATCATAACAGTAAACTTCCCAAAGCAAAAGATGATTCAAACTTTCAATCTGAATGCGGAAGAACTGGAACCTAGAATAGAACAATTGGGTTCATTCGTAGGTAAATATGCTTCTATAAAATATACAAGCACGCTAGACCCTTACCTTATCCAAATAAAAAAAGGTGAAAACATGATACTGGGCAACACCGAAATCGACCCGAAATGGAAACTAGTAACAGGTACACTTTTTGGTGCAGCAGAAATAACATCAAGCGACTTGCCCAGCACTATACGCGTAAGCAACGAAGAAGAAAATGTGAGTTTCAACTACTATGTAGATGACGAATTGGTAGCTGTAAATAATACAGAAGTAACAGCCTACTACATATTGAGACCTAACCATACCATTACGTCTATAATCATACCAGAGAAAGAAACAAATAAAGAGACGGCAGTGAAAACTACTGAAGACTCTGAAGAAGAGTACCCAAGTGGCACTATGATGGTAGATAATAGCTACCTAATCCTACAATCTACCACAAGCTACTCTGCCGCTATGTTTACTGCTAAGCAAGCGAGTAAGCAACTTGGTGCTGCTTTAAATCTGAGAGGGTATATTTTTGATTTCAAAGAAGGACTAAAAGATACTACAGCGTGTGGATGTGGAGAGATCCACGGGTATGTACCCCGCGGCAGATTTGACGATGGCAACTATGTAAGCATAGAACATTCCGATGCTTTCACTGAATTCACAAACGGATACTACATAGTGGTAGCCGGTAGTGGGAAAAGAAGTACTCTAAAACCATTATTAGCTAAGGCGAAACAGTTTTATGGTGATGCATACGTCAAAGATGCTGAGGTCTATATAGGCTGTATGCATTAGGTAGGGTGACCTACTTAAACACTACCTAACATAATCCTCAGGCAACTCAAAGTTCCAAAGGATAGCATCTACCCACAGCGGTGGTAGGAATATATCAGCACGCCTTTTGTCTACATTTTTTATATCCACTATAGGATCCATTATTTCGCGTTTGCCTCTTCCCACATTTACAGAAGATCCATACAGCGAGCGAGGATTATCACTTCCTCTGCCACTAGAAATGGCGTAATCTTTGAGAAAAGCATAATTACTGTTACTGCATTCGCCCGCATATACAGCAGCCAAGTAAACTGAGTCCAGATATAGAAAACTGTTCTTCCCTTGCTTAGAAATTCTAGGTGACTTTTCTATAAAATGATGCACTGCTAAGGGACCGAGGCCGCCTCTTGCTTTTGTAGGAGAAGGGAAGCCTCTAGTCTCTATAACATAAACCAGTGCATCAAAATTGAGGCTGTCAGCTAAAGCCATGGCTTCTCGTTCTACTTTTTTTCTAAGAGAATCTACTAAGAAATCAAACTTTTCAAAAGCTAGCCCAAAATAATACGCCTCATTACCTCCGTGTATAAACAATCGTGCAAACTGATCGCTGCCCAACATACTGCTTATGTTAGATAACCAAACGATATCGAGCAGCAGATTATACTCACGTAAGAGAGAATCCGATTCTAATAACGTCTTCTTCCCCTTATTGCTATCAAAATAGGGTTTATAAACAGTATCTGTCTGATAATATTCTACAGTACCTATACCCAATCCAGTAGTTAAAGCATTGCGAAAGAAAACATCTGCAATATCCAAGTCGCCAAATAAACAAGCCATTTCAAAACCCTCATCTCTATCAAACCTCACGTTTTTAAGAAAAGTAGCAGGATATTTATCTAGACAATATTTGTAGAAATTCAGAAGTTTGGAGGTATCCTTATCCAATGCATACGCGGTGATGACTTTGTTCTTTTCAAGATAAAATTGCTTTATATTCACTTGACTAAAAGAGCTAAAAGAATAGGAAATCAGACTAATGGTAATTAGCAGTGCTTTAATTGAATTCATAAATTGACTTTGGTATAACAAAAAAACGAAAGACAATTACATGTATTGTCTAGTATCGAAAATAAGGGAATATGGAAGATTACACATTACCTATTTTAGCATACAGTTCCAAAATTTCTACCTTTGATTCATTAATTCAAAGATGAAGATACTTCATCCAAAACTCATCAAACTATTAAAAACGGCATATTCTGCTAAGAAAGCAGCTTCACTAGTCTACATAGGTCACGCCAAGTCTGTCAAAATCCAGAGCATAAAATAGCCTTTCAACAAATAGAACTGGACGAATGGGAACATAGAGTAGAAGTACTCAAACTTATTAAGAAGTGCGACATCCCCATTTCCAAATGGTTGAAATTTAAGTTTTAA
>Ga0306865_1000214_pt1 | contig 29793 bp, 18 predicted proteins | sample AntRauTorckE5431_FD_190441 | JGI IMG/M metagenome (GOLD analysis project Ga0306865, IMG submission 190441) | Saline lake microbial communities from Rauer Islands, Antarctica - Metagenome Torckler E5 #431 (v2) (version 2) | ecosystem: Environmental > Aquatic > Non-marine Saline and Alkaline >... | reverse complement strand
CTTTGACAATTTCTGCACGTAGCGGCTACTTTAGCTTCCGAAAAGTCTCAAAACCCTTGCGGCAGCTAAAGACAGCCGTTACGAAAATCTCAATTTATTCGAATTTTGCAGAAATTGTCAAAGAGCCTATATTTTTACCAAAACCAAAGCGACTCTCAAAATTAACAACGATATTCATACCGTCAATATTTATGAGACCGTTAAAGTTGATAAAGCTATACAGTTTCATTTTTATCGCCTACGGCTCCTTATTCGATTGTTCGATTGTTAATCGTTGAACGATAAAAACAATGAAGCAATGTAATAATGAGCCGTAAGGCAATAACAACCGAACAACGCAAAAACCGAACAGCGTAAAAATAAAAAAGGTTGCTCTCGGAAGAACAACCTTTTTTATATAATATTTTGTTAAATGTCATCGAGTTTGTCGAGTATTACTCAAGACGGAAACGAACTGGCAAGTTAAACTGAACACGAACGTTCTCATTACGTTGTTTTCCTGGTGTCCATTTTGCGGATAATCCGTTCATTTTGTCTACAACTCTTAAAGCTTCTTCTCCACAACCTGCTCCTGGATCACGAATAATTTTCGCATCACTAATAGTACCATCTTTTTCAACAACGAAAGAAACAACTGCTGTTCCTTCTACACCATTCTCACGAGCGATTGTCGGATACTTGATGTTTTTGTAGATGTATTCTAAAAGTTTTTTCTGAGCACACAGTGTTCTTTCCTCATCCGAACTTATATCTTCACAACCTGGAAAACGAGGCATTTGCTCTACCACTTGGAAGATTTCATCTACCACTTCTTTTTTAGGAGCTGGCTTCGGTTTTGGTTTTGGCTTCGGTTTTGGTTTTTCCGCTGGTTTTACGGGTGTATTTGCTACATCCTTAGTAACCGTTTGATCCTTAAACTTCGGCGCTTCATCGACCACTTCTTCATCTGGCACTGCCTCAATTACTGGTGGCGGTGGTGGTGGTGGCGGCGGTGGTGGTTCCGCAGTACGTGGGGATTCCATTTCAATATCATCTGGAAGATCTAATGAATAACCACTAATATCTACTTTTTCCTCGTAAGTCGTCCAACTGAAAGCTAAAACTGCTAAACCGATTGAACAAACTAAACCGAGTCTCCAAAAAGTACTACTTAGGTTAAATACATTAGCCTCAGGATATTTTTTCATGCTGGCAGAAGCTGTTCCTTTGTATTTCTCTGATAGTTTCTCAGCGTTTGAGCCTATCATGTTACGAACCAAAAGAATAGCTCCAATCACAACAGCAGCAATGAGTAACATACTCATACCAAATTGTGATCCGGTGATTGATAAATCCATAGTTTAGCTATTTTTTATTTAAACAATAAATTTGAACTGTTAATAGTCCAAAAAAACTTCCTAAAGAATTGGCGAGCATATCGCCGTATTCAAAATATCTATTCGGAAAAAATAGATATTGCATTATTTCCATGGAAACACCATAAGATGCTCCTATGACAAGAACTGTTAGAAATAAATTTCTTGACAGTTTTTCTCGATTTTTTATGTTTTTCCAAACAATTAAAACACCCAACACGAAATATGCTGCAAAATGCCCTAACTTATCAGGTGCAACGAAATCAATTTCTATTTGCGGTCCTGGAAAGGCGGAAAGATATAAAATCACGCACGCCCAAATAATTGCTGGAATATATTTCAACATTCAATTAATTATGATAATGAAGCTTCGTAAGCCGCAGCATCCATTAAATCTTCTAATTCGCTCACATCACTCATTTCAATCTTAATCATCCAACCAGTATCGTAAGGGTCGCTATTCACTACCTCTGGCTCAGATTCTAATGAATCATTGAATGCTATGATCGTCCCCGAAACGGGCATGTATAAATCAGAAACCGTCTTTACAGCTTCTACCGAACCGAAAACCTCGTCTTTTGCAATTGTGTCGTCGATTGTTTCGACTTCCACATAAACAATATCACCAAGCTCACCTTGAGCGAAATCTGTGATGCCGATAGTTGCGACATTTCCTTCTACACGAACCCATTCGTGTTCTTTTGTGTATTTTAAATCTGTAGGGAAACTCATAAAATTTTTAAAATTAGTTTTTGTTAGTATAAGAACTTTAAATTCTTCAAAATTAGAATTTGCCCAAAATTAATCTTTTTTAATAGAATTCATAGAATTCTGAAAAATTGTTTTTTTGATACACAAAGGATTTGAAACTTTAACGACAGTTTGAACCATTAAATCGAATTTTAAAAATAAAAAAAGTAATCAAAACGTGTTTTATCAATCGCTTTTGTTTTTCAAGATTTAAAATCTTTTTAAATGTTCGATGGTTTTCAATTTATCGTTTTTTGAAAAAAGGCTCTTTTGTCTTATTTGTCCTCTTAGATGTACCTTAATTAGATTTTGGTGTGTTGGTATTTAAAAAAATTAAAATAAGATTTTTAAAACCACGATAAACTTTCACCTCATCAAAATAGCTATCAAATGCTTTCATTCGATAATTTGATGGGTTAGATGTGAAGGGTTTCGATTCTGGTGTGTTGGCATAAAAAAAGAGTTAAGATTGAAAATTTTCAACCTTAACTCTTTTCTTTAGCTTTAGTAGTTTCGATGACAATCGTTTAAACGTATTTTACACTTAAATCATTAAAAACTAAATCACATCATCACGATAACTACTTAAACTGCTTAAAACTGCCTCTTACTTAGCTAACCGGAAACGAATGGGTAAATTAAATTGTACCCGAACATTTAGATTACCTTGTCGTCCGGCAATCCATTTATCAGGCAAATTTTGCATTAACTTAACAATCCGTATAGCTTCTTCTCCACAACCTGCACCAGGATCCCGAAGCACTTTTATAGTAGAAATCGAACCATCTTTTTCAACAACGAAACTAATTACTGCCGTTCCTTCCACATTATTTTCACGAGCAACGCTTGGATATTTTACATTTTCATAAATAAATTCCAACATCTTTCTATCCGCACATTTCTTTTTATCATCATACGTTCCGTCAATATTACAATCTACAAAACGGGGCATTTCTTCCACAATAGAGAAAACTTCTTCAATCTCTTCCACCACTTTTTTGGGTGGCGGCAAAGGTCGTTTTATAAGTTTCACGACTGGTTTTGTACCTATGACTGGCGGCTGCACCACGTTTGACACATCTCTTGTAACCGTTTGATCCTGAAACTTAGGCGCTTCTACCGTCAAATCCATCGTCGTTTCGATGACTGTTGAGGGGGGCGGCGGAGGTGGTGGTAATGTTGGCTGCTGCACAGTATTTGGTGCTTCGATTTCAAAATCAACAATATTCGTATCGTAATCACTAACATCAATTGTGGTATCGTAAGTCGTCCAACCGAAGGCTAAAATCGTTAAGCCAATAGCTGCAATCAAGCCAATTCTCCAAAATATTCCACTCAATTTAAAAACGTCCGCTTCATCATATTTTCTAACCAAATGATTTTTAAGATGATGAATTTTCGTGTGTGCAATTCGATATTTTAAGAAAAATATCACTGCCATTATAAATACACTGATTCCAATAAGCCCTATTCCAAATTGCATTCCTGTTACTGAGAAGTTCATGGTGATATTTTAGTTATTGCACCAGAGACAGTTGGTTTTACTTGGTTCGTTTCTAATCCCGATTAGAAATTTACTGACACCGAAGCAATAATATTAAATAATATTTGAGGTGCTTGTTTATTCTACATCGCTTCAAAATGCTTTCATTTTTCAGCTTTTTTCCCTTTGATTATAATTGCAAGTTATCACCATAACAAGTAAAAAAAAATGACGTGACTCATAGTAAAAAATGGCTTTTGTCAGTTATGAAATTATCGCTACCCGTCGAATAAGTCCGACGGTACAGCATCTCCTAAAAAAATGTTATTTACTCAATCATGTAGGGAATTTTATGATTTCCTTAGTACATTGGTTGGGATTTTACGAAATATTCATTGCTTACCGATTTTATTAAAATTAGACTTTGAATCATACTACTATAAAATAAAAAATGGGACAAGTTATGGTTCAATTAAAAATGTATAGTGGTTTAACTTAGGATGAAATTAGAATAAATATCAGATATAGATTTATACAGATTATACGGATTATTAAACGGTTGATTCTCTTAAAATTATGAATTATAAACTTGAAATAATCCGTGAGAATCCCTATCTAAATTAAAAAAGTGCGGTTAAAAAAATAAAAAGTCAACTATTAAAACGAATCATAATGAAGCACTTTATTTTATTATTGTTGCTGTTTTGCACGATTTTGCTATCGGCACAGGATTATCATTTCAAACAAATTTCGTTGGCAGAAGGCTTATCGCAAAGTAGTATCAATGCGATTGCTCAAGATGCGAATGGTTTTTTGTGGCTCGGTACACAAGACGGTTTGAATCGATTTGACGGCAATAATTTTATGATTTTTAAAAACATTCCTTTCGATTCCTCCTCTCTTTCCGAAAATTTTATCACCGCTTTAAGTATTGATAATCAAAATCAGCTTTGGGTCGGTACGCAAAACGAAGGCGTACATTTGTTTCATCCTAACGATGGAACGTTTTCCCGATTTTATCATAATCCTATTGATAATCAATCGCTTTCGAGTAATAATATTACCACAATTCATACTGATAAAAAGGGCAATATTTGGATCGGTACATCGAATGGTTTGAATTTAATTGAAATTAAAAATAAAACAATTTCTTTCAAACGATTTCAGTACAATTCGAGTTTAGTACGTTCTTTTCCCGATTTGAATTACATCAAAGATATTTTGGTCGATAGCAAAAATAACCTTTGGCTCGGTACATCAAAAGGCCTATTTAAATACCAAATTGAAACGAAAAACAAGGAGACGAATTTAACCAAAAAACAACACTGGCTTGCCAATAAAAATACTAAAAACGGCTTGACCAATAACGTCATTCGAGCGGTTGAAGAAGATGCTCTGGGGCGAATTTGGATTGGTACGGGAAAGGCGTTACACTTATTTGAAAATGGGACTTTTCAAACGATTCCGCTTTTTGATAATAAAAAAAATGAAACCGTCAACGATTTGCACGTTGATAAAAAAGGGCAGCTATTTATCGGTACTTATCATGGGATTTTTAGTTTAAAATATGAAAATAAAACCTACCAAAAACCAGTCTTATACGAACACCTCACGAATGGCGTAAACTCGCTGCACGACAATATGGTTCTTAATATTTTCGAGGACAATCATCACGAAGGTTTGTATTGGTTGGGTACGTATTTATCGGGAATAGGGCAAATGTACGAACGTAAAAAACCTTTCGTGACGAACTATTTAAAATCTCCAAAAATCGGTCAAAAAATCGGTGCTTCCGTTCATTTGATAACTAAAAAAGGTGACGAACTTTGGCTCAATACGACTTCTGGTTTGTTGTGTTTTAATAGAAAAACAGACGTTTACCAATTGATTGAAAAAATGTCAATTATTGGACGAAAAGAAGATTTTTATGCCAATCAAATTTCGACAATTTATAAAGATTCAAGCGGTCAAATTTGGTTGGGTTCTGCAATCGGTTTATTGAAATTAATCCAACAAAATAAGACTTACGCTGTCCAATTATTTCAAACTAAAAAAGAGGAAGAAAGAGGGGTTTTTGGGATTTATGAAAATAATAAAAAACTCTACTTGGGCGGTTGGTCTGGCATCAATAGTTTTGATTTAACGACCGAAAAATTGAGCGAAAATCCGATTGTGATTGATACCGTAGGCAGTCGGCAATTTGGGTATCAAATCCGCTATTTTTTGAAAGGAAAAAATAATGACTGGTGGATAGGTTCGACACATGGAATTGTTCATTTTACCAATATTTCAACCGATTTTTGGCAACACCTCCAAACCAAAAAAGGGAAGGTTTATACGCACAATCCGAATGACCAAAAAAGTCTAATTAGTGGTCGAATCACGGCACTTTGTAAAGATAAAAATGGCGGTATTTGGATTGGGACGAATAGCGCGTTGGTAAAAGTTATTAATCAAAAGAATCGAATTGAATTCCAGTCGTATGGCGAAAAAGAAGGTCTGGCGAACAATTTAGTTTATACGATAATTAACGATAAAAATGACCTTTGGCTAAGTACAAATAGAGGTTTATCGAGGTTTGATATTGAACATTCGACCTTCGCGAATTTTGATATAAAAGACGGTTTGCAAAGCAATGAATTTAATGGAAAGGCTTATTTTCAAGCTGAAGATGGAGAATTGTTCTTCGGTGGTATCAATGGTTACACAAGTTTTTATCCGTCTAAAATCGAAATGGAATCGAAAGCACCAAATGTACTTTTGACGCAATTAGAAACCAGTAATCAATCGTATAATTTATTAAATGAAAAATCGATTAGTTTAAAATATGTCCAAAATTCCTTTTCCGTTCAGTTCATCGGTTTAGATTTATTATACCCGACTGATGTCGAATATTTTTATCAACTAAAAGGTGGAGATGACGGTCGTTTGGTATCATTGGGCAACAGTCGGCGGGTGAATTTTACACAGTTGGGAGCAGGAACGTACACGCTGCGAGTGCTGGCAAAAAACCGTGACGGAGCGATGAATAAAGTCGGTGATACGGTCAAAATTATCATCGAAGCGCCGTTTTGGCAATCTTGGTGGTTCTTGTTCGCAAATTTGTGTTTGATTAGCTTTTTGATTTGGGCGATTTATCACATTCGATACTTAGGAAAAATGCAAAAATTGGCAGAAATTGAACGAGTTCGCAAAAACGCCGCACAAGATTTTCACGATGAATTAGGTAGTAAATTGACCGTGATTTCGATGTTTACAGAACTCACAAAATCAAAATTAAATGGTCATTATCATGAGGTTGCACCGTATTTGGATAAGGTCAGCGATACCGCAGGCAGTCTTTATCACTCAATGAAAGATTTGCTTTGGGCGTTGAATCCAGAGCAAGATACGGTTCAAGATTTATTCCTCCAGCTCAAAGATTTTGGTGAAGAATTATTCGACCAAACTGGCGTAGAATTTAAGTCGCAAGGCATCAATACTCCGCTTCAAGATAAAGTAATTCCAATGGAATATAAACGCCATATCTTATTGATTTTCAAAGAGTTAATGAATAATTCGTTGAGACATTCGGATTGTACTTCCGTTTGCTTGACGATAAATGAAGATGGTCAAAAGTTCAAAATTATCTTAGAAGATAATGGTGTCGGTTTTAATTCGTCAGACGAATATGATGGTGATGGTTTGAAAAATATTTATAATCGGGCGAATAAAATTAGTGGAAAAATAAACGTTTGTTCGAATAATCGGGGGACTTCCGTGACGTTGAGCGTGAGCTCGGTGGCAGAAAATTTGGCTTAATGCTGTGGTGAATTTGGATACGGATTATTTCAAATCTACAATATTAGTTCTTTGAGAAATATCATAAGAAATTCAATTTTTGTTCTTATTGAATATTTTCTACCTGTGTCGATTTCTCGGTGGTTGATGTCACGCCGAACGTCAACACATCAACACGAAAATATCAGCTAAGGCTGGTTTTTATTTCATCACGGGATTTGTCGAAGCCCTAAAGAACCGACTTAATCAATAAATCATAAATTTCACTCGGGGGAAATAACAAATCTAACCCCGTCGATTTTAATTTAAACGCTGGGCCTTTTTCCACGACTTGACCATTTTCTTTTTGTTTTATTAAATGGTCAACCGTGATAATTCCTTGTTCTAAAAGCAAATCAAACTGTGATAAAATCGGCTTTTTGGTGTGTTCGACGGTTTTATATTGAAAATATTCCTTACCGTCAATAAGTGTGCTATCGGCTTCGACCCAAAACGTTTCTTTGTGTTTTTCTAACAATCGGTTATGTAGTTTTTCCAACGTCCAAATGACAAAATCACCGACTTTTTTGTTAGTTGAAAATTCGATTAATTGTTCCAAATCTGTATCGACTCGCAGTGATAAACCTTGCGAATTTACATTTGATGCAGAAACGGTGCAGTACAACCGAAAAATATCTTCTCGCCAATAACCGAAATTTTCTAAAATTTCCCTTGAGCTTTTGAAAATACTCAATTCCCAATCGGGAACTTGCATAAATAAACTCTTTCTCGTGCTTCTTTTCGAGCGAAAAGATTTGAGTTCGATGCCTTTATAATCTGGTTTTTTGGACGAATTAATGTCAATTCCCAAAGCAGTTTCCAACGTCCGACCGACCGAAGTATCGGCGGATAACATGGACGGAATCCAACCTTTTGCCGCAATATTTTTTAATAAAATCAACAACTCATTCGATACCGCACTTTCCTCAAAATCAATCGTTTCCAACAATTCTTTTATCGGATTTAAAATCACCGATTGTACTAATTTTTCGATTGCTAATTGGGAAATATTAACAACGTGAATCGTTTTATTAAAGCAAACTAAAACTAAAATATCATTCGCTTTAGCGAATTTCGTCAAACCCGAAAACCAAATCCTGGGATCGCCTTTTTTCGTATTCGGACGGTATAAAGAAGCTTTAGAATTATAAATTTTTTGTTCTTGGTAAATCAAACATTTCGCAACAATTTTATGCTCCGAACCTTGACCCTGCAAACGATAATCGTGAAAATTTTTGGATTTTAAATAATTCCGAATCGCAGCCGTCGCATCCATAATCGACTTATTCAAACCAGTAGCTGTCGGCTCAATTAAAGTCAGCGAAACCGAAAATTGGGTAAAAATTTTCAAGCGATTTTCCTCGATTTGGCTTAGTTTCCTCATTTATTTTAGGTTAGAAACCGTATCGGTTTTTAAAACCGACACGGTTTAATACAAAGAGTTACTTTATATTTTTCAAAATTTCCATCGCCACAGCCCTTGCCATTAGCGGCGGAACGGCATTTCCGACCAACGTAAATTGCGGTACTTCCGTTTTGCGTTTATTGCCGCCTGTGGAGCGTTTGCCTTGAAAAACGAAATCGTCATCAAAGGATTGCAAACGTGCCATTTCTCGAACCGTCAAACCTCTCGGATTGCTGTAATGAATGTAATCGTCAGGCGAAGTCATAATTGTTGGGCTTTGTCTTTCGGGTTTCAAAACCGTATAATTTCGTTTTTTGGAAGCCAAACCGCAAGCATTTAAGGCAGTTTGTGCTTGTTTGTAATCGCCTTTTTTGCGGATAATTTCCAGTCGTTCAATCACTTCCGCACCTTGATTACTCGTTTTGTGATTGTGTAAAATGTCATAAAATTTTTCACCATTCTTTAAGGCTTCCGCATTTCTGACATAAAACGGGTTGCCAATATGTTTAAAACGGTCTTTCAATCGCCCAGTTTTACTCCATTCTGCAAAGGTCTTCCCGTTGCTAATTTTTGGCATTCCATCGATTGCCCTTTGCTTCAATAATTGCTGCATTTTTTCAGGTGTTCCTACCGAGCATTCGGGACAAGCGTTGAACTGTCGTTTAATATCAACGGTTTCGTAATGATGTGCTTCTTCGGCATTACCGACGAAATCCAAATCATAAATGGCTTCAAAAATCGAAACTTTCTCTTTTTCGGTCACCGTTGCAGGAATTTCAGCGATGAATTTTTGGTCTTTTCGGCAACCGATAAATAAAACTCGTTCCCGATTTTGCGGCACACCATAATTCGACGCATTCGCCACAAAAGGCGCTTCAATTTTGTACAAACGAATGTGCTCAATCAGCTTTTCCAAATCAGTATTTTGCGACTTATCGCAAAACGATTTAATGTAGGTCAATGTGTCATCAAAACTCAAGGTATAAATTTTCAACGCTTCCAAAATATCGTCACAATCTTTTTGATAAGCCTTTGGTATTACTAATTTTTTGAATGCCGTTTCGATTTTTTCAATGATTTCATTTACATCTAAAACCGTCAAAAAATCGTGGAAGGGCTGGACAAAATAATCGTTATCAATATTACAATAATCCTTTTCTTTGATAATCGCCCGACGAAGTTTTTCCCATTGTTTATTCCTTAAAAGCAAATTAAAACCATGGCGAATTGTACTAATTCTCTCGTCTGTTTTACTGGTCTGATAATCCACAATTTTGGGCGTTATTTGGCGGAATTTCGACTCAATATTTTTGATATATTTTTCCTGTTCCGTTTCTAATTCTACGTCTGTAAACTGTTCTAAATGAATACGTTGTGAGCAACAATCAATCAAAAAATCGTTTTTTGAATCGGCCTTTTTTAACGCATTAATAAAGGTTTCTACTTTCGGAATTTCTTTAATATCAATAATCGAATTAATTTCATTTAAAATCAATTCTTTTATTTTTCCTTTTTCTTTTGTCAAAATGCCTTTTACATTTTCCATGACAAAATATTTAGGTTGTAAGACCTTAATCACCTTTAAATAATGGGCAAAAAGGTCATCTTTTTTATCAAATTTCTTGCGTTTTCCTGCCAAACTAAAACTCTGACACGGCGGCCCGCCACAAACGACATCAATCTTTCGGTGGTTGATTTTTGCCAATAAATTATCCAAAAAATCAGGTTCGGTAATGTCTTGACACAAAAACTCCGCATCTAAACCCAACTGATGATTATACCGTACAATGTGCGTCAATTCGCAATTTTCATTAATATCGTTTCCGACAATAAAATCGAAAATCTTATCCTTTGCTTCCGCCTGTAAAAAGCCTTCGCTAAAGCCGCCCGCACCCGCAAATAAATCTACAAACGTGAATGATTTTTTATCTAAAGGTAATTGTTCTTTTATAATACTCACTTTTTGCGTTGCTTTGTAATTATTGATATAACTCGATAACAGCCGTTTTATCTCTGAATTGGTGTACCGCTTTTTATTGCCATTGGTAAATAAATCATTCGTTCTATCTTTTAAATAAGTCAAATAATGATTGAGTTCATTACTATTTTCTACCTCATTTTTTACCAATTGATTATCCTTATCAAAATCCTTAATTTTGATCTTTTCGCCAGTCGCCACCTTGATTTGCGAACCCTCGCAATTCACCCTCAAATGTATCGGTGCAAACCCTTTTTTATCCGCTTTATCTAAATAGAAATTAATCGTCGCCATGCTGAAATAACTGTGAACTATGAATTATTTTATCGCAATAATGTATAAATACAAAACGCTCCAAATTATTTACGGACAAATTTACGGACAGTTTTTGAATTAACCAATTAAAACTTTTTGTTTGAATAGAAATGTTTGAGATAAAAAGGAATAAAAAATAAAAAAAAACGCTATTGCGAAACCTTCACAATAGCGTTTTTCATAATCATCAATTAACCGTATTACGATGAAACTCGCAATTCGTAACTTGCAACCCGTAATATTAATATTCCGTAATATAATCACCTAAATTATAATTCACCAAAGCGTACAAAGTCGCTAAAGCCAAGGCTTTCGATTGGTCTTCTGGATAATTATTTAGTAAATAATGATTTTCTAATTTTCCATAAACCATGAAATAAGTCACCTTGAAAGCCGTCAAAATATCTTTGCGTAGCGGGTCTTTTTCGATATTTCTTTCTACGGCATTGACTAAGTTGGTATTCCACATTTCGTATAATTCCTGTTCAGGAAGTGCAATCGTTGGCGGATTTAAGTATAATTCTGTTCTACGAGCCGTGTAAGCTTGTTTTTCGATTTTGCTTTTTGTCAAACGCTCTGTTTCTGAAAGTACGTCCATATCTTGAGCCATCGCTTGCAAAATCCGAATTTCTTTGATGCTTTCAAACCCTTCACAATCGGTAAACGAAGGCGGATTCAAACCTGCAAAAGCCTGCGATAATTCCTTGTTATGATCTTTAACTAACCAACATGGAATTCTTGGATTGTCTTCTGTTATATTGTAAATGTAAGCCAAATGTTGGATAAGTGTTTGAACGTCAGTGTAGTTATACTGTTTTGAATAATCAAAACGGGATTCTCCACCAAAATTGGCGTAAGCCTGCTGAATCGCATCATTCATTAATAAATTGACGGAAGTTTGTCCGTCATTATTTTTTGCTAAACCTGTAAAATATAAATAAGCTGTATAAACTTTCGCTAACGGATGTGCAAATCCTTGCAGATTATTAGCTGCCAAATTTGGATTGTACTCAATTAAATCAATATTGCCCTGCAAGCTCGAAACTTCACCTTTTTGACTATAGGTCTGCGGAATATTTCTCATTCTTTGTGCGTAACGTTGATACATCTCGTCCTTCTGTTGAAAGGTATTTAAGCCGTTACTGGTGTTATTATCATAAATGCCGTCAATATTTCCCTTGTATTTATTATCATTTTTTAATGCTTCTTGCAAACCTGCAACCGAAGCTTTCGCCTTGGTTTGGTCGTCATTATTACCCGTTTCTGCATTACCAATATTCGTAATTGAATTTTTGGTAATTAATGGAACCGTGATTTCTGGTTGAGCGTTGATTTGTTCAATTTTCGGCACACCAGATTTTAGGAAATCCTCTCCAAATTTATTGATATCTTCTATCCAAACCATATCGGTTTCTTTCATAAATGCAGACGGAAAACCGTTCGCCCGTGCCTTATCCAAGGCGATTTTTGCACTTGTAATGTCTATATAATAACCGATTAAAATCCGAACCTCGTTATCTTTAACATGCAAAACGACTTTACCCAAAGCCTTTTCCGCTGTTAAATCTATTTTTTCGCCAATATTATAAGACCCTAATTGAATGGTTCTAACCGTTTTTGCATCGTCAATCGTGCGTGTCGCAATGAAAGCATCGCTATAACCTACCATTTTGACTTTCGTCAAATATTCATTAGCGACGGTTTTATTCTCAAATTTACTTACCAAAACTCGTTGCAAGCCGCTGTTTGGAATTTGTTCTAAATAAACCATTCCAATATTTGATAAAAATCGAAAATGCTCGGCTTGAGGATTGGTAAATGAGCCAACTTGAATCGTATAAATTTCTTTTGGTGCGTCTGTCGCTAATACTTGAAATGTAAATAGCAAACTAAAAATTAGCATTCCACAAAGACGTTTCATATTTTTTTTGTTTAATGTATAATAAATTGATTGGCAACAAATTAAAAATTAAAATCAAAGGCATACGGAACAATCAGAATGTTATTCTTTTGAAAATATCATTTATTAATTCCTCTTCCTTAGTCATATTTTAATAAACGAAATGGCGAATAACCTATTCCGTATTTGTATTTTATTAATATAAATACCTTAAAGCTAAGTATTTATCAATAAAATAGTACAATTATTTAATAGGCAATTTTGATGCCTTTCTTGATATTTTAATGCGTTTCATACTCGATACTGAATATTGGATTTGCTTCTAATTTTTGAAGTTTTGTTTTAGTACTCAGGAGTAAGTCAAGTTAATCGTGTCGAATAGAAACCGTGTCGGTTTTAAAAACCGATACGGTTTAAGCATGAAAATTAACCGACATTATTAATTTGACTCACTACTTAGGAGTAAGCGTCAAAAATGAAAATTGAATTATATAACCTACCGTTGCCCATCGCTATTACTTTTACCCTTTCAGGGTATATATTCTTCGAATATTCATCATTTTTAATGTCATTTTCATACTACCATACATTTTTTATTGGTGGAAAGACCTGTCAAATGGCTGTCGATTCTGATTGATTTTCGGTTCAAAAGTTCGCTTCAAAAATGTCAATTGCACGGCATTTTAGTGCCGTGATTAAGAGGTCAAAAAAAGCATAGGCTTTAGCCCAAAATCTCGTAGATGTTGGGCTGAAGCCCAGATACATTATTCCTTTTTAAACTTACGGCACTGAAGTGCCGTGCAATTGATACGGACTAAAATGGAGCGAACTTTTTTATCAAATATATTACAAAATCGACAGCCTACCTGTCAGGTCTGATTATCAATGAGTTACAGGTTTTAAAAATAACTGTAAACCAATTTTGTATGGTAATATGTGTTATTTTGTAACATGAGTTATATAAGTCATATAAGTTTACCTAAGATTTGATTTTGGCGAAGCCAGAATATACAAAAAATACGTAAAGCAAACTGTAAATTTAGGTGGTTTTAGGTGACTCCTCACCGTTCAGTTGTAGGGCAGCCGTTTTGCTACGTTAGCGAATAGGAAACAAAATAATTCCCAAGGTCTAATGTAAAAATACATAGTATCATACAAAATAAAAAATTGAACTGTAGCTTGTTGAGCAAAAGTAAAAAGTTGATTTTCTTCGGGGTAATTCCGCAGCCCGTTCACACAATCGAAAATCCTATTCATTGTCAAATTTACTGCGTTTACACAATTTAATTACCTCATTTATTAAGAAAGTATTAATTTTAGATTGCTAAAAGTAGCTAATTTTAAGATTTTGGTAAGAAAAAATATTTATTATCAGTGCAAATATTAGTTAAGGTTTTTAACAGCGTAAAATAAAAAGATTACATTTGTGTAAGATAAAAGCAGATTATGTGCTTAAATCTAACCGATACAAAATAAGTAATTGCGAATTAGGCATTTATGAGAAAACCTTCCTTCGACGAAAACGTCAATGAAAATAAAGCTAATATTAAATCAGTATTAATTACTGATGGTGTTCATCCTAAACTAATTGTGGGATTTGAACAGCTCGGTCTTGCCTGTGATTATCTTCCAAATATTTCCTTATCCGAAGTCAAAAATATCATTCATCAATACGATGGAGTGATTATTAATAGTAAAATAATCGTTGATGAAGATTTTTTAGATAAGGCGGTGAAGTTAAGATTTATAGGACGATTGGGTTCTGGGTTAGAAATCGTTAATCAACCTTACGCTCGTAAAAAAGGGGTCGCCGTATTTTCTGCTCCCGAAGGTAATTGTAACGCAGTCGCAGAACACGCCGTGGGAATGTTGTTGGCTTTCGCTAATAACTTCCGTAAAGGCGATAGTGAAGTACGGGAAATGATTTGGGATAGAGAAGGAAATCGAGGTTTTGAAATAATGGGTAAAACGGTTGGTATTATTGGATTTGGACACACAGGCAGTCAATTTGCTAAAAAGTTAGCAGGTTTTGGTGTTGAAGTCTTGGCTTGGGATAAATATAAACCGCAAGGTTACGCTTTGGATTTTGGTTTTGTAAAAGAAACAAAAATGGAAGAAGTTTTCGAAAAATCAGATATTGTTAGTTTACATTTGCCTTTGAATTCGGAAACAAAGCATTTGGCGAATTATGCTTGGATGCAACAATTTAAAAAGCCAATTGTATTAATCAACACTTCACGAGGAAACGTCATTCCGACGGAAGATTTGATAAAAGGTTTGGAGAGGGGAATCGTTCAAGGCGCTTGTTTAGACGTGTTTGAAAATGAAAAACCGCATACTTTTTCGGAAACAGAAAAAACAGTTTTTAATCAATTATATAAATTTAAAAACGTGATTTTAACGCCTCACGTAGCAGGTTGGACGGTCGAATCTTTGGAACGATTGACCACGGTTTTGTTAACGAAAATCGGAGATTTTCTAAAAGCGACCCAACCATTTTAAATAAGTAATAGGTTGTTGATTGCAACAATTTAAGAGTCAAATAGCATGATATATTTTGATTTAGCGATTGCGTATAGTTGGATATAAATTAGGTTGATTTTAAGTTATTGCGATAACAATCAATTGAAAATGGCTAACTTTTCATACGCTAAATATTAGTATATAAAGGTTTTGGTTTTCAAAAACAATCAAAACGGCGAATTAAAAAAGTGATTTTTTGAAATTTTATTTGTTTCAAAACCATGCTTTTTCTTTCGTAGTCAAATCCTTTGTCAAAAGACTGACATCGGACTATCAAAGTTTTTGAATTAGATAATTGTTTTATTAAAACCGTGCATTTCGCACAAATTCAAATTTCTCATTAACTAAAAAATAAATAGCTTATGGCACGTTTTACACTACTCATTTTCATCATATTGGGTAGCATCGTGACCGCCTTTGGTCAGTCCTCTCAGTCCCTACAAGGAACTGTGAAGGATGCAGAAACTGGTGAACCGTTAATGTTCGCAACAGTAGCTTTAAACAAAGGTGGACAATTCGTCACTGGTGCACAAACTGATTTTGATGGAAAGTATTCATTCAACGGGATTGACGCAGGTGAGTATGACCTTGTGGTTTCTTACGTAGGGTACCAAAATAAAACAATCTCTGGGGTTGTGGTATTCTCGGGTAGGTCTATAACCTTAAATGTTGAAGTTTCACAGGGCGTTGACTTAGTAGAGATTGTGGTAACTTACCAAGTACCTTTGGTGTCGCAAGACAACACGACACAAGGAACAGTCGTGACTTCGAAGGAAATTGATAAGTTAGCATCAAAGAACATTAATGGAATCATCGCACAATCGGCAGGGGTCTCTTCGGCTGATGATGGTGGCGCTATTTCTATTCGTGGTTCTCGTTCAAACGCAACGGATTACTACATTGATGGTATCCGTGTAAGTGGTTCAATGATTCCTCAATCGGAAATTGAGCAGCTTCAAGTAATTACAGGTGGTATTCCTGCAAGTATTGGTGATGTGACAGGAGGGGTTATCTCGGTTACAACTAAGGGGCCTTCTCGTCAGTTCAACGGAACGGCAGAGTTGGAAACTTCTGAATTGTTAGACGGTTATCAATATCGTTTAGGAATGTTGAGTTTGAGTGGACCATTATTGAAAAACGATAAAGGGGAATCTATTATCGGTTACCGTTTTTCCGGTCAATATCGTTCAAATGCAGATAGAGCGCCTTCTGCCGTTGGTGTTTACAAGTTGACGGATAGTATGTATGAGACATTGTCTGCTAATCCGTTAGTACAAATTTCTGCGGGAGGAGCATTAGTACCGGTACCTGCGGCAAATTTTTTAACGGAAGATGATGTGGAATTAGTAAAAGCGCGCCCGAACAGTGGTGATGTACGTTATGATGCAACGGGTAAAATTGATGTCCGTTTGAATCCAAATATGGACATCTCGATAGGTGGTAGTTTTAATCATCGTCAAGCACAGCCAATTACGAATTCTGTATTTAATTACAATAGAAACCGTACAGAGTACGATACTGATGCTCGTGGTTTCTTCCGTTTCCGTCACCGTATTGGTGGTGCAACAACGGCTACTGATGCGGATAAAGCATCAAGTGGAACGTCAATTCAAAATGCAAGTTATACGCTTCAAATGAGTTATAACTTAACGGATAATCGTTCAAATGATCCTATTCATGAGGAAAATGTATTTGATTATGGTTATATCGGTTTGTTTGATCATTCTGAAAATGCAATTCCTGCTGCTGTATTTGATTCAAATGGTATTTTTACAGGGTTAGAACACGTTGCTAATTTTTATCGTTTGGACAGTTATGTGCCTGGTAGTGAAAATGCGCTGTTAGCGAATTATAATCAATTCGTTGAAGAGGGAGCTGATGCTCGTACGGATTATCCTTATTTCAATGGAAACCGTCCGGAAGCACAAATGAGTGTTTATAATTTGCATACGAATATAAATGATGTTTATAATCGTATTGACAAAAGTCAAAGCCAGAGATACCAATTCAACGCAAAGGGTTTATTTGAAATCGTGCCAAGAGGAGATTCAAAAGGTAAACACACCATAGAGTTTGGTATTATGTACGAACAAAGAGTTGACCGTGCTTATGCAATTGCGCCTCGTAATTTGTGGCAAATTGCTCGTCAGTTAACGAATGTTCATTTCAATAATTTAGACCTTAATGATAGTATTGGCCAAATTGATTTGGGTAACGGTAACTTCATCACGCAATATTCAAACTTAGCACAAGATGCAGAATGGGCAGCTGGAGATCCTGAGAATCGTACAGATGGACAAACGTATTTTGATAAACAATTACGTGCAGCGTTAGGTGCGGGTCGTAAAGAGTGGATTGATGTTGATGAATTAACACCTGACCAAATGTCGTTGGAATATTTCTCGCCAACAGAAATAACAGATGCAAGTTTGGTGAGTTATTATGGATATGATTACAGGGGTAATCCTTTAGGTGGTGATGTTAGCTTTAATGATTTCTTCACAGAAAAAGATGCTGATGGAGAATTTACCCGTAGAATTGCACCGAATCAACCAATTTATACAGCGGGTTATATTGAAGATAAATTTTTATTTAAAGATATTATTTTCCGTATTGGTTTGCGTGTAGATAGATATGATGCGAATACAAGAACATTAAAAGATCAGTACTCTTTATACGAGACATACACCGCTTCTGAATTCGGTGGTACAACACCTGGTACTGTAAGTAATGATGCCGTTGTTTATACCGATGATGGAACGCTTAATGGAAGCGTTACCGCATACAGAGATGCTGATGTATGGTACACAGCAGAAGGAACAGAGGTCAATAGTCCAATTAATATTTTTGGTGTGGATAGAGCATTACCTGCCTTAGTTACTCAAAATGATAATATTCAATCGGATAATTTTGATCCTAATACTACATTTGTAGATGCAGCGCCGACTATCAACTTCATGCCTCGTTTGTCGTTCTCTTTCCCTATTTCAGAGGAGGCGAATTTCTTTGCACATTATGATGTATTGACACAGCGTCCGCCTTCAAATTCTTTGGCGACACCTTTGGATTATTATTACTTTATTGATAGACTTCAATCAGGTGCTCAATTTAATAATCCGTCATTACGTCCGGAAAGAACAATTGATTACGAGGTTGGTTTCCAACAAAAATTATCAGCGTCTTCAGCGATTAAGATGTCAGCATACTACAAAGAGTTACGGGATATGATTCAATCACAAACGTACTTGTATGCTTATCCGTCAACTTATGATGGCTTTGGTAATCAAGATTTCGGTACAGTTAAAGGATTCAACTTTAGCTACGATATGAGAAGAACTGGTAATATCACGTTAAGAGCAACTTATACTTTACAATTTGCAGAAGGTACAGGTTCTAATGCGAATTCACAGAGAGGTATTTCTAACCGTGGTAATTTACGTGTAATTTATCCTTTATCTTTCGATGAGCGTCATCGTGTAACTGCTACGGTTGATTATCGTTATGGAGAAGGTAATAAATATAACGGGCCGACAGTTGGTGGAAAACAGATTTTTGCGAATGCAGGTCTTAACTTAACGGTTATTAGTGCATCAGGTCGTCCTTATACTGCTTCATTAATTCCAACGACGTTGGGTGGTTCGGGTACAAGAGGTGGTATTAATGGTGCAAGATTGCCATTCAATACAACTTTGAACTTGAGAGTTGATAAAGACTTTACTTTGGTTCAACAAACTAAAGAAGCAAAAGGAATGTATTTGAATGTTTATTTCCGTATTCAAAATTTATTAGACCAAAGAAATGTACTTGGTGTATATTCTTTCACAGGTTCAACTGATGATGATGGATTTAACACTTCACCGCAGGGTCAAACGATTGTGGATAATTCAGTCGATCCTTCGGCATATTTACTTTCTTACCAATGGCGTTTATTGAATCCAGGATTCTTTACGTTGCCAAGAAGAATGTATGTCGGAGCATTAATTAATTTTTAATAAGAGCATCAAATAATACGATGAACTACAAACGTTGCGTAGCAATAGTTTGTAGTTCATTATTTTATAGTTCAATATTTTGTTTTTATTTAAAGCCTAATTTGAAAAAAAATTTAGAGATTATGAATAATCTTAAACGATGGTTGGTAATGTTCGTTCTATCGGGATTAGCCTTGGCAGTAAATGCTAAGGAATACGTTCCAGAAGGAGGAGCTGCAAATCCAACAAATAATAATTCAAGTACACCACCGGCGAATGCTTCTTATAGAGCATCTTGTTCAGAGGCATCTGCTCAGACGGATTTGAATATCAATAACGTCCGTGCACGCTTGTTGAATGGTGGTGACATGTGGTGGGATTTTAGCGATGGTCGCTATATTGTCCCAAATGTACCTGCTGGTCAAACGGCGGTATCTTCACTTTTTGCTGGTGCTGTTTGGCTTGGCGGATTTGATGACGGTGGTAATTTAAAGTTAGCCGCTCAAACCTACCGTTCACTCGGTAATGATTATTGGCCTGGCCCTCTTGAGCCAAATTCAGGGGAAATAACTAATGAGGTTTGTTCTAATTGGGATATTCACTTTACTGCTTATGGTGCAGAAATCTATGAGCATATCGGAAATTTCAATTCAGATGATTTCGACTGTGCAGATGTTCCGAATAATATAATGAAATGGCCGGGTAGAGGTAATCCTCACTTTGCTGATTTCTTCGGTTGGGAATTACCTAATCAGCCTTTAGCACCTTTCTTCGATGAAAATGGTGATGGAATTTATAACCCTTGTGATGGAGATTTTCCTGTCATAGAAGTTCGTGGTTGTTCTCCTGGTTCTGTTAGTGGAGCATCTATTGCTGATCAAATGACTTTCTGGATTTATAATGATAATGGGAATATTCATACACAGACAACTGGGGATCCTATTCGTATGGAAATTCAGGTACAAGGATTTGGTTATACAACGGCTGATGAGGTGAATAATATGACGTTTTATCGTTATAAATTAATCAACCGTGCAAACTCTCCAATCGATAGTACTTATTTTACGATGTGGGTAGATGGTGATTTAGGTTGTTATTTAGATGATTATGTTGGGTCGGATACGACTCGTTCATTAGCAATTTACTACAATGAAAATGCGGTAGATGGTGCAGGTGGATGTGCTGGTACGCCTTCTTATGGTGAAAATCCACCAATGTTAGGATTAGATTATTTCCGTGGTCCATTGGATTCTGCTGGGAATGAAATTGGAATGTCCTCGTTCACTTACTATATTAATGGTGGTGGTGGAGACCCTGGTATGGGAGATCCTAATAATGCAGTGGAGTACTATAATTACATGACGGGTACGTGGAGAGATGGACAACCATTTACCGAAGGTGGAAATGGTCGTGGTGGAACTGTTCCAACGCAATATGTTTATACGGAAGATCCAACGGTAACAGGTGGTAATTCTATGTGTGAGCAAGGGGTAACGAGTGCGGATTTACGTACGCTTCAAAGTTCAGGGCCTTTCGTTTTAGCACCGGGTAAAGTTAACGAGTTGATTGTTGGAGTGGCTTGGGTACCGAATATTCAAGATTATCCTTGTCCGTCATTCAAGTCTTTATTGACTGCGGATGATTTGGCACAGTCATTATTTGATAACTGTTTCAAGATTACAGATGGACCGGATGCTCCAGATATGGACATTATAGAAATGAATCAAGAATTAGTTATTGTTCTTTCAAATGACGAAGGAACATGGAAGTCTAATAATGCGAAATTACAGTATCAAGAATTGGTACAGCCAGCACCAGCTAATACAGATGATACATTGTATGTATTCGAAGGTTATAAACTATATCAAGTTTCAGGACCAACGGTAACGCTTCAAGAGGCTGATAATCCTGCAAAGGCACGTTTAGTTTATCAAGTAGATTTGAATAATGGAATCAGTAAAGTCTTCAATTGGAATGGATATGATGATCCTGATTTACCAACTGCGAATACGGTATTCGTACCAACGTTAGAGGTAGATGGTGGAGATGCAGGTGTCAAACATACTTTTCGTGTGAGAGAAGATCAATTTGCTCAAAGTAATAAATCCTTAGTTAACCATAAGAAATATTACTTCTTGGCAGTGGCTTATGCACATAATAATTATGAATCTTTTGATCCAGGAACGAATAATGGTCAGCGTGCTGCCTATTTAGAAGGTCGCCGTAATATTGGTGTCGGTGGTACAGGATCTCCTTATGTTGGTGTTCCTCGTATTAGTGCACCAGAATATTCAGGTATTCAATTAAATGCACAATACGGTGATGGCCCAGCTATTCCACGTCTTGATGGAGGAGGTTCTGGTACACAGTTTATGGTTTTATCTGATGAAACAGAAGCTACTATTCTTGATAATAATGTTGAAGATGTATTAACCTACAAAACAGGTGCGGGTCCGATTCAGATAAAAATTATCGATCCTTTGCGTGTTCAAGGAGGTACTTACACTTTATCTATTATTGACAAAAATTTATCTAATGCTGAATTAGATGATAGCATAAGATGGGTATTGCGAGATGACAGCGGAGCGGAATGGTTCTCTGATATTACGTTAGACATATTGAACGAACAGGTGATTTTGGATAGAGGTATTTCTATTGCAATAGGACAAGTAGAAGAACCGGGTGTAGAATTAGAAATTCCAAACGGTTTCGTAGGTGCAAGTGCAGTTTATGAAAACGATGGAGAAGCATGGTATGGAGGTGTCGCTTCTGGCTCCGCTTCTGGTCCTTTAATATTCGGTTACGGAGAAGTATTAGATTATTATTTCTCTGGAGATGATCCGGTAGTAGATGAAGATCCTAAAAATGTTTATGAGGAGATTTTAGGTGGTTCTTGGGTACCTTACACTTTCTGTAATTGGAGAGCTGTAGATGCACCAGGATATTTGACACCAGCTTGGATTAGTAATACATTGGGAGGACTTGTACAGTCTAATAATCCTGTGGAGAATTTGAATAATGTAGATATTGTATTTACATCTGACAAAACAAAATGGAGTCGTTGCCCGGTAGTGGAAACAGGTAATCAATATCAAGGATTTCCAACACAGAACAACGGTGCTCACATGAAAATTCGAGTTGCTTCTTCAGTAGGAAAAGATGGTCAGCCAGACGGTACAGGAGATGGTATGTCATGGTTCCCAGGTTATGCAGTTGATGTAGAAACTGGAGAACGTTTGAATATCTTCTTTGGTGAAAACTCTATATATGACAACAATCCTTTGTTCGCTGTTAATGGTGAACCATTAACAAACGGTTCGGATATGCTTTGGAATCCAAGTGACATTACCTTCCAAGACTTTGACGGTAGTGGAACTCCAACTGACTTGTCAGAAATCGTTATGGGTGGACAGCATTTCATATATGTTACCAATACGAGATATGACGAAGGTGCGGATTTATCTAATAAATTATCAGCAAGTAGTCCTGTATTATTGGTTAATGCCTTGAGAACGGTACAGTGGACTTCATTCCCAATCATGGCAACAGGAACACGTTTAACGTCTATCGAAGAAGGTTTGATTCCAACAGATTTGAGAGTACAGTTACGGGTAAATAATCCTTATACAACAACCGTAGCAGACGGCCGTGATCATCCTAATAATGGTTATCCTCAATATGAGTTTAACATGGATCAGTTTGTCGCAAATACGACGAATATTGAAGTAGCAGAAACTGCATTGGATTTAATCAACGTTGTACCAAATCCTTATTATGCTTACTCTGCTTACGAAACAAGACGTTTCGATAACATTGTTAAGATTACCAATGTACCTGCAAAATGTACCATTACGATTTATTCTTTAGATGGTAAATTCATTCGTCAATATGATCGTGATGAAAACCCAGGAGTCGTTAGTGGAGCATTAAATGAGCAAGTATCAACATCAGTAGAATGGGATTTGAAAAATACAAAAGGAATTCCTATTTCATCAGGTGTTTATTTGATTCATGTCAATGTACCAGACGTTGGAGAGCGTGTAATCAAGTGGTTCGGTATTAGTAGAACTTTTGATTCACAAGATTTATAAAAAAGACATATTCTGTTTTTAGTAGAAAAAAAAATCAGAATAAACTGACAATTTATAAGATGAGTGGGTGAATTCTAATATTCGCCCGCTCATCAAATCAAAAAAAATCTTACAATGACAAAATATATTTCTACACTCTTGTTATGCTTGATTATGGTTATCTCGATTCAGGAAGCTGAAGCAGGTAATCCTGATCGTCAAGGAGAAGCAGGAGCTTATGAGCTATTGATGAATCCTTGGGCAAGAAGCTCAGGTGTTCATGGTATGATGGCATCACGGGTTCAAGGCGTTGAAGCGATGCGTATTAATCCAGCAGGACTTGGACGAATCAATCAAACAGAAGTACTACTTTCTCGCTCAATCTATCTTCAAGGTACAGGTATCAACCTAAATGCTTTGGGAATAGGGCAGAAAGTCGGAAAAAATGGAACAATCGGAATTAGCTTAATGTCAGTTGATTTCGGTGATATTCCAATCACTACGTCAGCACAGCCAGAAGGTGTGGGTGGTACTTATTCACCATCATTCTTTAATCTTGGTTTAGCATATTCACATACCTTTGACAAAAAGATTTCAGTAGGTGTGGTTGGACGTTTCGTCTCTGAAAGTGTTGCTGATGTATCTGCTACGGCTATGGCTATAGATGCAGGTATTCAATACGTAACTGGACCTAACGATAATATCCGTTTCGGTATCTCCTTGCGTAATGTTGGTACTCAAATGCGTTTTGGTGGTGAAGGTTTATCTTTCACGGGTGATTCTCCAGAAGGAGATTATACCTTGACTTTAGAGCAACGTTCTGCAAAATTTGAATTACCTTCTTTATTAAACATTGGCGGTTCTTATGATTTCATATTTGGAAAAAATAGAGTAACGACAATGGGTAATTTTACATCAAACTCTTTCGGTAGAGATTTCATCGGTGGTGGAGTTGAGTATGCTTTCAGCGAAATGTTTATGCTTCGTGGCGGCTACCGTTACGAAATTGGTGGTGTACTTAGTGCAGCAGACGCTTCTGCCTATACAGGTCTGAGCGGTGGTGTATCTTTAGAAGTACCAACGAATAAAAAAACAGAGAACAAGTTCGGTATTGATTATTCTTACCGTGCCTCTAATCCATGGGGTGGAACACACTCTATCGGTGTACGTTTGAGTTTATAAAATAAGATAGGGCCGCTTAAAATGTAGGTCTTAACAAGTGGTTATCTAATTATAAAAATTAGATAACCACTTTTTTTGTAAGCTGGATGACTTGAATATTTTAACATTTTTATAGATAAAATGAAGCTATCTTTTCATGGATAATTACGAATAAAGAACGAACTTTGTGTTGATAATCAATGTTACATTTGAGTATCTGTAAATTAATTCTTAATTTAGCGAGTAACATACTAAATAACGATTAAAAACAGTAAATAAAGAACCATCTAAAGGTCACTCAAATTCGTTTCTTTAAAGACATTTTTAATAAAATATTTTCAAAAGAACGTTTCTAATAACAGTTAGAAGCGTTCTTTTTCATTTATTAGTTTCAAGCTAAATTTTTATCGGAAAAGCACTGTAAATCTATGAGAGAATAGATAATAGTGTTTTTTGTTATTTATAAAATTATTATTCATCAGACAAGTTTTTTGGAAAGTACATTAACCGTTAAACCGTTAATAATTAATTACAATCATTTTATTATCAAGCGATTATAAAAATAGATTTCAAAAAACGTCTATCAAAAATAGTAGCATTATGGCATACGAATATTTGTCAAAAGGGAAGTTAGAGGAGTTAAAGAAAGAATTAGAACGCTTAATGACGGAAGAACGTCGTAAAGCAGCCGCAGCGATTGCAGAGGCTCGGGAGAAGGGTGATTTGTCAGAGAATGCAGAGTATGACGCAGCAAAAGAGGCTCAGGGGTTATTGGAATTAAAAATTAGTGAGATGAGTACTAAAATGGCAAGTGCCAGAGTTTTAGATATTTCAACATTAGATACTTCAAAAATTACGGTTTTTTCTAAAGTCAAAATTAAAAATACGAAAACTAAAAAGGTATTTGATTACCAATTAGTTTCAGAATTAGAAGCAGATTTAAAGAAAAAAATGATTTCAGTGACTTCTCCGATTGGTAAGGGATTATTGGGTAAAAAACCCGGTGATATTGCCATTGTAGAAACGCCACGAGGGGCTATGGAATTTGAAATTTTAGAAATTGCTTTTGATGCGTAATTTTAGGTATAAAGGTGTTTTGGCCTATCAATACCTTAAACCAAAACACCTTTAACCTTCACACCTAATTTAAAATGAAAGGTCTTTTTACAAAAATTATAAACGGTGAAATTCCGTCTTATAAAATTGCAGAAACAGAAAAATATTATGCGTTTTTAGATATTCGACCGTTGATGAAAGGGCATACTTTAGTAATTCCTAAAATCGAAGTCGATTATATCTTTGACGTGGACGATGATACGTTAGCAGGATTGATGGTTTTTGCGAAAAAGGTAGCAAAAGCGATTGAAAAAACGGTTGATTGTAAGCGGATTTCAGTCGGTGTCTTCGGGTTAGAAGTCCCTCACGCCCATATTCACTTGATTCCAATGAACAGAATGAGCGATGTTAATTTTACCAAAACGCCTTTGGAACTTTCAAAGGAAGAATTCGAGAAAATTGCGGCAGCAATTCAAGCGAATTTTGAATAAATTGATATTAAAATAGACTGGTTATTTGAACTGCACCCGATTGTAGTTATGCTCTAAAAATAGTGTCTAAGATTTTAATAACTAAAAGAGTACGTATTGTAAATTGTAGTATTAATGCGTATTTGAGGACTCAAGAACAAAATACAATCTTAATAAAACAGATTTTGGCGTATCAATGCAATCTGTTATAATCAGCGATTTTTTAAATTAAGATGATTTAAGACGATTTCGGATAAACAAAAAAACGGGCTGCTATCGAATTTGATAGCAGCCCATTTGTTATAAATAAGAATTACTTCTAAAGGTAATTCTTAACTCATCTCGCTTTTCAACTCATCTGTATCTACAGCAGAGGATAATTCTTTACCCGGCTTGAATTTAGCGACAATCTTTGCAGGTATGTCGATAGTTTGATTTGGTTGACGAGGATTTCTACCTGTGCGAGCTGCACGGTAAGAAAGTGAAAACGTTCCGAAACCAACTAAAGTGACTTTTTCACCCGATTTCAAAGAATCTGTCACAGCATTAAGGACAGCGTTTAAAGCATCAGTAGCTTGAGTTTTAGTTAAACTTGCGTCTTCCGCAATCTTGTTTATTAAATCTCCTTTATTCATACGAATTGATTTAAAATGTTTGAATTTAATAATTACTTCTTTTATGAAAGAGTCGGCACAAATTTAGACGCTTTTTACACAAAACCAAATAATACCAAAGGATACAGCATCATTTACCCATTTATTAGACAATTATTTTACAATAAAAACAGATTTCGCCCTAATATTGAGACTTTCAATGCAATATGGGTACAGCATTACATGCTATTGAGCTTACCAATTATTCTGTATCTTTGATAAAAAACTAAAAATTTTACTATGAAAAAGCGATTAGCAATATTATTAATTATTGGGTTGACTATTTCTCTAAACTCTTGTGGGATGTTTCACCGCCCCGCAAAATGCCCCGCCTATGGTGAAGTCCACACCAAAAGCAAAAAAGATGGCTCATTCAAAAAGTCAAAGTCAAAATCTAATTTATTTCCTAAAAAACTGCGGAAGTAGAAAAAATAGGGAGTTTTTTTGAGAACGGTTTTTTAAGTATAAGGCTTTTAGGGATGAGGAGGCAAAACGGGAGGTTTAAATTATTGCAAAAACTGCGAACTATTCAAAAATGGAACATTTACGACAACACATTGAAGCACTGATTTTTGTATCCGAACAGGCGATTTCTAAACGAGAAATAAAAGCTGTTTTGGAAGAGCAATTTGAGCAGAACATTGAAAACTCAGCTATTGAGGAATTATTGACGCTATTGCAATTAAAATATGCTCACGATGATTTTGCATTCACTATCGTTGAGATTAGCGGCGGCTATCAGTTTATGACCAAAAAGGATTATCACGATACGATAGGGACGCTTTTAAAGCAAAAAACTAAAAAACGATTAACTAAGGCAGCGTTGGAAACGTTGGCAATCGTGGCTTATCGCCAACCTATGACGAAAGTCGAAGTCGAGCAGATTCGGGGCGTAAATAGTGATTATTCGATTCAAAAATTATTAGAAAAGGAATTAGTGACGATTGTCGGGCGAAGTGAAAAACCCGGTCGTCCGTTGCTGTATGCGACCAGTCCAAAATTTATGGATTATTTCGGTATTCAATCCTTGAAAGATTTACCAAGAGTCAAAGATTTTCAGGAAGAAGAAGTGAACGAAATCGGAGAACCGCAAGATATTGAAGTCGCAGAAGCGTAGTATTTTCCAGCTAACACATACCTGTTAAGGAACGCCTAAAATTGAGTAACCATCGGCGTTCCTTAATGACGCTCATCGTTCCCAAGCCACCGATTTCCAACTTTTCATATTTCCTTCCTCTTTGGAGAAATTGAAAAAGCAAAGGTTAATCAAAGTGTTTTACGAGGTTTCTTTTCTCCATTGAAAGATTTAAGGGCAAACGCGCCAAAATACGATTGTAATTTTCAGTTGGCATTTTTGATTTTAGGTTGAAAGTATTGAAAAAGCGTTAAGAACAGACTGGTGTCTGAGCGCAGCGAGTTTCAGGCTGTTTAGCTTTTTCAATACTTTCAACCGTTAAAAAATCAATTAAGCCTTGATTGCTTGTCCCGAGACCTCGTGGATTGCTTCTTTTCATTAAGTTGTTAATCCCGATTTCATATCGGGGGAAAAGAAGAATAATTTTCAATCGCCAGATATTATTTTGTTTCGATGGGGTTTTACTATAAACACAAAATAATATTTTAAATAAATCTGTTACGTAAAATAATTAGGTGCGTTTGCCATTGAAAGATTTAGATGCGAAAGGTCATTTACGCTTTTTATTTATCACAGGCGTTTCTAAATTTAGCAAAGTGAGTTTATTTTCTGACTTGAATAATTTGATGGATTTAAGCAAAGTGCCTTTAGCGTCGGATTTATTAGGAATGACGCAAATCGAGTTAGAAGCTAATTTTGAAGAGCGTATAGATATTGGCATTCAACAATTTAAAACGAATAGAACGGAATTTTTAAAAGTTGTTAAAGATTGGTATAATGGTTATTCTTATGATGGAGAAATTACGCTTTACAATCCTTTTTCCATCTTAACATTCTTTACACATTTCCGCTTTGATAACTATTGGTTTGAAACAGGAACGCCTACCTTTTTAGTGGAAACGATAAGAAAGCAATATATTAATCCACGAGAATTAGAACATGTAGAAATTGATAATTACTTTTTCAATAGTTTCCCTTTAGAAGAATTGGACATTGTTGGTTTGTTGTACCAAACAGGATATTTGACGATTAAGAAAGCAACTTATGGTTTTGCAGGTTCAAAATATGTTTTAGGTTATCCAAACTGCCATAGCGGAGCCGAAGGGATAATAATCATTAGCGGAGACGACGTTTGCTTCGTAGTATTCGGCAGTCCAATAATCGAGTTCTATCCCGATTTTCATATCGGTCACTGTAACGAGGACGACCTGTCAAAGTTTACCCCGATTGCCCGGAGAAGCATCAACACTAAAATTTACAATACGTATTATATTGATAATTAATATTTTATAATAATATTTCGTTTTCCTAAAGTTGTAAAGTATTGCGAATAGCTATTCATAAAAATTGTTATTTTCGCTTTTTTGAAACCGTGTCGGTTTCAAAACCGACACAGTTTATTCCGACAGAAAAATAATCGTTTTTCAATAACTTAAAATGCTAATTACTACCATTTTAAATATTATGAAATTTAGTGTTGATGCGTATGCGATTGCTCGGGGACGCCTCGGGATTACCGAGATGATTGGACAATTCATAAATCTTTCTCTGTGGAACTTAAACGGTTCTACATTGTAGGTAATCCCGCCACTACCTGCACTACTGCTTTATGAAGAACTCTGCACTATCCTTACCACTATTTTCCAATCAGAAAATACCCTGTACTAAAAGAAGAAATAAATACTAAAATTACATTTCACAATTCGAACTCAAAAAAAACAGTTTCGGAAATAAAAAATTAAACATTCA
>Ga0306865_1000211_pt1 | contig 30205 bp, 26 predicted proteins | sample AntRauTorckE5431_FD_190441 | JGI IMG/M metagenome (GOLD analysis project Ga0306865, IMG submission 190441) | Saline lake microbial communities from Rauer Islands, Antarctica - Metagenome Torckler E5 #431 (v2) (version 2) | ecosystem: Environmental > Aquatic > Non-marine Saline and Alkaline >... | reverse complement strand
CAAGCTTTAAGGGTATAAAGATACAATATCCCCGCACTAATAGCACATAAAAACATAAACAATATTGACATAAAACATTACTTATCAATAGTTTATATGAAAATTGTAACTTTTTCAGTAGACCCTAGTTAACTGTTTTTTTTTTTCAAACTTTTGTATCAATCTGAGTGGCACTGTATCAGCAGGTTATCCTTACTTTATATATTTTTGTTATAGTATACTGGTAGCTTGGGCTTAATAATCTGATTGTGCGTGTAGTTACGTATGGATATGGTATCAATAGACCTTAAAAACTGGCAACCTATTGTGTTCCTTCTCGTAATGCGGACTGTGCTTGTAGATCCAGTTTAGTTGCTCTTTAGGAGGTATACTATCCTTTGATTGCTTCATCAACTCAAACCCAGCTTTTAAGTCTGAATCTTTTTCTAGTAGTGCAGCCGCTCTATCTTCAAATACATAAGAGCTGTAATGCTCTTTCTGCTGCAATACAGCATCAAAGAAATTCCAATTAAAATAGGAGTCCGGTCCTTCTGGTTCTAGCATTTCTAGGATGAATCTATCTTTGTCTGTGCCCGTAGGTATGAGGTAATCTCCCTTCCGAAAAGTCCAAGTAAGCGTGTCTGTGGCGACTTGTGTATTGAAATGCAGATAGTGTTTTTCGTATGGTTGTTTTACAGTCTCATAGTCGGTTATGCTATTAGAAATTACGGTGAGAGTGGTGTCTCTTTGTAGTTCAATCATCTGCACACCGTTCCATCTTAACCTGTCTTCTACAGTGGTAAAACCTCTACGCAATATGTATGCTGACGGCTTATCTCGTCTTTTAGTCTCCGCCAGGACATGTTGGTAAAACATTGTTTTGGTGATAGGTTTGGTTCTATCGTAGTAGAGTCTGTCTTCGCCAGTTACTTCACTTTTTTTGTAGCCGTATTCGTATCCTTTAAATTTTAATGATAAGATGTCGTACTCCTCTAGTTCCCAGTCTATGGGTAAGCTATTGGCAGATGCTATAGCTTGCTTTTGGGCAGTTCTAGTGTTTTGTATTTGGCTACCATTCTCGTGGCAGTATTCTAGCGAACTCAGCAGATAGTCGTACGTAGCATATACCCGTTGTTTGAAAGGCTTAAGCATATGTGTCTCGGTGATGAAACCATAAATATTGTGCAGCGTAGTCAATCCGCTACTGTATCTCGGGGAGTCGTAGAAAGTAGCGTAGGTATCTTTTAGTGGTCCACCCCAGTGATTTACATACGGTACCATTTCGTTTCCTTTTGTTTTCATTTTGGTTTCTAATGCCGGTATCATTTCACTTCTCAGGTACTTACCCATTGCACCACCCAGTTTATCAGGTTGAGTGCTTAGGTAAGTAATGTTGTACTGATAATCAGCTCCATTGCTCACGTGAGCTTCTATGTATACGTCTGGATCTATAAGCTGAAGGAGCTTTGCAAAGCTTTCTGCATTCCTACTATCACATTTCACAAAGTCACGGTTCAGATCTAGGTTTTGAGCATTTCCTCTAAATCCATATTCCTCTGGTCCATTTTGATTTGCACGGCTGTAGCCATTTCTGTTTAGAGCACCTCCGATATTGTAGTAGGGTATACAGACTAAAATACAAGAGTCTAGAAGTTGTTTTCGGGTAAGTAAGATGTCTCTAAAAAGCAGCATACTAGCATCTACGCCATCGGGTTCTCCGGGGTGTATAGCATTGTTAATGAGAATGATAGTCTTGCTGTTTTCTTTAATCTCGGAGAGTTGTTGACCGTCTTTAGCAAGTACAATGGTATGCAGTGGAAACCCTGCATCGGTCATTCCGTATTCTTGCATGTGCACTTCGCCAAAGGCAGTAGAAAAATTCTTCCACCACGCTATTCCCTCCTGGTACGGGGCAGACTGTTTACCCTCAGAAGTTTCAAAAAGGGTTTTGAAGTCGTGTGATTTTGGCGGAGCCATAGAAAGAAGTGAAAAAGTCACTAAGATGAAAAGGATATTCTTCATAAGGCAAAGCTAAAGGTAATTTGGTTTCTGGTGCATTATAGATTTGGAATTTAGTGCTTGAAATTTGAATATTGCGAAGCAATGCAAATCACAGGTAATCTTCGTAAAATGAACACCGAGTTGGTGAACAAAATTCCTCAGTATACATTAGGCATGAAGGATATTCTAGATCCATTGGAGCCTATAGATATGAATGCATTAATTGGTAAACCTATCCGTATAGAATACGAAGGATATCTCAACTCAGTGCTTTCAGGACAGAAAATGAATAAGGCCTTTGGTGAAGGATTAACATATCCGGAGTTTATGGAAAGCCCAATAGCGAGCCCGAGTATAATGCGGCCAGAGCTAAGTGAGATACATAACGGCATTGCATTGCGGGACTACGAGTGGGAAGTAAGAAATCACTTAAAGCCTCACTATGTCTATATAGCACTCACGAGTAATTATAAAGTAGGAGTGACCCGCTCTACGAATATGCCGTATAGATGGATGGACCAAGGAGCTACTCAGGCTGTTATACTGGCAGAGGTGCCATACAGACAACTTGCCGGACTCATAGAAGTAAGCCTAAAAGAGCACATCAGCGATAAGACTGCGTGGCAACGAATGCTAAAAGGCATAGTAGAAGTAGACAAAACTATCCTAGAAGTAAGAGATGAAATGGCTGGACTATTGGCTCCAGAATTTAAACAGTACATCAATAAAGGCACAGATATTACCGAAATTAATTTTCCTGTACTGCAACATCCAGAGAAGGTAAAAAGCCTAAAACTAGACAAGGTAAAGGTGATAGAAGATAAACTGGTAGGAATAAAAGGACAGTACCTCATTTTTGAGGAGGGTGTTATGAATGTAAGAAGTCACGCTGGGTGCAGAGTGACGTTGGAGTTTTAAGGACAGTCACCCTGAGCGGAGTCGAAGGGTGGAGGTTGTCGCCTTTTTATAGGAACTCGCCTCGAGGCTAGTTCCTATAAAACACGCTGAATGTATTCTGACAAAGAATTTTGGTGAATTGATAACAGTCATTAGTTAAATCGACTTTGACTTCTCATGTATTTAGTATTTCATTTGTGTTAGATGAATTTAAGTATCCTTTTAAACTAGCTATTGGATATATAGGTAGAAATTTTAGTATGATTCCTCCTCTTCTGGAGTCTACCTTATAAGCGGCGGCTCTGCATCATTGTCTGCACCCAGCTCATCCAAAGCAAGTTCCGGATCTACATATTCACTCTTCCATTTTTTTTCCAGGTATTTGTATAGTAAGTAGGAAAATAAGATACCCACGGGTAATGCCATCAGTCCGAGTAGTCGATCATTGGTGTCCTCTATGTCCATATCCGCAGATAGGGCAATGAGTCCTATTAGTACACCACCTATAAACGTACCAGCGTAATAGACTACTGCACCAAGTAAAATATAAGACCAAGCTTTTTCCTTATTGTATTTATCAGCGAGTTCTTTGTAGTATTTCCAAACGAAGTAGAGTAATAACATATGTTTTCTTTAGTGACGAAAATACATTTTTTTAGGTAGAAAAATAAGAAGAATTTGCTGATATATGAATACGCTTTTTTAGGAATACGCCTTTGTAGGAACTCGCCTCGAGGCGAGTTCCTACAAAGGGATTATTCCCGTATCACCCTTCTAGTCAGCTTATCACCTTCGTCACTCAACAGTGTGACTAGGTATAATCCAGCGGGCAAATTGGATACATCCAATGTTCTCTTTACGGAGCAGTCTTCTATTCGTTTTTCTAGGAATGGCTGTCCGGTAAGATTGGTTACTTTGATATCTCCGCCTACAGACTTGCTGAGTGAGATACTTACATTTACTATCCCCTTAGTAGGATTAGGAAACAGTATCATATCTGTGATATTGGTCTTGATATCTGCACAAGGATCTAGGTACACACAGGATTCTATCTCAGGAGTAGAGTCGTTAGGGTTTTCAGTAGTCAACTGAGACGGTGTTTGGGTAGCGTCTGATATCAAGGCTAATTCATAGGTAAGTTGCTTGCGAATGTCTTGTGGTAATAATGCCAAGAACTCATCCGTAGGCTCATACCAGAAGATACAGTCTGGGTGGTAGTAGTCTTCAAAGTAGTCTGATAGGTGGTAGTCATTATTTGATTTCACGTAGATGGGGATGAGTCGGTCTAGGTTGGCGGTCGTTTCACTTTGGTTAGATACATTGAAATGTATCAGGCTTGTATCTTGAGAGATATTAACTCTATAACTTTTGCCGTATTTATCTGAGATGAATGCAGGCATTGTATTGGATTTTTTGTTTTTTAGAAGTTGGATGCTATCTGGGATAGTCACCCTTGTAAGCGTATTCTTTTTGGTGAACTCAAACTCAACTATATGACCTGAACTCCATTCTACAGCGTACAATATATTGCCAGACTTTTCAGATATATTGAGCTTTTTCAAGTCTTCATTGTTGAGTTCAATTGGGTTTATCGCTAGAGGTTTGAGAATTTTAAACTCTTGCATTTTATTGAAAAGGGATACTTTATCTGTATTTTCATTTGCCATAACATCTACATTGAGCGTTTTGACTGACGTAAGATAGTCTCTAACTCTCTTTGCATCTTGATTGCCTAGCAAACTCAGTACAGACGTAGTGTCCTCATACCAAAAAACTACTTCAGAGCTGTCTGGCTTTAGCAAAGAAACAGCAATCATATCGTGTTTATGAGCATGGAAGTATTGACTAGAGTTTAGTTTTCTAGCATTAATACTCCCAAATTCGGCAACAGTTGTAGGCCAAGTCGGGATTCGGTTTTGTGTGAAAAATGATGGAGGGAAATCATGAGGTTTTGGTAGTATACGCAGATTACCATAGTTGCTTTCAGTGTAATAACCTTTCAGACTGATAGAGTTATTGTCTCCTATTTGTCCTTTGCTTTGGTAGAATATTCCATTACTATCTAAAGTGATGAGGAGTTTAGCTAATAGCTGTTTGTCTGGTAAGACTACCTGATTTAGGGTGTATTCCTTCTCAACTACAGGCTGATAATCGATGTTGTTTTCGTCCGTTGAATCATCTACCTCTAAGTAGTGTGAAACATTTTTCGCATTATAATTATTCAATAATATCCTTTCAGGAAGATTCTCTTTTATCTTCTTATTCTTTTCAAAATACCAAAGAGTGTACTTGCTCATCTCAGTGTCAAAAGGGACAAGTAAGGAAAAGTAGTTGTCAGAATTAGTTTTTAGTTTATCTAGATTTGTTGAACCAAGAAACATTGTATTTTTGGATAATATAGTCACCGGAACCTCGTTTTTAAAAGGTCTCACGTTTCCACTGCGTGAGTCACTGTGTCCACCTTCTTTGTTTAAACAAATTTCGTGACTATTATAGTCTTTTGTCTTAGAAAATAAGAGAACGTCATCGTGTTTGTAAATACCCATTGCCTCCAGTTGTGATTCCGTCAAATAAATAGCTCCAAGCGAATCTGCGAGTCTGTTCCATTTATTGGTGTCTAGTCCTGCTAAATTAGAATTTGACTGGTTTATTCTATCTATCCTATATTTCTTTCCGTTCGCTACTGCTTCCAGCACTTTGGATACTTCTTTTTTGTCTACTACTATGAAATTTAGTATTGGTTCTTCTCCTATAGTTATCTCATCATAAGCTATCTGTATATTGTCGTCTACGTATTTTATAACCAAAAGAGTAGCTCTTTCTCCAGCAGGGATTTTACTGAATTGTACGTAGCTTTTATTTTTTGTTTTGCCAGGGAGCATAGCGTTAAAATCCCTAAAAATAAGTCGTGAAGAGACTTCTCCGTCAGATTCGCCTACTTTATATGTGTAATTTCTAGTGTCTTTATAGTTGGTAAATCTGTCGCAGTTTATCATGCCCAGATTACTAACAGAAGCCAATATATAACCAGTTTGCTGATTAAGGATGTTAGGGTCAAACGGTATTTCTCCGCCACCACGTAGACTGTCTAAGAAATTTTGTAGTGCTAACGCTTTTGCTCTGCTTACTCTACAAGCGGTGTACGCTGATGCGGATAGTGTATCGCTCATTGTGAATTTTATCCCATTATATACTTCGTCATATAATTTAGAAGTGATTGAGTCTTGAAACCAAAAGCGTTTTCTAATTTTCCGTATTACTTCGTCGTTTCTATAAGCCTTTCTCAGGTTGGACTTACCTTTCTTTTTTAGCTCAGTTATTCGTGTAGGCCATTTACAGCGTATTGCTTGATAGGTAGGTCTGTCACAGTTTGGGATAGCTATACCACCGAAAAAATTACTATTTGAACCACCTATTTCTGCCCAGTCTATAGTGTTGTGATTATCATCCCAAACGCCATTAAATCCAATGTATCCTGTGTCTTGATATTTGGCAGAGGGGAATAGTACGGTTATCTCTTTACAGAGTTTTAGGGGCTTGCCATTGGCACTAGCTCTTAGTTCTATCATACCAGCAGACTCTAGCATATCTCCGTGGCTAGCTGTAGTGAGTTGTCCGTTTACCATGTCTTCACGACTATAGTATTCGGTGAGTTCTACATTAGCACTAAAAGACTCATAAGTGCCACATATTGCTCCTGGGGGAATAATTACTATAGTGCCTTCTTTGCCCTTAAGTACATTTGATTTAGCCAAATTGACTTTGTAAGACTGAGGTTCTTTGCTCCATGACTCGTAGTAAAACTTTTCGGAGTCTGGATAAATACTCCTTCCATCTTCCTGATTTTTAGCAGATTCCTTATCTATTGCTTCTTCGTTTGCATTATTTCTAACGGTATTTATTTTCGTTAAGACTATCTGCTCATTTGTAGTGTCTAAAGTTGTCTGCTTTGCTGTGTTTAGGTTTATAGGCTGTTGGGTAGACTCTATATCTCCTGTAGCTTTTTTGGATGCCGTTGTACGAGGATTATTTATACTTTGTCTAGGGCGGTTCTTACTATTTATTATGCCACTACCATTTCCCCTCTCGCGAGTAGATTGACTTTCCACCATTAGATTCTGAGCTGGAGAATCTGCCTCTTTAGTTATGAGGTCTTCAGCTATTCCTATTGTTTCAGTATCATTTACTATTGGCGTTTCTAGTACTGTTTTATTCTCACTTTTTCCACTTGGCCATAGGACCACTGTAGCACTGATTATCGCAAGAAAGGCTACAGCTAGCAGAGCCAACTTACTCCAAGCATATCCCGAAGTGCCTATTTTAGTATTAGACGTTAGTTTCCCTACATCTTCCATACTCATCAGCTCGTCTTGCCCTTTTATCCCGTTTATTAAATCGTTTATATCTTTCATATCCGTGGGTCTTAGTAGTTAGTGATGTGTTGGTTAAACTCCGATTCTAGTAACTCTTTGAGAGCTGCTCGTGCTCTGCCTAGTCGTGTTTTTACGGTAGATAGATTGGTGTCTAGCGTTTTGGCTATTTCTGCTAGTGGCATATCTACTATTTCAAAAAGAATAAATACTTCGGCTTGTTTAGTGGGGATTTGATTCAGTATTTGGTTTACCGTATGGCTCTCGGCTCCACTTCTTTCGCCAGTATTTATACTGATCACATTAGTCTCAGGAGCTACTCTAGATTTTTTGCGGATGGTTTCTTTTAGTGTATTGCTCGCTATCCCAAAGAGATAGGACTTAAACTTGGATGTATCTTTTAACCGGCTAAACCCATTAAACGCTCTGCTTATAGTCTCACTCATTAGCTCCTTAGCGTCTTCGGGGTCGTGCTCTAAGCTTCTGCAAAAATGAGATAGGTCTTGGTGGTACTCTTCGTATAGCTGCATAAATTCGTTGTTTTTAGCCTTAGTCATATCGATTGGTCACCTTATAGTGATAGTTATGCATCAAAAAGTTTCAAGAGGTCTAAAATAATTGTTTTTTCTGTAGGAACACGCCTCAAAGGCGTGTTCCTACAGAACCAAATCCTCGATTAACCGTTTACCAACCAACTATATTATCTTCGCACCATTGGGACATTCACAAACATCTGATCGTAAAAAAGACCACATAGAACTCGCTTTCGAGTCTGTGGTAAAAAATCAAGACGACCGCTTTTATTACGAGCCACTTTTTAGCGGACATCCGCAAGGCGAGCTAGAACCAGTGCAGTTTGCTGGTAAAGAGATGAAAGCCCCACTTTGGGTGAGTAGTATGACAGGCGGCACCAAAGAAGCAGGGACTATCAATAGGAATCTAGCTAAAGCTTGCGGACAGTTTGGTATGGGTATGGGACTGGGAAGTTGCCGTATTATCTTAAAGGATGACGAATACTTGCCAGATTTTCAGCTTCGCAAAGAGATGGGAGATTATCCGCTGTATGCTAATCTGGGTGTAGCTCAAATAGAAGAATTATTTGATGCAGGAGAAGAAAAGCTAATAGCAGAACTGATCAAACGTACTGAAACAGATGGTTTGATTATCCACGTAAATCCACTCCAGGAGTGGCTGCAGCCAGAAGGAGATGTTTTTAAAGCGTCGCCACTAGATACAATAAAACGTACGCTAGACTTAGATGTCAAGGTAATCGTAAAGGAAGTAGGCCAAGGGTTCGGTCCAGAGAGTTTCAAGGCTCTTATGAAGTTACCACTTGCAGCCATAGATTTTGCAGCACACGGGGGTACTAATTTCAGTAAATTAGAAATGCACAGAAGTGATACCATGCGTCATGAAGCTTATGACACAGTAGCCTCGTGGGGACACAGTGCTGAGCAGATGGTAGGATTTTATAATTGCATAAAAGAAGAAATAGGAACTAAAAATACCAATGCAGATATACTAATAAGCGGTGGTGTACGTGACTTTATGGATGGATACTATCATACAGAACGTATCAACGCAAACGCTATCTACGGACAAGCATCTGCTTTCCTAAAGCATGCCAGAGGAAGTTATGCTGAGTTGGAAGAGTACGTTGAGCTTCAGATTAAAGGATTTCAATTAGCGAAAGCGTATTTGACATTAAGGTAAGATGAGAAAAGAAGTTGTCATATTGAGTGTTTTCTGTAGCTTGCGGAGGAAAATGTATCGAAATTTACAGGTTAAATGATTTCAATTAGCGAAAGCGTATTTGACATTAAGGTAAGATGAGAAAAGAAGTTGTCATATTGAGTGTTTTCTGTAGCTTACGGAAGAAAATGTATCGAAATGTGCAGTTAGACGGGCTGAAATTGGCAAAAACATTCCTTACGTTACGCTAAGTGCCTACGATTTTAAGACATAACGGTTATCGATTTTTCTTTTATAGTAATGACCATCTGCCAATTCATATTCACATAGAAAAAGGTGAAAAGACGGCTAAATTTAATATTGAACAGCAGGTTTTGGTAAATTCGTATAGGTTTTCTCCATCAGAAATACGAGAAATGCGTATATTGGTGGAACAGAATAAACAAACTTTTATAGATAAGTGGAATGAGTATTTTAACAGTTAATAAATCTAAGAATGCTGTAGATGTGAGATTTGCAGAGCACAAAATGATTGTAGTGCTAGAAGATGGACGTGAAATGTCGATTCCTCTAGAATGGTTTGAACGACTAAGGAATGCTTCACAATCACAGCTAAAAAATTGGAGACTTATAGGAAAAGGAGAGGGTATTCATTGGGAAGATTTGGACGAAGATTTACTGGTAGAAAATTTGTTTAACGAATAGAATATCCTAAATCAAAGACTAACATCTAATATCTAAAAAAAAGTGATAAAAGGATTCAGTAAACTAACGAAGTCGGCTAAAATAGAATGGCTAATAGATAACTATTTCAATGGCGATAGTGGAGCACGAGAAACGCTAGAAAGCTATTGGCACAGCGATGAAAAACTCCAAAAGCTCCACGATGAGTTTATAGAAAATACCATAACCAATTTCTATATGCCAATGGGTGTAGCTCCTAATTTCTTGATCAATGGGAAAGAGTATGCCGTACCTATGGTGACCGAAGAGAGTTCTGTAGTAGCTGCAGCCGCTAAGTCAGCTGGTTTTTGGGCAGATAAAGGAGGTTTTAAAGCTACGGTACACAGCACTACCAAGGTTGGTCATGTTCACTTCCTTTGGAAAGGAGAAGACAAGCAAGCACTAGGAAGGTTAATAGAAGACATAAAAGATAAGTTATATACAGAGACGGAGTCTATGACCAAAAACATGCGAAAGCGTGGTGGGGGAATCCTGGGTATAGAGCTCGTAGATAAATCTGCGGACGTACCTCATTATTACCAGCTAGAAGCAGAATTCGAAACATGTGACAGTATGGGAGCAAATTTCATTAATTCATGTTTAGAGAAGTTTGCAGATGTGCTAAAAGCGGAGATGACTAAATCTAATCTATCTCCTAATGAGATAGAAGTGGTGATGTGCATTCTCAGTAATTTTACTCCGAAATGCCTAGTACGCGTAGAGGTAAGTTGCCCTATAGAGCAGATGGTAGAAGGTACAGATATGTCGCCGCAAGCATTTGCAGAGCGATTTAGTACGGCGGTACGCATAGCAGAGACCCAGCCATACCGTGCAGTAACCCACAATAAAGGGGTAATGAACGGGATAGATTCTGTGATATTAGCTACGGGGAATGACTTTAGAGCTATAGAGGCTGGAGTACATGCATACGCCAGTAAAGATGGTCAATACACCAGTCTTACTCACGCAGATATGAGTGACGGACAGTTTAGGTTTTGGATAGAGGTGCCTCTTGCACTCGGTACAGTAGGAGGCATTACAGGCTTACATCCTATGGTGAAGTTCGCACATCAGCTGATGGGTAAACCTAGTGCAGTAGAGCTTATGATGATAAGTGCGGCGGTAGGTCTTGCACAAAATTTCTCGGCCTTACGCAGCCTTACTACCACGGGCATACAGCAAGGACATATGAAAATGCACCTGCTCAATATCCTCAATCAGCTAGAAGCTACAGAGGAGGAAAAGAAAATAATTGTAAAACATTTTATCAAAAACACACCACACCACGCAGAAGTGGTAGAAGCCTTTAGAAAGGTGAGAGGTGGGGAAGTGCTTTCGTAAGATTCTTAGACAGAATAGATAGTTAGATTCCTAGAACCATACTTAGAATTAGTGAAAAATACTTTTTGTTATCGTAAGTAGGTACTCTGTGTTTACTTGAGCAGGTACTCTTTGTTACCCTGGGCACTTCGACTTCGCTCAACACAGGCTTAGTCGAAGGGTGAACGAAGAAGGTTTTATAATTATCTATGTCATATTTCGACTCCGCTCAATATGACATAGACTCCGCTCAATATGACATAGACTTCGCTCAATATAACATCGACTCTGCTTAATGTGACACGACTACGATATTTAGTTTAGCTACCTTTTCTTATTTTTGAAGGGATATGAAACGAAACATACTTTTATCTTTTTTGCTAGTTGGTCTTGTAGTGTTGGAGTGGGGGTGTAAAAAAAGCTGTGGTAGTATAGCTGTAGAGCTAGATAGTATTTATGTCAATACTTTAGCTTTCAGTGGTAATCTAGAATCAGATAAGCCGTACAGATATGATTCTATTTCTTTTAGGTTAAGTATTACTACTCGCGAGATCTCTGAAATAAGGTATTCTCAAAATAATGCTGTCTACGCTTGTGATCCGTATTTTTTCTTGGATAAAGATATAATAAGAAATGAAGTAAATTCAAGTAGAGAGTATTCGAATTTAGAAAAGGGAATTAAACTCTTTGCTGAGAGTAGTTTCAACTACGTAGATTACGAAGATTTATGGGCACAGGATTCATCTTTAGTTTTATCGAGGTTAGCGGTTAGCTCAACAGTTTTCGGAGGTGTTGACTCTGAACTAAGACTTACTTTAGCATATCCACCTACCAAAACTGACACCTTCCAATTTACTTTCCAATTCTTCGATACCGAAGGCAATATCTTCGAAACCACCACAGAACCCATCATCATCACACCGTAACAATAATCCGCTAATCAACCATTTAACAAATCAACGAAACACAATAAAACGAAACATACTTTTAGGATTTTTATTGATAGGACTCGTGGTGATGGAGTGGGGGTGTGTCCCTTCATGTAACGATGATGATGAATATGATGTTAAACTAAATGAGATAACTTCTAGTGTAGGTTATCGTGACAGTGTCGAAGGAGGATTCGTTTCGGCAGGTTTAAGAGATACGATATTGTCTAAGCAGTTTAGAATCTCCATAGGGTTTAAATCTGAATTGGCTCGTCTAAATCGTGGCAGTTCGATGCTTTATGCCAATGATTGTGATGCTGGTCCAGTGTATCGAACGTACATTGATTCAGTCAAAATTTTTGAAGTTATCGAAGAACAATTGGTTGATGTTAGTTCTTCATTTGGTTTTGAAAACAAAAACGATGAAAAAGTGGAATGGAATGAGACTTATCTCTTTATTTCTGAAATAAATGAAGCAATGGAATTTGGTCTTAACTATGAACAGTTTTATTTGTCCTTACCTGTCTTAAAAACTGCAAGTAGACAATACAACATAAAAATATTCGACACCGACGGCAATATCTTCGAAACCAGAACAGAACCCATCATCATAACTCCCTAATCATTCAGATGACAAATTAACCAGTAACCAAACAATGAAACGAAACATACTTTTATCTTTTTTATTACTCGGGCTTATTGCTCTGGAGTGGGGATGTGACAATCTTTCCGGGGCATGTAAATCTAAATCCTATAATGTGCTAGCTATAGATAGTACACAGTTTTTAACTATGGATAGTACTAGTGGATATTTGAACCATTTGATTTCAGATTCTGTAGCGTTTGATGAGCTTCTAATAAAAGTAGACTTCAAAACTGAATTGATTTCATATTTGGGTAATTCATCTGCATTGTATGCTACTCCACCTTGTCCTCCACCTAATTCTAATTGGTTTATAGATGGTATTACGGTGGTAGCAATAAATGGGGATTATATTACTGATTGGGAAATATCAAAACGATATTATGAAAGCTTTACTAATGTAGATTCCCTAAGAGGTAATGAGTTTTGGAATGTGCCAATAGATATGTATTTACGGCCCAAAACAGCTCCTGGTATAAAAGGCACTTATCAGTTTAAAATAGTTGTAGAAACAACCGAAGGCAACATCTTTGGAACCACCACAGAACCTATCATCATCACGCCCTAATTAAATAGATAACAAATCAAACAGTAACCAAACATGAAACGAAACATACTTTTATCTTTTTTATTACTCGGGCTTATTGCTCTAGAGTACGGCTGTGCCAAAGAGCCTATGTCTTGCAGCGGATCCAGCGAAATGAGCGTCACAGGAGTTAATGACATAGAATATTTAGTCTCGGACACTAGCAGTAGTCTGCAAATATTAGCTGGGGAAAGTGCCTCATATGATGAACTGCAATACAGAATAATACTCGACTGGGAGCGAATAGCGAGCAGCGAATACCGTAATTATTCAGCATATGCTGTGACTGCTCCATTTACTAGATGGAAACCAGATTCCATCTCCATAGTAGAAAATGAGGTAGATGTTACAGCTCAGTTTAAAGTAAATAGTTATGAGAGTGTCGCTGTATACCTGTCAGAGGACCAAAATCAGAACGGAAACTACATGTACTTTAGCCTAAAGTCTATAGCACAAGAGGAGCAGCGAGTATTTACCTTTAAGCTGCATGATAAGAATGGAGAAGTCTATGAGATTACGTCCAAAGCACTTCGTGTTTTATTTTAATCGTTGCATTATTTCACTTGTGAATTTATGGACTAGTCTCCGAACCACTTAAATTCGCAGCGTGCAATCATATTTTTCTAACGGTAAATTATTAATCACTGGCGAGTATGTGGTCCTAGATGGAGCACTCTCCCTCGCTATACCTACTAAGTACGGTCAACGTATGGAAGTAGAATTTCGCGATAGCGAAGAAACCAATAATACGCTTACGTGGTACAGCATAGATAGCGATGGTGAAACCTGGTACAGAGAAGAGTTTCTGATCAAAGAAAGTGGAACTGAGGCTGCACGAAGTGTGAAACTTAACGAATCAGGATTATGCAACATAAATACCGTAAGTGATAAACTCGTAGAGATAATCAATAAGGCATGTGCTATGAATTCGTGGTTCTTAGAAGGAGGAAGCTATACCGTCCGCACGTATCTTGATTTCCCGAATAATTGGGGACTGGGTAGCAGCAGCACACTCATCTGCAATATAGCCAAGTGGGCGGAGGTGGATGCCTTTGAGCTTTCAGATGCTAGTTTCGGCGGTAGCGGATATGATATAGCTGTAGGGATGATGGGCGGAGACATACTCTACCGAAGTCCTGAAATGTGGGAAGGATATGTGTTTAGCCCTGCTTTCAAAGAGCAATTATACTTCGTACATCTCAATGAGAAGCAAAATAGCCGAGAAGGAATAGCGATGTATAAGCAGAAAGCCAGAAACGCTAAATTGATAGAACGTATTTCTAACCTCACAGAGGAGCTGATAGCATGTCAAGATTTTGATGGTTTCCAGCAGTTGATCACAGAGCATGAGTCACTCATAGCTGCACAGATAGAAATGCCCACCGTAAAAGAAAAACGCTTTGCTGATTACCCATTTGCCATCAAGAGCCTAGGAGCGTGGGGAGGTGATTTCATATTGGTTTGCGGAGATGAGAACACACCGAAGTATTTCAAGGAGAAAGGATATGATACCGTTTTGTCCTATGCTGAGCTAATCAAGTAGTCATTAAAGTCTCAGAGCATAGCGAAGAGTCTCTCCAATCCACAAGCAAGTATACCGTCATTCCAAGAGGTACGCTTGGAATCTAATTTACGAAAATCGAGAATATTGCTATTAGTTGAGAAACGCACTTTTATCGTACACCGTTGACCACTATCATTTTGATTTGTTTTCTTTGCAACAATAAATGAGCACCTACACCACAGCTTGGAAAAGTCCAAGCAACATAGCACTTGTAAAATACTGGGGCAAAAAGCCCAATGAAGTACAGATACCTTCTAATGCGAGTATCAGTTTTACGCTAAATAATTGTGCTACCACTACCACACTTAGTTACGAGGAGCAATCTACACTAGATATAAAAGTACTCTTAGAAGGTAAAGAAGAGCCAAACTTCGTACCTAAGATAGAGCAGTTTCTAAAACGTATCGCTCATATCTTTCCATTTGTTACCATCGGAAAGTATATCATAGACACCAGCAATAGCTTTCCGCACAGTAGCGGTATAGCCAGTAGTGCTAGCGGTATGAGTGCCTTGTCACTTTGTATCTGTGATATAGCCGTAGAAAAAGGACTTTTAGAAGAAGCAGACTTTCTGCAAACAGCCTCAGAACTAGCTAGACTAGGAAGTGGTAGTGCCAGCAGAAGTGTATATGGTCCACTCGGTGTATGGGGCGAGCACAGTGACTTTGCAGGGAGTAGCGACAAGTTTGCGATAGCGTATGATAACGTAGCAGAAGTATTCAAAAGCTACTGCGATACGATACTCCTAGTGCACAAAGGACAGAAGACGGTAAGCAGTACGGTAGGTCACGGACTCATAGATGATAATCCATATGCTGCAGCTCGATTTGCACAAGCAGGTGAGAATATGACCAAGCTACAGGCTATCCTAAAATCAGGAGACTTAGATGGATTTATTAATCTGGTAGAAAGCGAGGCACTCACACTTCATAGCCTTATGATGAGTAGTAATCCGTATTTCATCCTAATGAAATCTGAAACGCTAAAAGTACTAGAAGCTATCTGGGCAAAGCGAGAAAAAGATGGAGTAAAATGGTGCTTCACGCTAGACGCAGGAGCCAATGTGCATTTCCTCTATCCTCAAGCAGACAAAGAAGCTGCCATCCATTTCATAGAAACCGAACTAAAACAATACTGCGAAAACGGAGCCTATATAAATGATGAAGTAGGAATGGGAGCGGTGAGGGTTTAATGAGTAAGAAAATATACATAGTGGCCGGTTGCAACGGTGCAGGTAAAACTACTGCTTCATATACAATTCTCCCTGAAATATTAGACTGCAAAGAATTTGTGAATGCGGACGAAATTGCCAAAGGGTTATCTCCATTTCAGCCAGATACTGTGGCTTTTGAAGCTGGGAGGATAATGCTAGAAAGGTTGGATGGTTTACTAAGGAATAATGAAAATTTTGCTTTTGAAACGACTTTGGCAAGTAAGATATTTGCCCAATTTATAAGTAGAGCTATAAAACAAGGGTACGAAATTACACTCTTATTTTTCTGGCTAAATTCTAAGGAATTGGCTGTAAAACGAGTGAAGACGCGAGTAGAAGAAGGTGGTCATAATATACCACAAGAAGTAATAGAGCGTAGGTACGACCGAGGGCTGTTAAATTTTTATAAGTTATATTTACCGTTGGTAAACAATTGGATGTTTATAGATAATTCAGGAACACCATACAAGGAGATATGTCAAAGTACTAATGGTGAACTAGAAATTTTTGACATAGATAAATGGAATAGAATACAAAAGCAATATGGAAAATAAATCGACATTTAAGGAAGAAAGTAAGCGTATTCTTAAAGGACTAGAGACAGCTTATGAGAAAATGATTTTATTTAAAAAATCAAAAAACAGCTCAGTAGTAGTTTCTGTGGATGGCGAAGTGAAAGAGATTTCTGCTGAAATAGCCGAGCAAACAACCACCTATACAAGATAACAGAACTAAAACAATACTGCGAAAACGGAGCCTATATAAATGATGAAGTAGGAATGGGAGCGGTGAGGGTTTAAGTAACTAGAATTGTTGAATGTTAAGAAAATCATATCAATAGGGTTACTCGTATTTGTTGCTTGTAAATCAGATATAGCAGAGTCTTCTTCTTCTTCTAAAGATTCAATATCATCCGAGTTAATAAAGGAAGTTGAAATACAAGATAAAGTTAGAATGGAAGGAGAATTTTATATGGATAGCTTAATTTACTCGCCACTAAAAAAAGTTAGACTTGAGGTGAACTCTATCTATTCTAAAGATGAGTTATCAATAAGGATATTTAAGGATGGAATATTAATTCAGAAGATTGATTCATTATTTACACCAGTTGGTTGGGCTGAGCCAGATTATATAGATTTCAATCTTGACGGGTTGTTTGATTTGAAATTTCATGCAGGAACTGGAGTAAGAGGTTCAAATGAACTTTCTCATGTATACTTACAGGATCCAGCTTCCTCCAGGCTAATTAAACTTAGAGGTTCCGAGGGGGTTCCAAATTTATATGTTGATTCAGTAAGTCAAAAAGTCACTGCAACGTTCTATTATGGTGGGACAACATTTATAGACTATAAAATAGTAGGTGACTCATTGATTGAAATAGAAGAAACAGAAGTTTCTAGTGATAAAGAGTTCACGTATAGAAATACATGTAGGCATCTTAAAGGTGAAAGAGTACTATTAAAGAAAGATAGTGTTGCAGATGGAGGTCAAGGTTTGTTTGGTCGAGAGTAATTCACTGTCCAATTAAGCACACCCACTATTCCCCGAATCATCCAACCCAAAACAACTTTTATACCTTTACGTTTAGTTTGTGGATGTACAGAACCAAAACTTCTTTACTTTTGCACAACCAATAGCAGCAATGATCAAAGAATCGCTTTTTTACAGTAAAATTCTCCTCTTCGGAGAGTATGGTATTATCCAAGACGCTATGGGACTTTCTATACCGTATAATTTTTATAAAGGTAAATTTCATTTTGCAGAAGATAAGTACTCAGATTCTAATGAGCATCTCCGTACATTTTTTACTTATCTGTCTTTTCTAGACGTAAGTGGAGAGGCTATCGCAAAGTTAGATTTGGTGGCATTCAAAAAAGATATTCAAGCGGGAATTGCATTCGATTCAAGCATACCACAAGGTTTTGGAGTGGGGAGCAGCGGAGCTTTAGTAGCCGCTATTTATGATAAATATGCAGCGGATAAAATTGATCCAGAAAACATTAATAAGAAAGAGCTTTCGCAATTAAAGGCCATATTTGGTCAGATGGAGTCTCACTTCCACGGTAAAAGTTCAGGCTTAGATCCGTTGATTTGTTACCTTAATCTACCCGTAGTGATTAAGTCTAAAGAAGACTTAGATACAGTCGGTTTACCACAAGAAACTGCTGAGAGTAAAGGTGCTATATTCTTACTCAATACGCAGACTCCTGGAGAGACGCAGCCAATGGTGCAGATTTTTATGGAGAAAATGAAAGAGCAAGGTTTTCGTAAGATGATGAAAACAGAGCTAAAGAAATACAACGATGAGTGCATTAAGTCATTCCTCAAAGGAGATTTCAATCCGCTTTTTGGAAGTCTAAAGCATTTGTCTGCTCTATTGCTACAGAACTTTAGCCCGATGATACCAGAAGGTTTCAAAGAGGTATGGAAGCACGGTATAGAAAGTGGAGATTACTATCTCAAACTATGTGGTAGCGGTGGCGGAGGATATATCCTTGGTTTCACTAAAGACTACGAAAATGCTAAAGTTCAACTCAAAAACTACGAACTAGAGCTAGTACAACGCATCTAATCTTTTCTTAACATGACCGCGAATACATTTCAAAAACGCGATTCTGTTTACTTAAAACTTATTGCTTTATTATCTGCTGTCAGATGGAAAAATGTTCTTTTCACTGCGGGAGCTCAGTATGTCGCATTTCTTTTTGCATTCAATACCAGAGAGAATATCTTCCAATCGCTAGCGGAGGTTAAGGTTCATCTCATTATAGCAAGTACTGCTTTCATTCTTGCGGGAGGTTATATTATTAATAATTTTTATGATGCAGAGAAAGACCTGATCAATAGACCGCATCGTACCCGTTTTCAAAACTTAGTAAGCAGAGGGTTTAAACTTAATTTTTACTTGCTACTTAATTTTATAGGGCTCAGTATAGCGTTATTTGCCAGTTGGCGGATATTTTTATTCTTCTTGGCTTACAGTTCTCTGTTATGGTTTTACTCGCATAAACTGAGCAAAATTGTTCTTATTAGAGAATTTACGGCTAGTTTTCTTACTGTATTGGCGTTTTTTAGTTTGACGATTTATTTCCGTACTATGAGTTTACCTTTCTTTTTGTACGGGATGAATTTATTTTTCGTCCTTTTTGCTCGTGAGATTTATAAAGACATTATTTGGCTGAAAGGGGATGTGGTCCTAGGCTATGAAAGTATAGTCACTAAGGCCGGATTAGAGACTAGTAAGCGTATTTTTCAAGTGATACTCATTTCGAGTATTATAGTAGATGCCGCATTTCTATGGGTACATACTAAGCCAGAGTTTTTCTATGTACTGGGTGCTATTGCCATACTGAAAACGCTTATGCTTATACTTATAGAGCATAACGTGAAGCCTATCCACCGCATATTGCAGTTGGCCATACTCCTATTTATAGTAGGTATAGTGTGGTTATAGAGTGCAGTAAGTTCTATAAGCTGACGTAAACTTGAATGAAAACTATGCTTAGCTGTTTATTACTGCCCCGAGTTACTCCAAAAACGTATAGGTAAGAAGAATAAATCTACTAGGTATGTCTTGAAATAGTTAGAGTAAACTAATTGATTTGCTTCATTAATAATGCTATTCCTTCCTCAAAAGAATGTGGGTCATAACCTAAGACTTCTGTACTTTTATCTAGATTAAAACCAGTAATTGGTGGTCGATTAGCAGCTTGGTTCAGGGTTTTACTGCTTACGTGGTTTATAATGGACTTGTCCAGTTTGAAATAGTCAGCTACTCGCTCTACTATTTCTACTATACTCATTTGGTCTTTACCACTTATGTTAAAGATGCCTTCAGCTTCTTTCTCCTCTATCAGTTTACATCCTGTGGCTAGGTCTTCGGCTAGTGTTGGGCTGCGGACTTGATCATTTACCACATTGATAGGCTGCCCTTTTTCTAAAGCTCCTTTAGCCCACAGCACTATGTTACTTCTGCTCATATCATGCACTATACCGTACACGAGTACCGTGCGTGCTATACTCCATTTATTACTTTGGTGTTTTATTATATTTTCTGCGGCTAGTTTAGTTTCTCCATAATAGCTTAGTGGGTCAGGTACTGCACCCTCTGTATATGGTCCAGCTTCTCCGTTAAATATGAAATCTGTACTTAAGTGTATGAAATGTGCTCCTACTTCATTAGCTGCATCCACGAGATTATGGACTGCATCTACATTTAAGCGTTCAGCTCCAGCTTTGTCCTCTTCACACACATCTACATTAGTCATAGCAGCTGTGTGTATTATAGTGTCTGGTGCGTGACGTGATATTACATCGTTTACATTACGTACATCTGTCACATCTAGACTAGTATAAGTATAGCCCTCTTTGATAGGATATCTATTCACTCCACGAGCTGTAGCTACGAGTACTATGTTTTTTTCTTTGAGGTAAAGGTCCAGAAGTTTTTGGCCAAGTAGTCCATTGCTTCCTGTTATGAGTACTTTTTTCATTTGAAGTGTAAAAATGGGTAATTAGTTATTAATAGGTTTAGTTTTTCGGCAACCTGCTTTTCGTGTAGTTCAGTTGCATGTATGGGACGATGAGCGGCAAATTGAGCGTATTTTTTCACTTCCTTTAGTATCTGTAGAGTATTCTCAGAAAGGTAAGTGGCACAAAATCTGTCCCAGATGTATTCTTCTGCCTGCTCTGTGGGATGCATCATATCTGTTTTGGTAAACCGATAGTCACGTAATTCATCCATAAATATTTCGTAGGACGGAAAGTAGCTAGCCCTTTTTTCTTCAGATATCACCTCATGCAGAGCAGAGATTAACGCAGCTTTACTTCTGCTACTTTCCATTACTCCGCTTCGCAAATGACGAATAGGACTTATAGTAAATATGATTTCTGCATCTGCATTAAGACACCATATATAATCTAGAGTGTGCTGTATGCTTGTTTTTACTTCACCGAAGCTTAACTGTTTGTGTTTGAATTCCTTGTTGGGTACTTTATTGCAATTGGCCACTACTGTGAAATCTCGAGTGTAAACCAAAGAAGTCCCATACGTGATCACGATTACTTCCGCAGTGGTCAGCCTTTCTCTTGTCTCTTGGAGTATAGAGTTGCTTTTACGCACTGCTTCTGTGGTAGTTGGATATTTAAAATCTCCGTGATGCTCCCAAGAAAAATGTGCGTTTTTTTGCTCAAATTCTTCTGCTGTGTACATCTTCAAATTTAAACTACGTTCAAATATTTTCTCAATACTAACTGGATTGTAGAGTATACCAAAAGGATTAGATCTTACATCTAGACCTAAGGACTTCATTCTAGTAGATTGATTATCTGCAAAGCAAGAACCTATAGTAAAGAAAGTAGGCCATTTGGCAGCAAGTTCATTCTTAGGTATATCGAAGTCTATTTTTAATTTCAAGACGAGGCAAATTTAACCAGGATTATGAAATAGGGAATCGTAATGAGATGGAGTGAAGTAAAAATACTAAACGTTAATGCAAATAAAAAGCCCAAGCGACTAGCTCAGGCTTTGTAATCCTCTACACAGTTTTTATGAAAACTATGTCGAGAAGGGATTAAATAATAGGATTACTTACAATCGAAGGTATAAGTGCCGGAATAAAGTCCTAGAGCCACAATACTACTGGTAGGGTAGTTATTCGAATTGTAGATATGTGTACTTGTGATAGGGACGTTTTGACCCATAAAGTCTGCATTTCCAGAGAGAATATTACTTTTTCCAAAAACCAGAGGTGATTCAAGGTTAGAGAAAATCAATGCTATGCTTGTAGCATAAGGATTTTTCTTTCCATCTGTTAGTATATCCGTAACTTGTAGTTGAGTCTCTAGCTTCATTTGTTCTTCATCCCAGCTTTGTACTAAAACAGTCAATACATTGCCATTGGCATCATAGGTAACTGATGTCACCTGACTAAGTTCATCGGCATCATCGTAGATTTCTAGTTTTGTAATATCTCCATTACTTCCTTCCAAGAGGAAGTATCCAGCATCTTCGCCTTCTTCTTTAGTATTTATTCTTTCAGGGATATCACTACTTCCATATATAAAAGTTGCTGTGAGGCCGTCGTCATATACATTACTCAATTTACCTCCTGAGTATTCATAAGTTATAGTATCTGTATCTTCTATAGATTTAACTACTTGATTATTTGAATTATAGACAAAGTCAGTAGTGTTCCCGTCCACCGTTAGGGAAGTCATATAACATATTGGGATGGCAGGGACAGGATCTGCCTCTTCTGCATCGTCAGAGCAAGAATTTAAGGTTAATACACCAGCACCTAGTGCAAGGACCAAAATAAGTTTAAATGATTTTTTCATGGTTTGTTTTAATATTATAACAAATTAAAGGTCTTGCGATGACATAACTATCATGTATAAGTAATTAAGACTATGCTTACCTTTGCGATGCTTTGGCAGTATTAGAAGAAAAAAAGGTTAGAAAACTATTCATAGAAAGCTATGGATGTGCTATGAATTTTGCAGATAGTGAAGTAGTGGCTTCTATAATGGCAGAGGTGGGCGTCGTGACTACTAATGACGAGATGGAGGCAGATATTATCTTTATCAATACGTGTTCTATTCGTGATAATGCAGAGCAACGTATACGAAATAGACTAAAACACCTCCGTCATAATAAGAGACAGAATAAAGACCTAACTATAGGAGTGCTGGGTTGTATGGCTGAGCGACTCAAAAAGCAGCTGCTAGAAGAAGAGAAGTTAGTAGATATAGTAGCAGGACCAGACGCATATAAAGAATTACCCATTCTACTTCGTGAAGTGGAAGACGGACATAAAGCTATAAATGTGGTACTTAGTCTAGAAGAAACGTATGCTGAGATACAGCCTACTCGGCTTAATAGTAATGGGGTTACTGCTTTAATAAGTATCACTCGTGGGTGCGATAATATGTGTAGTTTCTGTGTAGTACCATTTACCAGAGGTAGGGAACGTAGCCGAAACCCAGAGAGTATAGTAGCAGAAGCTCAAGATCTAGTAGATAAAGGATATAAAGAAGTAACTCTTTTGGGTCAAAATGTAGATTCATATCTATGGTATGGCGGTGGAGCTCGTAAGGATTTTAATAAACTGACTGCCGAAGAGCAGGAGAATAGTGTGTCATTCGCTAATTTGGTAGAACTAGTAGCAAATGTAGATCCTGATCTCAGAGTTCGTTTTTCTACCTCACATCCTAAGGATCTCCATGATGAAGTCCTTTTTGTGATGATGAAATATGATAATGTAGCTAAGCATATTCATCTACCCGCACAAAGTGGAAGTACCCGAATATTAGAAAAAATGAACCGTACCTACACACGTGAGTGGTACGAGGAAAGAATAAACCGCATAAAAGAGTTAATGCCTGAGTGTAGTATTAGCAGTGATATTATTACAGGTTTTTGTAGTGAGACAGAAGCAGATCATGAAGCTACATTAAGCCTTATGAAGTGGGTAGAGTACGAGTTTAGTTATATGTACTTCTATAGCGAACGCCCAGGCACACTTGCCGCTCGTAAGTATGAGGATGATGTGCCAGAGGAGATAAAAAGACGAAGGTTAACGGAGGTCATAGAGATACAGCACGAAATAGCCAAGCGTAAGAACAAAGCTCAGGAAGGTAAAGTACATCGTGTGCTAATAGAGTCTAGGAGCAAGAAAAACCCAGACGAATGGATGGGCCGCAATGAGCAAAATATCAAAGTCATCTTCCCAAAGGAAAACTACCAGAAAGGCGAGTATGTGAATGTACGCATAGATCGCACTACTATCACTAGTTTGATAGGGGTAGCGGTGGAATGAAACGGTCTTGTAGGTTCAAGCCTGCAGGCGTAAACCATTAGAAAACAGAACCCGTAGGTTTCACGCCTCTGAGGCGTGAACAATTAGAAAGACAACGTTCGCAGGTTAAAGCCTGAAGGCGTGAACGTGTTGAAACTATTCAATGCAAGAGATAATGCATTTTCTATGTAAATTCTTTTCCTATTTTTTATTGAAATCAAAACTACAAAAAAATCCCTCCAACTTTCGTTAAAGGGACTTAATTCAGTTTTGCTGAGTTTCAACCCGGCGAAGTATTTTGAATTTCGAACTGATTTTAACCCTTCGAGAATCCCAATATAGTCTCCTCTATTATATCACAAGCCGTATGCAGTTCCTCTTCGGTAATCACTAAAGGAGGAGCAAAACGAATAATATGATCGTGCGTAGGTTTAGCCAGTAGGCCATTGTCTCTTAGTTTCAGACATACGTCCATTGCTGTTTTCTTTACTCCTTCATAATCGAAAGGTGTAATAATTACTGCATTTAGCAAGCCTTTACCTCTGTATGATTCTATAAGAGGCGAATCTATTTTGCTGATTCGCTCTCTGAATATTTTACCCATACTTTCTGCTCGCTCACTTAGCTTTTCGTCTCTCACTACTTCTAGAGCAGCTATGGCAACTTTACAGCCTAGGGGATTGCCACCGAAGGTACTTCCGTGTTCGCCAGGTTTAAGGCACATCATTATTTCATCATTTGCCAATACAGCACTTACCGGGAATACACCACCGCTCAATGCTTTGCCAAGGACTAAGATATCTGGTTTCACACCTTCGTGCTCGCAGCAGATCAGTTTTCCTGTTCTAGCCACACCTGTTTGTACCTCATCAGCAATAAAAAGTACGTTTTTACTCTTGCATAGTTCATTAGCTTTTTTCAAGTATCCTTCGTCTGGCACTACTACACCTGCTTCACCTTGTATAGGCTCCACCATGAAACCAGCCACATTGGGGTCTTCCAGAGCTTTTTCTAAAGCGGCGAGGTCATTATAAGGTATAAGCTCGAAGCCAGGGGTAAATGGCCCGAAGTCGCCATAGCTATCTGGATCATCACTAGTACTTACAGCAGATATAGTTCTACCCCAAAAATTGCCGTTTGCAAATAAAATTTTAGCCTGGTTCTTTGCTATCCCCTTTTTCGTGTAGGCCCACTTTCTGCATAGTTTTATAGCGGTTTCGCCTCCTTCTACACCTGTATTCATTGGGAGTACTTTATCGTATCCAAAGAATTCAGTCATGAATTTCTCGTATTCTCCTAAGACATTGTTATAAAATGCACGTGATGTAAGTGTTAGTGTCTTAGCTTGTTCGGTAAGTGCCTTTATGATATGCGGGTGACAGTGACCTTGGTTCACCGCACTGTATGCACTCAAAAAATCAAAGTATTTTTTTCCGTCGGTATCCCACATATAGATCCCTTCACCTTTTTCCAGTACTACTGGTAGTGGATGGTAGTTATGAGCTCCGTATTCATCTTCTAATTCTATATAATAATCCTGTGATTTTATCATTGCAGCAAAGCAACTCAATTTTTATGTTTTTCCCTAATTCTAGTGAGGTACTACTTTGATCTTTTCATCCTTACTTCTGTGTATGCTACTATCTACTTTATTTACGTTATAGGTATATTGCACCTTATATTGAGTAGGTATCGTTTATTAAAGTTAGTTACAGTCGGGATGTTTCTGTTGACGTATGGTCAGCTTACAGCTCAAGATTGGATGGTGAGATCATCTACTAATTTTAATATATATTATGAAACAGAAGATGTAGAGATACTGGATAGATTAGATTCTGTATGCTTAGCCGAGCTGAGTTCTCTTGAGGTTAGACTTAATTATCACACGGGAAACCCTATAAATGTGTTTCTGAGTAAACGTGGCGATTATACTAAGAGTTATGAAGTCGGTAGCGGTGAGATTTATATTGAGTCTCAGAGTATTCATTTAAATGTATACAGCAGCTTTTCGTCTATTGTTATCAGTTTCAGAAGCCAAGCCGTTGAAGTTTTGGTAAATGAAATGATGTATGGCGGCTCCTTGCAGGATAAGATTAAGAGTTCTAATCTTATAAATCTACCGGATTGGGTCATACCAGGATTGTATCATTACCTTGGAGATAACTGGTCTGTGCACACAGACAATACTATGAGATATATAGAAGATGAATATGGGCTAGAAGATTTTAATCAGATTCCAGAGAAGTATAATCATATTAAAGGTGCTGCATTTTGGAAGTTTATAGAGTATAAGTATGGTAATAATGCTATACCAACAGTACTTTACATGGCTAGGCTTACCAGAAAATTTAATGCTTCTATCTACTATTCATTTCAGACTAACCTCTATGAGCTTTTTTCAGATTGGAAGGATTACTACTCCACAGCATATCGAGCAGACCAGTCTAAGCCTAATCCGTTAGAAGGTATAGAATTAGATAAGGCATCACTTTATGACATATGCGTAGAGAGTAGCGATACGTTTTACACACTTCAAGCTAATTTTTTAGGTACGAGTCTATATAGGTATACATATGACGGAGAGTATAAGAAAGATAATATGTATACTCTTAAAAGTACTGAGAGTCCTGTCGGAGTATTCCAGAAGTCCTTGTATATGAAGGGGAATACTGTGAAATTAGTGCTTATCAAAGAGGATGCCGTAGTAATAAAGTCCTTTTCAGAGGAGGAGTCTATTGAGGAAGCTATTCCATTAAAAGGAGTCAGTACTGTTTGTCCTTCTAGTCAGGGGATACTTCTCGTTGTCAGTAAAGCACTCAGCAGTGCGGTATATAAGTATAGTGAAAGTGATAACTTGGAGAGGGTGCTAGTAGCAGACGGTTTTATAAAGAGTATTAGCATTGATAATGACTTGTTAGTTTATGTGACTACGGATATGGCTGCGGACAGTCTTATAGGATATGATATGGTAAAACATGCTAAGTCACAAATCTTTAGTAGTATTCACGGCATTGATCAGATCATAGCGTTGGGAGATTCAGCGTATTTATATAACTCAGCTAGCAATGGGATTTCTAATGGCAAACTATTAGATGCTAGACTGAAACAAAATGCACTTACCAATTACAGATATAATATTTTGTTTCACCAATACACAGACAAGATTTTTGCTGAGTATTTAGACAGGGGGACGCATTCTGCTCTTTTTATCACAGATCACATAGATGCCCGAGACTTTTTTAAATATGACTCGTTGTATGAGACCACTTTCTATCAAGAGGTAGCGTTTAGTAAAAGTGATAAAGCAGAGACACGTAGTTTTAGTAACGATTCATTATCAGAGTATACCTTTCAGGCACCAGTATATCCGAGTACAGATTTCAAGTCGTCTAACTATGATTCGCTTTATTTATCCAAGTTAGCAGGAGTTGAAAATAAAGATGTCTCTAAAGCCCAAGAATATATCTCGGTTTCTGCTGCTAGGTTCAAGTTGACCAATAGACCATTAAATGCTAATAATTCAGTTTTTGAGGGGGCGTATAAATTACTTATGCCCAGTAGCTTAAATATTAGTCTCGGAGCCACTTTTATTAATCAGTATCATACCAAAGAGATAGGGTTGTTTTATACGGGTATAGTGCAGTCCGGAGCTAGGGATATTCAGTTTTACTATAAGCAAAAAGGAAACTGGGATTCAGAGGTGCAGTTATTCAGTAGGAAACGTACTTTTTTTAGTGATGCCTATCGAGAATCTTATCATACAGCTCAGGCTGCCTATATATGGTCACAGTCTAGATGGTCAGATAAGATTACGGTTTCGCACAGTGTGGAAGGCAGATATGATAGAGCCTCTCCGCTTTATGTTAGTCAAGAGAGTATAGCTTCAGAGATTCGCAATTCTCTTCTGATAGGGTACACTAGTTGTTACAAATTTCAGAGTACTGGCGAGAAGCATGGGCTCAGTGTAGATTTGGCTTTAAAGCCGCAAGTGTCAGTATTAGCTAGCGGGTATAGTGTGACTGCAGATATTCACATTTCTCATAAGTTTAATATATCTGCCAGAGATCAGTTGTTGACTAGTATTAGGTTAGGTACTTCACAGGGATCAGCACCTTCATTCTTTATGCTCGGTGGTGCAGCTGGAGACCTATTAATAAAGGATGAAAACCGAAGTTTTTCAGAATATAAGTCAGCGGCTTTATATACTAATCTATATGGTATTAGAGGATTTAATGCGAATTATAGAAATGGAAATACATTCTGTGGTATGCAAACACAGTTTGAATCCAAGGTATTAGAATATGTGCTAAAAAGGCCAATTACCGCAGAAGTGTTTGCTAATTTAAAGGGGCATGTATTTATAGATGTAGCTACGGCATTTTATGGCAGTGGTATATATGATGAAGCTAATGTGTTAAGCACTTCTATAGTAGAGTCTAGTACAAAAGCTTTACTTATAGAGATAAATGCCTACAAAAACCCCATTATAGCGAGTACTGGTGCAGGTGCTTCTACTTTTATTTATGGGTATAAGGTTTCGTTTGATTATGCTTTTGGCTTTGAAGATCGAAAATTTAAGACTCCTGTTATGCATCTTAGTCTAGGGCATTCATTCTAATGTTTAAAATAGGTAAGCATTTCTGTGCTATAAATTAGAGCTGCTATTACGCTATATATATCTTTGTCTATATATAAACAGACCACTTAAGTATAATGATCAAATCAGCACTAATTTCCGTTTTTGATAAAAATGGTATTGACACCTTAGCTCGCGAACTAGTAAAAAACGATGTAAAAATATATTCTACCGGTGGGACTAAGTCCTACTTGGAAAAATTAGGTATCCATGTATTGGCAGTAGAAGACTTTACCAAGTATCCAGAAGTCTTTGGAGGAAGAGTAAAGACATTACATCCAGCTATCTTTGGAGGTATCTTATACCGCAGAGATAATAGTTCAGACCTGTCTGAGCTAGCAGAACATAACATACCTTCCATTGATCTTATTGTAGTGGATTTATATCCATTTAAAGATACTGTCGCATCCGGGGCACAGCATACAGATATTATTGAAAAAATAGATATAGGTGGAATTTCACTTATAAGAGCTGCAGCAAAGAACTTCGCACACACTAGCATAATTAGTTCGAAGGATCAGTATGAGAAATTCACAAATCATTATATAGTTAACAAAGGGGATTCGCAGCTAAGCTTTAGGGAAGAGTTAGCTAGAGAAGCATTCCAAAATACCAGAGATTATGACTCTGCTATAAGTCAGTACTTTGCTGGTGAGCAGATTGTGCCATTGAGATATGGAGAAAATCCACATCAAAAAGCATCATTCCAAGGAGATCTTGATACTTTATTTACTAAACTTAGTGGTAAGGAGCTATCATATAATAATCTATTAGATGTAGATGCAGCAGTAGCACTAGTTACGGATATCTCCTCTGAAGGGCATTGTACGTTCGCAGTACTTAAGCATAATAATGCGTGCGGTTGTGCTAAAGGTGATTCTACGTTCGAAGCTTTTACAGAAGCTTTAGCAGCTGATCCTGTTTCAGCATTTGGAGGGATACTGATATCCGATGCAGAGATTGACTTAGCCACAGCAGAAAAAATAAATGAAATATTCTACGAGGTATTAATAGCTCCCTCTTATTCTTCGGAAGCAGAAGCACTGTTAACTAAAAAGGCAAAAAGGATTCTCTTAAAATGGTCTAAGGCTGATTATAGTCAAGACATAGTGCGTAGTTGTTTGAATGGAGTTCTTGTTCAAGAAAGAGACGTATTGAACGTATCTAAAGAGGATAGTTCGGTAGTTACGACAAATAAGCCCACGGAGTCACAATGGAATGATTTACTGTTAGCGGATAGGCTAGTAAAGAATACAAAGTCTAATGCTATAATCTTTGTAAAGGACGGCAAGTTACTTAGCAGTGGCACTGGTCAGACTTCAAGGGTAGATGCACTTAAGCAGGCAATAGTAAAAGCAAAGGCATTTTCTATTGACATTGTCGGAGCGTGTATGGCATCAGACGCATTCTTTCCTTTCCCAGACTGTATAGAGATAGCTGCAGAAGCAGGTATTGCCGCAGTGATACAACCAGGAGGTAGTATTAAGGATAAGCTATCTGTAGAAGCATCTGAGCGATTGGGACTTTCTATGGTACTGACGGGAGTACGTCATTTCAAGCATTGATAATTTATGTATCTGGTTATTAGGTGGTTACGATATATGTTTATTTTATTTAAGATATTTAGATGATAGTGCTTGTAGGTTAATGAAGGTTGACTAGATTTGCAGCTGCTTAAGAGGAGATAGTAAGTTCTTTGTTACTCTAAGCGAATTGGTTTACTTGAAAAAAGGGGTTTAGAAGAAAGAAATTATTTTAAACTTTAATTAGGTAGTTGTAGATAAAGAATTAGATTTGCAGCCGCTTAAAGAGAGAGTAAGTTCAATGAGTGAGGTACTAAAATAAAGCATTAA
>Ga0306865_1000210_pt1 | contig 30248 bp, 25 predicted proteins | sample AntRauTorckE5431_FD_190441 | JGI IMG/M metagenome (GOLD analysis project Ga0306865, IMG submission 190441) | Saline lake microbial communities from Rauer Islands, Antarctica - Metagenome Torckler E5 #431 (v2) (version 2) | ecosystem: Environmental > Aquatic > Non-marine Saline and Alkaline >... | reverse complement strand
TTGATTTTTTCCAGCTCTTTGGTGCCTGGGCGGCCTTTGGTACGGGCCAGAGTCCGAGTTATGCGGGCGGCTTCAAGCTGCGCGCAGGCGCCAAGCTGCTCCGCTATGTTATTAACAGCGCCATGAGTAGACGCGCTAGGTTTAGGGGGCGTTGCCGCCCCAGCCGCTGCAGAAACAGTATCAGTTGAAGATTTATTGATTGCTTGCTTCATCCCTTAGTTTGCGGCGCAGCACTTTGCCCACGTTGGTTTTTGGCAACTCGGTGCGAAATTCAAACTGCCGCGGCACTTTGTAGGCGGTCAGGCGTTCACGACAAAACTCTTTCAGCTCACCGGCGGTTACACCTTCTTTGGAAACAACCAGGTACACTTTGACGGCTTCACCGCTTTTTTCGTCAGGTACGCCCACAGCAGCGCATTCCAGCACGTCAGGGTGGCCGCCGATCGCATCTTCGATTTCATTGGGGAACACATTAAAGCCCGACACAATAATCATGTCCTTTTTACGGTCCACAATGCGAATGTAGCCATCTTCTTGAATAACGGCCACGTCACCGGTGCGTAAATAGCCATCGTCAGTCATGGATTTACGGGTATCGTCCGGGCGCTGCCAGTACCCGCGCATGACCTGTGGGCCTTTAACACAAAGCTCGCCGCGCTCGCCAAAGGGCGTTTCATTGTTATCATCATCCACGGTTTTCAGCAGAGTACCCGGCAGCGGTAAACCAATGGTGCCCAGCTGGATAGCGCTGCTCGGGTTAAAACTCACCACCGGTGAGGTTTCAGTCATGCCATAACCTTCGCAAATGTCGCAGCCGGTCACCCGCTTCCAGGTTTTCGCCGCTTTGGACGTCAGCGCCATGCCGCCGGAGGCGGTCAGTTTCAGATGGCTAAAATTCAGTTTGCAGAATTCTTCGTTATTACACAGCGTCACAAACAACGTGTTCAGCCCCAGAAACACCGTGAATTCATGATTTTGCAGCTCTTTCACAAAAGCGTCTATGTCCCTTGGGTTGGGAATCAGCACGTTGTGGGCCCCGGCTTCCAGCAGAGTGCCACAATTCAGAGTGAACGAGTAGATGTGATACAGCGGCAGCGGTGCAATCACCACTTCTGTGCCTTCAATAATGTTGTTTTCCAACATCGGCCGAATCTGCAGCAGGTTTGCCACCAGATTGCCGTGGCTCAGCATGGCGCCTTTGGCCACGCCGGTCGTACCACCGGTATACTGCAACACGGCGATATCGTCCTGTTTGCATTCAACCGGAGTAAACTTCTCACGGGCACCGGCTGCCAGCACCGCAGGCAATTTGTGAGCCTGGGGCAGAGTGTACGCAGGCACCATTTTCTTCACGTGCTTAACCACCGCGTTCATCAACGTGCGCTTAAAGGCGGTATGCATATCCGCAAGTTCGGTCACAATCACGTGTTCAATGCCGGTATTGGGCAGCACTTTTTCCGCGTTGGCGGCCATATTAGCCAGCACCACCAACGCTTTTGCGCCCGAGTCGTTAAATTGATGTTCCATTTCACGGGGCGTGTAGAGCGGGTTGGTGTTCACCACAGTCAACCCGGCGCGCAGAGCGCCAAAGGTAACCACCAAATACTGGCACACGTTCGGCATTTGTACCGCTATACGATCGCCCGGCTTAAGGTCGGTTTTGTTCTGCAACCAGGCTGCAAAATGACGGCTTTGAGTGTCCAGATCTTTATAACTGAGGGTGACGCCAACGGCAGATACCGCAGGACGGTCCGCGTATTTAGTGACCGACTGGTTGAACACGTCAACTAGGCTGGCGTATTTTGCCAGGTCAACATTCAGCAACGTACCTTCGGGGTATTTGTCTTGGTAAAACTGCTCGCAGCTCATCATTACACGAACTCCTGTCTGGGCTTTTCTCGTTATAATACTTGGCCTGGCCAGTTGTGCGACTGAGTTTCTTCTCTGAAATCAAGTCGACGAAAGTCTAAGTCGCAAAATCGACGAAAGAATAGCAGTTTTGAACTCAAGCAAATACCAGTTTCTACCCACCACTTTATTCATTTTTCTACACATTACCGCTGCTTTCTTTGCTACTTCGTCAGCTGCTTCATGGCGCCTTCCAAGCCTTCAACCGTCAGTGGGTACATCTGGTTATCCACCAGCTGACGGGCCATGGCCATAGAGCCGGCCTGCGCCCAGAAAGACTCTGGTAGGGGGTTCAGCCAAACCACCTTGCGAAAATGATCGGTAATGCGCTGAAACCAGGTGGCGCCCGATTCTTGATTCCAGTGTTCGATAGAGCCGCCCGGATGGCTAATCTCATAGGGTGCCATGGTGGCGTCCCCTACAAAAATAACCTTGTAATCTGAGCTGTATTTATTCAGCAGTTCCCAGGTTGGCGTTACCTCGTTGGTGCGCCGAACGTTTTGGGTCCACACGCCCTCATAAATGAAGTTGTGAAAGTAAAAATACTCCATGTGCTTGAATTCCAGACGCGCTGCTGAAAACAGCTCTTCACATTCGCGAATGTGCGGGTCCATAGAGCCGCCCACGTCAAAAAAGATCAGCACTTTTACCGCGTTGTGGCGCTCGGGCACCATTTTCAAATCAAGATATCCAGCGTTACGGGCGGTGGAGCGAATGGTGTCGTTCATATCCAAGGTATCAGCGGCGCCCTGGCGGGCAAATTTGCGCAACCGGCGCAGCGCCACTTTGATGTTGCGGATGCCCAGGGTGACGCTGTCGTCCAGGTCTTTAAACTCGCGTTTTTCCCACACTTTTACCGCGCGACCGTGGCGGCCTGTTTTCTGGCCGATGCGAAAGCCTTCCGGATTGTAGCCGTCCGCACCAAAGGGCGAGGTGCCGCCGGTGCCAACCCATTTATTACCGCCGGCGTGGCGTTCTTTTTGCTCTTCCATGCGTTTTTTGAAGGTTTCGATCAGTTCTTCCAAGCCGCCCAAGGAATCAATTTTAGCCTTTTCTTCGTCGCTCAGGTGTTTTTCAAACTCGGCCCGCAGCCAGTCGTCGGGAATCAGCGATTGCAGCAGCTCATCTAAATGCTCGATGCCCTCAAAATACACGTTAAAAGCACGGTCGAATTTATCGTAATGACGCTCGTCTTTGACCAGGCACAGGCGCGCCAGATAATAGAATTCTTCCATGTCAGCGAAGGCTAGGCGGTGCTGCAGAGCTTCCAGCAAGTCGAGAAACTCACGCAGGCTGGCCGGCACCTTCGCCCGTCGCACTTCCAGAAAAAAATTGATCAGCATAAAACTCTACCTTTAAACCACCGCACGAACGCATCGGGCTGGAGTACTTTCAATCGCTGCCGATAAAAGCAACCCACAAAAACACTGCACTTCAGTGAAAACCGCCGTCTTCAACCGCGGCGGCGCGCCATAAACGCCAGCTTCTGCAACAGGTGAACATCCTGCTCGTTTTTCACCAGTGCGCCATACAGTGGTGGCAACGAACTGCTGCTGTCTTTCTGGTGCAGCATCTTGGCAGACAGCTCATCGGCCATCAGCAGCTTCAGCCAGTCAATCAACTCAGAAGTAGACGGCTTTTTCTTCAAGCCAGGCACCTTGCGCACGTCAAAAAACAATTCCAGGGCATCGCGTACTGTCTGCTGCTGAAGGCCCGGAAAATGCACGTCAACAATACTTTGCATGGTGCTCTGGTCTGGAAAGCTGATGTAGTGGAAGAAGCAGCGGCGTAGGAAGGCGTCGGGCAGTTCTTTTTCGTTGTTGCTGGTGATCACAATAATCGGCCGATATTTGGCTTTAACAAATTGCTGGGTCTCGTAAACGTAGAACTCCATACGATCGAGTTCTTGCAACAGGTCGTTGGGGAACTCAATGTCGGCTTTGTCGATTTCATCAATCAACAACACCACCTGTTCGTCAGATGCGAAGGCTTCCCACAATTTGCCAGGAATAATGTAGTTGCTGATGTCTTTCACTTTCTCATCGCCCAACTGGGAATCTCGCAGGCGCGACACCGCATCGTATTCGTACAGACCCTGCTGGGCCTTGGTAGTGGACTTGATGTGCCAGGGAATCAGACGCTTGTCCAAAGCCGCCGCTATTTCTTCCGCCAGCAGGGTTTTGCCGGTGCCGGGTTCACCTTTGATCAACAAAGGACGCTGCAGCGTTATGGCCGCGTTCACAGCCATTTGTAGGTCGTCAGTGGCGACGTATTTATCGGTGCCGGTAAATTTCATATTCTGGGTCCTGTAAGTTACTTCTTGCGATCGTTGACGGGCGTTTGCTCTGGCTCAGGCCCCGCGTCTTTATCAGCGCTTTTTTCAGCTTCGGTGCTTGGCAGACCATCGAATTCAGACAGGTCAAAGTCGTCCAGACCAAACTCGCTGCCGGCCGAGTCTTCTGGCTTGGCTGACACCGCTCCCAGCTCGTCATCAGGAACCGACAGCTCAAAATCGTCATCAAAAACCAAAGGTTCGAGGTCGCCCTCTTCCGGCTCTATCAGCGGTATGGTGTCTTCGGGCAGCGGTTCTAATTCTGGCACTGTCTCAATCAGGTCATCCGGGCCTAGTTCCGGTACGTTTTCCGACTCGTCGATGTCGGTAATCACCGGCACGGCAGCCACTTCATAAGCTGACTCGGGCGCAGAATCTTCTGCTTCTGCTTCTGCTCCAGCTCCAGCTTCCGCTTCCGCTTCCGCTTCGGCCTCAGTTTTGGCATCGATCTCATCGGCGTTTTTGCGTTTGCGCAGCAGCGACCAGACCAACAGAGCCAGCACTAGAAAAACGCCTGCACCGGCTGCCATCGTCCAGGACGCTGTTGCAGGATCCACGTTCTCAGATTCTGCAAGCTCGGGCTCGCCCAACTCAGGCACACCTATTGGCAGTATGGCTGCTTTCGGCTCAAGAACCGGTTTGGGCTCCAGAGCTGGCTCGGCGTCTGCAGCCGGCTCGTGAGCGCGTTCAAACGCGGGCGACCCGGCAGTATCGACTGCGGCGGGGGGCCCCGCAGGGGTAACTGGCTTAAACGGATTAGCGGCGTAGGTTTCGGGCGCAAACATCGGCGCATCTGCAGCAGATGCTCCGGCTCCGGCGGCAGGTTCAAAGCGAGTGGTTCCGGAGTACTTGCGCGCAAAGGTGCTGCTGCGCGCTTCCACGACCACCTGGTACTGGCCAGCGGTCGGCAGTTCCGCAATGTTATAGCGATACACGCCGTCGGCCGGCGGACCCTGCTCTGACAACACCTTGGTGCCGCTGCGGCCATCTTCTTTTGCCAACGTCAAGCTAACCGTCAGCACGCTCAGAAAATCAGCGTTGGTAATTGGATCATCACCGTCAAAAAGCCCTACCCGGATCGCCAACGGCTCCTCAATCGAGAACATGCCGGGAACGGGGCTTACGGTCATCCGCAAATCACTCACCACGCTGACTCGGCTGCCCTTGCCTAGTTGGCCGTCCAGACTCCAGCGCCCGGTTACGGGATCGGTTACGGTAATCAGGTCATAACCCGGCTCGCGGGCCCAGCGAATATTGTTCGGGTGCTGCTGCAAGGTGATCGCAGCTGCACCGGGCGCTTGCAACGCTAAGGCGCGATTGGCAGAGGTTTCATCGTCGCCCCAGAAAATCAGCGCGGTGTATTCGGTTACACCGGCGTCTACCATAAAGCCGCTGTCGTCTATAGGCGTCTGCTCTTGTGGCACGGCGGCGTTAAAAGCATTCAGGAAGGCGCGGCTCAAATCGTTCGCAGTTTCCGCCACGTGAAAACTGCCATTAGAATCGGTGGCCAGTTTGCGCAGAAACTCAGTGTCTGCCTCGGCCGACAGCGCTACTGCGTGAAAACGCGCGCCTTTCTGCTCAAGCGGCGGAACCAGGGCGTCCAGAATGCGATTAGCCTCGGCTTTATTCGCGCTGGGGTTTCGGCTGATGTCCACTTTACCATCGGTCAGCACAATAAAGTGGGTGTTACTCAGCACGCCACCGGTAAAGTAACCATCACTGGCGGTTTCGATGGCCGCACCCAAATTGGTGCGCATGGCCACGGAGTTGATCGCGTCACTTTGTGCAATCGCTGCATCGCGCCAGGCATCACTGACTTCGCGGTGAGGCACCAGCATATTCACGTACTGGCCGAAGGTCCACACTCCGGATGTGGCGCCATCAGGCAACAAACGGGCCAGCAAGCGCACCGCTGGGCGGCGCAGGTTTTGCGGATCGCTCTGCTTCATAGAACCAGAAACATCAACAATAATGCGCACGTCCACCGCGCCTGGCAGCTGCAGGCTGTCCGCCTGTGGCTCCTGTTGCCCTTGGACCATGCTCGAAAACGCCGCCGCCAGGGTAATAATAACCGCTTGCCACAGTGTTTTGTGCGTCATCAGAACTGGTGTCATGAAACGTCTCGTCACGTTTTCCCTACGTAAAACGGCCTTAAAATGAACAGCCGCTGATGATTGTTCAACGCTCAGTGTTTTATCCGATAACGCACCAGGTCCAGGATCCACACCAGCAGCAAAACCATGCCAGCCAACGCAAGGTTTAACAAGGCCGCGCTGGCCGCAACGCTGTTGCCCAGAATCAGCTCATAACCGCCGTACAACCACGCTGGAATCCACCAACCCGCTATATCTAAAGACTCCACCGGTGCCACCAGAACCGCCGTCAACGCAGCCAACAACAGCGTACGCAACCCGTAAAACGGCAAAAACCGCAATAATTTTTGCGTCGCCCATAAAAACAGCACCAGCCCTACACCGTAGGCACTCCAAAACAATCCATACACGTTCTGTAATTCCGCATCCATCATGTCATTACCCAGTGAATGATATGTTCTTCCCAGTCTTGCTCGGCTACAGCCGCCTCTGACACCACTTTGCCGCGCACCGACACACCCGCATCGTGCACAGATTGCGAATCACCGCTGCGCAATGGGTGCCAGTCGGCCAATGGGCGGCCGTCTGCCAGAGTGCGATAGGCACAGGTATAGGGTAGCCAGTGATAATCCGGCAGTGTTTGCGGCGTAATCAGCGTGCATCCAGGCACTTTTTCCAACCGTTCGGGGTAAACTGTGCAACCACAAGTGTCAGTATCCATGTATTGGCACACTAAATCCGTGTGGTACACCTCACCGGTGTCTTCGTCTTCCAGCTTGTTCATGCAACACTGCCCGCAACCGTCACACAGAGAGTCCCACTCGGTCGGTGTCATTTCGTGCAAGCGTTTGCGCTGCCAGAATGGCACTTGAGCCGTCATCGGTTGCGCTGCCCCAGCGTCGTCTTGAACTCAACGATCGCCATGTCCTGCTCTTCCGGCATCTGCAGGCAAAAGCCTTTGTCGGCGATGCCTGCCAAAACCTGTTTGGCGCTGATGCGGGCCAATTTGCGCTCCGGTGTCAATACCAAATCCATGGCGTGTACCGGCTTGCCAAACAAGGTGCGCAGGGTTTCCGGCAAATCATCCCAAGGGTGACCCCGGCGCACATACAAATAAGTGTCGGGCTTTTTGCTGCTGCGAAAAACGGAAACAAAGTCGCGGGTTTTGGTCACGAAAACAGTGCCTCGATCGCGCCCCGAACCGGATCCAGTATCTGGCTGCGCCAGCCTTCAAAAAACGGGTTGCCCGAAAGCTGTCGTTGCTGCACAACGGCTTCCAGGCGCTTGCGCGGCGCCAACAGTTCTATAGGAATATCAGCCGATTCCGCAGCACGCACACAGTGTTTTTTCAACTGCTGGTAAACGCCCTGCTGGTCCCGGGTCAAAGGCGCAGCAATCGGATCTATGGCTACATCATCGGCGGCATCTGATTTTGCAATCAGCGCCAGCAGAGTATCGCCGTGGCGCCGAACCTGGCCGGATGCCAAGCCCTGAATGTCTGACAACGCGTTCAGCGTTTTGGGCAGCGTCTCGGCCATTGCCAGCAGCAAAGGGTCTGCCATTACCCAGTTACGGGGCTTGTCTTGGCGATGACATTCGCGCTCGCGCCAACCAACCAACGCCTGCAGCACCTGTTGCTGCGGGGCGCTTAAAGGCCAGCCGCCGCGCAGCTTTAAATAATGCCGGGTGGGATCGTCCTGGCTTGCCAGGCCGGCAGCAAAGCGCGCGGATTCTTCCACCAAAGCGTGCTCAAGCCCGCGTTCAGCCAACACTTTTTGCAGCCAGTCGTACATCGGCTTTAAAAAACGCACGTCATCAATGGCGTAGCGCTGCTGTAAATCGCTCAAAGGCCGTGAAATCCAGTCAGAACGGGTCAGCGTTTTGTCCAGGCTTTCACCAAACAGGCGTTCAACCAATTTGGCGTAACCCATAGAAAACCCGAGCCCGGCAAATGCCACGCCTAGCTGCAGATCAATTACGCCCTGCATAGGAATGCCCAACCAATGGCGAAACAGTTCCAGATCTTCACTCACCGCGTACAACAGCTTTGGGCGTTGGACGTCTTCCAGAGCCGCGCGAAAACCGGCAGAAGCTTCAGCCACTCCTGGGTCTACCAGGCGAAATTGAGCCGCTAGCCCAAGCTGCACCAGGCCCGGAATGGGATAATAAGTGCTCACCCGCTCGAACTCGGTGTCCAGAGTCAAAGGCTCTGCGGGCTGCGCCGCCAGCCAGTCGTCTAGCTGCTTGGGGGTTTCCAGCCACAGCACCGGTTCAGATGGCGCCGGCGCTGTTAACCGGGGAAGTTCATTCGCATTCATTAAAGTTGCCTGATCGGGAAATGACTTAGCCAGCTAAAGGTTTGCGGCCGCGAAAAGCGTGAGTCAGGGTAAAACCGTCAACATAACCCAGCTCACCGCCCACAGGAATGCCGTGGGCCAGCCGGGTAATCAATACGCTGTTGTCGGCCAAGCGGTCGGCAATGTAGTGCGCCGTCGCTTCACCCTCTACGGTGGGATTGGTGGCCAATATTAGCTCGGTTACGCCTTCATCGCGCACTCGATGAACCAGCCGGTCAATACCAATCTGCTCCGGCCCAATGCCATCAATGGGGGATAGATGCCCCATCAGCACAAAGTAACCGGCGCGATAATCACCTGCCTGCTCGATGGCTAACAGGTCTGACGGACTTTCCACCACGCACAGCACACCGGTGTTGCGTTCCGGATTTTCGCAGATACCGCACACGTTGGTGTCGGCAAAATTCTGGCAGCGATCACAGCGGCGTACGCCGTCCATGGCCCGGCCCAACGCGTCACCCAGGCGGCTACCGCCACTGCGGGCGCGTTCCAGCAAATGAAAAGCCATACGCTGAGCGGTTTTCTGGCCTACGCCGGGTAGCACCCGCAAGCTTTCGACCAGCTCATCCACCAGAGGACTGAACGCCATAATAATCCCAAAATTTCAATAATTTAGAAAGGCATTTTAAAGCCGGGAGGAAGGCCCATGCCCGACATCATGCCAGACATTTTGTCTTTCTGATTGGCGTCCACACGGCGCACTGCGTCATTCACCGCCGCCGCCAGCAAGTCTTCAAGAATGTCTTTGTTTTCGCTCATCAAGGAAGGATCAATCTCCACTTTACGAACGGCATGGCGGCCGTTCATCACCACCTTCACAAGTCCTGCACCGGATTCGCCCGTTACTTCTGCCTTGGCGATTTCTTCCTGGGCTTTTTGCATATTTTCTTGCATTTTTTGGGCTTTTTTCATCATCTCGCCCATGTTGTCCATCATAACGTTATCTCCTGTTTAAACCAGCCGGGCTCTTTATGTCGGCCGGGCACTTTTAAGGACTTCAATCGGTCGAATGCTGTCTTTCACGACGCGGGCAGCAAACCGATCCACAATCGATTGTACCAGCGGGTCGGTGCGAATGGCCTGCTCTGCCGCCTGCTGCCGGATCTTACGCTGACGCTCTTCATAGGCAGCCGGCGTGTCGTCTGGCCGCCCTCTTTCTATACGTAATTCAGTGGCATCGCCGAAGCGATTTCTCAAGGCGGCCAGAATTTTTTCTTCGTGGCGGGCATTCAGCAGCCGCGCGTGGCCCTCGTCAATGGTCAGCAGCACCTCATTGCCTTGGTGCAGCATGGAGCCGTGACTGGCCAGGTTTCCCGGCATGCCGGCAATGTTCAGACTGCGAAAATCCCGCTGCCAAACAAATTCACTCTCCGCGAAGACTTCCTCCACCACTTCTGGTTGCACTGGCTGCTCACGCGCCAACGGTTCAGGCTGCGCTTGGTGCCTTTGCTGTTCGTCAGGCTGCAGCTCTGGCTGACGCTGATGCTCCGGCTCCGCAGTTGGCTGGCTTTGCTCAGGCACAAAAGACGAATGCGCATCTTCCGCGCCATAAGAACTCCCGTCGTCTGGATAATCTACGTCTGTACCGGGCTGCGGCTCCCAGGGTGGGACCTCATCAGCCGACGCTCGCTCTGTTGGCGGCGGCGCCGAAGTCACAGGGGCCAACGTCTCAGGCTTCGCAGAACTTGACGCCTCAAACTCTACCGGTACTGGCGTTTCAGCCTGATCAGCACTCACAGCAACAAAGTCTGGTTCATCGCGGTTTCCAGCAGGTACCGGCTCCGCGGCGGTCGCCGTGGGCGGCTCCCGACGAGCGGTTCCCGGCCGGAATGCCAGCATGCGCAGCAGCGTCATTTCGAACCCCATGCGCGCGTCCGGCGTTATCGCCAGATCTTTGCGCCCCATCAACGCCACTTGGTAAAACAGCTGCGCGTCTTCAGCACTCAGCTTGTTGGCCAACGCCTTAATCTGACGAGCGTCGCCCAGGGCGTTGTCCGCACTGCCAGGTACCACCTGTTCCATCGTCACTCGATGGAACAGCGACAGCAGGTCCGCCAGAACCACCCCGTAATCCGGCGCAAAATCGGCAATACGACGAATTTCCGTCAGCAACGCCGGGCCATCACGGGCAACCAAAGTGCCCACCAAACTTTCGATATCGCGCTGATTAATCGTGCCCAGCATGGCGCTGACGTCACTGGCCACCAGTTGCTGGTTGCCAAACGCAATTGCCTGATCCGTCAAGCTCAGGGCATCGCGCATACTGCCGTCCGCTGCGCGCGCCAGAAGCCACAGGGCGGGCTCTTCAAAGGGAATTTTTTCAGCGGTCAGTACGTGATTCAAATGGCCGGCGATGTGCTCCGGCGTCATCCGCTTCAAATTAAACTGCAGGCAGCGCGATAACACCGTCACCGGCAGCTTTTGGGGGTCGGTGGTGGCCAGCAGGAATTTAACGTGCTCTGGCGGTTCCTCCAGAGTTTTCAGAAAAGCGTTAAACGACTGATTAGTGAGCATGTGCACCTCGTCAATCAGGTACACCTTAAAGCGTCCACGGGCGGGCGAATACTGCACGTTGTCTGTCAACTCACGCATGTCGTCAACGCCGGTGCGCGAGGCGGCGTCTATTTCAATCAGGTCAACAAAGCGGCCTTCCTGAATTTCGCGACAGCTGCCACAAACACCGCAAGGTGTCGCGGTGATGCCGGTTTCACAGTTCAAACAGCGGGCCAGCAGGCGGCCGATGGTGGTTTTACCCACACCGCGGGTGCCGGTAAACAAATAGGCGTGGTGCAGGCGCTGGCTTTCCAGCGCGTGAATTAACGCTTGAAGCACATGTTCCTGCCCCACCATGTCTTCGAAGGTGCGCGGGCGCCATTTACGGGCAAGTACCTGGTAGCTCATAGTTCGCCAATTGCCGTGAAAAATGACCTTAATTCTAGCACGGATGCCAGAACCGAAAAATAAAGGGTATAGGTGACGAAGAGTAAGTAAAGAGTAGTCGAAAAATTAGCAGCAAGGTAGTCGTGAGCGAGGCAGCATCAAAAAAGCGAGGGGTATCGAACAGGTGGTAGCCCCACTAGCAACACTTCGGCACACATATCGACCGCTACGGCTGCTCCCTTCCGAGTCTGACCGGGTTCACGGTTTCATGTTGCGAAGGCACCAATAGGGCCACCATAACGGTGTTCCAGGATGTTTCCCTGAAAGCGGAGCATACAATAGCAAACCCCACAGGGTACTACAAGGCTCTGCGGACTCACCCAAGCGGGCGTTACTATTTAACCTGCGTCCATAGCCACAAGCGGTCGCCAAAGCAAAACCTGCTGCTGGCAGCATAGGCACGTGGTTCAACACGACGAATCTTGCCAGAGATGGTTTTGGGCAACTTGGCAGATTCTATCGGTCGAATTCGCGTGTACGGCGCCCTTGGCCACGGATTCGTGCTGGATAAGAATAAATTCCAACTCAAATGGACCAACGCGGTAATCTGAGCTCTCGAACACGTCGTCCGCGCGGTCGGCCCATCGAGCCAGACTTCATTTTCTGTGCCGGCGGATTGCCAATCTGCGAAGTTCAAGGGATGAATGTGATCCATCAATCGTACTTCGCGCTGCCCAAAGGTCGTACATACCCTGCATGACTAACCAGCTTTCCGGTGACCGACCAAGAACCTTTGATAACCACAATGCCATTTCCGGACTAATGCCACTTTCACCTTCTAGAAAACGCGAAAAGGTTGACGGCGAAACCCCTAAGCTTGATGCGAGTTGGCGAGCACTAATGCTAAAGGGCGCCAAATATACCCCGAATGAAGGCAACCGAATGCGGCGAACTATGCACGGTCATTAATGGCAACCCTCATAATCAAGTACGTAGACTTGAGTAAAGCCGTTTCAGTCCTTTGTAACGGAACGATCGAGTCACCACGTACCCCCAACACATTGCGCATCGTATAAAAACAGAGCTTGATACTCACTGTCGCTTCATTTTTTCAGATAACAAACAGCGAGGTAAATTCATGAACCGCCATGCGTTCCAGCTCCGCCTGGCTTTGTAACGCCTGGGAGATTCGCTGGCATTGGCCTGCGGGGAAGCGGGTTGCGAGGTTCTGCTGGAACTTTTGTTTAAGCAGCGGAATCGCGGCTTCGCGACGGCGGCGGTGGCCTATTGGATATTCAACAACCACGTTTTCTGTGCTTGAGCCATCTTTAAAGAAAATCTGTACCGCGTTGGCGATTGAGCGCTTGCTTGGGTCCAGATAATCCGCGGAGTAAGCCTCGTTTTCGACCACCTCCATTTTGCCTCGTAGCTGATCAATCATTGGGTGGGCACTGTGAAAGCTGTCTTCGTAGTGCTCGGCTGTAAGGTCACCAAAGATCAGCGGCACGGCCGTCATGTATTGCAGGCAGTGGTCGCGGTCTGCGGCGTTGGCGAGGCTGCCTACTTTGGAAATAATGCGAATGGCGGATTCGTGGGTGATCAGTACGATTCTATCAATATCTTGCAGGCGGTCTTTGACTTGTGCGTGAAGTGTCACGGCGGCTTCTGCGGCGGTTTGGGCGTGAAATTCTGCCGGGAAAGACACTTTAAACAGAATGTTCTCCATCACGTAGGAGCCAAATGCCTGTGGTAAAGACAGCTGACACTTGTCCGCAGGTTTGATGTTTTGGTCTTTGTTGGTTTTGCTGAACAGTACGTCGTTAAAGCCCCACTGGGGCGCCGTGAGCGCCCCCGGTATGCCCATTTCGCCGCGCATGGCGATGTCTGCAAGACGAACAGCCCTGGAGGTAGCATCCCCTGCCGCCCAAGACTTGCGGGAACCGGCATTTGGGGCGTGGCGGTAAGTACGCAAAGATTGCCCGTCTACCCAGGCGTGTGACAATGCTGACAGCAGCTGGTCGCGGTTGGCGCCCATCAGCCGGGCTACCACGGCGGTAGACGCGACTTTGACCAGCAGAACGTGGTCTAGCCCTACCCTGTTGAACGAGTTTTCCAGCGCCAGCACGCCCTGGATCTCGTGGGCCATGATCATGGCTTCCAGCACGGCTTTCATGGCGATGGGGGATTTGCCCTCGGCCACGCGCTTTTGCGACAGGTGGTCGGCTACCGCCAGTATGCCGCCCAGGTTGTCCGACGGGTGGCCCCATTCGGCCGCCAGCCAGGTGTCGTTGTAATCCAGCCAGCGAATAATGCAGCCGATGTCCCAGGCGGCTTTGACCGGGTCCATGCGGAACGATGTGCCAGGCACTCGCGCGCCATTGGGTACGATAGTGCCCTCTACCAACGGGCCCAAATGCTTGGTGCACTCCGGAAATTTTAAGGCCAGCAGGCCGCATCCCAGGGTATCCATCAGGCAGTGGCGGGCGGTGGTCCACGCTTCGTCACTTTTAATCTGATAGTTGAGGACGTAGTCGGCGATGGTTTGCAGGATGTCGTCGTAATCCGGGCGCTCGTTTAGGTCGAATGTGGCAGACATAGATTTTCTCCTGTGTGAAATATAAGGGCGAAAAACCCCCGGCTTGCTCTCCCGCTATTCCCTAAGAATAGCCGGTTATTAGCGCGGGGGCGCTTTCAGGCTTGAGTGCTTTCGAACCTGGAAAGCGGCAGAGCTAAAACGAATCTCCGGGAATTCTTATCCAGCCTTCCATCAGCACGCGCGCGCTGCGGCTCATGATGGCTTTTGTGACCGTCCACTGGCCGTTGATTTCTTTGGCTTCAGCGCCCACCTGCAAGGTGCCAGACGGATGGCCAAAGGTGACCGAGGTACGGTCGCCGCCGCCTGCCGCCAGATTTACCAGGGTGCCGGGAATAGCCGCTGCGGTGGCTATGGCAACCGCCGCTGTACCCATCATAGCGTGGTGCAGTTTGCCCATAGACAAGGCTCTAACGAGTACGTCTATGTCATTGGTGACAATGGCTTTACCGCTTGAAGCGCTGTAGTCCGCAGGCGGCGCAACAAAGGCGACTTTTGGTGTGTGCTGGCGCACAGCCGCTTCTTCAATGCTCTGGATCAACCCCATTTTCACCGCACCGTAGGCGCGAATGGTTTCAAACATCGCCAACGCTTCGGGATTGCCGTTGATAACATCCTGCAGCTCGGTGCCGTTGTAGCCTACTGCGTCTGCATTGATAAACACCGTGGGAATACCGGCGTTGATCATGGTGGCTTTCAGGGTGCCAACGCCCGGTACGTCCAAATCATCCACCAGGTTGCCGGTGGGGAACATGGCGCCTTCGCCGTCGGCCGGGTTGATGAATTCCACCTGTACTTCGGCTGCGGGGAAGGTGACGCCGTCCAGTTCGAAGTCGCCTGTTTCCTGCACTTCGCCGTTGGTGACCGGCACTTTTGCAATGATGGTTTTGTGGATGTTGGCTTGCCAGATGCGGACAGTGACTGTCTCTGTCACTGTCACTGCGCCGTTATCTGGCGTGCGCTCTTTGTCAACATAGCCGCTGCTAATGGCAAAGGCGCCGACCGCGGCGGTGAGGTTGCCGCAGTTGCCGCTCCAGTCCACAACGGGTTTGTCTATGCTGACCTGGCCGAACAAATAATCCACATCGTGGTCTGGCTGAGTGCTTTTGCTCACAATGACGGTTTTGCTGGTGCTGGAGGTGGCGCCGCCCATGCCGTCGGTTTGCTTGCCGTAAGGGTCGGGGCTGCCGATCACCCGCAGCAGCAGGTTGTCCCGGGCCGGGCCCGGGATTTGTGCGCGCTCGGGCAGATCCTCTAAACGGAAGAACACGCCTTTGCTGGTGCCACCGCGCATATAGGTGGCGGGAATTTTTACTTGGGGTGCCTGGCTGATAAGACCGCTCATGCAACCGCTCCCTCTGCCGCCCCTTCTGCCTCAAGGAAATCCTGAGCGAAGCGCTGCAACACGCCGCCAGCCTCGTACACAGACACTTCGTCTGCGGTGTCCAGGCGGCAGGTAACAGGCACGTTCAGGGTTTCGCCGTTGGACCGGTGAATAACCAGGGTCATGGTGGAGCGCGGGCTCATCTCACCTTCTACGTCGTAGGTTTCGGTGCCGTCCAGCTCCAAAGTCAGGCGGGTGGTGCCCGGTTTGAACTCCAGTGGCAGTACGCCCATTCCGACCAGGTTGGTACGGTGAATGCGCTCGAAACCTTCAGCGGCGATGGCCTCGACACCGGCGAGGCGCACGCCTTTGGCGGCCCAGTCGCGGGAGGAACCCTGGCCATAGTCGGCGCCGGCCACGATAATCAGCGGCTGTTTGCGTTCCATGTAGGTTTCAATAGCTTCCCACATGCGCAGATTTTTGCCTTCCGGCTCGACGCGGGCCATAGAACCCTGAACAATCTCGCCCTTGTCGTTTCGAACCATCTCGTTCATCAGTTTCGGATTGGCAAAGGTAGCGCGCTGGGCGGTCAGATGGTCGCCGCGGTGGGTGGCGTAGGAGTTGAAGTCTTCCTCTGGCAGGCCCATTTTGTGCAGGTATTCACCGGCGGCGCTGTTCATCATGATGGCGTTCGACGGCGACAGGTGATCGGTGGTGATGTTATCCGGCAGAATCGCCAACGGGCGCATGCCTTTCATAGTACGTTCGGCCGCCAAGGCGCCTTCCCAGTAGGGCGGGCGACGGATGTAAGTACTCTTCGGGCGCCAGTCGTACAGGGGGCTTTCGGCTTCCTCGAAGGCGCCCAGATCAAACATCGGGATGTACACCTGTTTGAACTGTTCGGGCTTGACGCTCGATTTTACGATGGCGTCGATTTCTTCATCGCTTGGCCAGATGTCTTTCAGGGTAATCGGGTTGCCGTCTTTGTCTTTGGCCAGAACGTCTTTTTCAATGTCAAAACGCACGGTGCCGGCGATGGCGTAGGCTACAACTAACGGCGGCGACGCCAGGAACGCTTGCTTGGCGTAGGGGTGAATTCGGCCGTCGAAGTTACGGTTGCCCGACAGTACGGCCGTGGCGTACAGATCGCGGTCAATGATTTCCTGCTGAATGACTGGATCCAGAGCGCCGGACATGCCGTTACAGGTGGTGCAAGCGTAGCCGACGATACCAAAGCCCAGCTTTTCCATTTCTTCTAGCAGGCCGGCTTCTTCCAGATACAGGCGGGCGACTTTGGAGCCTGGTGCAAAGGAAGATTTCACCCAGGGCTTACGCACCAGGCCCAGCTCGTTGGCTTTTTTCGCGATTAAGCCTGCGGCCACCACGTTGCGAGGATTTGAAGTGTTGGTGCAGGAAGTAATCGCAGCGATGATCACCGCGCCGTCGGGCATGTTGCCTTCGGCTTCCTCCGCCAGCGCCCTTTCCAGATTGCCGGCAATGCCTCGGGCGTGCAGATCGCTGGTCGCTACGCGGCAATGAGGGCTAGACGGGCCGGCCACGTTACGCACCACGGTGGACAGGTCAAATTCCAACACCCGCTCGTATTCCGCCTCTATTAGTGCGTCAGCCCACAAACCCGCGTGCTTGGCGTAGGTCTCTACTAGGGCGATCTGTTCTGGCTCGCGACCGGTCAGGGTCAAATAATCGATGGTTTGCTGATCGATATAGAACATGCCGGCAGAGGCACCGAATTCCGGGGTCATGTTGGAAATGGTGGCACGGTCGCCGATGGTCAGGCTTTCGGCGCCTTCACCAAAGAATTCCAGGTAGGCGGACACAACGCGCTCTTTGCGCAGAAACTCGGTAATGGCCAGCACGATGTCGGTCGCGGTGATGCCCGGCTGGCGCTTGCCAATGAGCTTGACACCGATGATGTCCGGCACACGCATCATGGACGGGCGGCCGAGCATGACCGTTTCTGCTTCCAAGCCACCGACGCCAATGGCGATCACGCCCAGGCAGTCGATGTGCGGGGTGTGGCTGTCGGTGCCAACGCAGGTGTCCGGAAAGGCGACGCCGTCGCGAGACTGGATCACCGGAGACATTTTCTCCAGGTTGATCTGGTGCATGATGCCGTTGCCGGCGGGGATCACGTCGACGTTTTTGAACGCAGTTTTGGTCCACTCGATGAAGTGGAAACGATCGTCGTTACGGCGATCTTCAATGCTGCGGTTCTTTTCGAACGCGTCTGGGTCAAAACCCGCGGCTTCTACCGCCAGGGAATGGTCCACAATCAGCTGCGTGGGAACAACCGGGTTCACTTTTGACGGCTCACCGCCTTTTTTGGCGATGGCATCGCGCAAACCCGCCAGGTCAACCAGAGCGGTGGTACCCAGAATGTCGTGGGTGACCACACGGGCCGGGTACCAGGGGAAATCCAGGTCTTGCTTGCGTTCAATAAACTGCTTCAGCGACTCGGTGAGCGTGTCGGGTTCGCCGCGGCGAATCAATTGCTCGGCTAAAACGCGGGAGGTGTACGGCAGTTTGGCGTAGGCACCAGGCTGTATGTCTTCGATGGCCTGGCGGGTGTCGAAATATTCCAGGCTGGTGCCTGGGAGGTTTTTGCGGTAGTGGGTGTTCATGTTTTTGGTTCTCTACGCAATAGAAGACGGGTACATAAGGGATGGGTTTGAAATCCGTCCCCGGTCTGGCGGTAGTAAGGGACGGATTTCAAATCTGTCCCTGGTTTGTCCCTGTCTTAGCGCTTTTCGATTGGCAGCCATTCGGCGTAATCGGGGCCGGTGTATTCGGCGCTTGGGCGGATGATGCGGTTATTGGCGCGCTGTTCTTTAACGTGCGCGGTCCAGCCGGATACCCGTGACATCACAAAAATAGGCGTAAACAGTTCGGTGGGAATGCCCATGAAGTGGTAAGTCGAGGCGTGGAAGAAATCGGCGTTGCAGAACAGTTTCTTCTCGCGCCACATGATTTCTTCACAGCGCACAGACACCGGGTAAAGCACGGTATCGTTTGCTTCTTTTGACAGTTTTTCAGACCACTTTTTAATAATGATGTTGCGCGGGTCGGAATCGCTGTAGACCGCGTGGCCGAAGCCCATGATTTTTTCTTTGCGCTGCAGCATACCCATCAGGCCTTCTTCGGCCTTATCCGGGGTGTTGAATTTCTGAATCAGCTCCATTGCCGCTTCGTTGGCGCCGCCGTGCAGCGGACCACGCAGGGTGCCGATAGCGCCGGTTACGCAGCTGTGAATGTCAGATAAGGTAGATGCGCATACGCGAGCCGCGAAAGTAGACGCGTTGAATTCGTGCTCGGCGTACAGAATCAGGGAAACGTTCATCACCCGTTCGTGCAGCTCGCTCGGCTTTTTGCCGTGTAGCAGCTCTAAAAAGTGGCCGCCGATGGAATCGGAGCTGCTGTTGGTATCAATGCGCACACCTTTATGAACAAAGCTGTACCAGTAGTTGATGATGCCCGGAAACGCGGCCAGCAGGCGGTCGATTTTGTCGTCTTGCTCGCTGAAGTTTTGCTCGGTTTCCAGGTTGCCCAGCATCGAGCAGCCGGTGCGCATCACATCCATCGGGTGGGCGTCTTTGGGGATGCTTTCCAGCACGGTTTTCAGTGCGTCTGGCAGGCTACGCAGGCTTTTCAGCTTGGCTTTGTAGGTGTCCAGTTCTTGCTGGTTTGGCAGTTTTCCCTGCAGCAGCAGGTAGGCCACTTCTTCGAACTGGGCGTTGTCTGCCAGGTCGCTAATGTCGTAGCCGCAATAGGTCAGGCCGGTTCCGGTTAGGCCAACGGTGCACAGTGCGGTTTGACCGGCGACTTGTCCACGCAGCCCTGCGCCACTTAATTTTTTTGTTTCAGCCATGGGTGTTTTTCCTTAAAACCGGGAATGGATTTGAAGTCCGTTCCCTATTTGTTTATTTGGCACCGGGGACAGATTTTAAATCTGTCCCCGGTGCTCTCTGTCTCAGCCTTTGGACTGTTGAAAAAGCTGATCAAGCTTCTGCTCGAAATCGTGGTAGTTCAGATAGTCGTATAATTCCATGCGGGTTTGCATCAGGTCGACGACGTCTTTCTGGTCACCCTGCTCCAGAATGTTCTGATAAACCGTTACGGCGGCTTTGCTCATGGCGCGGAAGGCGCTCAGCGGGTAAAGCACCATGCTGGCGCCGGCATCACCCAGCTCTTTGCGGTTGTACAGCGGCGTAGCGCCAAATTCGGTGATGTTGGCCAGCAGCGGTACATCGCCGAGGGCGGCGGAAAAAGCTTTGTAGTGTTCCAGCTCGTTGACCGCTTCAGCAAAGATGCCGTCGGCACCGGCTTCTATATACGCTTTGGCGCGATCGATAGCCGCGTCCAGGCCTTCTTTCTGGAACGCATCGGTGCGGGCCATAATGAAGAAGTTTTTGTCGGCGCGGGCGTCGGCGGCCGCTTTGATGCGGTCTACCATTTCTTCTTTAGAGACAATTTCTTTGTTCGGGCGATGGCCACAGCGCTTCTGAGCAACTTGGTCTTCGAGGTGAACGGCGGCTGCACCGGCTTTTTCCATCTGCTGAATGGTACGGCCAATGTTGAATGCGCCACCCCAACCGGTGTCTATGTCTACCAGTAGCGGGATATCCGTGGCGGCGGTAATACGGCGCACGTCTTCTACTACGTCGTTCAGGCTGGTCATGCCCAGATCTGGCAGGCCGTAGGAGGCGTTTGCAACACCGCCGCCAGACAAGTAAATAGCCTGGTGCCCTACCCGCTCGGCCATCATAGCCGCATAGGCGTTGATGGTGCCAACAATCTGCAGGGGCTTGTTGTCGTTCAGGGCTTTACGAAAACGGGCACCCGGGGAACGTTTGCTGGACATAGTTGTGCCTCCTTTGGATAACGATGACGATGGCTTGCTAATGGGTTAGACAGTCAGTTCGCCGTCGCGGATTTTTTGCTCAATGTTTTTTCGTGCTGCGTTAATGTGGCGTTTCATCAGAAACTCCGCCAGCTCACCGTCTCGGCTGGCAATGGCATCAACAATAGTGCGGTGCTCGCCCAGCGCCATGTGCGGGCGCCCGGACGAGGTGCTTAAGCGGTAGCGGTACATGCGCACCATGTAGTACAAATCACCCAGCAGCATTTGAGTCAGCTTGGTGTTACGACTGCCAGTGGCGATACGGTGGTGAAAATCGTAGTCGCCCTCGGCCTGGTAGTAAGCCTGGCCCTGGGCTTGTTCGATCATGGTTTCGTGGGTGTCGAGGGTGGCGCGAAGGGCAGCAATTTCAGCGTCTGTCATGCGTTCCGCGGCCTGCCGTGCGGCCAGGCCTTCCATCAGTTCGCGTATGCGATAGAGCTCTATTAATTCGTCTGCGCTTACGGAGACCACTTTCACCCCGGCGTGAGGGCGTCGTACCAGCAAGCCCCGGGATTCCAGGCGGCCCAACGCCTCGCGCAGCGGCCCGCGGGTTAAATGAAAGCGAGAGCAGAGCTCAACTTCGCCTATTTTTTCGCCCGGGATCAGGTCGCCTTTCACAATCGCCGTTTGCAGACAATCGAAGGCTTCATCGGCGCGAGTATAGGCTTGTGGGACGAGTTCCAACATACTTTGTCAACAATCCTGTAAATGACGTTGCAAAAGTACGCGCCATCACACGGATTGTCAACAATCCTTCGGTGTAGGACCCCATATCTGACGTGTTACAGGTCCAAAAACCGCGCTTGCTCGTCCGCCGGCGGTGGCGTGTACTGGTAAAGCCACGTTTCAGAAACCGGTTGCCCGCTGAGCATCAACTGCAAACGGATATCGACGGGGTCGCCCGATTCACCGGGCACCAAATCAAACATTGCGCGATAGCCCTTAATCGAGTCCAGGGGGCGCACAGACGTTATTTCTACCCTGCCACTGCTGGTTGTAATGACAGCTTCCAGCTCGGTATCAGACGCCAACATGCTCAAATCACCGCCACCGAAATCGATCGCAAAACGCCAGGAAAACACGTCTCGCTGCTGGCCTATAATGCCACCAAGTCCGGTGCGGGTAGCTTGCACTTGCGCCAACTTGTCTGGCTGCACCGGTGGCTCCTCGCCCCAGGTCAGAGTGTAGGAAAACAGGTGTTCTTTGCCAACAACCAAAGGCTTTTGCGGGTTCCAAAATGCCACAATGTTATCGAATGTTTCGTTCCCCGTAGGAATTTCAGTGAGCATAACCTGCCCCGGGCCCCAGTCACCTTTTGGCGTAATCCAGGCGCTTGGACGGCGATTGTAGAACACGCCGTCGTCTTGGTAGTGCTCAAAGTTACGGTCGCGCTGCAACAGACCAAAGCCTTTCAGATTGTTGTCAACAAAACTGCTGATATGAACGTTGCGGGGGTTCGTCAACGGCCGCCATAGCCATTCGTTGTTGCCGTTTTGAATCGCCAGGCCGTCTGAATCATGAATTTCCGGGCGCCAGTCGTACGCCATGCGGCGATCGTTTTCACCCATTTGGTACATGCTGGTCAGCGGCGCAATGCCCACTCGTTCAATGGCTTTTCGTGGGTAGAGCGCCACGTCCACATCCATCACCGTGTTTTGCCCGGGCTGGATACGGAAGGCATAGGCGCCGGTAACGCTGGGAGAATCCAGTAACGCCCAGACGGTGACAAAGTCCTGACCGGGAGCCGGTTTCTCTAGCCAGAAGGTGGTAAATTCAGGGAACTCTTCCTTTCTGCTCATTCCGGTGTCTACCGCCAGGCCGCGGGCAGACAAACCGTACTGCATGGATTCGCCCACCGCTCGGAAGTAACTGGCGCCCAGAAAAGACGCCAGATCTAATTGAAAATTGGTGTAAAAATGCAGGCGAAAGCCGGCGTAACCAAGATTCGACTTCAAATTACCCAGTGCCTGTTTGCCGCTGTAGTCGAAGTTACTCTGACGATATTCCAGAGCTCGGGCGATACCGCCATCCACTTCGAATATTTGCACCGGCTTTTTGAAGTACAAGCCAAGATGGAAAAGTTGCACCTGGAACAACAGATCATCGCCGCGCCAGAGCGCATCCTGGGGCTTGAAGCGAATGGCCTGATAGTCATCCCAGCTTAAGGTGTCCAAGCTTGCGGGGATGCCGCTGGTTTGCGGTTGGTAGGCTCTGCCGGCCAGATAGCGGGCGTGGCCTTTGAGCCAGGCGTAATCAAAAGACCCGCTGCGCTTTGTACTGCGAGCCACCTCACCCGCCTGCAGCGAGGCTGGCATGGGTAAAACGCCCAAAACAGTAGCAGCAGATACGGCTTTCAGAAGAGAACGACGGCGCATCATTAAACCTCAAAAGTCGGCGTGGTAGATTGTCGATGTTCTGTTGTTAGTCGATAGTCACTCGTTGGTTGAATCCGTTATTCGTCACTATCCAGCGACTAAAGACGAGCGATCGCCTGACCCCAATAGCTTTCCGTTGGCGCGACCCAAGCGCGGCGATGAAGCGCGGCCAGGGACACTCTGTCTTCGCACAATTCGCTGATTTGTTTTTTATTCAGCGCCGCCGGGCCGGCATGGATGCATTGGTCCACCAGGCCATTGAGCCTTGCGGCTCGCCTGGAATGGCGGTTTGGCCTGGCCAGCGCCAGTTGCTGCTGGTGAACTAGCGGCACCAGAACAGCCTGTTCAAAGTGGCCAAGGCTCCCGCGGCTGGCCGGCTGGGCGCGATTTTCAGCGGCATTTTTCAGCAGCGGCAACGGTGCCAACTCTTCAGGAATCAGCAGCAGCCCGGCGCGGCGTATGGCCTGGCCCACCCTGACCCGGCTGAGCAGCACCGAGGTCGGCGCCGCCAGTATTAAAGGCACAGCCACGGGCAGAGACCAAATGAAAAAACTGACATCTAGCCACCAGGCGAACACCGCCCAGCTGCCGCCCATCGCTAATCCCGGTGCCTGGGTTATCAACGCGTCGCGCCAGCCGGTTTCTTCCGTGCGATTTTGACCGGCCCAGCTTAAGGAAACATTTAACATCGATGCGATGACGAACCGGCTGTGGGCCAGCATGCGGATGGGTGCCAGCAGTACCGAGAAGACAATTTCTACCCACACGCTTAAAAACAGCCGCCAAGGGCCACCGAAACCCTTGGCTAAGCCATGAATGATGGCGTCGATAATGGCCAGGAACTTTGGCGCAAACAGCAACGCCAGTGTGCTGAGGGCGAGGGTAAGCGCCCACTGTGGCCGCCATTCCGGCCACAGTGGGAAGAGTCCTTCGTGGCCGGCAGGAAAGTATTCGATGGGCGACAACGTTAACTGCGCGGCGGCCACGGTGGTTAACGCCAGGAACGCCAGCCACAAGGGCGATGCTACGTACGCCATTATGCCGTTGAGGAACGTCATGCGGTGTGCCAGGCAGATGCGGCGACCAAAACACAGAATCCACAGGTGCTGTAGATTGCCTTTGGCCCAGCGGTGGTCTCGTGACAGTTCGTCCGCCAGCGTAGGCGGCGACTCTTCAAAGCTTTCGCCCAAACCGGGTTCCAGCCAGACCTCGTAACCGGCGCGGCCAATGTAGGCGGCTTCGACAAAATCGTGGCTCATGATCGGCCCTTCAAACACGCCAAAGCCGCGTAATTTACGCAAACCGCAGTGCTGCATAAACGGCTCTACGCGCAATATGGCGTTGTGGCCCCAAAAAGCGGCATGGCCCATTTGCACGGCGGCAAGGCCGGTTGCGAACAGCGAAGAATACAAGCGGTTGCCAAACTGTTGCAGGCGGGCAAACAGCGACTGGCCGTTAATGATGGAGGGGTTTGTTTGCAGTATGCCGACCTGGGGCTCGCGCTCCATCAACTGGACCATGCGCACAAGGGTGCGCCCGCTCATTAAGCTGTCTGCGTCTAACACCACCATGTATTTGAAGCGCCGGCCCCAGCGCCGCAAAAAATCGGCGACGTTGCCACTTTTATAGTTCAGATTAACGCCGCGGCGGCGATAAAACAGTCGGCCGTGGGCGCCCAGCTCGTCACACAGCTGATGCCATTTAGCCTGTTCTTGCAGCCATATTTCCGGGTTGCGGCTGTCTGACAATATGAAAAACTCAAAGTGTTCAATCTGACCGTTGCGCTCCAGCTCGTGATACACCGCTTTCAGCCCGCTAAGCGTCCAGTGCACCGGTTCGTGGTACACGGGCAGCACAATGGCGGTGTTGACCAGCGGGGTGTGTTCCAGGTCATCGCTGCTGTAGCGATTCAGCAGCGAGTGCTTATCGCCACCCGTCAGTCGCAGCACAAATCCGACCACCGCGGTCCAAAAACCCACGGCAATCCAGGCGTAAAGCAGTGCAAACAAGACCAGCAGGCCGATTTCCACCGGGGTGCCGCCGTGGTAAGGCATGATCCATAACAAGTAATAGCTGGCCACCGCGGTTTGGCCGAATACCAGCAGCGCCAGCAAGCTGCGCCTTATTCTGGCGACTGTGCGCCAGCGCCAAAGTTTCTGGGGCGCCCGATCACTCATAACCCATGCTTCCTCTAAGCAGCTCTGGCCCTGCCTCAAGCGTCAACTTTGGTTGTGGCAATTCAAAATACTGGGGCAGCAGTTCCATAACCAAGCTTAGACAGTCGCCATCAGGGGCCTGCTGCAGCGCGTGACCAATCAATTCAAGCGCGGTACAGCATTCGTTGACGCCCGGATTGATTCCGCTGCCGCGAAGGTAGGCTATTACCCGATCCAGTGCCTTTTGGCACGGTAGCTGCTCCACATTTACTCCCTCGCCTGGGCTAAGTCAGGCAGCTGATACAACCAGGTTTCAGACACCGCATTCGGGCCTGCCAATAATCGCGCTCTTAGGGGCGTGTCCTTATTGGGCGTAGGCTTAACCAGCATCGACAGGCGCCAGATGCCCTGATCTGGCAGGTGCTCTACAAAGTGTTCCAGTATTTCGGCGTTGCCGCTGGTCCCCACTTCGCTGACAACCGGAACGTTGGCAGCGTTCAGGGTTTTACCCTCAAAGTCGACGACTACTCGCCAGGTACCTTCCAGGCTGCGGTGACTTTCGCCTGGGTGGGCGCCATTGAGTCGGCCAGCACCCACCCAGGTGTCCACAACGCGACCAATATTACCGTCGAAGGCGGTGTGTTCACCGAATCTGAGGCGGTACCGAAAATTCAACTCTGCGCCTTGCTCGATCGTCTGACGCGGCTTCCAGAAGGCCACGATGTTGTCGTTGCCCTCTGAAGAGGTGGGAATCTCCACCAGCACAACTTCGCCCGAGCCCCAATCGCTGATATTGTCGATCCACGCGCTCGGGCGCTTTTCGTAGTGGGCTTCTGCGTCTGAAAAATCATCAAAGCGGGTATCGCGCTGCATCAGCCCAAACCCTTTCAAGTTGGTCACTTGAAAAAAGTTCATCCTCAAACTGGTGGGGTTTAGCAATGGCCGCCATACCCACTCGGTCACTTCAGCGGATTTTTCATCCTGTATCAGCAGGCCGTCAGAGTCATGAACCTGAGGCCGCCATTCCCCCGCTGGTTGGCGGGTGTTCTTGCCGTAGTAGAACATGGACGTTAGCGGCGCCAGGCCAATCTGGTCAATATTGCTGCGGGCAAACAGGTGGGCGCTGACCTCAATGCCAGTAGCCGTGCCTGGGGTAATTACAAAACGGTAAGCGCCGGTCGCGCTGGGGCTGTCTAGCAGCGCGTAAACCGTCATCGTGCCCGCGTTAGCGGCTGGCCGCTCCAACCAGAACTCGGTGAACGCCGGGAACTCCTCACCGGAGGGCAAGCCGGTGTCTATGGCCAGGCCCCGAGCTGTCAAGCCGAAACCGTTATCGGCACCGACACCGCGAAAATAACTGGCACCGCCAAACACCAGGAACTGGTTGCCTTGGCGCTCGGCGCTTTTAACAACCGATGCCGCTTGTAGGGGCCAGGTCAGCCGAAAGCCCGCGTAACCCAAATCAGCGGGGACACGCTTAGCCAGATCGGAAGAGGGGTACGTAAAGTGATCGCGATCAAAAACCAGCGGTTTCACGCCCTCTAGATCCACTTGGTTCAGGGTTACGGAGTGCCGATATACGCTGCCGGTGGGCATCATCATGACTTCAAAATGTTTTTTGTCCGCACTGGCCGGCTGGCGCCAAAGATTGGCTTCGGGCTTGAAGCGGATTGACTGGTAGCGATCGTAAGGCAATGACGTTAAAAAGTCGGGAACCGCACTGGGCGCTTTGTATGGCCTTTGCGCCAGCGCCTGAGCTTTTTTAGTGACATCGGCGAAGCCAAAGCTCCAAGCCGGAGCGCTGGCGCCTAGGCAAAATACGACAATGCACCCGCTTACAACACGGGCTGTCCTTGCAAGCATGGAGAGCGTTCCCTAGGTTCCATTTGATTTTTCGTGACTGTACAACAACACCGTGTTGTCGCACTCTATGTGACAGGTCTGTAAGAACTTGTTCATCAAACAGGAAACCGGTTTTGATACTCTTCGCCACGCCTGATCACGGGCAGACAGCGCTGTTTCTTTTGGTGACACTGCATTTTATCCATCAACTTGGGTAGACTCCACCAAATCTGACTTTCATAAGGACGCTGAAATGATCAAGAAGTGCTTGTTTCCCGTTGCCGGTTATGGCACCCGTTTTTTACCCGCCACCAAGGCCATGCCGAAGGAAATTCTACCCATCGTCAATAAACCCTTGGTTCAGTACGGTGTTGAAGAGGCAGCAGATGCCGGCATTCACGAATTCGGGTTTGTGACCGGTCGCGGTAAACGCGCCATCGAAGATCATTTTGACATCAGCTACGAGCTTGAGCACCAAATTGCGGGTTCTGGCAAAGAGGGTATGCTGGCCTCTATCCGTGATCTGATTGACAACAACACTTTCGCCTTTACTCGCCAAAGCGAAATGAAGGGCTTGGGCCATGCGATTCTGACCGGGCGCAACCTGGTGGGTGACAACCCTTTCGCCGTGGTGCTGGCCGACGATTTCTGCGTGGGGCCTGACGGCGAAGACGGGGTGTTGGCGCAAATGGTCAAACTTTACAGCCAGTTCCGCTGTTCTATTGTGGCCATTGAAGAAGTACCGGCCGACGAAACCCACAAGTACGGTGTAATTGCTGGCGAGTGCATGAAAGACGGCTTGTTCCGGGTAACGGACATGGTCGAAAAGCCTGCGCCAGAAGACGCGCCCAGCAACATGGCCATCATTGGTCGTTATATTCTGACACCGGATATTTTCGACATTCTGGAGCGCACGCCGCCGGGTAAAAACGGTGAAATGCAAATTACTGACGCCCTGCTGGAACAAGCCAAAACCGGCTGCGTGCTGGCCTACCAATTCAAAGGCCGGCGCTTTGACTGCGGCAGTATAGACGGCTTCGTGGAGGCAACCAATTATGTGTATGAAAACATCTATAAAAAGGGCTTATAGCTTAAGCCAATAAAGAGTTGACGCACCGCGGCTGAATCAGTATATTTCGCTTCGTTGCAAAACAGGACCATAGCTCAGTTGGTTAGAGCGCTGCCTTGACATGGCAGAGGTCGGCAGTTCGAGTCTGCCTGGTCCTACCACCTTTCAATGAGTTACATTGATCTCAAAGTTCTTTTCTCAATAAATCCGCATATACAGTAGCCACATCTCAAGATTTCTGTGTCGAGGGTGCACAACCTTTCAAAAAAACGGTCTTAGTTCTTCAGGCCCGCTTGGCATTACCGTTTTATTTTCTAAGCCCTGAGCTCGCGGGCGCAACAAGCGATTTTACAGACCATCATATTTGAGCCGACCCGTTGGGTCAAAATCGCCCCTATCCCTCGGCTCAAAATCGCACCACTAATAAACACTACTATTGGACTAGGATTAACTATATCGTCCCGATCAAGAAACAGTAATAAGAACGCAACCGAAAATTTTCAACAGCGTCTAAAAGTCAGCAATTGTCTGCACGCCCAAAAGAAACTACCAAAACCTCAGTCCAAACTTGTCGGATACAACTGGTTTTAACCGACGACCCCTGTTTTGGAAACTGTTCCAAAAATGTCACCACCGCAGTAATACTGACCCACCAGCGCCAACTGAAAATTGACCCACCTGAGGCAAAATAGCCACCTATTAACATGTTCAGGGCGGCTGCCGATGTTGACTCAGGAGACACTTGTGGAAATTCATGTACTACACTGTCAAGGCGAGAGTATTCGCGCCATCGCTCAAAATCTGGGCGTATCCCGCAACAGTGTGCGCCGCTATCTGCGGGATCTGAGCGTGACGCCCAGCTATCCAGACCGAACGCAGAGAACGACCAAGCTGGATCCCTATAAAGACTATTTGCTGGCGCGGATCGAAGCGGCGAAGCCGAACTGGATTCCGGCAACCGTATTGTTAAGAGAGATTCAAGACCGCTTCTATGCCGGCGGGATTAGCCGGTTCAAGTACTACATTGCCGACTTCAAAACCGTCAGATCTGACCCCGTGGTTCGCTTTGAGGCGCCGCTTGGCAAGCAGATGCAGGTCGACTTTACGACCATTTCCCGTCACCGGCGCAAGGTCAAAGCCTTTGTGGCCACGTTGGGATTTAGTCGCGCCACTTACGTCCGGTTCTCCGAGCACGAGCGCCAGGAAGATTGGTTGCAAGGCATCGAAGAGGCCTGCCATTACTTTGGCGGAGTCCCTCAGGAGATCCTGTTCGACAACGCCAAGACCATCATGATTGAGCGCGATGCCTACGGCGACGGCCGTCATCGCTGGCATGCACAACTGCTATCCAAAGCTCAGGATTACGGCTTTATCGCCCGCGCTTACCGGCCGTACCGAGCTCGCAATAAAGACAAAGTTGAACGCTTCAATGGCTACTTGAAAGGCAGCTTTATTACGCCTCTGGCCGCTACCCTAAACCAAGCTGGACTGAGATTGGACGTCACCACGGCCAATGCGCATATAGGGCCTTGGCTTGAGTTAATAGCTCATCAGCGTATTCACGGCACCACCAGCGTTAAACATCAGGTACGACTGGACCGGGAACGCTTTGAATTCGCGCCGCTGCCATCAAGGCTACAACCGGTGGTACAACAAAAACCAGAATCAACTCGGCCTATTCTGGCAGAAAGCTTTCAACATCTGCTCAGCGCGTACGACCAGTTACTGGAGGTTTGTCCATGAACCTTCAGCATCAGCGTATCGAGCACGCCTGCGCAAGCCTCAAGCTCGATACCCTGGCCAGTGAATGGGCGGTTATTGCCAACCATACTGCCTCAAACGAAGGCACCTTGGCTGACTTCCTAGAGCAGCTTTTGCATCTGGAACTGGACGCCCGCTCACAAGGATCCAAAGAGACGTTGCTGAAGTTCGCAAACTTCCCGGGGCGAAAGTTATTTGAAGATTATGACTTCAAGTTTGTAAGCCGAGCCCTACGGAAACAGCTGAATGAACTGACGAGCATGGCCTTTTGTAGAGCGAGCAGAAAACGTGATGCTTCTGGGCTCCAATGGCGTTGACAAAAGCAACCTAGCCATCAGCCTGGGTCACAAAGCCGTCAGCCAAGGCATTAAAACGCGCTTCATTGCCGAGGCTGACATGATGCTGCGACTGGTTATTGCTCGAAAACAGGTACGTCTGGATCAGTACTTAAAGCGCAATATCTTAGCGCTACGGCTGTTGATCATCGACGAAATCGGCTATCTGCCGTTTGGTTGCGTATTCCAGACCAAGGTTGCCACTGATTCCAGACGAAGCCTGCCACCCATTCCACGCGAAAGCTGCCACTGATTCCACGGCAACGCTGCCACCCCGGCAGGTTGCCTGACTCACCCCATCAAAA
>Ga0306865_1000208_pt1 | contig 30582 bp, 31 predicted proteins | sample AntRauTorckE5431_FD_190441 | JGI IMG/M metagenome (GOLD analysis project Ga0306865, IMG submission 190441) | Saline lake microbial communities from Rauer Islands, Antarctica - Metagenome Torckler E5 #431 (v2) (version 2) | ecosystem: Environmental > Aquatic > Non-marine Saline and Alkaline >... | reverse complement strand
TTCGAACTCCTTTAAAATCTTCGCAATCTGATGCGGTGTAAACTTACTTTTTCTCATTTTTTGTGCCGTTAAATTTAATTACTTTTTTCTACTCTTTAACAGTACTATTTTTGGGGAAGCTTACATTTCAATCTAAATAAATTAATCAGAGTTATAAGTAAATTTGAAAAGATAGTTCTCTATGATGATTCAAACTTAAAATCATACATTATCCAGATTAGTAAAAAAGATTAATAATATGCCCGAAAGTCAAAACATAGAATGGAAAGAAAATTTGGCGAGACGTGTACCTGAAATGGATATGCGGTTTTGCCAATGCTAAAGGTGGTAAAATATACATTGGCAGCCCCTCCCTTCCTCCCCTTTGTCAAATCAATAACAAGGTGAAACCATCAAACCTAAACATAGCTTTCTGACCTACTGCTTGTGCAGCTCCTCTGTCACCTCACCACATTTAAGCATCGCCTCACCGAAGTAAGGATTCTTTACCACCTTGGACTCGCTTAGCCATCTAGCTCCGTTGTTCCTATCTGCCATCGGGCAATATTGTACAAAGAGTTCTTTGTTGGGAGGGAAACTCTTGGCTACCATTATCATTTGTTCTGAGATTAAGATAAATATATCTCTAGCAGAAGCAATATCCTCCGCTGCTAAAAAGTTCTTGGTTAGCTTTTCTAAGGCATTGCTGTGTTTCATCCATACATTATGGTTATCCCCTTTGAAAAGCGACATATTAATGCGAGATAAGCTATTCTGAAAGGCCTTCATCGACTTTTCACTCTTAGAGAAATCATCATTGACCAAATCATTCTTTAACGCTAGGTAAGCCTCAAATATGCCTACAAGTCCACTCTGAGCTTCTGGGCTTATTGATTTAGGTTCCATCACTTTCGATTGCTCCATACTACCACCTCCATGATTATGTCCTGTATTTACTTTGCCTCCCGTAGGATTCATCATACTTGGTTTCCCCGCGAGTTGTGCTGCCGCATCTACACTAAATGTGCCATTTACTACTATCTCTTCCCCCTCTTCCAGCCCTTTTTTTACTACAAAATCTTCACCCAAAGACTCCCCAAGTACTATTTCTCGGAGCATAAAAGAAGTTCCTACTTCGTCACTCATTTTAACGTATACGATAGAACGCTCTCCTGTCCACATTACCGCGGATTTGGGTACCGTGATTTCCTCATTGTGTTTTGAAAGCTTTGATTGAACTTCACCTTTCACGAACATTTCAGGTTTGTATTTCCCAGATGAGTTTCTCAAATCTATACGTGCTCTTGATGTTCTAGTTTGCGGATCAATAGTGGGCTCTATAAAACTGATAACACCTTCTCGCTTCTCTCCTCTGTAAGATTGAAATTGATACGCTACCTTACTGCCGGTTTTAATCCAATTTAGATCTCGTTCATACAGATCTAGCCAAATCCATAATCTACTTAAGTCGGCTATTTCATATAAAGAGTTGCCTTGGTTCAGGTAGTCTCCTAGATTAACAGTTTTACTAATTACCACGCCACTTCTATCTGCTCGTATCGGAAAGTTTTCAATGATTTTGTTACTAGTAATTATTTTGTCGATTTGACTGTCAGTTAATTTCCAATTACTCAATTTCATCTTAGCTGACTCAAAGAGTTGAGGCTGTAAATCAAGAAGCTTTTGAGCTTCAAAAAGTTCCTTCTGTGCAGCAATAAGCTCTGGCGAATAGATGTAGGCTAACACCTGTCCTTTTTGAACAGTTTCTCCGGTATAGTTCACCAGAAGTTTCTCTACCCTGCCCGATATATGTGTGGTTTGAGAAGATACATATCGTTCGTCCGCTTTTACTTTTCCATTCAGTTTTATGGTCTTACTAGCAATACCTTTCTTTGCAAGTGCCGTTTGTACATTGGCCAGTTGAATAGCAGTGGGAGACATTTTTATTGCCATGGGATTAGAGACTCCTCCTTCGTTTGATAGTGGAATCAAATCCATTCCGCAGATAGGACAGTCTCCTGGCTCACTTCTCCTTATTTGAGGATGCATAGAGCAAGTCCATACTTGATTTTCAGCTTCTGTTAACTGATGCTTGTGTTCTTCGTTACTTGAGCTAGTATGAAAAAACAAGTACCCTAGAAGAAGACCAAATAGTGCTGTTGCTATTGGAATTATTATTTTTAGTTTCATTTTAAATTTTTACGTTTTTAAGTCTTAAAGCATTCGTAATAACAGAGACAGAACTAAAACTCATAGCAAGTGCTGCAATCATAGGTGATAAGAGAATTCCGAAAAAGGGATATAATAAACCAGCTGCAATTGGGACTCCGAGGATATTGTACCCAAGTGCAAAAAATAGGTTCTGCTTAATATTACGAAGAACCTGATCACTAAGCTTTTTAGCTTTCAGTATACCCATTAAATCTCCGCTAATTAAGGTTATATCCGCACTTTCTATTGCCACGTCGGTTCCTGTTCCCATAGCGATTCCTACATCTGAAAGTGCCAAAGCAGGTGCATCATTAATGCCGTCACCAGACATAGCAACCTTCTTTCCTTCAGACTGAAGTTTCTTTACTTCGTTCATCTTATCTTCTGGCAAGCTATCTGCCCTAAACTCCGTTATCCCAAGTTCTTTTGCCACAGCTTCTGCGGTGTGAATATTATCCCCCGTCATCATTCTTACCTCAATCCCGCTCATTTGAATTTCAGATATTGCTTTTCTACTTGATGCTTTTATAGCGTCAGAAATCACCACATAGCTAACCAGTTTTTTGTCTATAGAGATAAGGGGTACTGTTTTACCCTTCTCTTGTTCTTTTTGTGCCGATGATAAAAGATTCTTATCTATCTCAACACTATGATCTAACATAAGCCGCTCGTTACCCAATAGAATTATGGAATTGTCCAGTAGTGCTTTTACTCCTTTACCCGTTACTGATTCGAAGTTTTCTACTTTTTTTGCTATGATATTTTTGCCCTTTGCAAAACTTACTGTGGCTTCTGCTAAGGGATGTTCGCTGTTTTGATTTATACCGAAAACGATTGAAGTAATGTTGTCTTCTGTATACCCGCTTGATACAACAACTCGCTCAACTGACGGTTTTCCCTCTGTTAATGTACCTGTCTTGTCAACGATGAGTACATCAATTTTGCTCATTAATTCGAGAGCTTGAGCATTTTTAAAAAGAACACCATTACTGGCTCCTTTACCAACACCTACCATTACAGACATAGGAGTAGCAAGTCCTAAAGCACATGGACAAGCAATTATAAGTACCGCAACAGCATTTACAAAAGCAAATACCAGTGACGGTTCAGGTCCGAATATCATCCAGATGATAAACGTTACTGTAGAAATTAGAATAACAATGGGAACAAAATATCCCGATATTCTATCTGCTATTTTCTGTATGGGGGCTTTACTTCTGCTTGCATTATTCACCATTGCTATCATTTGAGAAAGCAGAGTATCTGACCCCACTTTTTGGGCTTTCATTAGGAATGTTTTAGAACCATTAATGGTGCCTGAGCTAATCCTGTTACCTATGGCTTTATCTACAGGGATGGGTTCCCCGGTTATCATAGATTCATCAATGGAACTGGAGCCTTCTGATATAACTCCATCTACGGGGATCTTCTCTCCAGGCTTTACTCTTAGCACATCGCCTATTTTTATTTGGTCTATGCTTATCTCAACCTCATTATCACCTTCCACTCTCACCGCTTTATTTGGTGCTAGTTTTAGTAATTCTTTTACAGCCGTATTGGTTCTGCTATGTGCTCTAGCTTCTAATACTTGGCCTAGCAATACCAATGTGAGAATGACAGTAGCAGCTTCAAAATATACGTGTACCGTTCCAAATTCAGTTTTGAACTGTGCTGGGAAAACATCAGGAAAAAGGATACCGAAAACACTAAATAGCCACGCAACTCCTGCACCTATTCCTATGAGCGTAAACATATTTAAGTTGCGAGTGATTACGGATTTGTACGCCCGCTCAAAAAACATCCAAGTGGTATAAAATACTACAGGTATTGAAAGTACCAATTGAATCCAGTTCCACTGTTTCATAGGTAAAATATCATACAACGGATTATTAGGAAGCATTTCAGACATCGCTATAATAAAAATAGGTATTGTAAAACCTGCCGATATCCATAATTTCTTTAAAAGATCTTTGTATGTCTTTTGCTCTGCAGAATCAGAAGAAACTATAGGTACCAATTCCATACCACATATCGGGCAATCGCCAGACGAATCTTTTACTACCTCTGGATGCATAGGGCAAGTCCATTGCTCTGAATGGGCAGTAGATATATTTTGTTCTTCCACTAAGTCCATTCCACAAACAGGACAATCACCAGCTTTTTCATATATTTTTTCGCCTTCACAATGCATCGGACAATAAAAGGTGCCATTTCCTTTTTTCTTTGGTTCTGATTTCGTTTTAGGTGCTTTATAATCTAGCGGATGTATATCATAAGAAGAATTGCTTAAGACATCCTTAAGCTGTTTTATATCTATGTGACTGGACATTGTGATGGTCGCTTCACCTGCTTCTAAATCAATTTCTACGGTATCTACTTCCTCTATACAAAGCAAGGAGTTCTTCACATGATTTAAGCACCCATTACAGGTCATTCCCGTTATTTTATACTTGTGTTTCATTTTAGTTCTTTTTATGCATTCCAGTACTTAGCTCATACGAGCCATCTGAATGCGATGTTATTTCAAAATAGAAAGCGGTAGGTGCTTTATAGTTTCCGTACGTTTTGACACCCTGCATATCACATTGTAAATTATATAATCTTATAGTTCCATTGTATTCAGCAACCGTATAAAAATCTTGAGCAAACCACTTTAGTTTCTTCCTTAAATCAGGTTTTATTCCGTCGAGCAAATGTTCATTAATAGGAAAAGAATGGAAACAAATGGGTTCCTTTCTCCATCTATCATACTTACCTATGTGCAAACTGTCATCGCCTTTTGCTACTCCATACCACTGGAGATTACCAATGCCCACAGGTGTTGTTTTAATAGAATTGTAGCTTTTATTTTGGTTCTGTAGATCGGATGTAATTATACTAGATATATATTGTTTGTGACCTAGCGTAAAAACAAGATAAATAGAGCTTACCATTAATCCAATGGCATTAGCTCTGCTCGATTTCTTGTTTTTTATTTGGCTATATAGTGTAATGAACAAACCCAAAAGCAAAGGCAAAGTATACACAGGGTCAACAATATTGACACTGTCAAAACTTACTCGACAATCACTAAACGGCAGTAATAACTGAGTTCCGTATGTAGTAAACGCGTCGAGCAGCATATGCGTAAATAGTGCCAACCAATTGAACAGAAAGAGTCTTATTGTTGAAATTCCTTTTGTCCACTTTATTTTGGAACATAATAAAGCAAGAAATACAGCACATACCACGCTGAAGACAATGGAATGGCTAAAGCCCCTGTGAATACTAATTCTCTCTACAGAATTGTAAAAGGGTAGTAATAGAATATCAAGATCGGGAATTGTAGCTACTATAGCCCCAAGTATGGCTCCTTTTGATCCTATTTTTTTGCCGAGCATAGCATGTCCTATTGCCGCTCCCAATGCTGCTTGCGTGATGCTGTCCATTATTCCGTTTCGTTATAAATCATTGCAAGTAAATAACTAGCTAAGCCACAAAAAATCAATGAAATTACTGCCCCGAGCATTCTTTTCACTATAGGTGTCCTTATCCTGATAATATTTGTAAAGTCCATACCATTAAACATAAGATTAGAAATTTTCACCAACCCTTCCTTGCCCACAATGAGCATTATGAAAAAAAAACTGAGATAGATAGCTACTAAATTTGATCCAGTAGCGATTACCATCTTTTTTGATTTAATTTTTCCATTTCAAATAAATATATCGCTAAATATTAGTGATTATGTTCCTCATGGTCTTTCCCACTTATTAGTTTTAAGTCCATTCCACATTTTGGACAGCTATCACCTTTTTCTCCTGTTATTTCTAGATGCATAGGGCAAGCGTAAATAGAGCTGTTTTCGCTTTGGTCCTCGGATTGTTCTGTCTCAGCAGAATCAGTTGACTTATTACTGCAAGATGTGATAGTAAGTCCAATAGCAAAAAGTGCTAGTACTACGAATTTGAAATTTGATTTTGTCATTTTTATTTTTTAATTATATATGTTGAATAATTTTGATTCATTTTTTATTGGTTAAATAGTCTAGTTGTGCTACTGCAATATGATACTCTTTCCATTGTGTAGATAGCGTCAATTCGTGTTCTAAAAGTGTTTGTTGTGCTCTTAGAAGTTCTACGTAATCTTTGCCATTTGTCCCGTAAGATATAGCTAAAAGTCCCAATATTCTTTTTGTTTTAGTAACCTCACTTGTATAGAGTCGTATGAGCTCAAGACTCTCGTCATATTTATACTTGGCAAGTGTGTATTGACTTAATAGATTATTCTCGTAATCCTTTTTGTATAAATTTAATACCTCTTGCTGCAAGTTGGCTTCCTTTATTGCTGCTTTGTACTTGGATCGATACAGAGGTAGAGTCACAGTTGCCATAGGCATCAAAATATCTTTCCCGTCATCTGGTATAGTACTTACGTTTCGCTTGCTTACTACTACATAGTCTAACCCGATACCTATCTGAGGTCTAGACGATAGTGTAGCGAGGTTCTCATTACTTTTTGCTGCTCCTATCCTAAGTTCGAATGCTGCAATCTTTGGGTTGTTTAGCCATAGACTATCTTGTGCACCATAATACTCGGATACTGCTTTTGGAAATGAGTCTAATAAGACTATGGTGTCCGCTGCCCTGTTCAGTAGCAAATTGAACGTGGCTTCTAAGGGACTCCTTTTATCATTGAGAAGACTAATTTTACTTTCTAAATCTTCCATTTTAATGTCTACCCTCAGCACATCCACCATTGTTGCCTTACCATTTGAGAACTGAATGTTTGCCAATTCTTTATAGGTGTTTAGTAGTTTTAAATTGTTCTGTTGAATCTTAATGTGCTCTCCCAGTTCCAAGATCGGGTAGTACGCCTTTTTTACATTTCTATATAGCAACAGTTGTTTGGCAAGAAATTCTTGATATTTACTTTCTGCTAATTGGGAAGCGATGTCTTGCCTAGCATCAAGTGTGCCAAACCAAGGGAACATCTGACCTAAAGAAAATTTCATTCGCTGAGCACCCACTCGTGTCTCTACTGGGCTTATGAAGTAGCCGAAAGAGAACGTTGGATCATTCAACCTATTTACTTGCTCTACTTTTTGTAAAGCTGCTTCAAATTCTACATACTTAGCCTTGAGTCCAGGATTATTTTGAGCGGCAATTTCCAAATACTTTTCCAAGTTTTGGGCATTAGACATCAGTGATGTCAATAGACCTATTGCTATTATACAAGTGAATCTTCTCATTTTAGTTCCTTCTTTAGTTTGTTTTCTTCTCTCATACTATAAAGTACAGGAGTTATAAAAAAAGTGATAGCAGCTACTATCATTCCGCCGAATGCAGGGATGGCCATAGGTATCATAATATCCGCTCCTCTCCCTGTAGATGTAAGTACGGGTAAAAGTGCAATTATGGTAGTGGCAGAAGTCATAATCGCAGGCTTGATCCTTTTATGCCCGGCTTCTTTTACAGCCTCTCTTATTTCATTTATGGTGTTTGGTTTATTCGTTTTAAAACTCTGGTCTAGATAGGTGCCAATCAAAACCCCATCATCAGTAGCTATTCCAAACAATGCGATAAAACCTACCCAAACAGCGACACTCAGATTTATTGTTTGCATCTGAAATAGATTTCTAAGGTTGGTGTCGAACAACGAGAAGTTCAAAAACCAGTCTTGACCATACAGCCAAAGCATTAGGAATGCTCCACTAAAGGCCATTGCTATACCTGCGAAAATCATCAGTGAAGTAGTCACCGATTTAAACTGGAAATAGAGTATCAGAAAAATAATAATCAATACTAGAGGTACTACTATCCCGAGTCTCTTTTCTGCTCTTACTTGATTCTCATAATTACCCGAAAACTTGTAGCTAAGACCTGCTGGGATCACTAATTCCCCGTTGTCAATTTTATCTTGAATATGCTGCTGTGCCTGCTCTACCACATCTACCTCTGCATATCCCTCCTTCTTGTCAAAGAGTACATACCCTACTAAAAAGGTATTTTCACTTTTGATCATTTGTGGTCCTCTTTCATATTCTATATCTACTAAATCTCCCAAGGGTACTTGTTGCCCAGTTGGAGTTGCTATAGAAATTTGTTTCAGTTTGGATGGGTCGTCTCTAAGTTCTCGCGGATACCTAACCCTTACAGGATACCGTTCCCGTCCTTCTACAGTAGTTGTGATTTGCATCCCACCTATTGCGGTTTCTATGGATTGCTGCACATCACTAATACTTAAGCCAAATCGTGCTATTGATTCTCTATTTATATTAAGGTGGATATATGGTTTGCCTACAATTCGGTCGGCAAAAACGGCTTCTGTTTTCACCGAGCTCACTTCCTTGAGTGCATTTTCCATCTCCATCCCAAATGCTTCAATCGTTTCTAAATCAGGGCCATATATTTTCATCCCCATAGGGGCACGCATCCCTGTTTGGAGCATTACTAGCCTCGTTTCTATGGGTTGCAGTTTGGGTGCCGAAGTAACCCCTGGCAGGTCTATCACGCTAATAATCTCTTCCCATATATCATCTGATGAATGTATGTGACTCCTCCAGTTTCTAAAGAATAAACCATCTTCGTCTAGCACTAAATCTTCCTTTGTTATCCCTTGGCTTATAGCGTCTTCATTTGCTAGTGTATCACCAGAACTGAGAATGAACTCCCTACTTGAAGTGGTTTTAAATCGCTCCCTATGCCCTTTGTCGTTTAAGATGTATTCCGGCTTGTAGTTTATTATATTCTCATACATTGAAATAGGAGCGGGGTCTAGTGCGGATTCTGTTCTACCCATTTTACCTACTGCCAGATCTACCTCCGGAATATTGGCAACAAGCATATCGAGTTGTTGCACTACCTTCTTATTCTGCTCCATGCCCGCATGTGGCATGGAAGTTGGCATCAGCAGAAAACTCCCTTCATCTAGTGAAGGCATAAACTCTTTCCCTATACCTGGTAAAGTATTGGATACGCCTTTCCAAACTTTGGTAGATTCTATATTTACTCCGATAGAATTAAATCCTTTAGGAATAAAACCGAATACACTATTTGCACCTTGCCAAACAGTAATTCCAAAAAGAATAATGACAACTGGAATAGCTAAGAACGTAATTTTATTGGCTAAGCACCACGTTAAAATCCTCAAATAGGATCGTTCTAAAAGTGAAAATGCACCAAGTATCAAGACTAATAAAAGGAGCACAAAAATGAAGTTAGTAAATAGAGATTTACCTGCTCCAAGCGGCATCCAAAAATCCGATAATAGCCACGTGATAGACAGCACAGATACTACCACTACTATATACTTACTGTACTTTTTAGGTATCGATGTTTTTGTTTTAATAAAATACCCAATACCGAAGGCCATTAAAGAAATCCCCGCCCAAGTTGAAAACCAAATGAGGGAGACAATTCCTAGTAGAATGAGTACCACATTAATTATCTTAGAAACGGCTTCTTTTTTTACCTTAATCCCAAATAACCAATAGGCTATGGTAGGGAGGATGAGAAGAGAAACTATTAATGCAGAAATAAGTGCAAATGTTTTGGTAAAGGCTAAGGGCGTAAATAATTTTCCTTCGGCGGCCTCCATAGTAAAAACTGGAATAAAACTTACAATAGTGGTAGCCACGGCAGTGAGAATAGCAGAACTAACCTCTGCCGATGCATTGTAGATAGTGTCTACTAGTCGTGGCGGTGCATCTGGACTTTCCATATGCTTGGAGATGTTCTCGGACAGCACTATGCCTAGATCTACCATTGTACCGATGGCGATGGCTATCCCAGATAAGGCGACAATGTTTGCATCTACTTTGAAGTACTTCATGGCTATAAAAACCATCAATACTGCAATGGGAAGCAAACTGGTTATGAGAATGGATGCCCTAATATTAAACATCATTACGATGACCACTAACAAAGTGATAAGCATTTCTAGTGAAAGAGCTTCTTCTAATGTGCCAAGAGTTTCCTTAATCACTGTGGTCCTATCATAAAAAGGAACAACTGTCAGTTGACTTATAGTCCCATTGGGGAGTACTTTATTGGGTAATCCTGAAGCTATTTCTGTTATTTTTTCCTTGACTCCATTAATCACCTCTAGAGGGTTAGCACCATATCTTGCTACTACTACACCACCCACGACTTCTGCACCGTCTTTGTCTAGTAATCCTCTTCTAGATGCAGGCCCAAGTGTTACAGTGGCAATGTCTTTTATTCGGATAGGGATATTTTTATTTACCATCACCACGGCTAATTCTATATCTTCTATGGACTCAATATTGCCAAGACCTCTGACCAGATATTCAGCTTTGTTTATTTCAATAGTTTTAGCTCCTACATCTTTGTTTGACTGTTTCACGGCCTGCATTACCTTATGCAATGGGATGTCATAGGTTTTTAGGGCCTCAGGGTCTACATCGATTTGGTACTCTTTTACAAAACCACCAATAGAAGCTACCTCACTCACGCCTTCTACAGCGTTTAAACCGTATTTGACTAGAAAGTCTTGAACGGATCTTATCTCGTGTAAATCCCATCCACCTGTTGGATTATTATTACTATCTCTACCTTCTAGAGTATACCAAAACACTTGACCTAACGCTGTAGCGTCTGGTCCCAGGGCGGGGCTTACTTCCTCGGGTAGCAAACCATTGGGCAATGAGTTTAACTTTTCTAAGATTCTAGATCGTGACCAATAGAACTCTACATCATCGTTGAAAATAACATAGATGCTAGATACCCCAAATATGGAGGAGCTACGTATGGATTTTACGCCGGGGATACCAAGAAGAGAGGTTGTAAGCGGATAGGTTACTTGATCCTCTATGTCTTGCGGAGAACGTCCTTGCCATTTTGTATATACAATCTGTTGGTTTTCTCCTATATCTGGTATAGCATCTACAGGCACAGGGTCGCTAGGTAAGAAGCTTACATTCCAACCAAACGGGGACGTAATAATACCCCAACCCACAAAAAGTAGAAGTGTAATTATTGTAACCAACCTGTTTTCTAGGAAGTACCGAATTATTTTATTTAGCATATTTATTTTTATAATTTAAAAGAGACTGTAGAGTACCTATAATACATTTAGGTATAAAGACGAGCCTATTTCAAATAGTATACACTTGATAAAGTGCTTGATAGTTGTGCCTTATGTCTGGTATGCTTTCTAGAAATGAGGTATTGATCGGCATACTTTCTTGTATCCAAGCAAGTGCTATATGACCCAGGGGAGGTGCCACTTTGGATAAGCCGGTCCACTCAATAATGCTATCACTAACAGTTTCTGCTAGCGATAGCGATATTAGTTCATTTTGGCAACAAGACTCCGTATTGAAATCTTGTTTAGATTCACTAGAAGAACAATCGGTATGCGACTGTTCCATACCACAACTAAGAATAGTCGTGCCTATAGATACTTGTGAAGTAACTGCTTTCCCACCACAATAATGTGTAGCAAAAGATAATCCAAGTTGAGAAACCAGGAGTACAAAACTTAATGCTATGGAAAGTAGTTTGCTCAATTATTTATTTGAATTCTTGAGGTTATTACTTCACCTGTAGTTTTAATCATTATTTGATAGACGCCTGGAGAAAGCTGTACGTCAAAGGTTAGGTTGTTTTCTCGTATGTTTTTAACGTATACAAGCTCCCCAATGATGTTGTATATGGATACATTTTCTACATTCACAACTGACGGTATCTCCAAGGTAAATTTACCCCCGCTAGGGTTTGGGTACACAATCACTTTGTTTTCTAATGACGGATTTTGGATTCCACTTGTTCCTGCAAAATTTTTAACTACGAACTGACCCATCATTCCGCCATCTTCATGCACTAGTAAGTGGCAGTGATACATATAGGGCACTGTTGTATCCGCGAAATTTTCAAATTTCGCAATAAATCGAACCGTTTCTTGCGGCTTAATTAGTACAACATCTTTTCTGCCTAGCTCATTACTGTTTGGCAAAGATCCATTACGATCCAATATGTAAAACTGTACATCATGTATATGAAATGGATGTGCAATTGCTGAGTTATTTATTATAGACCAAATTTCGGTATTGTTTAGTGGTACAGTATAATTTACTACATCCATATCGAATGCAGTATTATTTATCTGAAACCCTCCGTTTAGTTGGTTTATGCCCATTGTAGCAGGATTTAGAGTCAGGCTTCGAGTAATGTCAGCATGATTCTCAGGTATTCTTACATTGCTTACCAAAGTGCTTAGGATGGTATTAATAGCAGTACTCGTAGGTGATTTTACGTTTAGTTTTAGCAAGTCAAAATCGGTCCCATTAAGCGGGTTAGGTGCATATCCAGTTAGAGTCATTTGACTCATCATGCCAGGAGAAGTAGCCCCATAAATCCCGTTAGGAATTTCACTTGCAAAACTTTTCAGATAAACGGTATTCCCTTGTTTCTCTGTTAGGTTAATAAGGATTTCTGCTCGCTCTCCAGGGGAAAGCAATAGTCTAGTAAGTGCTACTGGCTTGTCTAGTAATCCGCCATCTGACGCTATTTGATGGAAGCTAATATCATCGCTTAGCCCCACGTTAAATGCTCTTTGACTAGAACCATTTAAAAGCCTAAGTCGTATGACCTGTGCAGGTACATCATAATAGGCATCTATTGTAGCATTCACCATGGCTACATTGTCTGTATTGGTGTGCACCAGAATCTCCTTGCTACTATCAAAACCTTTCGTCTGCATCACAATAGGCAAATCATCTACTCCATACGTCCTCGGAAGATTTAAAGCAGCTTCTTCATTATCTTGTACAATGATCATTCCCGCTATGCCTTTGCTCACGTGCTTGTCTGTCTTGTGATGTAGGTGAGGATGGTACCAATAAGTAGCCGCTTTATCTAAGATAGTAAAACTAGGATGCCACGTACTCCCCGGTGTAATATAGGTATGTGGACCGCCATCATTAGATGGAGCTACATGTAGCCCATGCCAGTGGATTGTCGTGGTATCGGGCAAATTATTTTCAACAGCAAAATTTACTAAATCTCCTTGTTTTAGTATCACTGTAGGACCTAATATAGAACCATTCGCCCCCATTGTATGAGTGTTAATACCACTATAAAACTGATGGAAACCTTCTTGCAAATCAATATTTATACTGTCGCCCGAGAGTACACTTGGAAGTAACATCTGGCTCTGAGCCAAACATAAATTTGCACTGAAGATAAAAAGAATAAGTGCTTTCATTTTATTTATTTCGGGTCAATTCGGTACAAAGCATTTTCGTTATACGAAACAAAATAGATACGGTTCTCATATACAGAAAGACCTGTTATGCCTTCTATGCCTGTTTCTATATTAGCTATTTCTTTGTCCGTAGTTAGGTCAATACATTTGATATTTCCATTGGTATTATCACTTAAAAACAAGCGATTCCCTGATATAGCAATACCACAGAAGTTGAAAAATTCATCTTCAATTAGAACTTCAAAATCGGCGTTCCATTCTGAATAATCAGCAAGTTGTTCGTTAGTCAGTGCTAAGTTTCCTTTCTTAGTTGCTGAACTCACATCAATTTTTAACACTCTGTTATTCCCGCCATCTACAGTATATAGTATCGTTCTATCTTCGTTCATGAGCATGTGACTCGGAGTAGTGCCATTTTTCTTGACAGAGATATTTGTAAATCTTTGAATTATACCATCGTCGTGATTTGCATTTCCTGGACCATGATCACCTCCAAAGTCATACCTGCAGATATGCTTGTTATATCCATCAAAAACCCAATAGGCATTATTCGATTCGCTAGCGATACCCATTGAATATGGGCTACCATGTAGCATATCTAAATGACTTCCATTGCCTCCACTAGGCTTAGCATATACATCTAAATCACCTGACCATAATGAAGGACCAGTGTAAGAACCCCCATTCCTATTTGCGTCTAAAATTCCTGTAGACGTTGCCCAATCTCCGTTTTCACTAAAGGCTAAGGCTGTAGGGAATGCCATAAAATGCCACGAGTTTGCATCTTTGCGGTAATCGTATTCTAGCTCTGAGGATTGAATGTCTGGAATCCTTACTGTAGTTCCTCCGGTATTTTCTGTTCCTTCATTTGTAATCCATAGCTCACCTAAGCGAGAAGGATTAAAATCTAAATCTGTTGGTTTACTTATTCGAGATTGGCTAGAAGACATTACTAGTAGAGTAGGTTGATTTACTCCCCAAATACTTGCATCTGCTTCTGCAAAAAACTCTGGAACATCATTTCTAGAAGTTTTTTCAGGTTCTACAGTTTCTTTCTCTTTTTTACACGACGTAAATACTACACTTAATAGGAATACGAGTGTGATTGCTTTAATTGCTTTTTTCATTGTTTAATTGTTTTAATTGTTTTAAAATGGTGTTGAATATTCAGGATTAGTGGTTAAGTCCTTATCCGTTAAAGTTTTAAGGAAAGCCACTAGGTCTGTTTTATCTTGTTCTGTAAGGAAAAGTCCTTTTTCTCTAGTTTGTTCCAAAGCTCGGTCTAGAGTAGCTGAGGCTTTGATCTCAGAATTATAGTGCTCTACTACTTCTTCTAAGGATTGGAATCTACCATCATGCATGTACGGTGCAGTAAGGGCAATATTTCTTAAACTGGTAACTTTAAATTTAGCTTTATCTCTAGCATCTTCGGTAGCTTTTTCTCTACCGTTATCGGCAAATTGACCGTCGCTATCTAGACCATTATTCATGTATTTATCATTTTCGAAATTGAACCCACTATGGCAGTGCTGACAGTCGGCACCACTTTTTTCAGGAAAGAAGGGATTGTATTCCATAATAAACAGACTAAATCCTCTTTTTTCACTGGCATTAAATACGGTGGTGTCCGATAGGAAATCATCATACCTAGAATTGGTAGAAGTGATAGAATTCATAAATTGCTCTAATGCTAGAGAGACTTTCTCATTTGTTACTTCATCACTTCCAAAAGCACGTGTAAATTGATCTTTATATGTTTGACTTTCACTTAATTTGGCTACCATATTTTCAAGGGTTTCGTCCATTTCCAGTTCATCTTGTATGGGAAGTAATGCTTGGTCTCTTAAAAGGTGTGCTCTTCCATCCCAGAAAAACTTATTTTCATTCCAAGCCATATTAAACACATTCATGGCGTGTCTTCCTCCTTTGTTGCCTCGTATACCTGTAGAAAATTTGGCCGTATCGGTAAACGCAAATTCTTGCAAATGGCAACTTGCACATGCTTGTGTACCATCACCTGATAGCATCTTTTCATAAAAAAGCATACGTCCTAGTTTTACTCCTTGCAGGGTCAGTTGATTATCTGCTGCTATATTAGGAGTAGGGAAACTTCCATACATTAATAGATAGGGTGTAGTATCGTGATTCACCGTATCAGGCTCCACAGTATCATTATCTTTACATCCTACCATTACCCCAATACTGGTAAAAAGGATGCTGAAAATTATTATTTTTAATTTCATTTTTCTTTAAATATTTCTTCCGTTATAAAATCATTGTCAGTAAGACTGTTCAGAAAAGCGAGCAACTGCTCCTTCTCTACCTCCGCTAATTTAAGGGGTTTGATTAGGTTGCTTTTGTTAATATGCAGTAGTCCGCCAGTATTATAATGTTCTATAACAGCATCAAGTGATGCTATAGAACCGTCATGCATATAAGGTGCAGTCAATGCTATGTTTCTTAAAGTTGGAACCTTAAACAAGGCTTCATCTTCGGGTTTATTAGTTAATCTCCTTCTGCCTTCATCAGTATACTCCGCATATAATCCATTATTTTCAAATGTATAGTTCGTAAAATTGAAGCCTGAATGACATCCTGAGCAGTTTGTTTTTTCACTATAAAAAAGATTCATTCCTGCTTTCTCATCTTCGCTCAAAGCACTGGTTTTGTTTTGGAAAGTATACTTATCATAGGGACTATTCCCGCTAATAAGAGTTCTTTCAAAGTTTGCCAAAGCACGTGTTATCACATAATAATCTGGCTTTCTATCATAGGCCGATTGACTCATCGCTATGTATACGCTGTCTTGCATTAATCTTTTTCCTGCATCTACGATATTGAAATCGAATTCATTGTGTTCTTGAATAGGAACAAGTACTTGCATTTCTAAGCTAGGAATCCCACCTTCTCTTGTAAGGTAAGGGTGGTATGCTACATTGGCTAGTGTCGGAGAATTTCGAGTGCCGGGACGTTTTTTTACTCCATCACTGAAAGATACATCATCACTAAAGGCTAGCGAAGACTTATGACAAGTGCCGCAGTTTATAGAGCTATCTATGGATAGTACATTGTCATAAAACAACTTCTTTCCTAGTTCCCACCTAGCAGTGGTATACCCATTATCTTCAGGATAAGAAATAGTAGGAAAACCGACTGGCAATTCAAATTCGTCCACAGTTAAAGGTGCTTTAAATAAGTTGTCTTTTTGACAACTAGACAGCACCACCGCAACCAGAATACTCAATATGGTTTTCCTACTTCTCAATTATTCTATTGAACTATTACTTTTTCAGTACTTAGAAGGCCCTCTTTTGCAATCGTAAGGAAATAAATACCGGGAGATTTAATAGTAAAGTTCTCATTAGCTTGAATAGCCTTCACCTCTTTTATCGTCTCACCTAGAATGTTAGTCACTTTAATATCTGCAGATTGAAACCGTTTATCATTTAGCTTAATTTGGATTGTGCCGTTTGATGGGTTTGGATAAACACTAAAAGCATCTGAAACTTTCACGTCTTCTACGGACAAGGTATTTCCTTCTCCAGATGAATTAGTAAAAACGCTGGTTTGAAATAACCTCAAGCATTTTGCAGCTTCGCCACTTCCACTATGTTCTACTAGACCACTTTCCATATTCATACCTGAAATTGCCTTTGTATAATCTGCATTTAAAGTGATGACTAATGATCCTTCTACCTCTTCTCCGCTTACAGGAATACTTTGTTTGAAGTAGTTTTTATTATCTAATGCGTGAATCTGAAAATCTTGAGCAAAATTTTCTCCTGATTTTCCTTCTAGAGCCACAAATCTGTATCCTGCAGCCCAACCCCAATGCATGGAAGGAGACTTAGGAGATAAAGCGTGTGAAGATTCCCAAGCAGCTGGATCACCGTTATTAACACTAGGATCTACTCCGATAGAAAAGTTGATAGACTCAATGTTGGTGACATCTAAATTGCCCAGAAGTATACTACTAGCTGGGTTTGCTTTTGCCAATATATATGTATCATAAACTTTCGTTTCTATACCTCCATCGTGCGTAATACTGATTCCGGAGATGTAGTATTCTAGTCGAGTCAACTTGAATTTATGACCTAAATCGTTTTGGGCTTCTGTATTAAATGCAAAAGCACTTGTCCCTAGATTATGGTTGATTTTAAGTGTCACATCCTTTTGAGCGAAAATATTTACCGTTAAGAATAGTACGGCTGAGATTGCAATTAATTTTTTCATTTTATTTCTTTTTATTTATTGTTTTTTACGTAATCCATTCCACAGGTAGGGCAAGTGTCAGCAGTATCGCTGCCGCTTCCTTCGCAGTGCATAGGGCAGATATAAGCAGAGGTGTACTCTTTGCCAGATTTATCATTTTCAGAATTGGTGTTGCTAGAGCAAGCGGTCATAGACCCTATAAGTGCTAGCATGAGTGTTGTTTTTAATAGTATTGATTTCACTGTATTTTCTTTTTATTATTATAAATATTTACCAAAGTATGAGAACTTCAGTATAAAACTAGAGCGGTAAATTGCTGCTCTGCAAGAAAGGTAAGTGAATCCTATATTAGGAAATTTTGATAGGCGATAACAAGTGAACTTTGTTGCCTAATGAGTGGTGGGTGAGGAACTTTCCATTCATTTACTTGTAGATTCGAAGCCACAAGATTAGTATTTTTAATTGGGTAGTGAGGGTGAATAGTAATGGTTTGTGAGGTGTTGGTTACATCTGCTTCTGATTGAAATGAAGTAGCACTGTACAATGTTTCATTGGTGCAGCATTCCTTTTTATTAACCTGTATTTCTGTTGATTTTGTGCAAAGAATATCAGCCTCCATGTCAGTGCATTTTTTCGCTTCCCCAAAAAAGCTAAAAGTTTTCACTTTTCCTTGACAGATATGAAAATCTGCAGAAATACCAATAGTCCCCGTTAATATGGAGATACTCATAAGTATTGCGATGTATTGCAGAAAAAGTTTTTTAACCCTCACGCCACAAATATAATAGAATAAATAAATAACCATTTTGCACTGAAAGGGTTATTTATTTATTCTATTGGGATTGGCTTACTTAGGATCTACACGTACTACATCGTGAGTTTCAGCATTCACAAAGAATAGTACTCCGTCCTTATCTGCTTTGAGTCCCATGATTCCTTTTGTACTGGCTGTTACTCTAGCCAGCTCTACTTTAGTCTCTTTGTGGTATGCTATTATTTCTCCAGTAGCATTGTCACTTACGTATAGTATGTCTCCCACTATTTCTATTCCACAAGGCTTGTCTAAACCAGTATCAGTGAATACTCCCCATTCTAACCCTTTCATTTCTTGGTGGCTAGCTAATTGCTCATTTATAAGTGGGATAGTTTTATTGATCTTTCCAGAAGAAGTATTCATCCATAGGATTCTGCTATTAGCAGGATCACATACGAATAAGATACTGCTAACGTCATCCTCTACTATATGTGAAGGTATACCAGATGGGTCTCTGGTAAGTGGCATCTCTACATACCTGTAAATTATACCATTTGAGTGGTCATGATATCCTGGTCCGTGGTCTGCAGCGAAATCATACCAAGCGATGTGTCCGTTATAGCTATCAAACACCCAAAAAGCGTTATTTTCATCAGACTCCATACCCATGCTGTATGGACTTCCATGCAGCATGTCTAGGTGGCTACCGTTTAATGGTACGCCATCTGCATCATTGCCAGGGTCCTGAGCATATATGCTCATGTCACTACTCCACAGAGATGGTCCAGTAAAGGTACCTCCCTGTCTATTAGCGTCTTGTATATTAGCTGTGGTGCCGAAGTTTTCGTTGGTTTTACTAAATGATATAGCTGAAGGAAATGCCATGAAATGATATGCATTGCCATCTTTTCTCCAAAGCTCAGACTGGTTAGTGAGTCCGACATTAGAAATAGTAACTGTACTACCTCCACTATTATTACCCTTGTTTAAAATCCAAAGTTCATTCGCTCTAGTAGGATGAAAATCTAAGTCCTGAGGTTCTTGGACACGGTCTGATCGTTCAGCTATCACTGTAAAATCAGGTTCTTCTCTATTTCCTTCAGTGTAAAAGGCGGGAATACTTTCTAGTATGGCTACCTCTTCTTTCACGGGTATTGTTTCAGCCTCGTCGTCTTTACACGCAGAAAACACTAGTAAAGGAAGTATATATAACAATTTTCTTTTTATCATTAATCGCGAATGTAGTGTTATAAGATTAGATTGTATTAGGCATTGTGGCCATATGTCTAAACTGACAAGTTCGTGGCTAAAGCGTGATTATCTATAGCCATCGTATTAAGTTTTGGAGGTGTATTTAGTTTGGCTGAATACTACATTCTAAAAAACGGGGTAAGAATATTTTTAAAACTTGTACTGCACGCCTAGACCTAGCAATCTTTTAAACTGTGTACGTGGACCTGTGAGTTGGTTGCCATCGCTATCTAACTTAGGCTTTTCATCATCAAAAAGTGATACAGTGATGTCATTATCATGGATTAGGTTGGTATATAAACTAGCTCCCAAATAATTTGTAAGCTTCATGTTTATCATAGTTTCCCAGTTTACATCTACATTCATTCTATTATCTTTGTTTACATCTGTGAAGTTATTAAAAAGATTAAGTGTGGAAGTAAGGTTGATTTTTTTAGTTAAATCTTTAGCAAATCGAGCATTAAATAATGCTCCAAATTCTGCTCTGAAATTGGGCTCATAAAATGAGTTACCAGCATCATCTAATGCCGCTGGGATGTAAATGTTTTGAGCTGCTATAGAATCATCTGTTACGAAAGTAAATCTACCTGTAGCTGGAGATAGGTAAATAGAGAAGTTATCAGTCACATTATAGTTTAATCCCACAGACGTAGTGAGGTATGCAGGTGCAAAGAACTTTGATATTTCCGGTCTGTCATCGTCACTTAAATTTGAATCTGTAAAGTCAAAGCCTGGGGCAAATTGTGACTTGAAGTTTAACAGTACTGAGTAAGAAAGTTTCTTAGTGATACCATAATTTCCTTTAGTCAGGAAGTCTATATTATCTTCATTCTTACGTAGTGTTTCTCCTTGGTTTTGGATAAGTCCGTATGCTATATCTAGGTTGTTCACCCATTCTACTTTACCTTTATTATAGTTTCTGTATATATTTCCAAGTGCAGTTACAGAGTTAGAAGAGATACCACCCGCAGCCCAGTTAGTAAGACCTAGAGAGTTGAAGTTAAGTGCTGCAAACCCTCCTTTTTCCCAATAGACAGGAGGAGTAAGTGCAGCTACATTTGCTCGAGCAGCTCTTACTGCAGCCTTTTGAGTAGCTAGTGCAGTTTCTGCCTTGGCTAGGTCGGTCTTAGCTTCTTCTAAGGTCTGTGCAAATACGCCTGTGGTAAAAAGAACTAGTAAAATAGAAAAGGTTTTTTTCATGTGGTACATTTTAATACTGTTTAGAGTACAGACGGCGATAGTGTGATTTGGTCACCTATCTTTTAAGATGACCGCTAATCAAAGAGTAGTAGTATTTGATTCTTTTCTACCTTATCTTGTTTGTTGATTTCTACAGAAGCTATAGTCCCTTCTTGAGGTGATTTTATAGCATTTTCCATTTTCATAGCTTCTAGTACTATCAGTTCTTGGCCCTCCGTCACCGCATCTCCTGCAGCTACTAGTACATCTAATACCAGTCCAGGCATAGGTGCCTTCATTTCTTTTAGTCTTTTCTTGCCTGACTCCATACCCATACTCTTTAGCAGTTCGGCTAGTTTGTTATGAAGTGTGGTCTTCACCACTCGGCCATTTATAGATAAAGTCATAGATCCTGTAGCGTTGTCTTTACTCAGTACAGCTATGGTGTAGGATTTATTCTCTACTGTAAGATGGGATGTGCCATCTGGTAAAGAGATTAAGTCGTGAGGAATATTCTCGCCGTTTAGTAAGAGCTCTTGATTATCACGTAGCACATCTATTGTACTCCCGTTTACTTCTATTTTTGCCATTATGAACGTCAAATTTACGAATAGTTTGATAAAAGATTGTGTACACCCCTCATCTTGTCAACATTACCTGATGCAATTGAGCACTAGCCTTTATTAGTTTTTCGTTCTAAGGGAAGTGTATATGTTGTTCACACGATGAAAATTACTCAAGCACTGATCTTCAGATTATAGAGGTTCTGAGTATAGAATTGAGGTATCAGGGATTACGGTTTCTTGTAACATTTTGGGTGCTCCTTCTTCTGACATAAGGGGCGATATAGGAGGTGCTTCTTTTATATTGAGCTCTATATTATATCTAGACTTATCTCTTATTTGTTCGCTAATTTTTTTGAAAGGCTCTATATTTAAATTGCTTGCAGAGTAGATAGCTATTCCTATAAACATGGCAAGACAAATGAGCCAAGAAAGAAAAACTGATTTCACATTGACCCGTACAGTACTGTCAATAATGAATAATATAATAGCATAGCATATAGTACCTATAGGGATTAGGATAAGACTAAGAAGTGAGAGACTAAATAGCCAGTTTAGCGTAGGAGATTTAAGTATGGGTGGAGTTAGGATGCCCCCATCGCCTATGTTGAACTGAAATCCACCCGTAGCATTAGCGAGTAGGAATACCATAAGTGCTATACCTGCAGTTACAAGAAAAATCAGAACGCCGGCTCCAAATAACTTCGCTAGGAATTTAATGATTTGCTCTATACCGGAGGTTATTGACTTGGCTGATTTCGAAAAATTAGATTTTTTTTTATGCTATCAGCTACGTTACTTGCTTCATTCTTTACATTTCGAGCTACGTCTGTAGCCTCTTGTCTCACGTTATTTACGATGTCATTGATAGTGGTGTTCCCACCTTTCATACGTGAGCGATCTTCTGGCGTAGAAGCTTCTGGTAGTATAGCCCAAAATACGAAGTAAGCAATAAGTGGTATGCCTGTGAATATAATGAGAAGAACAGCAATTATTCGAACTACCGAAGTATCCATACCAAAATAAGCACTTATGCCGCTACATACTCCTCCGAGTACTCTGTCGTCTGTATCTCTGTAGAGTTTCTTATTGTTGGTGCTTTTCGTTCTTTGAGACTGTTTGGTGTCTGTCTCATCATCTATGTCCATATCCGCAGCAGATCCCATCAGTTGGGTAGCTTCAGCTACGTCTTTTTCGTTGATAAAGGTGTTCCCTTTTTTTATTTTTCCGAAAAATAGTTCAGCTATTCTGGCTTCTATATCTGTGAGTATTTCTTGTCCATCTGTAGTGTTAGCGAAGTGGTTTTCTAATGTTTGAAGATAATACGAGAGAGATTGGTATGCTTTTTCGTCAATAGAGACCGCTTGCCCTGCTAGATTTATTTGGATTATTTTATTCATTGTACGTTGGTTAGTTGGTTTACAGAGTTGCTGAGTTCAGTCCAAGTGTCAGCTAGTTGTTTGTTAAATTTTATTCCTTCTTCTGTGAGTGAATAGTATTTTCGGGGAGGTCCTTGGTCACTTTCTTTCCACTCATATTTGAGTAGTCCAGCATTTTTTAGTCGAGTGAGTAGTGGGTAAAGAGTGCCCTCTACCACGATTAGCTTTGCTTCTTTGAGGTGTGTGATTATGTCTGAAGCATATACTTCACCACTGCTAGTCAGGGTGAGTATACAGTACTCTAAGACTCCCTTTCGCATTTGAGATTGTGTGTTTTCTATCTTCATTAGGTTATGCAAATATATATCCATAAAAAGGTACTATGCAAAGCAAAGTACCTTTTGTTTCACGAATCAGCGAATAAATCCGATGAAAGGTACTTTGCTACTTATCTAGCAGGAGAGGATTTTACGCTTTCACATGTAGGTAAATAATATACCTTTGCTCATCGAAAAATTATGTCAGTTTTAGTAAATAAAGATTCTAAGATAATCGTTCAAGGATTCACAGGCAGCGAGGGTACATTCCACGCTGGTCAGATGATAGAATATGGTACACAGGTAGTAGGAGGAGTGACTCCGGGTAAGGGAGGTCAAAATCACTTAGATAAGCCCGTGTTTAATACTGTAGTAGATGCTGTGAAAGTCACAGGTGCTGATACAAGTATCATTTTTGTGCCACCTCCATTTGCAGCTGATGCTATTATGGAAGCGGCGGAAGGTGGTATCAAAGTAATAGTATGCATTACAGAAGGTATCCCAGTAGCTGATATGGTAAAAGTAAAAGCGTACTTAGATAATACTGATAGTAGACTAATAGGTCCTAATTGTCCAGGTATTATCACTACAGATGAAGCTAAGGTAGGTATCATGCCAGGATTTATATTTAAAAAAGGTAAAATAGGTATAGTATCTAAGTCAGGTACACTTACGTATGAAGCGGTAGACCAAGTAGTGAAAGCTGGTATGGGATGCACTACGGCCATAGGTATAGGTGGAGATCCTATTATAGGTACATCTATGAAAGAAGCGGTAGAGCTTCTGATGAATGATCCAGAGACAGAAGGAATAGTGATGATAGGTGAGATAGGTGGAGGTATGGAAGCCGAAGCTGCTCGCTATATAAAAGAGCACGGTACTAAACCAGTAGTAGGATTCATAGCTGGAGAAACAGCTCCTGCAGGACGTACTATGGGTCACGCAGGTGCTATAGTAGGTGGAGATGACGATACTGCCGCTGCTAAAAAAGCAATAATGAGAGAATGTGGACTGCACGTAGTAGATTCTCCAGCAGGAATAGGGGCTAAAATGGCTGAAGTTCTTAGCTAAGTACTAGTACACAGAAATAAATTAAGGGGTGGCTCTTCAGTGATGAAGAGCCATTTTTTTATGGGTTAATTTTTATATACTTCATCAGCAAGTTTTGCGGATTGAGTGATTAAAGACCGTGAGAGTATTTTGAGAAATGTGTATCAATTTTCAGGCATAAATGTAACACGTCAGCTTGTGGCAGAAAGTCTTAGCCTTAGCTCTGCCAAGGCTGTATCGCCGCAGGCAAGAATTTGTAATAACAAAATTGGTGATACAGAATCAGCACAGTCAGGGTGTTTGATAACGTAATCAGTGTTATGGATAGTCATCCGTTATTTAATTTCATGGATAGTATCTAGGATAAAGGAGGTTCATAGTATTACCATTAAAATTATGGCATAAAAAAAGGACCGATGATCAGATAATCATCGGTCCTTCTTATAAGTTAAGAGGTTAAAATAATTGGAATTTCACCGGCATTCTAAATCTCATATTTACTGCGTTGTCTCTTTGTTTGGCTGGTTTCCATTTGCCAGAAGTCATTTTTATCACTCTCATGGCTTCCTCTTCCAGTCCAAAACCTTTTTTGCCCCCAAGGATAGCGATGTCTTTTACTCTTCCGTTTTTGTCCACTACGAACACTACATTAACAGTACCTTCTATATCGTTTTCCATTGCCATAGGTGGGAATACCAAGTTTTCACCTAGAAATCTCTGAAGACCTTCGTCACCTCCAGGGAAACTAGCTTTTTCCGATACGTCAAAGATTTCAAAAATCTCATTAGTCTCTTCTAGCACTTCTTCATCCATCTCATATTCCTCCATCTCAGTGTCTTGATCTACCTCATTCTCTTCTATCTCAGGTTGATCCTCTTCTATTTCCACATCGTCTTCTACCACTTCTATCTCCGGTGGTGGTGGTGGTGGTGGTGGTTTTTTCTCTTGGACGGTGTTTTCCATTACTATTAGGTCTTCCTCTATAATGATGTTTTCGAGATCTTCAGGTTTCTCATCGTATATAGAATACGTGAAACCATAAAGAACTGCTCCTACAGCAATAGCAAGTCCTAAAAGGAAGAAGTCAATCCGTTTGTTTTTGACTTCAGGCTTCGAATACTTTTTTACTTCCATGATAATTTTTCTTTCAAAATTAACTTAAATTTATACTAGTTAATACAGTTTGTTTAGAAAAGGTAAATACTTTTTTAACAACGGTACAGTTCGCTGAATAAACGTGATGAGTGTAACGCCTATTATGCATCCTATTATATTAGACACTATATCTGCTATATCGTAACTACGCCCCAATGCCATAGTACTTTGTAGTACTTCTATGAGTATTCCGTATGTCACGCCAATAAGCAGTAGTGCTATCTTTTGCTTCACTGAGATGTCTCTAATGGCCAATGCCCAGAGTAGAACGAATACGGCATAGAGTACAAAGTGGATAATTTTATCCAGTTCTAGCAGCGTGTCAAAACTGAAGCTGCGAAACGCCGCTGCTGGTAATAAGCACGATGAAGCTATGAATAACGTCCACAGTATAGCAGGAATATAAGCTCTATGGAGCTTCATATAGCCTAGTTACCCGTAAGGGCTTTGTATGACTCTACGTCCATAAGACCTTCTAATTCAGAAGTGTCAGACAGTTTAATTTTTACCATCCATCCTGAATCATATGGATGTTCGTTTACGCTTTCTGGAGCATCTTCTAAGTTTGTATTTATTTCTACTATTTCACCGCTTAGTGGCATAAATAAGTCAGAGACAGTTTTTACTGCTTCGATAGTGCCGAATACTTCATCTTTAGCTAGAGTTTCACCCTCTGTTTCTATCTCTACAAATACGATGTCACCTAGCTCTCCTTGAGCAAAATCTGTAACTCCTACTGTCGCGATATCACCTTCTATAGATATCCATTCGTGCTCTTTTGTGTACTTTAAATTTTCTGGAAAGTTCATTGATTGATATATTTTATTGTTGTTAAATGTATGATTTTATGCGGTTTTCACCACTCTTTTATGCACGGCATAGATGCTTAATACATCGTGCAGTTTTTGCTTAAGGTCTTTACGCTCCACTATGAAATCCACGAAACCTTTTTCTTTTAAAAACTCTGAACGTTGAAATCCCTCGGGCAAGTCCTTACCTATCGTTTCTTTAATTACTCTCGGTCCAGCGAAGCCGATAAGAGCTTTTGGCTCTGCTATATTAATGTCTCCTAGCATAGCAAATGATGCTGTAATGCCTCCTGTGGTAGGATCTGTGAGTATAGATATATATGGTAATTTAGCCTCTGCAAGTAGTGCTAGCTTAGCAGAAGTTTTAGCCATCTGCATAAGTGAAAATGCAGCCTCCATCATACGAGCACCACCACTTTTAGAGATGATAATCATAGGAATTTTGTTTTCTAACGCTTTATCTATAGCTCGTGCTATTTTCTCTCCTACTACACTGCCCATAGAGCCACCTATAAAGGCAAAATCCATTACAGCCATACTTACTCTTATACCTTGTATTTTACCTGTAGCAGTCCGTACTGCATCAGTTAATCCGCTTTTCTTTTGTGAGGCTATAAGCCTATCCGGATACGGTTTGGTATCTTCAAATTTTAATGGGTCGCCTGAACTTAATTTGGCATCCATTTCTTTGAATTTGCCATCGTCAAAAAGGATTTCGAAGTACTCCCTGCTCCCTATTCTACCATGATAACTGCACTTTGGGCATACCCACATATTGAGTTCAAACTCCTTAGTACTTGTAGGCTCTTTACACTCTTTGCATTTATACCATAGCCCGTCAGGTGTAGGTTTCTTATCTTGTGTTTTCGTTAAGATTCCTTCTTTTACTCGCTTAAACCAACTCATGTCTCTTGTCTACTTTCGAAGTGTATTAAGTATTTTACAACTTTAGATACGCTGCTATTTTGTTATAATTATTGGTGGCAAAAGTACATTTTTTTTAATACCTACATTTGTATTATTAATGAGTAAAAGCATAAGTATACAACCTGCCAATAGTGCTGATTTACGTAAAGCTATTTTCGGAGTACGCAGAGCTGTGTTCGTAGTAGAGCAAAACGTTTCAGAGAGCGAGGAGTATGACGAGTATGAAACTTCGAGCACCCATTTTGCTGCTTTCAAGGATGACCTAGTAGTAGGTACCTGCAGGTATAGAAGTACTACCAGTGGCACAAAGTTGAAGCGGTTTGCAGTACTTGAAGAATATAGAGGTAATGGTGTAGGGGAGTCTTTGGTAGCTCACTGCCTAGACTTAGTAGGTGAAGAGGCTTGCGTATATTTACATGCACAGATCCAAGTGGTTGATTTTTATGCTCAGTTTGGATTCGAAAAAGAGGGTGCTCAGTTTGAAGAAGCGGGTATCAGACATTTTAAAATGGTGCTAAAGGGTAGGAATGTATCCGAATGATTAGGCAGTCTTATCCTGCTAATACTTAAGGTTTGGAAAAGGTATCCAGTGCGATGTGGAGTTTTGTAGAGTATTTTTAATTTACTGTGTTCTCTTTTGGAATTATACTTGATTGAGACGTATCAGAATAGTGGACTTTAGTTTATACTTTTGCCGAAGCAATGAAGAAAATACTGGTAACTGGAGGATTGGGATATATAGGTAGTCATACCGTAGTAGAGCTGCTAGCAGTGGGATATGAGGTAGTGGTTATAGATAACTTGAATAACTCAGAAATAAAGGTGAAGTCTCGTATAGAGGATATTTCGGGTAAGTCGTTCGAACTTTGTATAGGTGATGTGAATGATTTAGTGACATTAGATGGTCTTTTTGCAAAGCACACTTTTAATGGAGTGATTCATTTTGCTGCTCACAAGGCGGTAGGAGAATCAGTAGATAATCCTGTGCTGTACTATCAAAATAACATATCGGGTCTTATTTCATTACTCAGTGTTATGGAGAAGTATAGTGTCTCTAATCTTATATTTTCGTCCAGCTGCACAGTATACGGTGCTGCTACAGATTTGCCTGTAACAGAAATCACCCTTATCCAAAAAGCAGAAAGTCCGTATGGGACTACTAAAATACTAGGAGAAGATATTATAAATGATTTTGCAAAGCATAAAGACTTCAAATCTATCTTACTCAGGTATTTTAATCCAGTAGGTGCACACCCTAGTGCTAAGATAGGAGAATTACCTCTCGGCGTACCTAATAATCTAATACCTTATATCACACAGACTGCTGCAGGAATACGTGAGCAGCTTACTGTTTTTGGTGATGATTATGCTACTGAGGACGGGACGTGTGTAAGAGATTATATACACGTAGTGGACCTGGCTAAAGCTCATGTGAAAGCACTATCGTACTGCTATAAAATGAGTCAACGCGTAGACGTATTTAATGTAGGTACGGGAAAAGGGAATACCGTATTAGAAGTTATTGAGGCTTTTGAAAAGGTGAATGGTGTGAAACTGAACTATACGATAGGGCCACGAAGAGGAGGAGACATCGAGCAGATCTATGCAGATACGACTAAGGTAAATAATCTACTTGGCTGGTCTGCTCAGTATGATATAGCAGATATGATGAAGCATGCTTGGGCATGGCAGCAAGAGCTGGAAGAGTAATGCACAAAGAATATCTTCACATAAAGCGTACCTTTACATTAATGAAAAAATTACTACTACTATTATTCGTTTCAGTGTTTGTGTTCGGGGGTTGTAAGAATGAGGGAATTGGAATTAACTTTAAGATGGACTACACTAGCAGCTTTACTATAGAGGCGGGCGGAGGGCTTAATCTCCCTATAGAGATATTTACCCCAGAAGTGACCACTGATTCTGAAGCAGAGTTCGAGGCAAATGATACCAGAAAAGACAAGATACAGGAGATTAAGTTAGAATCCTTGAGTCTCACCATTACGTCACCAGAAGGCCAAAACTTTGACTTCATGAAAAATATTTACTTATACATCAATGCAGAAGGACTAGAAGAACAACGCTATGCATTCATAGAAAATATCCCAGAGGGGTATGCTTCTATAAATTTAAACGCAGATGGGGTAGACCTTGCAGAATATATTAAAAAAGATAAATTTAGCCTTAGAGTGAAGGCTGTTCAAGATAAAACAATGACGAGAGACATAGATGTGTCAGCAGCTATGGTGTTTGCTGTGAGAGCAAATCCACTGAAGTAACAAATTTAATTCATCAAAAAAGCGGAGACATTTGATTGTCTCCGCTTTTTTTGTGTCACAAAAAATAGGTTTTGAGTGATGAGCTAGTGAAATAAATAGCCAGCACTCAGTCCCAAGTAAGTGTTTCTAACACCTTTGCCGTTTATTGTGGCGATAGCCTTTGGTGAATTGCCTAGTCTGAAGTCTAGAAAAAATAGTCTGCCGTCTCCTGCTTCCACGTCCACTCCAGCTCCGTATACCCAACCTAAATTCATAGTTTCTAGGTCCTCCAGTTCTGTATTGTCAAAACCGTTTCTATCATTGTAATTTTCATCGTCATATTCTTTAGTGTGAAACCCGACAAATTGGAAGTTTACACTTGGTCCTCCATAGATTTTAAAATACATCTTTTCAACCTTTAGGCTCAATTTTAAGGCAATAGGAACGTCACCTGTGAGTAAGCTTATTTTTTCATCGTAAGAATATGTATTAGTGCCAAAAATGCCACCGCTGGTTGTCACTTCATCCGTATTTTTAGTGCCCTTACCAGACAGTAAAAAATCAGCTGTGACCCCAATGTTTTTATGAAATTGATAAGCAGTCGCTCCGCCTACTTGCCAAAATAATTTGCCAGTTGTATTATCAAGTTGTCCTCCTTTGAGGTCTGACTCTCCTAAACTTACTCGAGTACCATAGTAGAAGCCCTTATCTTGAGCAAAGGAAGAAGCCGTCAGGCTTAGTAAAAATGCAAACAGCAGTATTTTTTTCATTGTAACAAAGATACCAATCATATGTCTACCATAGATAGGGAATTAACCGCTTTTTAGTCTCTTTCTTAAACTCGGAGTATTCCGGATGCTTTATTACCATCTGACTTTCTTCAAAGAGAATTTTTATAACCAATGTGAAAACGAGTGCTCCGTAGAGTATCCAGCTAAACCATCCATCTGCACGCAAAGCTACTGGTAGAAAGAATAAAATCAGTGCTGTGTACATAGGATGCCGGACTAGTTTATACGCTCGGCTATCAGAAATACTGCTTCCTTCATTAGGGGTAGGGTATACAGACCAGTTATTTTCTCCCACGCTTCGCACGGCCCATATGCCGAGTGCTACTCCTAAGAGTTGTAGCATAACATACCAATCAAAAGCCAGTACATTCCCAAAGTAGGATAGCAGTGCGATAGAAATAAACTGGGATAGGACGAAGATGTGTTTCATGAGAATTTTTAAATCTAAGTTGAAGTACAAGTTTAAGCTTTATTGCCAAGGCAAATATCCTAAGTTAAAGTTATATTTAGTTTGTAGTTTTTGTAAGTACGGTATATGG
>Ga0306865_1000203_pt1 | contig 31123 bp, 25 predicted proteins | sample AntRauTorckE5431_FD_190441 | JGI IMG/M metagenome (GOLD analysis project Ga0306865, IMG submission 190441) | Saline lake microbial communities from Rauer Islands, Antarctica - Metagenome Torckler E5 #431 (v2) (version 2) | ecosystem: Environmental > Aquatic > Non-marine Saline and Alkaline >... | reverse complement strand
AGGACTCTACGAAAACATACACTATCATACAAAATCAAAACAATAATCCATCCGTATATTCGTTTTCTAATCATGAAAAAACTGGGATACCTCTTATTGCTGTTACCTTTATTATTTGCCTTCGGCAAAAACAAAAAACCACAGACGTCTAAGTATTTGACGAAACACTATGTTAAAGTACCTGCGGGTAAGGTGTATATGCATCCGGATAGAATAAAGGTTGATAAACTAGATAGTTTTAAAATGCTTGATGTAAGATCTACGGTATTGGCTCCACAAAGATTCTTTGATCACGGCCTAGACTCTTGCTCAGGTTTCTACGTTTCTAGTACTGAGATAACTAATATTAATTGGAAAGAATTTTTATCGTACTTAAAAACAAATAATAGAAAGAAAGAGTACAATGCCAATGTGCTAGACACTACAGTATGGCGTCAAAAATTAGCATATAACGAACCTTTTGTAGACTATTATTATCAGCATCCTGCGTATGAGGATTATCCTGTTGTTGGAATGACCTTAAAACAAGCTACTGCTTATGCAAATTGGCTTACTGAGATATTTGCCTTGAGAGATCAAGAAGCGAAAGTAACTTTTAGTGTGCCGACTAGGAAGCAGTGGATACGAGCAGCAAGAGGAGAAAGTGCTTCAGAATTCCCGTGGGGCAGTCCATATCTTAGAAATAAAAATGGCGAGTTTTTAAGCAATCACAAAGTGGTCGGGACCGAAAATATACATACAGATCGTAGTACGAATAAGTTAGTAGTTGTGTCTACAGGAGCCTATGGAGCTGAAAGCACGATAACAGCTCCAGCTGAATCCTACTATCCCAATCAATTTGGAATCTATAATATGTCTGGCAATGTAGCTGAACTAGTATCTGATGATACTGTAGCTATGGGCGGCAGCTGGAATGATACAGGATATGACGTAAGAGTAGAAAGCGAGCAGCCTGCTACTGAGGCTAAGTCTACTATCGGCTTTAGGGTTGTGGCAGTGATAGAATAAGTCATCCTGAGAGGACCCGATAGCTATCGGGTAGAAGGGTGCACTTATGGTTGATTAGTTCGGGGGTTGGAGATACATTCCTTGTTTTCACGGGTTTAGAAACACACCCCTTTTAGCCCTGCCAAATCATAGATTTGGGACTAAAAGCCCCTCTCAAGCGGGGATTATTCGGGTCTAAAAAAATCCCCTCTATCAGAGGGGCAGATTTTAAGCAAATCTATGATTTGCATTAAAATCGGGGTGTGTAAATAGCGACAAACAAAAAAAGTAGAGGCGTCTCAATAGAGACAAGCAAAAATTACGGGGTGTCAACATCGAAGAACCATAAATTGAGATTCCTCGAAATTCGGTGTCTTAACAGCTACAAACAATTACAAGGTCTGAAAAACAACACCAAACATAAAATCCCTAAATTCGTCTAATGAAAAAGAAATTTCTTTGGTATTATCCCAAGCTAAAGGAATACGCACGCCAACATCGGAACAAAAGCACAAAAAGCGAAGTCCTTTTTTGGATGCAGGTTCGTAATAAGCAGCTTCGAGGGTATGACTTTCACAGACAAAAGCCAGTGGACTACTTCATATTGGATTTCTTCTGCCCCAGACTAATGCTAGGTATAGAATTAGATGGGATTACACATCATGAAGATGCCGTGATAGCCAAAGACAAAATCAAAGAACAACGGATGAATGATTTGGGTATTACAGTACTTCGTTTTAGAGATGAGGAAGTCTACCATCATATGCAGAGCGTGCTGCTGGAAGTGGAGCGTTTTATGGATGATTTTGAATTGAATAATAAGTCATCCTGAGCGGAGTCGAAGGGTGCACTTATGGGTTATTAAGTTCGGGTCTGGAAACACATTCCTTGTTTCTTCGGGTTTAGAAACACACCCCTTTTAGCCGTGCCAAATCATAGATTTGGGACTAAAATCCCCTCTCAAGCGGGGATTATTCGGGTCTAAAAAAAACCCCCTCTATCAGAGGGGCAGATTTTAAATAAATCTGTGATTTGCATTAAAATCGGGGTGTGTAAATAGCGACAAACAGATTTACGGGCTGTGTAAAATAGCGACAAACAAGAATTACGGGCTGTGTAAATAGCGACAAACAAGAATTACAGAATCTGTAAAACAGCAATAAATGATTAAAGAAGAGTGCTAATCACCTTCCAAATCCCATCAGCATCCAATCCATACTTAGCTCTGAGTTCTGAGATTTCTCCGTGCTCTACAAATATGTCTGGTAAACCAAGAGAAGTTATGGTGCCTTTATATCCAGAATCTTGTGCTAGTACTTTTATCTGTTGCCCAAAACCGCCTATCAAGCATGATTCCTCTACCGTGGTTATCTTGTCAAAGGAGCGGAACAGTTCTCCGATTATTTGCAAATCAAGTGGCTTCATAAAGCGAGCATCTGTGTGAGTCACAGTGTCTTCTAGTTGATTGATAGAAATAGCTTTTTGCACTTCTGTACCTATTTGACCGATAGAAAGAATGGCTACCTTATTTCCCGAAGTAAGCGTATGAGAGTTGCCGATTTCTAGTGACTGGATTTCATTTTTGTAATCTATCTTACTGCCGCTACCACGTGGATAGCGAATCACTACTGGCCCATCTGTATAGTCTACCGCCCAATACATCATATTTCTGAGCTCGTGCTCATCCATAGGAGATAGGATGGTGAGATTAGGTATCGCATTTAGAAAAGCTAAATCAAAAGCTCCGTGGTGGGTAGGTCCATCTGCACCCACCAGTCCTGCTCTGTCTAGGCAAAAGACAACGGGAATATTTTGTAGAGCTACGTCATGAATGATCTGATCATAGGCTCGCTGAGCGAATGAGGAGTAGATATTGCAAAAGGGTCTCTTCCCTTCTAATGCTAATCCTGCAGCAAAAGTCACTGCGTGTTGTTCTGCTATTCCCACATCAAAAACGCGGGTGGGCATGGCATCCATCATTATCTTCATAGAGCTGCCGCTTGGCATAGCAGGAGTGATGCCCACTACTCGCTCATCTTTTTCTGCGAGCTCTAGTAGTGTATGGCCAAATACTTCTTGAAATTTGAGAGGCTTTTTTGCTAAGCTTTCTGATTTTAACGGGTTTATTTTAACATAGCTGACACTGTGCCAGTCCGTTTGGGCATTTTCTGCAGGTTCGTATCCTTTACCTTTTATGGTTTTTATATGGAGTATTTGTGGCCCATTATTCTCTTTTTGTTTCTCAAAATAATCAACTAATCCTACTACATCGTGACCATCCTGTGGTCCGTCATACTGTAGTCCAAGGTTCTCAAAAAGGTTAGGTTTTATCCCATCTATTTCAGCTAAATGAGTATTGATAGCTCCTAGATTTGGGTCTATCCCCATCTGATTATCATTTACTATCACTAGTACATTTGCCTTGCTTACACCGAGATTGTTGAGTGCTTCAAACGCCATTCCGCCTGTGAGCGAACCATCACCTATCACAGCTATGTGTTTACTTTTTGTCTTATTTAGCAGAGCTGCTTCTGCCATTCCCATCACAGCGGATATGGAAGTGCTAGAGTGTCCAGTACCGAAATGGTCGAATTCACTCTCATCTATCTTAGGAAATCCACTCAGACCTCCAAATTTTCGGATTGTGTCAAACTTTGATTTACGACCAGTAAGTAGCTTGTGAATGTATGCTTGATGCCCTACGTCCCAGACAAGCTTATCAGAAGGTACATTATACACATAATGCAACGCTACTGTGAGTTCTACTACTCCTAGATTAGCACTAAAGTGACCACCATTTTTAAGAATTTTTTCAATAAAAAAATGACGAATGTCTTGACACAACTGCGGTAGCTGCTGTACACTCAGTTTCTTGAGATCAGAAGGATGGTCTATGGTGTCTAATAAATTCAGGGTGCAAAGATGAAGTATAATTGTTAATCTTTTTTATCCCTACAATCTCAAATTATATTATCTCATTAGGCGACAGTAATTTTTACTTGGCGAGTTATTATTTCTGATAAATATGTACTAAATCAACCTGTTTCCAAGGAGTACCAAAATTTTAAACTAAGCTAATTCCTAATTGGAAGTGGCATTCTTACTTTAAAATTATCTACCTTAGTTTTCTCTGTTGTGTCATTGAGATTCACTAAAAACAACTCATCTATTTCCATAGTCACTATTTTTACGTTTGACGTATAATTTTTCCAAATTTGAGTGATAGTCGTGTCTTTCAATTCAGAAAATTTGAATAGGTTATTTTTCTCCTTGTCTATAGTAAACCTATTTTGAAACAAGCCAAGCGATATATCCAGTGTGATATCCTCACTGTTATCTCTAGTGTTCAAATTGACGTTAATGTTTTCCGTCAAGAAATTGCTATCAGTTGTAATAAAACTCACAGAGCCTTCATTTAGATCACTGTAATAGTCACTATAAGGATTTTCATATCCAGAAGAGAAATTATCCCTAACCTTACCCCAACAAACAAAATACACAAAACGAGAAGTGTCATCCGTTATTTTATACGTACCTATCAATTGGTACCAAGCCAAATCTTTATCGATTTGGACGCCATTGTAATTCATAGACATATTGAATATTGACTCACTTTGGTCATCAATAGAAGGATTTACTGCGTCATCTACGGCACACCCAGAAAGCAGCGTAAAAAGAACAGTAAATATATAGAAGTGCTTTGTTTTCATGATACTAAAAATTATAGGTGAGTAAAAGGTATAGTGCGTTTCTATTGAGCTGGTTTTTCGTATTGCCATACGTATTATTAGAGCTGTAGTCAGAGAATGAATGCTCATAGGTATAGCCCACTGCCAGCCATTTTAACGGGTTTACTTCTATGCCACCACAGACCGAAAAATTACTTCGTCTGATGCCAGTGAGATCAGAAGAACCTTCACCTGACGATGAAGAACCCAGATTGAACATATACTCTGACTCAGACACATTTGTACTAGTACCGTAAATGTGAGTGTACTTTGGGGCTAATAACAAGGTGATGTAATAAGGGGTCTTATACTTAGCTCCAAGAGAGAACTCATTGATATGGTATTTATAAATCTCTTGGGTATTCCTTCTTACATACTTAGACACTCCATCATTTTGTACAACAAATTCTTTACGTGTCAATACATCACCATGCAATCTTGCTGTACCCAATCTAAAAAAAAGACTTACGTTAGAATACACACGTTTGTCTAGCTCTACAAACGTGTAAAAACCTGCTTGGTATGATGGAGAATTAGCAACTCCCATGCCTATAGAAGCGGAAAATTTGGAAGTGGAATCCAAAGATTGACCTTGCAGGTGAGTGAGAATAAACGTCAAAAAGACGACAATGACAATTCTAGTTATTTTCATATTTTCAAATATATTTGAAATAGTGTACCAAGACAAATATTTATAAATTTTGAAGTAGAACTCTTTGCTAGGTATAGCATTCTAAAATAGCTACAGTAAGAAAATTTCTTTATGTATAGGCAATTCTTTCACCCCATATTCACCCCAAATAGGTAGCCAATGAGTGCCGTAAGACCCATAGCAGCAGTTCCCCAAAAAGTGACACGTATTACTGCTCGCAGTACATTGGACCCGCCTGCTCTAGCGGCTACCGATCCTAATATGATTAAGAAGATGATGCCGAAACTGTATTGTAAGTAGACCATAGCACTTAAGTTGCCAAGGAAAGCTACGATAACAGGCAGTATTCCTCCAAAGATAAACGCTGCTCCTGATGCGAATGCCGCTTGAAATGGTTTTGCTTGAGTTATTTCATTGATACCTAGCTCGTCTCTGGCGTGTGCTCCAAGGGCATCATGCTCTGTCAGCTCACGGGCGACTTTAGCAGCGAGGTCTGTAGTAAGCCCGCGGGTCACGTATATTTTAGCTAATTCTTTCTCTTCATGTTCAGGAAAATCTATCAGTTCCTGATTTTCACGTTTAAGATCTGCTGTCTCTAAGTCACTTTGCGAACTTACAGACACGTATTCACCAGCGGCCATAGAGAGTGCTCCAGCTACCAGACCTGCTACACCTGCTAGTACTATAGGTTCTCTAGTGGTACTAGCCGCAGCCACACCTATCACGATACTCGCAGTAGATAGTATGCCGTCATTTGCCCCAAGAATAGCTGCTCGTAGCCAGTTGCTGCGATTGACGTAGTGATTTTCCTGATTTGGTCCCATTCACTTCAAATATAGAGACTTGAAATATGCCAAACACTAAGGTAGTAAGGTTTTAATACCAGGTAAGTTGAAAGTTAGATGTCAAGTATAAAAATAGAAGTCCTATGCAGCTCCTTAAAACTCCTTCACAAAGGTTAAGTTAGCGTCCTCCTAGCGGAAAAATCTCCCTTTTATTAGTGCCGTAGTGTTTATTTTAATGTTTAAATATTTTTCTCAACATTCAACTCTTTAGCCAACGACACTTCGTGGGAGCGTTTACCTTTGCCTATCATATACTAACACGCATGAATCAAAGAATTTTCGTAGAAAAGAAATCCGCGTTTGATGTCGAGTCACATAAGGTACTTGCAGAACTCCAAGAATTCACTTCACTAACACACTTAAAGCAATACGTAATCTATGACGTATTCGATGCTCAAGAGCAATCTTGGGACAAGCTAAAAACGGTCCTTCTAGATGCAGTGACAGATATTACTTACGCAGAAAATCCTGCAGCGAGTAACACTTCTTCCTTTGCTACGGAATATCTGCCAGGTCAGTACGATCAGCGTGCAGACTCTGCAGCTCAGGCTATTCAGTTAGTAGTAGGGAATAAGCCTGCTATCCGTACAGGAAAGCTTTTTGTGTTTGACAAGGTAAGTGATTCTGATTTGGCTAAAGTGAAAGACTACGTTATCAATAGTGTAGATTCACAAGAAAAGAATCTGGATATTTTAGTAAATCCATCCATTCCTAAGCCTACGGAAGTCCCAATTATTGAAGGATTTACAACATTGGATGAAAGTGCATTGTTGGCATTTCATACTGAATGGAGTTTTTCGTTTGACTTGGCAGATTTGAAATTTATTCATACCTATTTTCAGAATGAAAAAAGAAATCCTACTGAGACAGAGCTAAAGGTCTTAGATACCTATTGGAGTGATCATTGCAGACACACTACCTTCTTTACGGAGTTAAAGGATATCCAGTTTGCAGGAGATTTAGCCTATAAACTAGAAGAAATATTTAACCGCTACTTAGCCTTACGGAAAGAGTTAGGCAGAGAGCATAAGCCTATTTCACTCATGGATATAGGAACTATAGCAGCTAAATATCTTAGAGCTAACGGAAAGCTAGATGATCTAGTAATTACAGACGAGATAAATGCGTGTACTATAGAGATAGAAGTAGATGTAGAAGGGGAGAAGCAAGCGTGGTATTTGCTCTTCAAAAATGAAACGCACAATCATCCTACAGAGATAGAGCCATTTGGCGGTGCATCTACGTGTGTGGGTGGAGCTATCAGAGATCCATTGAGCGGTAGAGCATTCGTATATCAAGCGATGCGTGTAACGGGTAGTGCTGATCCTCGTGAGCGAATAGAAGATACATTGGAAGGGAAACTTCCACAGAAAAAAATAACTAAAACGGCTGCCAAAGGTTTCGCATCTTATGGTAACCAAATAGGACTCGCTACCTCGCAAATAGCAGAAGTATACGATCCAGGATACAAAGCCAAACGAATGGAAGTAGGCTACGTAGCAGGTGCAGTGCCTAAGGATTGGGTACGTAGAGAAGCCCCAGTGACCGGTGACCGTGTGATCATGGTAGGTGGTGCTACAGGTAGAGATGGTGTAGGTGGAGCATCTGGATCTAGTAAGGTGCAGGACGAAACTTCTATCAATACGCTAAGTGCTGAAGTGCAAAAAGGAGATGCAGTAGAAGAGCGAAAAATACAACGCCTATTTCGTAAGCCAGAGGTAACCAAACTTATCAAAAAATGCAACGATTTCGGGGCAGGAGGAGTATCGGTAGCTATAGGGGAAATAGCGGACAGTCTCAATATAAACTTAGACAAACTACCCACGAAATATGCTGGACTGAATGGTACAGAGCTTGCTATATCTGAGTCGCAAGAGCGAATGGCGGTAGTGGTAGAAGCTAAAGATGTAGAAACTTTCATAGCGTACGCTTCGCAAGAAAATCTGCTCGCTGTAGATGTAGCAGAGGTAACGGATAGTGGTAGAATGCAAATCTTCTGGAGAGGAGAAATGATAGTAGACCTAGATCGCGAATTCTTAGATACCGCAGGTACTCAGAAAACGATGCATGCCAAAGCAGTAAGTAATAGCTATGTAGAAACACAGGTAATCACTCCACTCACCAATGAGCAATTCAAAAAAGAACTTTCGCAGCTCAATGTAGCTTCGCAAAAAGGACTGATAGAAAACTTTGACTCGCATGTAGGACGTACTACAGTGCTCATGCCTCTCGGCGGAAAGTACCTCAAGACGCCTTCACTTGCGAGTGTGAATACGATTCCCGTACTCAACAAATCTACGGATACGGTAGCTATTTCTACGTGGGGTTTCTCTGTAGATTTAGCCAATAAAAATCCGTTTCTAATGGGTGTATATGCAGTGGTAGAATCACTCGCTAAGCTAGTAGCAGCAGGTGGAAATCACAAAGATGCTCGCCTTAGTTTCCAGGAATACTTCGAAAAACTGGGAGCAGATGCAGAGAAATGGGGCAAGCCATTGCAGGCATTGCTCGGAGCATTAGAAGCTCAATTAGAATTTGAAACGGCTGCAATAGGCGGCAAAGATTCTATGAGTGGAACATTTGATAATATACACGTACCACCAACTCTTATCTCATTTGCGTGTGCAGTGGGTGAGTTGAAAAACATCATTTCTCCAGAAATAAAAGGAGAAGGAAACTACCTCTACCTTGCAGAACATCAAGCGACTGCAAGTGGACTTCCTAATTACGATTTGCTAAACAAAACGTACGCTGACATACACCAACACATCAAAAACAGTACTATCCTATCTGCCCAAACTATAAAGGACGGCGGACTAGCAAGTGCAGTGTTCAAAATGGCTGTGGGTAATGGAATAGGAGCAGATATCAACTACGGAAAAGACTGTTTTATACCACAGATAGGAAGCCTGATTTTAGAATCTAAAACAGAACTAGCAGGGTATGAACTACTCGGTAAAACAGGAGGAAGCGACTTGACTATAAACAGCGAGATCTTTAACCTAGCAGAACTTACTGCAGCTTGGGAAGGGACGCTGGAGCCAATATTTCCGTCCGTTACCCCACGGTTGCAACCGTGGGAAAGTACGGACGGGAATCAAACCGTTCGTGTCTCCACGAACGAAGAGTCCAGTTCAGCAATTATTCGTGAGGATATTCCACGCGTCTTCATCCCGATTTTCCCAGGAACCAACTGTGAGTATGAGTCAGAGCATGTATTCGTAGATGCAGGAGCAGATGTGCATACTAGACTATTTGCCAATTACAGTGAAGAGGCTATCAGCGAATCTATAGCGGCTTTCGTAGAGCAGATAAATGCAGCCAATATTATGATGATACCAGGTGGATTCTCCGCAGGAGATGAGCCAGATGGTTCTGCCAAGTATATCGTATCGGTACTCAAAAATCCAGCGATAAAAGATGCGGTGCACGCACTACTCAAAAGAGGTGGATTGATGCTCGGTATTTGCAATGGTTTTCAAGCATTAGTAAAATCTGGTCTATTGCCGTATGGTGAGATAAGAGACTTGGACGATACTTCTGCTACTATGACTTTTAATAGCATCGGTAGACACATAAGCCAGACGGCACACGTAGAAGTGAAGAGCGATAAATCACCATGGCTAGCAGGAATGAAAGGCAAGAAATACATCGTACCATTCTCTCACGGAGAAGGCAGATTCTATGCTGATGATGCTATGGTAAAAGAGCTAGCAGCCAATGGGCAGATAGCAACTCAGTACATCGATTTCGAAGGGAATATAGCACTAGATATGCCATACAACCCAAACGGGTCTGTACACGGTATAGAAGGCGTCACAGACGCTACAGGACGGATCTACGGTAGAATGGGGCACCCAGAGCGTTACCGCAAAGGCCTGATGAAAAATATCCCTGAAATGGAGTTTATGGATATTTTTAAAAATGGTGTGGAGTGGTTTAAGGGTTAATTTAGTTTAGGTTGATTTCTTCAACTTCAAAAATTACTTCATCTTTTTTTCGTAGCTCGGGAATAAGAGCCCAATTCATACTGCTTACTATCATGAAACATAATCCACTATACTCTACCTTGATTTTGTATGTGATTTCTTTGCCGTCTTGATCAATTGATCGATCGTATTTTGCTGAACAAGCACCACTTGTAAATGTTCCAATCAGAGAATGTTTATCAAAATCTATGTCTGTAGGTATCGCATTCTCACAGTCAGAGCCTGTGCCAGTAGTTCGGCTTAGCTCCATATAATCCAGATACTCATCTTCTGTACAAATAACAATTTCATTGCGATCATCAGGTATGCTCAGAAAACAATTCCCAAAATGTGTGTTATCTATGAATTCGGAATCTGGAGTTAGATTCTCTTTTTTACAAGATGAGACTATAAATAGCACAATTAATATCGTCACTTTAAAAAACCCTTTCATTTTATTCATGTCTTTTTCTTATTTACATAGTTAAGACAATTTCAAAACTCGTAACGTTACAATTAGGTTGTAGAAGTAGTTCTAGTTTGTTTTTTTACAATCTACCTAATCCCCTTCTCCATCGCATAGTGATCCATACCCACTTCTCGGAATACCTCTGAGCAGATGGAGTAGCCAAGGTTTTCGTAGAAACCAGCTGCATACTATGGTGAGTGGAGGAAGATAGAAATTATTTTAAAATTCTATATTTCGTAAGTTATACGTATATTAGCCGTAAGATAAACGGTATATGCTCAAAGAAAAAAAAAGAAAGGAAGTAACATTAGATGTGGATACGCTTGATCTACTGTCGAAACAAGCTGAGCTAGAGGGCAGAAAGCTGAAGAACTATATGGAACACATACTAAAGCAGAAAGCTCAGGACTTTGAACTATCAGACGACTATAAAGTAATGATAGATGAAATGCTGGATAGAGATGCGAAAGGTGAGCTCAACTTCGTCTCTTGGAAAGAAGCAAAAGAGCGTTTACAGAAGCGTAGCTAAGTGAAGTATAACGTTTCTCTTACCGCTGAAGCTGAGCTAGATTTAGCAGACGCTTTGGACTATTACGCAAAAATTTCTATTAGTTTATCAGACAAACTTTTTAGGGAAATAGATCTTGTAATGGAGAGTTTAGCCAAGTACCCTAAGCATCATCCTGAAAGATACAACTCTATTCGTATAGCTAGCACAGCTAACTTTTCTTATGGTGTTCATTATACATTACTAAATAGCCAAGTGAAAGTTATACGAGTACTCCACCATAAGCAGTATTATGGTAAAGAATAAAATGGAGTAGAGTGGTTTAGGGATAAGTAAGAGCTGGTATCAGTCCTTTTCTTTTTGCTCTTTATCAAGACTCACCTCGTAGTCGAAAATCAAAACACGTTGAGCAGAGTCCAACACACTCCAAAGCTGAGCATTGTGATTATTAATGTATATAGGGGTTATGCTTTCCTCCGGATTAGATTTGATATACTTCTTTACTGTTTTGATTAGTTTGCGGGAAGGCTTTATGTAAAAGGAGTTCCACAGTACAACCATATAATAGTCGCTCTTTGGTAAATCTATGATTTGAACAGAATCGCCATTTAGTTTTGTAATATTATTCAGGAAAAAGTTCAAATCTTGGTTGTGAATATTTAGGTTCTCTTCGTCAATTTTTGGCGGAAATACATCAAAACAACCATCAATATTCCAATTCATAGGTATGGGCGGGTCGATGTAGCAATTGACTAATTTGAAAATTTCTGTCCCATTACTAGTAAAGAGCCGTACTTGGGTGGCTTGCAAATCATCGTTGACTATTTTGACTGATTTTTTCCATAAGATAGTATCTAAAGAAGAGGAGTCCCTCTTTGACTGATTCAGATTCGCATATAATTCTTTGATAATTGAGTTCTTATATGAAGCCGTATCTAGTATGTAAACTAAAGAATCATCCAACTTCCACTTTTTGGAATCTTTTACAATATCCTCCTTACTTTTCCACTCTGGAGTAATATCTACTCCTAGAATACCGCGATATAAAAGACTGCAACTGGATACAAGTAGAGTTATTGATAATGCCAGTAGCAAGTTTTTCATAGTTTGTAATTTTAGGTACCGATCCCCTTCTCCATAGCATAATGATCCATCCCTACTTCTTGGAATACCTCTGAGCAGATTGAATAGCCAAGCTTTTTGTAGAAACCAGCTGCATAGTGTCTTGAGTGCAAGAAAACAGAAGTCATTTGGTGTTCTATCGCATATTCTTCCAAGGCTTTTACAAGTTGGATGCCGTAGCCTTTGCCTCTTACTTTTTCGGAAGTTGCCATTTGGCGAAGTTTACCTACGCCCTTTTTCCAATGTGGAATGAGCACTACTACACCTACTACTTCATCGTCTTCTATGGCTACAAAATGTACGTGGTCTTCTCCGTCTTTGAATCCATCATTATCGATGTCCATCCCCAGTGGTTTACGGAGGATTTCATTGCGGAGTGAAACTGCTTCTAAATATGAATTTAAGTCTTTTTGAGTGTTAATTATTTTTATCATTTTATTCCTACGCTTAGCCCAAATGAAATTTTGTTCCTGTTAATATTTGGTCCTTATCGAATATTCTATGTGTACTTAATAAGAGAGCAATATCAGATTCTGGTCTGCGATATCCTATAGCACTAAAAATAGAGCAGGAGTACATCACTCTCGTTTATTATTAAAATCGAATACCAATGCCGAACATTAACAGACTGCCACTGATTCCCGGGTTTCTATTGAAGGTTCTACTCGCTTGTACTGAGAAGTCAAGGCTTTCATCTAATATATATCCTGCATTAGCCATTACTCTGTTTCCCCCAAATGGGCTATCCCCATCTCCCCCAAACAGATTTAAACCACCTCCTATATAGAGGTTAGTGTTTGGTATATGTTCCTCAAAGGACAATCCAATTTCAAAGTTATCTATCTGTGTTTCTAGCGTATCTATACCTTGACCATTGGTGTCAAGACTGACTATTAGATAGCCTAGATTAAATTTCAACTTTTTGCCAAAACTAATATATGGATTGTAAGCAAACCCTTGAATTTTTTGTGTTGGTGTAGATTGACCATAAAAGCTTCCCACCTTTAAATACGCACTAAAAATAGAGGATCTACTATTGCTATCATTTTGAGCTACAGCATTCAGTGAAAAGACTACAAAAACTAAGAGTACACATTTCTTCATATTCTTCAAAAATACATGAAAGCACTAAAAATAGAGAAGGAGTGCATCACTCTCGTTTAATAATAAAACCGAATATCAATTCCGAACATTAACAGACTGCCACTTATTCCCCCGTTTCTATTGAAGGTTCTACTCGCTTGTACTGAGAAACTGGCAAGGTTTCCATCTAATATATATCCTGCATTAGCCATTACTCTGTTTCCCAAAAATGGGTTATCCCCATCTCCCCCAAACAGATTTAAACCACCTCCTATATAGAGGTTAGTGTTAGGTATATGTTCCTCAAAGGACAATCCAATTTCAAAGTTATCTATCTGTGTTTCTAGCGTATCTATACCTTGACCATTGGTGTCAAGACTGACTATTAGATAGCCTAGATTAAATTTCAACTTTTTGCCAAAACTAATATATGGATTGTAAGCAAACCCTTGAATTTTTTGTGTTGGTGTAGATTGACCATAAAAGCTTCCCACCTTTAAATACGCACTAAAAATAGAGGATCTACTATTGCTATCATTTTGAGCTACAGCATTCAGTGAAAAGACTACAAAAACCAACAGTAAACACTTTTTCATATGCTCCAAAATTAGTGATTTGAAATGAATAAGGACATTAATAATTTTCCAACTCCTTTAGAATAGGCCCTTCTTACCTTGAGCATCTACTACTGCAAGGTTTATCATATTCACTATCTCTCTTACTGTACTGCCTAGCTGGAGTACGTGTACTGATTTTTTAAAACCAAGAAGTACGGGTCCAATAGCTTCTGAAATACCAAGGCTTTGCACCATCTTATATGCGATATTTCCAGAACTAAGAGCCGGGAATATGAATACGTTGGCATTCTCATTTCCCAGTTTACAGAATGGGAAGAGCTCTTGCCTTAACTCTGCGTCTAGAGCTGTATTGGCTTGCATTTCCCCATCTACGAGTATTTCTGGATTCTCACTATGTAGGCGTTTCAGAGCATTTTGAATATTGGTTACTGTAGGTCCTTTGGCAGAGCCGAAATTGCTGTAACTTACCATGGCGATACGTGGTTTCACTTGTAACTTACCCACTATCTTATGTGTCAATTTTACGATATCCACTAAGTCGTCTGAAGTAGGTTCTATATTTACCGTAGTATCCGCAAAGAATAGTGGTCCCTGCTTACTCATAATGATGTACATACCAGCCACTTTATTGATTCCTTCTTCCTTACCTATAATCTCTAGTGCTGGACGTATAGTTTCTGGGTAGTTGCTATTTTGTCCACTGATGAAAGCATCTGCCTCTCCCTGCTCTACCATCATAGTACCAAAATAGGTACGTTGACGCATTTTACGTTTGGCTTGGAATAAGGTGAGACCTCTACGTTGTCTCTTTTCAAAGTATGCTTCACCGTACTTTTCAGTAATTTCTGGTGAGCGACTTGGGTCTATGATACGACAGTCCGCAAGGTTGAGTCCGAGCTCTTCTATAGATTCTCTTATTTGGTCTTCAAATCCGAGTAGAATAGGAATGCAGCATCCTTCTTCACGAGCAGTATGGGCGGCTTTCAGTATTTTTGGGTTATCCGCTTCTGCGAATACCACGCGTTGTGGGTTTTGCTTAGCACGTAGAGAAATGTTACGCAAGAATCTGTTATCTAGACCCATACGTTTACGTAATTCTATTTTGTAAGCTTCCCAATCTGTAATATCATACTGAGCTACTCCACTATCCATAGCTGCTTTTGCTACAGCTGGGGATACCGTCGTTATTAGTCTAGGATCTAGAGGTTTTGGGATTATATAATCTTTACCAAAACTCATATCAGGCTGGTTATAGGCTAGTAATACGCCATCGGGTACAGGTTCTTTAGCTAGTTCTGCGAGTGCCTTTACTGCTGCTAGCTTCATTTCTTCATTGATAGCAGTAGCACGCACATCTAGTGCTCCTCTGAATATGAATGGGAAACCTAGGACGTTATTCACCTGATTAGGATAATCAGATCTGCCAGTAGCCATTATCACATCTTTACGGGCAGCTATCGCTTCATCATATTTTATTTCAGGATTAGGGTTAGCTAATGCAAAAACAATGGGATTATCTGCCATTGATTTTACCATATCTTGGCTTACTATGTTCCCTACAGATAGTCCTAAAAACACGTCTGCACCTATCATAGCCTCTGCTAGATTATTGTATTTTTTCGGTGTTTTAAAGTGCTCTTTCCATTGGTCTAAATCAGTTCTGTCATCACTCACTTGACCCTCTCGGTCAAACATATAGATATTTTCTTTAGTCACTCCTACCCTAATCCATAGCTTAACACAAGAGATACCTGCAGCACCAGCACCACTCACTACTACGCGTACTTCACTTGCCTTTTTGCCTGCTACTTCTAGGGCATTGAGCAGACCAGCGGTACTGATAATAGCGGTACCGTGTTGGTCATCGTGCATTAGCGGGATATTCATCTCCTTTTTGAGTGTTTCTTCTATTAAGAAACTTTCAGGAGCTTTTATATCTTCTAAGTTTATGCCTCCAAATGTCGGTTCAAGGGCTTTTACGACTTCTATAAATTTTTGTGGGTCAGATGCATCTACTTCTATGTCAAACACGTCGATATCTGCGAATATTTTGAAAAGTACGCCTTTGCCTTCCATCACTGGCTTAGATGCCAATGGTCCTAGGTTTCCTAGTCCAAGTACGGCTGTGCCATTCGTAATTACAGCTACCAGATTCCCTTTGGCTGTGTATTTATATGCATCCTGTGGGTTCTTGAATATCTCTTCACAAGGTTCTGCGACACCAGGTGAATAGGCTAAGCTTAAGTCTCTTTTGGTTTGTGTAGGCTTGGTAGGCACTACTTCTATCTTTCCTGGTCTACCTTTAGAGTGGTAGTCTAGTGCATTGTCAAATTGACTGTCCATTTTGTTCTTGGTTTATTAGCAGCATCTGCTGCAAGTGAGCAAAGATATTTTTTGTTTGTTAATGTTTGTGAATAGAAGAGTAAATTTATGAGCGAGACAGTGTGTGAGGTAGGAGTATTTTACACGAATAATTTAGTCTCTCAATAAAGAGAAGTCTTAGTGAGTATAAAAACTAGTCGTAAAAATATTTCTCTAGGCCATCTAATATGATGCCTATGCTAGATTGAATTAGAGTTAATAAGCTTTCGTAGCTTAAGTATGAGGGCGTTCGCCAGAAAAATTTACTCACGCAGCGGCACAGCGACGCAGCGAGAAAATAGTTGTTTAACTTTTAAGCCGTTTAGTGTGCATTATGCTAGATTGAATTAGAGTTAATGAGTTTTTTTAGCTTCAGGGTGACGCGTTCGCATGAAAAATTTACTCACGCAGCGGCACAGCGAGAAAATAGCTGTTTAGCTTCTAAGCCGATTAGTATGCACTATGCTGGATTGAATTAGAGTTAATAAGCTTTCGTAGCTTAAGTATGAGGGCGTTCGCCAGAAAAATTTACTCACGCAGCGGCACAGCGACGCAGCGAGAAAATAGTTGTTTAACTTTTAAGCCGTTTAGTGTGCATTATGCTAGATTGAATTAGAGTTAATGAGTTTTTTTAGCTTCAGGGTGACGCGTTCGCATGAAAAATTTACTCACGCAGCGGCACAGCGAGAAAATAGTTGTTTAGCTTCTAAGCCGCTTAGTATGCACTATGCTGGATTGAATTAGAGTTAATAAGCTTTCGTAGCTTAAGTATGACGGCGTTCGCATGAAAAATATACTCTCGCAGCGGCACAGCGTTTATAAAAACTAGTCGTAAAAATTATCCTCTAGGCCGTTTACTATACGCACTATGCCAGATTTTATCAATGACTGATTAAAGTTGATTAGCATACCTAACTTCATGTCTTTTATTTTGAGATAAGTTAGTAATTGTTTATGGTGTACTGCGTGCAGCTGCTCTACAGATTTGAGTTCAATTATTACTTTGTCTTCCACAATCAAATCAGCTTTGTAGCCAACTCCAATGTCCTTACCTTTCCATTTTACCCTCATATCTACTTCAGGTTCCACCTTTAATCCTTTATCGATGAGCTCAATATAAAGGGCTCTTTGGTAGATCTTTTCAAGTAGCCCTGGACCAAGACCGCGGTGAATGTCAAATGCGGCCTCTCTAATTAGTGCTGATATATCGTTTTCGTGCATTGCTATTTATGATTATGTTGTAAGCTATATAATCGATTTTTTATTTCTCTTGCTTTGGTACATCTATAGTTTATTTAATTAAAAAAGTCTTTCAGCGTGCCTGCATCCCCTAGCTTATAACCTCTGTCAGTAAGTATCACTTTACCACATTCTATATTGAGATCGTGCTCAAAGTAAAGTGTATAATCATTGGCTACGGCTTCCTTGAGGAAAGCTTCACGCTCTCGCATAGTATCTAGCGGTCGTATGTCGAATCCCATAACGTAGTTAGGCTTGATATGTCCCGTACTTGGTATCATATCTGCCATAAATACGAGAGTCTCTCCATTTACATTAATCTTAGGACAGTACATAGATTCGGTATGCCCTTGGGCTAATATGCCACTGATATTTTCGGATATTTTAAGATCTTCTCCTATGAAGTCAAGATGCCCCATCTCCTGAATAGGAAGCATGTTTTCAGTGAGGAATGACGCTTTTTCACGTGGATTAGGATTGATAGCATGCTCCCAATGTGTTGGGTGTACCCAGTATTTTGCATTTGGGAAAGTGAGTTGGTAGCCGTCTTTCATCGTATTCCATTTTACACTACCCCCACAGTGGTCAAAGTGCAGGTGCGTAAGCACTACATCCGTGATATCATTGAAATCTACGCCTGCGTCATTCAGTGATTTTTGTAGAGAGTGAGTCCCGTTCAGGTAATAGTAGCCAAAGAATTTATCACTTTGCTTTTCGCCCATTCCATTGTCTATAAGAATGAGTCTATCTCCGTCTTCTATGAGTAGGCATCTCATAGCCCAATTACACATATTCTGTTCATCCGCAGGATTTAATCGCTGCCAAATACTCTTGGGCACAGTGCCAAACATAGCACCTCCGTCTAGCATAAAATTACCTGTGTGTATTGTCTGTATTCTCATCGTGTTATATATCTTTAAGGTGTGTGTTTTATAAATTTAGATATTTTGCTGACTCCTCTAGATTGGATCAAGAGCACGTATACTCCAGATTCAAGACCGGTCAAATTTATACTGTTAGGCGGCGTGGGGAAGTCGGTCAGGTTATTAAGTAGCTGACTATAGACTATAGTGCCATACACATTGTAAATCTGTAAGTTAGCTGGTGCTGTCTGTAAAGACGCGAATTGCATATTAAAGTTCAGAATATTACGAATTGGATTGGGGTAAAAGTCATAAAAGAATAGATCGTTTAGACATACGCCACTCTGACCAGGGGCAGGAAAGTTAACTCCACCTACGTTTGTCATTTCACATCCATTTCGGTAAGTCACATAGTTACATCCACAGACTGGATCAAAGGCTGGGTCATTGCACTGATAGAAAGGATTTATGCGGTTAGAATCTACACATGGATTTACTAATTGAGCTTGAACAGCTAGAGGAATGCAGCTTATAAGGATGATTAAGACTCTTAACATAAATGTACTGGTCAAAAGTAAGGAGAATGAACGATAATAGTAGGGTAGACCCAACCATTTGTGTTAGACTGACGTATATGAAAATATAAGAAATGAAACTATGATAGTACTAATTGAGAAAATTACTGATTCTTAATTGATAAAGATAAAAGTTACTGAAGCAGACTTTGAAGCTTTGATTAAGAATCTCTAACTTACGTTGACTTTTTATTTAGGCATAAAGACACGCCCGTGGGTGTGTCTTTTACTTTAAGCTATTTTTAATTCAAGGAATAAAGGTAGATAACAAATGATATCCCAATGAGATAAAGAACGAAGTAGAAGCCGCACTAGGTTGCTATCGAGAGTTGGCAGATAATGCCATCCATTTTTGTTGGGGAGTGTTTACACAGCATACTTTTATGTTGACACAGCCTAAGATTCATACTTTACTTCGCAAAAAAGAGTATATCAAATCATTATGCGGAAGAAGGTTTTCCTAAAAAATAGCCAGTTTCACAATGGGCGAATACCCAGTGAAGTAATGATAGGTTGGCTTGGTTATGAGTTTGGTCAAGTACTCGATTATAAAGGCCGAAGCTCGCGGAATCTTATTTGGTTTGGGATACTATACTATTTCAGTACTTCATTCTTAAAAAGAGCAGAGATAACGGCAGACAAAAATGCTGCAGAACTTGGACTTATAGATGAACTTATGGTGAGTAAAGAGTCTGGGCGAGATTCAAGATACTTTCCAATGTGCTATGTGAATAAACTTAACGTTTTTTACCCAAGTATACAGGATGTGAGGCGGTGGGCTGGAAGAAGTGACTTAGCCAGTTAGTTTCTTAGTGTTCAAATGTCACCGGTATTCGCATCCGCATTCTAACATTGACATCTCTTATTTTTGCAGGAGTCCAAAGGCCACTGGTAAGTTTTACTACTCGAATAGCCTCTTCATTTAGCCCAAAATTAGATTGAGTTCCTTTTGATTTTATATTACTTATTCTACCATCAGTTTCTACGATAAAAGAAACGTTATAGATCCAATTACCGCAGACTTCACCCATAGTAGAAGGCCAGTTCAAGTTGCTATCAATGAATTGCTTCAGTTTTTCTATACCATAATCATTATTAAATTTGGCACTTTCGGTTAGGTCGAAAATTTCGTAAATGTTAGTATTGAGGGTTCGCTCTAGTGTGGAGTTTAATTCATGTTTGGTATCAAACTCCATACATACTAAATCCCATTCTAATTTTGAACATTGAGCACTACTGGAAGGGTATTTATAATTGAGAAAGAGTATTTTTTGCTTATTCCCGTTATCCAAATAAACCTTACTGAAATCCCAATTATCCTTTCCATTTTCTTCTATTGAAAATGTATTTAAAAATTTATATGAGTTTGTGTCAACTTTTAGTGTTTGTGTATATCCTTCTAAAGAGTCAAAAGTTAGCATTAGCTGAAAAGAGTCGTCTTGATGACCATTTATAACAGATTGCTCAATTAGTTGCCTGAATGCATCTATCCCGTCTTTGTACTCAGGGCACTTGCACGGTGACTGAGCACAGGAGAGTAATCCCATTGCAAATGATATTAAGAAGAATAAAGATCTCATTGTTCAAAAATAGTAAAATAGGCTTACGCTAGGATCTCAATTCTCAGACAATAAGGCTATTCAGTAGTTTTTAGAAACTCCTTATCTTTGACCAAATGAGAATTCAATACATATTAATCCTAGTAATATTAGCAGCCTGCAATAAACTTCCACTGAGTCATTTTGGAGACAAAGACTTATCTGGACAGACAGTACCGAGTGATATGGTACTGATACACGGTAAGGGAAAAGTGCCTTCGTTTTATGTAGGCGTATCTGAAGAGCCTAATGTGAACTATGTAGCCTATCTGCACTGGCTCAGAAGAGTATATGTAGATTACCCAGAAGTAGCAAAAGATGCTGAGATACGAGTCAAAACTTTGGGAGAAGTGCATCGTTTCAATGATCCGCTACTTACCTATCACATGGAACATCCTGCTTTTGCATACTATCCTGTAGTAGGAGCTACGTGGTATCAGGCCAATAAGTATCTGCAATGGAAAACGGATAGAGTAAATGAAGCTATACTTATAGAGAATAAGATTCTAGAAGAAGATTATAATCAAATCAATGAGGCTAATTTCAATACGGAGGCGTATGTATATGGTCAACAAGATGGATTAATGTTCGGAAAAAAGCAACTAAACGATGAACGTATAAGAAAAAGAGGAGTCAGAGATGTTACTTGGTCAGATGGCATCCTACTACCTCAGTATAGACTGCCCACAGAAGCTGAATGGGAACTGCTTCAAAATGAAAATACTAAGAATGATGTTCATTCACAATACCCGTATGGTAAGAACTATCCTTTACTGAATTGGGTTAGAGGTTATTACAGAGGAAGTGGTTCATATTCTGAGCCAAAAGCGATGTCAGACTATGACTACCATTGGAAAAAAGGAGCAATCCCAAACCCTAGTGATTATCCTAATTATGCACAAGGAATACAAGGGCCATATCTTTCTAAGAAGAACAAACTACCGAGTAACGTAGCAGGTAATGTGAGAGAATGGCTGATGGATGTATATGAGGATGAGCCACAAACTGGTTGGGAGTCTTATGCAGAATATTTTTGGCAAAATGAATTTGAGACTAGAGCTGACAGCATGCGATTTGTCTATGACCAAGATGGAATTGTTGATTTGAAAGATAGTCTTGGTAAGCTTGCTTTTAAGATTTATGGTACTAATTCAGATGGTAGTCCGTTTTGGGTGGTGCCTCCTGGTATGAAGCAATCAAGAACTTTTATAGGTTATACAAGTGACACCCTCAGTGTAGAGCATTATATTTATAAATATCGCTCTAATGATTATGACACTTTTTTTAATGAGAATGAAAAACATTTGATTGGATTATATAGTGTGTTAAATTATAATAATACCTTACGACGTGACAATTGGCGAGTAGGAGTAAGAGGAATTATTCCTGATCAGCTTAATTTCTGGCTGCAAAAATTAGACTACGTTAAACTGAGGTCTCAAAACCGGCATAACAGCTTTGGTTATTATGGAATTTATAATCTCTATAGAGGTTTAAATCGAGATTCCGTTCTCAAAGAAGTTAAGGGCTATTTCAGGAATGATTGGGAGAAAACATTTCCAAATGAAAATATGTATATCGGAATGCTGGACTATAAAGTCTATATGAAAAAGGGTGATCAGTTTTTTGAAATTATTGATGTTCCACAATATGCTTATCGTGAGAGTTCAAAAAAACCTCGCCTTGTCCGCGGTAGCACGTGGCAGTCTCCAGATTTCAATAGAAGAGAACCCATGTCACCTGATAGTGCAGCTATGGATGTAGGTTTTAGGTGTGTGATGCCCTATATCAGTACTCCTGTGAAAAAGCAGTATAAAGTGAAGTGGTAGTTCGTGTCTACACGAGCTTATTCGATTAATTAAGATCTCATCGGCTTCACCTTCGTATGCTTGATATTCCAGCGAATACCGCCCATAATCCACCTGCTTGGCATACGAGCACCTAGGATCTCTTGGTATTGCGTGTCTAGGATATTGCGTACGTCTACGTATACACTTACGGGAAAGTCCTTAAGTGTATATGCTTGATATTCCAGCGAATACCGCCCATAATCCACCTGCTTGGCATACGAGCACCTAGGATCTCTTGGTATTGCGTGTCTAGGATATTGCGTACGTCTACGTATACACTTACGGGAAAGTCCTTAAGTGTATAGCTTACTTTAGCATTGAGCACTGCATACTGATTTTTAATCTCAGCATTTATAGCTTCTACTGCCTCTTCATTTCGAGTGATGAATGCACCGCCTATGTTGATCCCAAAACCGTGAATAGTATAGTTTATACTTCCATTTACATTATGCAATGGATGATTAGCTATGTACTTAGATACCACGCTATCTGGTGTAGTAGTCTGTATGAAGGTATAGTTGAGTGCTGCATTTAGTTGGCCACCATTCCCTATATTGTTGCTGTATTTTACTCCAAACTCATTTCCCCAAGTGAAGGCTTCTGAGATATTATTGGCATATAGATAATTAGTGCTGTCTCTCAGATTTGGTAGGTTAGAGATGTCTAAAGAATTAGTAAGCGTGTAGTCTATCAGGTTTGAAGATTGACGCATAAAAATGGTGTTAGAGATCTGAAGGTTAGTATTTACATAGGCGTCTAATCCTAAGTCAAAACTGTAAGCTGACTCAGCTTCTAAATCTGGATTGCCAATATTTCTCCCTGCGGGGATAAGGGCTGATTCATAAAAAGAAAACCGCTCAGTAAAATCTGCTTGTCGAATACTACGTCCTAGTGATGAGCGAAAGACTAGCTTATTGTGTCGGTAAGCCGCATTTATCTGCGGAACGATTTGTACGCCTATTTTCTCAGATTGTTCTACTCTAAGACCTCCATTTAGACTTAGGTTATTGATGTTTTTGTGTGCCACTACGAATAGAGCGTTAGAGTTGAGTTGATGGTCTCCACGGTCTGTGCTCACTATATCTTGCCAGTCGGATTGAAAGCCATAGTTGAGGTCAATATTACCTACTATTCTTTGCTGAGATAGTGTGGCATTCACGCGTTGAGTAGTATGCACATTAGATGGGGAAGCAGGGTTATATGTGAAGCTATCCGAGTTGTTCCTGTAGCTGATGTTGAATTCTGTGCGTGAATCATCGTACCCATCGAAGATAGCTGCTGCTTGTGTCCAATACGCATTTATACGTTCTACGCTTTCATCAGAACCAAACGGAGTATAAAAATATTTAGCATTAAAATCTCTGTAATCTGCTCCGCCTCTGGCATATATTTTTAGTCTCTTGGTGCGGTAGGTGATTGCTCCTGTGTAGGTCTTTAGATCGAAGTAGTTGTTATATAAACTATCCCCTAATCCTGCTTGTATGAAATTTGGATTTACGTGCTGCTCACCGATAGACTGACTGGATTTCATAGCAGCGGAGAAACCAAGTTTTTTACCTTGCTTGTACACGCCTATATCTGTCATCGTTAGATTGTGCTGACCGAAAGCTACATTTCCGTTTATTTCAGAAGTCTCCTCCGTAGAATTCATCATACCTTCATAGGCCTTTGTTTTCACGTGGATGATACCACCTACAGCATCTGCACCATAGCTAGCTGCTGCTGATCCACGCACTATTCCTATGTGATGTATTTCGCTGAGCGGTATGGGAATATTACTGTTAAAATGAGCAGTAAGTGGATCGTTGATTCGCTGGTTATCTACTAGAATAAGTACTTGAGAAAACGTACTTCCACGCATACCGATATCTGCTTGTACTCCAAAACCACCTCTACTATTTACATTGATGCCGCCTACATATTGCAGTAGTTCATCTACAGAGTTTACAGGCAGTTGCTGTATTTCTCGCTGAGAGAGTACGGTGATGTTTTTACCACTTTCATACTTTTTTACGGCTAGTCGAGTAGCAGATACTTTGATGGAGTCTAGATTAGTTTGACCAAAAAGAGATAGAGTAAACAGAGCTGTGCAGGTTAGAATTAGCTGACGCATGTTGTTGTTATATTTTCGAGGCAATGGTAGCACGTTTTTCGTGAAATTACAAAAGGGGTGTGTTCGTGGGGACACGAACCACTTCTGCTCCGGAAAAGGTTTTAGTGTAAACTATAACGTGGTCTTTATAACTCGAAGGGAACACGAATCCTTTCTTCTTTAGATAAATGAGTGGTTTAAACTCGAATCAGTTCGTATTCCTAAGGATGACTATTGTGATTTAGGAAAGAAATTGAATCTATATGAATTAATTAGTGTCTGCGAATGGGTTCGTGTCTCCACGAACTTTTAGGGCATTCGTTAAAAATGATCTTCGTAGCGTTCTACTAAACCAAATCTGTCGCTATCGGTCATATAGAATTGTGCTGAGGAATAAACGTAGTCTTCTGGAGTTTGGCTCAGTTTCCAATGTTCTTGAAGAGGATTGTGGTGTATGTAGTCTAGCTTTTGATGAAGCATTTCGTCAGTGTATAAATGCATGGCTTTGGAGTCTCGTTGCCAAAACTCAAAGCGTTTATTTGGATAATCAACGGCATAGTCTTCTAAAAGTCTTGGATTCGTTTCTCTTAAATATTTTTGAAACTGATGGCCCGTAAACTTGGTAAATGAAGCACTCGGTAGTTCCTTTCCATTGTAGTCATTTAATTTCCAGATTAAATGAATGTGATTTGGCATAATAACATAGCCCAAGACGTGAATTAATTTTCTCTCTGTCAAATGAAGCAAGCTATCTATGATTATTTGCTCGCACGTATCGTCATCGAGTAAATGTTTCCACTCATTGATAGTAGCAGTCCAGAAATAGACCAAGCCAATATCTAAAAATGATTTACGAGTGTGAGGAAGCATTGGTCGAAGATAATGAAAATTAAGGTCCGTGGGGACACGAATCCTCTTCTGGTTAAGGTTCGTGGGGACACGAACCGCTTCTGCTCCCGAAAGGTTTTAGTGTAAACTATAACGTGGTCTTTATAACTCGAAGGGAACACGAATCCTTTCTTCTTTAGATAAATAAGTGGTTTAAACTCGAATCAGTTCGTATTCCTAAGGAACGGTTATTTCAATTTACGATACTCTTTTCTTGCCTTTTGAAAAACCCTCCACCAGTAAAGTCCGAAAACACCCAATAAAGCCGAGATTATAGCAAAGTGAATTGGCTCATCTCGGAGCGAACATAGATAAATTCTAGTTTTGCTAAATTGAACTAGACATAAGTCATTTATCTCTAAGATATCAAACCCAAAGAGATACAAAAAGAAGCTAAAGGCACACAAAAGATAAAAAAGAGCTACACCAATGACAATGTCATATTTGAGACCTAAGCCTGATCGGTGTTTCCAATTTGATTCTGACATTTTGTGAATTGCTTGGTGTATTGCGATGAACTTCTACGTGTCCCCAAGAACCTCTAAGCCGCTCGTTAAAAAAAATCTTAATTTATCACATCAAACCCACAATACGGTCTCAATACCTCAGGTACGACAATGCCCTCTGGAGTTTGGAAGTTTTCTAAGATACTTGCCATTATACGAGGAAGAGCCAGTGCACTTCCGTTCAAGGTATGAGCATACTCATTTTTACCTTCACTATTCTTAAAACGTAGTTTTAGTCTATTCGCTTGAAAAGTTTCAAAGTTAGAAACGGAGCTTACCTCCAGCCACATCTCTTGTGCAGCACTCCATACTTCCATATCGTACGTCATAGCACTGGCAAACCCAGTATCGCCACCGCATAGTAGCAATACGCGATATTGCAGTCCAAGATCCTTTAGAAGGCCTTGCACGTAGCTGCTCATTTCTTCTAGCGTTTCGTATGACTTACTTGGGTGTACTACTTGTACTATCTCTACCTTGTCAAACTGGTGTAGTCTATTCAGTCCACGCACATCTTTACCGTAGCTGCCTGCTTCTCTTCTGAAACAAGGAGAATGGCCACAATTTTTAATCGGAAAATCTGCTTCCTTTACTATTACGTCTCTATAAATATTGGTTATAGGAACTTCGCCTGTAGGTATAGCATACAGATTATCTACCTCCATATGATACATCTGCCCCTCTTTATCTGGCAGTTGTCCTGTGCCTATTCCACTAGCCTCGTTTACGAGTATGGGCGGTTGTATTTCTTCAAAACCAGCATCACGTCCTTTGTCTAGGAACCAGTTGATTAGGGCTCGCTGTAGTCTTGCTCCTTTGCCTCTGTATACAGGAAATCCTGCTCCGGTTATTTTTACTCCGAGTTCAAAATCGATGAGATTATACTGCTCACAAAGCTCCCAATGTGGTTTCTTTTGAGTTAGGTTTGGCTTCTCACCGTATTCTAAAACTATGGTATTATCGTTCTCGCTTTTACCAGCAGGCACATCTGCTCCAGGAGCATTTGGGATCTGGTAGAGTACATCAAGAAGCTCTGCTTCTGCTGCTTTTAATTGCTCACCCAGTTGGTTACTTTTTTCCTTAAGCTCGCCAGTTTTTGCTTTCACAGCATTGGCTTCCTCTATTTTTTTCTGAGCAAATAGTTGACCTATTTCTTTAGATATCTTGTTGCTTTCAGAGAGTACTTCATCCATTTCAGACTGCGTTCCTTTACGCTTGTCATCTAAGGATACTGCAGAATTCACTAAGTCTGTGAAATCTACTCCTCTTTTGGCTAATCGTGCGATGATGCCTTCTTTGTCTGCTCGTATATCGTTAATCAGTAACATGATGTCTTAAAGTACAAAGGTGGCAAAAAAATGAAACACTAAGGCACTAAGTTTTATAAACCTGCTTGCTGAAGACACGGTATTCAGAAAATCAAGAAGTGCTCGCTTAGAGTTAGGGTTATGAGGGAGAAATGGGAGTAGTTAATCTATTATTATCAAAGAAGTACTCTAAGTTTTAACCTTGGGTCAAAGGTGGCGTCAGCCTGATTCTTCTTAAAGTCTAAATGGTGCACTTTAAACTTTTAGCAAATACTCCTCCAGTTCCGTAATCCTTTCTGTTATGAGAAATCGGTCAATCACACTCTGGTTGGCTTGTGAGCCAAGTTGCTTTCGGAGATTGGTATCTTGGATGATTTCAAGAGTCTTAGCGGTAAAGTCATTCACGTCTAGATGCTTGGCTAGTAGACCGGTTTTGCCATCAGTTACTATCTCCGGATTACTAGTAATATCAAAAGCCACAACAGGTGTACCTTTTGCCATAGCTTCTACTATTACAAAACCGAAACCTTCCCAACTGCTAGTCAATAAGAATACATCTATGCTCTGCATAAAAGCCTCCATATCTGGTATAAAGCCAAGTAATGTGACTTCGTTTTGCAAGTTTTTAGCTGTGATGCTTACTTGTAACTCATCGTATAATTCACCTGTACCAGCTATGTAGAGCTTGAATTTTATATTTTGATTCTTGAGTTTTTCGGCAACTTCTATTAAGTGCTGTTGTCCTTTTTGTAGAGTTAGTCGGCCTGCGTTTCCCAGTATTACAGTGTCTTCTTGTGATGCCATCTCTGGGAGTTTGGCTCCGCGTTCTTGGAGTAGTTTCTCGTCTATTCCGTGGTATATTACTGTTATTTTATCTTCAGGAATATAGGCCGATAGATTCTGAAGCATGGTACGCTTAGTCTCTTGTGAGTTGGCTACGAGGTGCGTGCAAGCCGTCTTCATACAGTAACGATTTATGATACTATTTTTGATAGGTGTGGCTAGCCCACGGAGGTATACCACTTTCTCACATCCTGCCCAATGAGCAGCTATACTTGCTGTTTTTAGATCTTGTGATGTGGTGAAAATGACGGTGTCTATTCCTTCTTTCAGGAAATAGGATTTAATCCGAAGAAGCTTGAAAATATTGAGAAAGGATGTACTTCCTACACTTACAGCAAAAGTTGAGAATCCTTCGTCTACTGCTCGTTTCCATAACTCACTATCTTGATGGGCAGCTATGGTCACTTCATAGCCTTTGGCTCGGAAAGCTTTGGCATTTTCGAGGTGTAGTTTCTCACCACCACCCCAGAAGTCTGAACTATTGAAGAAGCATATTTTTTTCATTTAGTGATTTTGTAGGACTTTATTCGCTTGGAACTTCTCATTACATTTTTTTCGAAGAGAAAAACAATTGAACAGACAAACTCATAAAACCGCTTAGTTTTTAATATGAGAGGCCTTGTTATTGCGAGTGTTTCTTGGCGATTATTAGTGAACAAAATTAGGATCAGTTGTGGTTGTCAGTTCGAGTGTTCTTTGACGATAGGAAAAGAATGTACCGAGAACTACAGCACCGCATTATGAAAGACATTTTGTACGTCTTCGTCTTCCTCAATTTTTTCTATGAGCTTTTCGATTATCTCTTTTTGCTCCTCGTTTAGATCTAAGGAAGTATGCGGGATACGTTCTATATCTACAGATTCTATTTCCATTCCTACGGATTCTAGACCTTTCTGCATGTTGCCGTAGTCTGTGAATCCTGTGTATATCAGTACTTCATCTTCTACTTGCTCTATCTCGTCTAGTCCAAAATCGATTAACTCTAATTCGGCATCTTCTAGGCCCATTTCGCCCAAGTTTACTTTGAAAATACACTTGCGGTCAAAGTTAAATTCTTGCGATCCACTGGTCCCAAGTTCGCCACTATTTCTACTGAGCGTAGCACGCATATTTGCTACGGTTCTATTTATATTATCCGTAGCTGTTTCTATCATTAGACTTAGACCGTAAGGCCCTTTTGCCTCATAGAGCACCTCCTCATAGTTGCTAGCGTCCTTGTCACTTGCTTTTTTGATTGCGGCATCTACACGATCTTTGGGCATGTTCTCAGACTTGGCATTTTTCATAGCCATACGCAGTCTGGAGTTGTTATCTGGATCGGGTCCGCCTTCTTTCACGGCCATAGATATTTCCTTACCTATACGTGTGAAGGTAATCGCCATTTTGCCCCAGCGTTTCATTTTTCTGGCTTTTCTAAATTCGAATGCTCTTCCCATTGGAGGCAAATTTAAGTGTAAGATTAAGTTTAGGTCTAAGTTTAAGTTAAAAAGGTAAATGTAGGCTCACGCCGCTGAGGCTCTTGCTTGAGAAGGGTGTAGTTTTAAAGGCGTAATCTTAAGGCAATAAATTATCGGCAATTTCCATTTTTTTCTTAGGTTTATGCCTTTGATGCATGTGCGTAGAAGTAATGATTGAAAGCATATGGGTAAGAGTATGTGTCCCAATTGTTTTTGGGACGAAATTTGTTCTTTGGCATAAGGATAGAAGCGGTAGCTCTCCACTAGATAGATGTGAAGTAGGCTGCCTCCGGCAGAGCTGCCGGCAGAAAGCTCGTGCAAGTGGTAAGCCTACACACATACAGCGTGGGGACTACAAGTGTATAGCCTGCTCGATGCCCCATATGAGTTTAAGATTAATTCTAAGTAGATTCTCGCCTCTGAGGCGTGAGAGCAGGGTTAAATGAGGAAATACTAGAAGTAATCATTCGTGTATTTGTGGTGGAATAAATCCGTAATTGAGAGATAATAAATAATTAGCGAATTAGCAGCAGTTTATTGACCGATTGCATCCAAAAAATTACCTTTCTTTGCAGTCCTTAAAAAGCAAAAAATAGAATATGAATTTTGATATAATAGTAATAGGAAGTGGACCTGGTGGATATGTAGCAGCTATACGTGCTTCTCAGCTGGGACATAAAGTGGCTATAGTAGAAAAGTCTGAACTAGGTGGTATATGCCTTAACTGGGGATGTATTCCTACTAAAGCTCTATTGAAGTCTGCTCAGGTTTTTGAGTATATAAACCACGCGAGTGATTATGGAATAACCGTAAGCGATGCTAAACACGATTTTGGTGCAGTAATAAAGCGTAGTCGTGGTATAGCGGAGGGGATGAGTAAAGGTATTCAATTCTTGATGAAGAAAAACAAGATTGAGATACTTACGGGTTTTGGTAAACTGATAGCAAAAGGACAAGTAAGTGTAGATAATGAAGGGAAGAAAGAAACGCATAGTGCGAAGCATATCATACTAGCTACGGGTACTCGTGCAAGACAATTACCTAATCTACCTATAGACGGTAAAAAAGTGGTAAGTTACTATGAAGCAATGGTGCTCCCTGAGCAACCAAAGAAAATGGTGATAGTAGGCAGTGGAGCTATAGGAATGGAGTTTGCTTACTTCTTTAATGCTATGGGTACGGATGTGACCGTGGTAGAGTATATGCCTAACATAGTGCCTAATGAGGATGTAGACGTAAGTAAGGAATTGCAAAAAATCTATAAGAAAAAAGGGATGACTATCATGACCAGTAGCTCTGTAGAGGCAGTAGACATTAAAGGTGCTGGCTGCAAGGTAAGTGTGAAAACTGCTAAAGGTATGGAAACACTGGAGTGTGATATAGTACTATCTGCGGTAGGTATAGAGACTAACCTAGAAAACATAGGACTAGAAAGCCTAGGTGTGAAAACGGAGAAAGGTAAAGTAGCAGTAGATGATTACTACCAAACGAATGTGCCAGGCGTATACGCTATAGGTGATATAGTACACGGACCGGCTCTAGCTCACGTAGCGAGTGCAGAAGGAATAATCTGTGTAGAGAAAATAAGCGGACAGCACGTAGAG
>Ga0306865_1000191_pt1 | contig 32271 bp, 20 predicted proteins | sample AntRauTorckE5431_FD_190441 | JGI IMG/M metagenome (GOLD analysis project Ga0306865, IMG submission 190441) | Saline lake microbial communities from Rauer Islands, Antarctica - Metagenome Torckler E5 #431 (v2) (version 2) | ecosystem: Environmental > Aquatic > Non-marine Saline and Alkaline >... | reverse complement strand
AGAACGGTTGGATTTTCCAGCTACGGTTTCGGTTTCTGCAATGGGAACGAGTATGGCGACGGTCAAAAATGGAGCGGAGGAAACGAATCCAAATGTCCTTGTCTATGGTGCGGATGAATATTATTTAGGTGTTGCAGGGTATGAGATTGAGTTGGGTCGAAATTTTACGACTACGGAAATTAATAATGGACAAAGTATCGCCATTATTGGGCAGGATATTGTCAATTTATTGTTTGACGAAAAAATGGAAAAGGCATTAGAATCGACTATCTCGATTCGTAATATTAAGTATCGTGTGATTGGTGTATTGAAATCAAAGGGTTCGACGATGAGTCAAAGTGGTGATAAAATCGTGATGATTCCGTTATTGACCGTGAAACGGTATTATGGTTCGCAAACAAATAATTATAATTTGACGATTTCGGTAAAAGAGGCGACCGATATGGATGCTGCAAGTGCTGCAACGATTGCCGCTTTTAGAAATATTCGTAAAATTAGAATTGGCGAAGCAAATGATTTTGAGATACAAAAAAGCGATAGTTTGTTCAATCTTTTGGAAGAAAATACGGCAACGCTTCGTTTGGCAACGATTCTTATTGGTTTAATAACCTTATTAGGTGCGGCAATTGGTTTGATGAATATTATGCTGGTTTCGGTGACGGAACGAACTCGTGAAATCGGTATTCGTAAAGCATTGGGGGCGAGTAGTCAAGCGATTTTAGGGCAGTTTTTGACGGAAGCAGTTGTCATTTGTCAAATGGGCGGTATCATTGGGATTTTATTAGGCATCGGCATTGGTAATATTGTTTCGTTTGCGACGGGCGGCTCGTTTGTCATTCCGTGGCTTTGGATGATTATGGGCGTGATTGTTTGTTTGATTGTTGGCTTAGTTTCAGGGCTTTATCCTGCGATGAAAGCGGCAGAATTAGACCCGATTGAGGCGTTGAGATATGAGTAATTTTTATAGGATTTGAATATTAAATTGTTTTGGAAACCAATACGGTTTTGTCAAAAAGAAAAGGTAGAACACTCAACGTGTTCTACCTTTTTCTTTTTATAAAATAGCTGATTTTCTGAAGAGGGGAAAGGCTTTTTTATAGGAGCAAACGCATCAAAATGGTATTACGATTTTCGATTGGTGTTTTGGTTTGGCATTTTTGATTTTAGGTTGAAAGTATTTAAAAAGCGTTAAGAACAGACTGGTGTTTGAGCGCAGCGAGTTTCAGGCTGTTTAGCTTTTTCAATATTTTCAAGCGTTAAAAAATCAATTAAGCCTTGATTGCTTGTCCCGAGACCTCGTGGATTGCTTCTTTTCATCAAGTTGTTAATCCCGATTTCATATCGGGGGAAAAGAAGAGTGTTTTTCAATCGCCAAGTATTATCCTGTTTTAATGAAATTTCAGTGCAAAAACAAGACAATATTTTAAATAAATTCGCTATGTAAAATGTTTTGGTGCATTTACCCTCTTTTTATTTACTTCGTAAACATTTTTTGACAGGATTTACAAGATAATTTTATGGCTTGCCATAAAATTGAAATTTTCACGAAGTGTAAATCCTGTCTAAAAAAAGACAAATTAGCTTATCTAATTTTTTATAAAAAATTCCTTTTTATCGAATCAAAAGTGTACTTCCTTGATACACTTTCACTTCGCCGTCGGTAAATTCAATTTCTGCGACCCAAACGAACATTCCGCTCATCGGCTGGTCTTTCATCGTTCCGTCCCAGCCAAAAGTATCATCATTTGGCTGCGTATCCGTACTTTCGTAAACCAACTCGCCCCAACGGTCAAAAACTCGGAAGATTTTGACTTGTCCGACATACGGATTTCCTTGAACGAATAATTTGTCGTTACTTCCATCGCCGTTTGGTGTAAAAGCATTAGCAACAAAAATCTCTTTTGTTTTTCTCTGGCGAATGATAATGAGATCCTCACCAATACAGCCATTAGCATCGGTAATGATTAAATCATAACGTTTGTCGAATGCGATACCTGAAACAACTGTTATTGGACAATCGGCACAACTTAACGTTGAATCCGATGGTAGCCAAACGTAGATAAACGGTGCAATACCATTGGTTATGTCTGCTTCTAAAATCGCTTGTCCGTCATTTTCTAATAAAATATCTGCACCTAAATCAACTATAATTTCGGCAGGTTCTGTAATCGTTGCCTGTTGCGACCAAGTACAACCGTTCGCATCTTCGATGAAAATATCATAATTTCCTTTTTCTAAACCGATGAAAATATTAGTCGTCGTTGGTGAATTATTATCAAAAGTATATTTGTAAGGTGTCGTTCCGCCCGTTGTTATTATTTCGATTCGTCCATTTTTATCGCCATAACAATCCACATCTTCGGCATCTATTATTGCGGAAAGCGATGCATTAGATTGTTCGATGATAATTTGGTCAATCGTTTGACAGCCATTGGCATCAGTTACAATGGCGACAACGGAAACACCTGCAATTAAGTTTATCGCAGAATCACCAGTTTGTACGCCGCTATCGGTTTGCCAAGAAAAAGTATAACCACCTACACCGCCAACCGCTGAAGCAATTGCAATACCAGTTGCATCGCCGTGACAAGCGACATCTACTTTCGCCAATCTTAGTTGAAGCGAATCTGGTTGATTGACAACGCCAGTTGCTTGTACATTACAATTATTGACATCAGAAACTAAAACGGTATAAACGCCTGTGCCTAAATTCGTTGCAATTTGTGTCGTTTGATTGTTGGCATTCGTTCCCCAATCGTAAGAAAACGGCACCGTTCCGCCATTGATAACTGCGGTTGCCGTTCCGTCATCTAACGGAAAACACGTTTCGTCAGTAATGGTGACTTCTGCTGTAATTTGGTCTGGCTCTTGGACAAAAATGCTATCAATCGTAATACAACCATTTCCGTCTGTGACCGTAACCGTATAGGTTTCGTCGCCTGTCAAATAAGCTATAGAATCCGTCACACCTGCTGGTATGTTATTCCATAAAATGGTATAATTCAGCGTTCCGCCCGAAATAGAAACATAAGCCTCACCGTCATTTACACCATAACAACTTACCGCTTGTTGCGAAGTTGCTACGGTTAATACCGTTGGTTCGTCAACAAGAATCGTATCGGTAACTTGGCAGCCGTAAGTATCGGTAACGGTTATTTCGTAATTGCCGAAAGGCAAATTAGTAATCGAATCACTATTTGCTGCCGTTTGATTCCAATTATAATTGTAAGGTGACGTTCCGCCCGAAACATTGATAAATGCCGAACCGTCACTGCCCGAATTACAACTTACCGGCATTGAACCACTGCTGAAATTCAACATCGTTGGTTGTGGCACAAAGAAAGAATCAATCAATGTACAACCGTTAAAATCGGTAATCGTCACGGTATGATTTCCCGAAATTAAACCGATAACGGAACTCAACGTATCTGCGGGTGAAGTATTCCATTGATAACTGTAGGGCCCAACGCCACCGACTGGCGTAACGCCAACGGCTCCGTCTGCACTTCCGAAACAAGATGCACCAGCAATACTCGGAATCATCGCCAAAAGCGTAGGTTCTGACACCATAACCGTGCTGGTCGTTGAGCAATTATTGCTATCTGAGACTTCTACGGTATAACTTCCAGCTGCCAAACCTGTTGCGGTTTGTGTCGTTTGATTTTGTCCAATCCAATTATAGGTATAATTTCCGACGCCGCCAGCTGGTATTGCGGTTGCCGTTCCGTCCGAACTATTGAAACATAGAGCTGGGGTAGAAACGGAGGTTGCGGTAACTGGTGTTGGTTCACCGACCAAAACGGTATCTAAAATTTGACAATTATATAAATCGGTAACCGTGACATAAGCCAAACCTGGCGCTAAGCCAAATACGGTTTGTGAAGTCTGTGGACTATTCGCCCAATTATAAAAATAAGGTACCGTTCCACCATTCGGATTAACGGTGGCTGAACCATTAATGCCTCCAAAGCAAGAAACAGGAGTGCTGCTTATCGTACTTGTCAAAGGCATTGGTTCTACTACTTCGATGCTATCCGAAACCGCACAATTATCACTATCCGTAATCGTATAATAATACATTCCACCCGATAAATTAACAACAGTATCAACGGTTTGCGTTAGATTTTGCCATTGATAACTGTAATTTCCTGTTCCGCCTGACGGAACCGCAATCGCTGTTCCATCTCCAAAACCGTTACAGGAAACTTGAAAACTGGTGTCGCTTATCGCTAATATCGGTAATTCCAGAACGGAAACGCTATCCGAACCGAGGCAGCCGTAACTATCGGTAACAGTTACGGTTATCATTCCTCCATCTAAGTTAATGGCGGTTTGTGTCGTTTGATTATCCGTCCAATTATAAGTATAAGGCAACGTTCCACCCGACGGAATTGCGGTTGCTGTTCCGTCCATATTGCCGTTGCAACTGACCTGCGTTGAGGACATGACGGCGGTAATCGGCAGCGGTTCTGCTATGAATACGCTATCAACCAAAATACAATTATTCGCATCAGTAACGGTCAAAGATATAAATCCTGATGTCAAGCCTGACGCTTGTGTTCCTGTTTGAAAATTATCCCAATTATATACATAATTCATCGTTCCGCCAGTAATTGAAGCTGTTGTAGAACCATCAAAACTTTGAAAACACGTCAAACTATCGGCTACAAATATAGCTTCAATCGAGTCTGGTTGAATGACTGCCACACTATCTACTAATTGACAACCTTGTTGGTCAGTTGCCGTAACGGAATAAATACCCGCATATAAATTAGTTTGAACAGTACCATTTGAAATCGGATTGGTGTTCCAAACATAGGTTTTTTGACCAGTTCCACCCGAAGTTTGTATCCCTACCATTCCCTCATTACTACCATAACAAAGCGTTGGCGTAGCGTATAAACTATCTAAGTTTAAAAGAACTGGTGCGTAAACATAAACCGTATCGGAAACCGCACAACTCGTGCTATCCGTTACCGTGACTTCAAAAAATCCACCCGGAATGTTAGTTGCGGTTGGTAAGTTTTGCGTTGGAATCGTATTCCATGCGTAAGTGTAGGTACTGCCGACTCCGCCAGTTGGAAATACCGTCGCCGAACCGTCTGACAAACCAAAACACGTTACTTGTGTGGTCGTGAAAGTCATTGTGATTTCAGTTGGCTGGTTGATTGTTGCCGTATCAAAAATCGTACATCCATTGGCGTCAGTTGCCGTGACGTAGTATGTTCCTGCGGTTAAATCAATCGCTGTGCTGGAATCTTGTGCTGGAGTCGTACTCCAATTATAGGTGTAGTTTGTTGTTCCTCCTCCGATTGAAACCGTCGAAAATCCGTCATTAAAACCGAAACAACTTGCGTCTGAAGCCGTAATTGCAGTCGTTAAGGCAGTGGGTTGATTAATCGTTGTTGAAATACTATCCAAACAGCCATTCGCATCTGAAACGATGACTTGATACGTACCAATTGGTAAACCGATGGCAGAATCTACGGTCTGAATTGGAGCGGAGTTCCACGAATAATTATATGCTCCAGTTCCACCGATTGCGGTAACAAAGGCACTTCCTGAACTTCCATTAAAACATAAAACATCTGTTTTTCCAATGCTTAACGCAATGTCCGCTGGTTGCGAAATAGCATAAGTTGCCGATTTTTGACAACCGTTGGCATCCGTAACGGTTACAGTGTAATTACCAATTGGTAAATTAGCATTGGTATTCGTAATCGAACCATTATTTAACCATGCAAAACTGTATGGCGTCGTACCTCCAGTTACAGCAATAGCAAGCGTTCCATTCGATTCTCCAAAACAAATATTATTCGTAATTGTCGGCGTTAAGGTTAACGTATCTGGTTGTGTAATGACAAAATTCACGGTATCTAAACACGTAAACCCGTCAAGGGCAACGACTTGATAATTACCAATTGGTAAACCAGTAAAAGTTCCGTTGGTTTGTGTTGTTGTACCATTTAAAGTAAAATTAAACGGTGAAAAACTACCTGTTGTGGAAATATACCCGATGCCATCGCTTTGCCCGTAACAACTAACTATTTGCAAAGAATCCAAACTAATTATTTGCGAACAAGCGTCGGTTGTACAACTTACATTTCCTATGAAATTGTTAGCATCACAAGTACCTCGTATGCCTCGGACGGCAAAATTTACGGTTTGAATCGGTGTCAAGCCCGTTAATGAATGCGATAGAGTTCCATTCGCAGGAATCCAACCTGTATTATTAATATTGACTTGATAACCAATTGCATCTGGAATCGCTGTCCATGTAATTTCGAGATTCGTTCCTGTTGTATTGCCACAGCTTACAATCGGTGCAGCGAGTGGCTGAACGATATTTACCGCCACCGTATCGGTTTTTGCACAACCAAAATTGTCATTTATGTTGACAATATATTGCGTTGTTGCGGAGGGCGATGCTGTTGGATTTGGACAATTTGTACAAGATAAACCTGCCGTCGGTGTCCAAGTATAACTTATATTATGTGTTTGATTGAAAGTAATTGACCAACTGTTTAAAATCCCATCAATGCCAAACGTTCCATCGTCCGTAATTTGGAGTTTCCAAATGCCATTTGCCGTTGCACCATTCAAGAAATTAAAACTACCTTCTGGTGCAAAAATACCATTAAACGGTGCAGTCGCAAAGTTAATCGAGTTAGCTGCCGTTGGCGTAAAGCAAGTGTTGGGGTAGGTATTTGGATTGGTAGAAAAGCCGCCATTATCAGTCGAAAGTTCTAAAACCTGACCCGAAGGAGCGACCAGAAATATATCGAAATCTGCAGGAAAAAGATGTTCGGCATCGACACAAACGGAAATAATTGAAGCTGCAGTAATCGTTCCAGGAACAATTCCCGTGACATTCAATGGTGCTTCCACGGTATTTCCTGTGACGACCGCTTCGCCCGAAGTATAGGTAAACATAGATTCTGAAACATTGCTTTGAACGGTCGCATCAAAAGCCACCGAATCGGCTAAACAAATCGTTGTATCCGTCATCGGAATGACGCTGTAAATTGAATCACAATTAATACAAGCAGGATCAGTAAATGGCAAAATTTCTACGCTTAGCATGGTATCAAATTGACAACCAAAGCTGTTTGTTGTTGAAAATATATAATTCGTATTACCAACTAAAGTCGGTATTGCCAAAATTGCGGTGTCTCCGAAATAATTGATAATCGAAGGGTTTTGAACCCAAAATGTTGTATCTGTATCTGGCGTGAAAGGGCTCAAAGATGGATAAATATTCGGATTGAAATTAATACCCCAATTAAAAATAAATCCATTATCTGCTAATAAATTGTCAGTGATTGTAATCGTCCAGTTTCCATTTAATTCACAACCAATTAAACCTGTAAATGATTGTGAGGGTGAATAATTTCCCGTCGGTAAAGTACCTCCGCCTCCCACAAAACCAGCCCAAGTCGGGTTAGTAGAAGGGTCTTCCCAGCAATAATCAAAACCAATACCTGGAATCAAAGGCGTAGCATCATCATCGACTGGCACGCCTAAAAATGTTCCGCCACCGCCAGGATACTGGTGCAAAGTTATGGTTTGTCCTGTTGGGCAAGAAATCGTAATATTCAAATCGCCCATGTAGGAATGTTCCATATTGACACAAATATCCAAAAGGTCAGTAAGGCTGGTCATCGTCTGCCCTGGAACAAAATCATTTACCGAAATAGAGGTCGTGTAAGACGTTCCGTTGCCATCAGGCAAAAAGATAGAATCGCCGACCGAAAACGGAACCGCAAAATCTTGTTCGGATTGAATCGCGCTTCCCGTCAAAATCTCTAAGGTATCGCCCGAACAAGCCGCCGATTGTGGAATCGCCATATTACTAAAGTCGGGTATTCCAGAAACCCGAATTTCTTGATTCATTAAATTCGTATTCTTGCAGCCATTAGCATCTGTAACTTCTAATTGTACCCGATATCCTCCAGGATTATTAAAAGTATGCATTGCGGTTTGTCCGTTATAATCTATACCATCAATTTTCCAAACGAAAGTTGACGTTGCATTAGATTGAGCATAAGTGATATTATTTTGAGGATAAAGTCCTTGTCCTGCAAAAGAAACAGTTTCGCCAGCACATATATCAATCGTTCCCGTTGCCATATCTGCAGCTGGATTAGAAGAGGTCAATTCTGATAAAATCGTTTGGCAAGGAGAAATACACGAAACATCCGCCAACCAACCAGAGCCTGTAATCGTAGCGTCTGAGGTGAATTCGACGGTTACGCAACCTGAAATATTCCCTGCCGAAGCCTGAATTTGGAGCAAAGGAAAAGTCGGAGTCATACAGCCGAGTGAAGCTGCGGCAGTCGAGTTTCCATCATAAAAACATATCTGCTCACCAGTTCCGAGTTGTAAATTGGCAAACGGAAAAACCAATTTTATACCTGAACCCGCAATATTCGGACAAAATGTAATTATTAAATTTTGATTGTTGGCATAATTACCGCCTGAGCCGCCACTATCGTAGAATGTAGCGTTACAAGTCGTTACGGTTGTTCCGTTGGAGGCTGAATTAAGTAAAACGGTTTGCGAATACGCAAAAAAAGTCGTGCTAAATATGAAGAAAAAAGTCAATAAACCTTTCATCGTTATTTTTATTTAAAACTTTAGAATTATTTAGTTTTTTGTGTAAACCTATGGGATTTTAAAAATTCCATAGGTTGGTTATCAACGAGTTACAAAACTTATCGACCGGTAGCTTCGTTGAATTTTTTAACGAATTCCTTTTCGGGAATGAGGACTAATAATTGATTCGTATTCGCAATTAAATAAATGGTCGGCGAATTATAATCTCGTTTGAGTTTTAAATCATTTATCAATTTTAGGATATTGATATGGTCTAAATCCTTAATCACGATTTCTGGATAAGAGGTCGTTTTTCCTTCTGCGAGTTCTTTTATCTCATAAATGTTATCCAAAAAAAAGTTATAGTATTGTAGCTGTGAAGGACTTTTACTTTGTAAACGTTCCAGAAAGTCAACTTCAAAAACTTCATACAAACGTTGGTCAATAGTTGTGGTGGCAGATTCTTTTTGTGCGAAAATAAACAATGGCAGTGTCAAAATGAACCCAATAAAAAGTACTTTTTTCATATTACTTAGTTTTAGCATTTACACGTAAATAAATAGCAAATAGTTTGTTTTCAATTATTAAATAATCAAATAGTTCGATCGTCCAGTTGTCGTTTTTATTTTAACAAACTGACTATCAATTAATTCAATCGTAATAATAATTTCCTATTCCCTTAAATTTTTCTTACGGTAATGACTTTTTGACGTTGTTATGCGAGACTATTGTCCTTCTTAAATGACAGAAATGAAATTTTGTTTTTAGAGTTCTTGCGGTAAGATAATATCAAAATTAATAAAACCTTCATTATAAAAATAATTAAATTTGATTTAGAACCGATTAAAAAAGCAAATCCCGTTTTTAAATCGAAGTTATTTTTTTAAGTGCGACTATCGGAAAGTGTCTTCGTGCTTATCACGCAAAATGATAGAAACTCAATTAAAAATCATTTTTTTTACTCAAATATGATTTTTAATCTTGATAAATTAATACAATAATTGAGCATATATTCTACTCGAAACTTATCCCGACTACCGCTTGTGCCGCTCATAATACGCTATCGTCAAACGAATTTTTGTATAATCCAATTCCTCTTTCAACGCTTCATAAATTTCCTTTGCCACGATCGGCTCTTCCATCCCTTTTATCACGTCCAAAATCCGCTGCATTTCCGTTTTTTTAACGTACCTGCCGAGTTGAATATTCTCACCATTTTTGTATAAATGCCCAAAATGCGAAAAAACCGTATTGACGCTCAATTCTCGTTCTTCCGAAATTTCTTCGGGAGTCATGCCCTGTTTGTAGTGCATCAGCGTTCGGTCGTAAGTCGATTCACCTTTATTGAGTTTTTGGCGTTTCTGTTTTGGTGCAGCTTTAATCAATTTTACGGGCGTTTTTTCAATATTATTTTCAACAATATACCCCTCGATTTTATCTATAAAAGCCTGTCCGAATTTTTCCATTTTGAACTTACCAACACCCGAAACCGCCAATATTTCTTTCTCCGTTGTTGGCTTATTTGCAGCCATATCTTCTAACGTTGCATCAGAGAAAACGAGGTAAGGCGGAATCCCTTGTTCTCGTGCAATCTCAGAACGCAACTGCCGCAAAACCTCAAACAATTCATCTCGAACCCGCTCTCTGACCAATCCTTCTGGCGTTTTGGTCGCCTGTGCATCTGCTTTTCGTTCTTCTTTTCTTTTATCAATATCTGATAACTTAATCAACGAAACCGAATCGCCATCAAACAATACTCTCTTACTTAAATCATTGATTTTTAACGCATTTTTTTCGTCATAAGCAATGTCCAAATAACCCAAATGAATGAGTTGCTGAATGAATTGTTGCCATTCATTTTGCGAATATTCCGCACCAGCGCCGTAGGTTTTTATTTTATGATAATTATTTGATAAAATATCATACCGATTCGAGCCACGCAAGACATCAATCACGATACGCATGCCGACTTTTTGTTTCAATCTTGCAACCGCAGAAAGTGCTTTTTGAGCGATAACCGTCCCATCAAATTGCTGTGGTGGATTTTGACACACATCACAATTACCACAATCGTGTTCCAAATTATCATTAAAATACGCCAATAACATTTTCCGCCGACAAATAAGTGCTTCCGCATAATCCTGCATTCGCTCCAGTTTTGCCAATTGCAAATCTCGCTGTCCGCTCTCTTGTGCGAACTTTCGGAGGTTCATCACATCGGCATAACTATAAAACAAAACCGTATCACTTTTTACGCCATCACGCCCAGCTCGACCGATTTCTTGATAATAGGCTTCCATATTTTTCGGCATATTATAATGAATCACCCAACGCACATTTGATTTATCAATCCCCATTCCGAAGGCAATTGTCGCACAAATAATCGGAGTCGTATCATTAATAAAAGCCCGTTGAACATTCGCTCGGTCGTTCGAAGTCATCCCAGCATGATAAAATTCCGCTTTATAACCCTTCGCCTTTAATTTTCCAGCGATGTTCTCCGTGGCTTTTTTGCTTAGGCAATAAATAATGCCGCTCGTATTCGGTCTGTCTTCCAAAAAATCCAAAATCTGCTCAAAACGCTTTTGCCCCGATTTTACCGTCAAACTCAAATTCGGTCTATCAAACGAAGCTACAAATTGCTTCGCTTCAACGAAATTCAACTGTTTAATAATATCTTTTCGAGTCGTTTTATCCGCCGTTGCCGTCAAGGCAATAATCGGAATATGCGGCAATTGTTGTTTTAAAAATTTCAGTTTGGTGTATTCTGGTCGAAAATCATGACCCCACGAAGAGATACAATGCGCTTCATCAATTGCAATCAAATTAACGGGCAACATTTTCAAAATTGGCGTAAAAGCCTCTGATACCAATTTTTCTGGCGAAACGTAAAGGAGTTTTATTTGACCATCAAAACAAGCCTTTTCAATTACTTTTTGTTCAGGATAAGATTGCGAACTATTCAGAAAAGCAGCTTCCACACCATTCGCTTTCAAGCCTTCGACCTGATCTTGCATCAAAGCAATCAAAGGCGACACCACAATCGTAATGCCTTTCAGCGTAATCGCAGGAATTTGGTAACAGATAGATTTTCCGCCACCAGTCGGCATAAGCACCAACGTATCTTTTTTATCATAAACATTTTGAATAATATCCGCTTGCATCGGACGAAAGGTATCGTAACCGAAATATTCTTTTAAGGCTGTTTTAGCGATTTCTAAATTCATTTTTAATGCGAAGTTTTGAGTTTTTTTATTGAGTTGCAAGTTACATTAAAAAAATAAGTCTATTGTTTTCACAATTTAAAAAATCAAGGAATAATCAATTCTTTCATTTCCTCCCTCGTCCCATAAAATACGTTCAAATCCACCGCACCATTCACACCCTGAACCGCACCATTATTTGTGTATTGCCAAAAATCCCATTTTTTTTCACCATCAAGTTTTGGTAGAGGAAAGGTCGTATAAGCTGCCATCCAAATCGTATAATCCTCAAAATTTCCTTTAACGTATTTTTTATACCAATCTCGATTCGTATAAATAATCGGTTTAACACCATAATGACTTTCAATCATCGTCAACCAATTTTTTGCCCCCTCAATGATGATTTTTTGAGGTCGATTATCCGTCACTTCCAAGTCTAAAACTGGCGGCAAATCGCCAGATGCCAATTGTACCGTTCTGATAAAATGCTGAGCTTGAATAGTCGATGAAACAGACGGACGATAAAAATGATATGCCCCACGAATGAACCGTTTTTCGTAGGCTTTTCGCCAATTATACTTAAATCTTGGATCGAGAAAATTTTCCCCTTCGGTCGCTTTCATAAATACAAAATCAATCGAATCTGATTTCACTCGATTCCAATTAATCACCTTTTGATGATGCGAAACATCAATTCCATGTACTTCAAAACCCTTAATTCGAGGCGTTACGGCTTGCGGCAACCAATATTTTTGAATTGCCCAGAAACTTAATATTGCGAAAAGCAATAAAAATACAATTAGAATAAATCGTTTTTTTCGCTGGTTCATTTTTTTTGTTTAAAAGGGTCGGACGCTTTTTCATAAACAAAAGTCCAGAAAATCCAAAACCATCTGCTGCGTTTTTTCCTTCGCTTCAAACATACCCATGTGTCCGATATTTTCCATAATTTGCAAATCCGTCACTTTCGCTAAACTACTCATTTTCAAGCCACTTTGATATGAAACGGCTTCATCTACTTTACCAATAATTAACAAAACAGGCACGTCAATACTTTCCAAAACAGCCGCACGATTTGGGCGGTTAATCATGGCTTCCAGTCCTGCGATAATACCGTTTTCGGGAAAAGCAGTGGCATCATCTATCATTTTATTCACCAAAATAAGATTTGCTTCCACAAATTTTTTGGTAAACAAACTCGGTATCATTTGCCCTAAAAACGGAGCATTACCGTATTTTTGAATAAACTGAATCGTCTTTTTTCTATTTTTTTTCTTTTTTTCTGAATCTTCAAACGGATGCGAATGAAACAAGCCCAAACCTTTCAAATATTTCGGGTATAATCCCGCAAATGCCAAAGCCGTATAACCACCCATCGAGTGACCAATCATTACACATTTTTCAATATTCAAAACCTCTAAAACGGTTTTCACCGCTTCGGCGTAATTCAAAATCGTATGCTCTGACTGTATTTCAGATTGTCCAAAACCAGGCAAATCCAACGTTATAACTTGATAATTCGTAAGAAAAGGCAACATGAAATCATTCCACATTGTGGTGTCTTCACAGAATCCGTGAATGAATACCAGAGGGAAACCCTCGCCTTGTGTGGTATAAAATAAGGTTTGTTGATTGAAATTAGTAAAAGGCATATTTTTATTTTTTACTTGCGAAAGACCTATGAGATTTCAGCAAACTCATAAGTTTGCTACCGTACTAAACCCGTTTTTTATAATCCGTAATATTCAATTGTTGCGTACAGAAATGATAATCATGCTTGACATTTGAAGCAACAACGACCAAACGGTTAGCGGTGAACCTTTCGATTAATGTTTGATACCAAGCGACACCTTCATCATCAAGGTTTGTAGTAGGCTCGTCTAATAGCAACACACCTGTGGCAGAACAAATCGCTAAAACAAGTTTTAGGCGTTGTTTCATACCAGAAGAAAAGTACTTAATTTCTTTATTTTTTGATTTAGAAAAGTTAAGAATATCAATGAGTTGTTCGTTGGTTAGGTTTTGTTGAAATGACTTAAATCTATTATGAAAATCAATCATTTCAGTTAGGGTAAATTCTTCAATCAACTCAATATAAGGCGCAGCATAACTTATTTCGGGATAAATTTTATCCGTTGATAGTATTTTGCCGTTTTCCAAAAAGTCGATTTTGCCTTTCGATGGCGTTGAATAGCCTGAAAGGACTTTTAATAAGGTGGATTTTCCCGAGCCGTTTGGACCCAAAACTGCATAAGTTTTGCCCATTTCAAAATGATAATCTAAGCCACGGAAAACCCACTCGAATTTGTATCGTTTAGAGAGCTGTTTCAACTTTATGTCCATTCAGTACATTGCCTTTTATGATTCCTCTTGTGGAGCTTTCAATAAAATTGATAATCGTATTAACATGATGAATATCCGCCATGTTTTCTTTGATATAATCAACTGCTTGCGAAGTATTCAAACCTTTGTTAAAAATAACTCGATAAATATCTTCAATATCAGATATTTCATCTCTTTTGAAACCTCGGCGACGTAAACCAACAATATTGACACCCGAAAAATAAATAGGATCCCGAACGGCTTTGATAAAAGGCGGGACATCTTTCGTCACCAAACTTGCACCACGAATAAAAGCGTGTTGACCAATTTTAGTGAATTGATGTACGGCAGCGTAACCGCCCAAAATCGCATAATCCTCAATTTCCACATGTCCTGCCAAACCGACATAACTCGCCAAAACACAGTCTTTGCCAATAATGCAATCGTGTGCTACGTGAACGTAAGACATCAATAAAACATTATCTTTAATGATTGTTTTACCATCCGTTTCCGTTCCACGATTTACCGTTGCATATTCTCGAATCGTGACATTATCACCGATTTCGACAGTTGTGTATTCTCCTTTGAATTTCAAATCTTGTGGTTCTGCACCTATGACAGCACCTTGAAATATTTTGCAATTCGCACCTATCCTTGTGCCAGACATAATGGTTACGTTAGAACCTATCCAGGTATTATCACCGATAATAACATCATTTTGAATTGAAACGAAAGGATCTATCCTAACGTTTTTTCCAATTGTAGCATCAGGATGGATGTGAGATAAATTGTGTTGCATCATCTTGCTTTTATAATTTGTGCTGTCAGTTCGCCCTCAGAAGCCAATTGATTACCCACATAAGTTGTACCTTTCATGTGAACAATGCCTCGCCTTATCGGACTTAACAATTCCATTTTTAAAATTAATGTATCACCAGGAACGACCTTTCTTTTGAATTTGACATTGTCCATTTTCAAAAAATAAGTATCCCATCTATGTGCTTCTTCTACTTGCGAAAGTGCTAATATACCACCTGTTTGAGCCAAAGCTTCCATTTGCAGAACACCTGGCATCACAGGATTGTTCGGAAAATGACCCATAAAAAAGTTCTCATTAAAGGTAATATTTTTGATTCCTACAACGTACTTTTCTCCTACTTCAATGATTTTATCAACCAACAAAAAAGGGTAGCGGTGAGGTAACATACCCGCAATTTCCATAGCGTCATAGACTGGAGGTTTGGAAGGATCATATTTCGGTATGCCACGCAATTTACGTTGCTTCAAATATATTGCCTTTAACTTTTTTGCCAATTTGACATTTGAAGTGTGTCCGGGTTTTGATGCAATAATTCTACCTTTAATAAATCTACCGACCAAAGCCAAATCTCCAACAACATCTAATAATTTATGACGGGCAGGTTCATTACTAAACCTCAAATCCGTCGTATTTAAGATGCCTTTATGAATTGCAATTCCTTGTTTTCCAATTTTTTGTTCCAATCGTGCTAAATCACTTTCGCTTAATACTTCATCAACAATGACTACGGCATTTTCTAAATCGCCCCCTTTAATTAAACCGTTGTCCAATAACTGTTCGACCTCATGTAAGAATGCAAACGTTCGAGCAGGCGCAATCGCTGTATTAAAATCATTAATATTACTTAATAGTGCATATTGCTGCCCAAGCGTTACCGAATTAAAATCAATTAATGTCGTAATATCATAATTTTCCGAAGGCATGACCGTATATTCTGTTCCGGTCGCTTCATCTATAAATGAAAATCCTTCTTCGATTTCTAAGAAATCCCTATCCGCCTCCTGTTCCTCAATCCCGACCTTTTGAATCGCATTCATAAATGCCACCGAACTTCCGTCCATAATCGGCACTTCCGAAGCGTCTAATTCTATCAAAACATTATCAATACTTGAGCCAACAAACGCTGCCAATAAGTGTTCAATCGTACTAATTGTAATATCTTTTTTACCAATTACCGTACTTCTGTTCGTCGAAACGACATTATCCACCGTTGCGGAAATAATCGGAGCATCTTCTATGTCAATACGTTTGAACTTAAAACCGTGATTTTCAGGAGCAGGATAAACCGTCATATTTACGGCTTGCCCCGTGTGTAATCCGGTACCTTTTAAATTAAAACTGGTCTTAATAGTATTTTGCTTCATTGCTGAACATTAAAATTTAACCGTTACTTTTGAATATTTTTTTGTGCTTTTTCTTGAAGTGCGCAAAGGTACATTATTTTTTGTTGCGTATAAAATCTACTTATTCTCTAATAATTGCTTTACCAATTGCTCCAATTCTCTGATTCTTTGTTCGGTACGAGGTAAGTTTTTGAATAAAATATGAGAACGAACGAAATCGCCGTAATCAAAAGCTGGCGTACCATAAACCGCTGTATTCGTTTTTTTGATATTTTTACCAATTCCACTTTGAGCCTGAATTCTCGTTCCGTCTGCGATTGTCAAATGCCCAGCAATACCAACCTGTCCGCCAATCATACAGTTTTTACCAATTTTTGCACTACCTGCAATTCCTGTTTGAGCAGCAATAACCGTATTTTTATCAATCTCCACATTATGAGCGATTTGAATTAAATTATCCAATTTCACTCCATCTCTAATCACCGTCGAACCCATTGTCGCACGGTCAACTACCGTATTCGCGCCAATTTCTACGTCATTGCCAATCACCACATTACCAATTTGCGGTATTTTTTGATAAATCCCTTCTTCATTCGGCACAAAACCAAAACCGTCACTACCAATTACGGCATTAGCATGAAAAACGCAATTATCACCAACCACACAATCATTCATAATTTTTACCCCAGCATACAATTCTACATTATTACCAATTTTAACATTATCACCAATGAACACCTGTTCGTGAAAAGTACAATTATTACCAATCGTTGCTTTCGGACGAATCACCGTGAATGCACCAACATTTACGCCCTCACCAATCGTTGCACTTTCGTCGATGACTGCTAAATTTTGCGTATCCTTAGGCGTCGTTTTTTGATATTGAGAAAACTCTTGAAGCAAGATTGCTACACTTTGTCGAACGTTACTAACTCGGATTAATGTAGCAGTAATAGGTCTTTCAACTTGAAATTCTTTACTAACCAATAAAGCGGAGGCTGCTGTCGTATAAGCATAATGCTCATATTTCGCATCTGCCAAAAAGCAAATCGAACCGATTGTCGCCTCTTCTATTTTTGCAGGATGTGTGAGAATAACATCAGGGTTTCCTTGTATTTCTCCATTGAGTAATTGAGCGATTGCCTTTGCGGTGACTTTCATAAATTGAGGTATTTTGATTTGTTTGTGGCAACAAAGATAAACAATCAAACATTATTTATAGCTGAAAAGGAGTTTTTTAAAACTATCCTTCTTTCACCGATCCTACGAAAAGTTATTTTCCATATTCATTTAGACTTTGGACAGAATTATTAAAAATACCATTTATTTAACTGGCGGTCTAATTAGAAAATCGAATTTTCACCTCCAATAAATTCTTCCAAAAACCCTAAAACGAACCTAAAATAATTACAATTATTGTTTTCTTTTTCAAAAAACCTATCATCAAAAAATGAATCTATATCCATTAAAATCCGTTGACGATGAAGTATTTCGTTATTAGGCGTTTAGAGAAATAGAGAAATTTTGCTATTTTTACATATATTTTTATAATATTTGTTAAATTTTTATTTATAAATGGTTGTAACAAAAACACATATAGAAATAAAAATATACTTAATTAATGTTATGTGAATATCCCATTATAAGATTTTCAATTACAATTGGGAACTATTCCCCGTGATTCACTCTAAACAATAATGGATATTAACACGAAAACTATTTTATTAAAAAAAGTAAATCTACTCCAAATACACGTATTCAGCGTTTTTTATTATAAATATGTTCTCATCTCCTAATCATCGGAATAGGGATTGTATTCGCTACTTTTCCTATAAATCAACCGAGAAAGTTAAAAGAGAAGAAAGCATACTTTCATTATACCATCAAAGTATTGAAATACTGAAAATCGTTGTTATACATTTTGGATATTACTATATTTTATTAACAAAATAAATCTAAACCTTATGCGGTTTTTACTAATTATTGCAATTGCGAGTATCACGTTCATGGGATGTAAGAAAACAAACGAAATTGCAGAAAATAATCAACCAGAAAATACGGCAGTAGCATCAGAAGAATCTGTACTTTTTTCGACTGAAGAAACAGCAGCAGAACCTGAACAGGAAGTTCCAGAACGAGCTGAAATACTTGAACCCGCAGCGGAAAACACACCAAAAACGCCAAGTAAACGTCCTAAAATTCAATTCAACCAAAAGACTTTTGATTATGGAATGATTGAGCAAGGCGACAAGGTTCAGCATCAATTTGCATTCACAAACACTGGTGATGCAGATTTAATTATCAAAAATGCTCAAGCAAGTTGTGGTTGCACAACGCCTTCTTATCCTTTCGTACCGATTAAACCAGGTGAAACGGGGATGATTAATGTTACGTTCAGTAGTGTTGGAAAAATGGGAACACAACGCCCTTCAATTACCGTTACGTCGAATGCTTATCCACGAGTTGCGACCTTACATTTGGAAGGTTTTGTAACTGATAAGTTAGAAAAAAAGGAAAAAAATCAACAAATTATTGAACCAGACTTACAAATTAACGAAGAAGAAAACGTAGCAAAAGGCAGCGAAATAGTCAAAAAAGAAGAGCCAATTATCAAAGAAAATAATCAGTAAAATGTTGTGCCGAACCTGTGGGGTTTTCAAAACCCCACAGGTTTATAACCAACGAATTCATACTACTACACAAAGTAAAAGATTGAACCACAAAGACACAAAGTAAACTCCTTACTAATCAGTTTTATATGACTTTCTGGCTCTTTGTGGTTCAATTAAAAATATACAGTGGTGTGCAACGAATTATAACTTTTTCCGCAATCTTGCCACAGGAATATTCAATTGTTCCCGATATTTTGCCACCGTTCTACGAGCGATATTATAGCCTTGATCGCATAACGCATTCTTTAATTTTTCGTCAGAAAGTGGTTTCCGTTTATTTTCGATTTCAATTAATTCCGTCAAAATTTTCTTCACTTCCAACGTCGAAACCTCCTCGCCAGAGTCCGTCTGTAAAGATTCCGAAAAGAAATCTTTTAAGCGTTTTGTCCCAAATTCCGTTTGCACATATTTACTATTCGCAACCCTCGAAACCGTTGAAATATCTAAACCAGTCACATCTGCAATATCTTTCAAAATCATTGGACGCAAGTCCTTTTGGTCGCCAGTCAAGAAAAAATCTTCTTGAAATTGCATAATCGTGTACATTGTTCGCATCATCGTCTGTTGTCTTTGACGAATCGCATCAATGAACCATTTTGCCGAGTCAATTTTTTGTTTAATAAACATGACCGCTTCCTTATCTTTTTTGGAAGAGCGTTTTCCTTTTGACCGAGTTGCCTTATAAGATTGCAACATATCTTTATATTGATTATTGACCCTCAAATCCGGAGCATTCCGAGAATTTAACGTTAATTCTAATTCGTCATCTCTATTTTGAATAATAAAATCCGGGACAATATAATACGTCATTCGACTTGACCCCGTCGAATAGCCGCTGGCAGGTTTTGGATTCAGTTTTACAATTTCCTCAATAATCTCCTTCAAATCCGTTTCATCGACGCCCAAATGTCGTTTTAATTTATCATAATGCTTTTTGGCAAATTCATCAAAATAACGATCAATTGCCTTAATCGCCAAGAGCATAATATCTTCATCTTCCGTATCGCCATCTAATCGCTTATCCTCCAGTTTTCGATGAAGCTGAATCGACAAAGATTCCTGCAAATCTCTGGCACAAATTCCCGCTGGCTCAAACTCTTGAATGATTTTAATAATATCGATAATTTCGCTTTCCAGTACCATAACATTGCGTGAAAACGCCAAATCATCAATCAACGCAATCGGTTCTCGACGCAAATAACCATCATCATCAATACTACCAATAATTTGTTTAGCAATCAATTCCTCATGATCATTCAGGTTCAAAAGCCCCAGTTGCTCTTCCAAATATTCATGGAAACTATTTTCCATCGCAATCGGAATCGTCTTCTCCTCATCATCAGCCGAATAGTTATTAGAATCCGTTTTATAATTCGCTACATCATCTTCAATATAATCCTGAATATAATCATCTAACTCAACATCGTCATCTTTCGTATTCGTTTCAAACTCCTCATAATCAACCTCACTGACCTCATTATCATACTTTTCCTCGTCAGCATCCGCCTCTTTTGCCTTCTCTAATTTTTCTCGTTTTGCAGTTTCTTCCGGTGTTTCACCATAGAACTCTTCATGGAATTCATCTTCCGAATGTTCCGTCTCATCTTCATGTTCCTCGCCTTCATCCAGAGCTGGATTGGCTTCTAATTCCTCCTTAATTCTTTGTTCCAACGTAGCCGTAGGTATTTGCAACAGTTTCATGAGTTGAATCTGCTGAGGAGATAACTTTTGTAGTTGTTTTTGACTAAGATGCTGATTTAAACCTGCCATAATTGTGGTTGATTACTGTTTTCTTTAATGCTTTGTATATCTTATTATTTTAAACTTTTTTCGTCAAGATTCGATTTGATTTGCAATATAGTATGTTTTTTGTTGGGAAAAAAGCCGTTTTATCAAAAAATATACCGTTTTTTCAAAAAATGTTTTATTTACTATTTTATACTAATTGACTTTTATTACAATATGTTACAAATACTTAATTTCAATAAATTGATTTTTAATAATTTAAATATTATTAATTAAATTATATGTTATATTAATACCGCAATAGGAGCGTATAAAACAATCCTTTTATATTTCAATCTTTTATAAAAATTTGTACATTGTGACATTATCAAACGGAAACAAGGCGATGAAAGGACGAGAATTTGATTTTTCGAGGTTGTTATTATTTATCGGAAGTGGATTTGGTATTTGGGCATTTTTCAAACCCTTTTATCAAATCGAGACATTCTACGCCCGTCCGAGTGGATTTCATATTGGCAAACAGCTATTTAATTATTTTAATAATCAATCTTTTGACGGTTTGACGAATGATTTATTGACATACGAACTCGCTCAGAATCCAACCTATTACCTTCCCGTTTTTATTCTTTTATTCCTACCAATTATTTTTGGAATCGTAGCCATAGAATTATTAATTCGGAGTTTTTGGTTAAGACTAAAAATCGTACATCGAGGTTGGCTATTTATTACCGTATCATTTGTTGGAATCGGAGCAAGTTTTTGGTTAAGTCAACAACAAACGGATATCGAATTTCATTTTTTTGAATCCATCAAAAATGGTTATTGGCAAACCCTAACGATGGTAATTTTTAGTTTACTTGCTAAATTTTCACAATGATTTAAAATCAATAAAAACCAATATTTACAAAAAGCAAACTTCCCAAAATTAATTTTTTCTATCTTTATCCAACGAGCCATTTTCGGTTTAAAATAATTCGTAAAGTCTTTTATTAAAATTGATTTCCTTTTGTAGCAGCTTTAGCTTATCAAATAACAATATTCGACAAACGGTTTTAAATCAAATGTCAAATGCTCACATGATTTACCTTTTTTTTAGGATAGAAAATGATTATTTAAAGTTAAATATATTGCAAATTATTTTAAATCGAAAATTGCTGTTATCCAATTGAATAAAAAGTCAACCGTTTGATAATTACCAGCATAAAGTAGCATCTTACGTGTTCGGAACAAGCATCCAGAATCAAGTATAAAGTATCATGAATTATAACGAAAATTTCAAACAAGAATTAGCGAAACTCAACGAACAACAGCGAAAAGCAGTCGAAGCAATTGACGGGCCAGTGATGGTTGTTGCAGGGCCAGGTACTGGGAAAACCCATATTTTGAGTGCGAGAATTGGGCAAATTTTGCAAAAAACGGACGTTTTTCCACACAATATTTTGTGTTTAACTTACACCGATGCTGGTGCGTTCGCTATGCGAGAACGCCTCTTGAAATTCATTGGGCCCGATGCTCATAAAGTGCATATTTATACCTTTCATTCTTTTTGTAATAATGTCGTTCAAGACCATTTGGACTTGTTCGGATTGAAGGATTTAGAGCCAATTTCGGATTTAGAACGGATGGATATTATTCGGAATTTAATTGATGATTTAGAGGATTCACATAAATTAAAATCCTTAAAAAATGATTTTTATGTCTATGAGAAACGACTAAAAAACCTATTTGATACGATTAAATCTGAAAATTGGGCTGTTAAAGATATTAAACAAAAAATTACCGAATATTTAGAAAATCTGCCGAATAAAGAAGGTTTTGTTTATAAAATAAATCGAAAACCACACAAAAAAGGAGATGTTAAGTTAGGCAAGATTAATGAAGAAAAACAGAAAATGGAAAAACTGCGTTTAGCAGTTGATTTATTTCCAAAATATCAAACGGCTTTGCAAGAAGCGAAACGCTACGATTTCAGCGATATGTTGCTTTGGGTCGTCAAGGCTTTTGAGGAAAACGAGTTTTTGCTGCGGTCATATCAAGAGCGATATTTGTATATTTTGGTCGATGAGTTTCAAGATACAAATGGGATTCAAAATCGGGTTTTAAAATTGCTGACAGATTATTGGGACAAGCCCAATGTCTTTGTTGTGGGCGATGATGACCAGTCGATTTTTGAGTTTCAAGGGGCGAGGGTGAAAAATATTCGGGAGTTTTATAATCAATATGAGGACGATATTGAATTGGTGGTTTTGGATAAAAATTACCGCTCTTCGCAACCGATTTTGGATACTGCAAAAATGTTGATTGAACAAAATGAATTGCGTTTGGTAAACCAAATTGGAGAACCGAATACAGGTAAGCTCAAAATTGAGAAAAACCTGGAAGCGGCAAACCCAAAAGTGGCGAAATTAAGAACCAAACCACAAATTATCGCTTACCATAATTCCATTCACGAAACCGTTGATATTGCTACACAAATTCAAAAATTAAACGATAAAAAAGTCCCGTTAAATGAGATTGCGGTGATTTATCGGCAGCACAAACAAGCCGATAATTTGATTAAAATTTTAGAACAAAAGGGCATTCCTTACGAAACCAAAAGGCGGGTTAATATTTTAGATTTGACATTTACACAAAACGTATTGGCAATTTTAAAATATTTCCGTAGAGAATTTGAAAAACCGTATAGTGCCGAAATGCAGTTATTCGAATTGTTACACTTTGATTTTATCAATATTTCGCCACAAGATTTGTCCAAAATGACGGTTTTTATGGCAAATGATAGGAATAAGAAAATCAAAAATAAAGAATATAATTTAATCCTCAATTGGCGAGATTTTATCGGACAAACCGAACGCTTAAAATTGATGAAAATCGAAAGTGCAGACCGATTGGCAAATTTACAAAATATGTTGGTAACGCTTATTCGTGACCAACATAATTTGCCTTTACCAACGATTTTTGAACGGATTATGAATCGGTCAGGCTTATTGAAATTTGTGGCAGAAAGCAGCGATAAAGTTTGGTTGATGCAAGTCATTTCAACCCTCTTTAATTTCGTACAACGAGAAAGTGCGAAAAATCCAAAATTGACCGTCAAGCAGTTGTTAAATACGATTGGTTTGATGGAAAAAAATAGCATTCCGATATTTTTACAAAAAACGTTTTTTGCAGAAGAAGGTGTGAATTTATTGACCGCGCACAGCTCCAAAGGTTTAGAGTTTGAATACGTATTTATGCTGGATTGTGTGTCGGATAGTTGGCAGCCGAAACGTACTGGAAATCGTGGTTTCACCTTGCCAGATACCCTGACTTTGACAGGTTCTGAAAACGAAATGGAAGCGGCAAGACGATTATTTTATGTCGGCATGACGAGGGCAAAATCGTTTTTGCAAATCTCTTACGGCAAACAAAAAGCAGACGGAAAATCGCAAGAAAAAACGCAATTTATTGATGAAATTTTAGCTAAAAACTTGTCAGTTGAAGAACGAAATTTAGAAAATAATGCCATTTTTGATACCCAACTTTTGCTCCTCACCGAAAGCAATAAACCAAGTATCGCACCGCTTTCAAAGGCAGCAGCAGCAGCACTTTTAGAAGGTTTTGTAATGAGTGCAACGGCTTTATGTCGGTATTTGGAATGTCCGCTGACTTTTTATTATGAAAGCGTTTTGAAAGTGCCTTATACGAGCAGCGAAGCGGCGAGTTACGGAACGGCAGTGCATTACGCTTTGCGACGCATGGCAGAAAAAATTCATAATTTTCAGTTTCCTGAAATTCCGAATTTTATTGCCGTTTTCCGAGATTTTGAAGGTGAACTCGACCGCCAAAAAACCAACCTTACGCCCGAACAATACCAGCGCCGTTTGGCTTTGGGTAAACAAGATTTACCGATTTATTACAAAAATCGTTTAGAATATTTTATTGGTAATAAATTAATTGAAGCCGAATTAGACGTGCGAAACGTGGAAATACAAGGCGTTCCCGTCAAAGGTTCAATTGATAAAATCGAAAAAATCGAACTGAATTACGTTCGCATTATTGATTATAAAACTGGAAAATATCGTCCTCAAAAAACAGAACCGCCAAGCGAAAAACATCCGTTAGGTGGGGATTACTGGCGACAAGTCGTATTTTATAAATTGCTGTTGGAAAATTATCACCGCCGTGATTTTATCGTTTCTGAAGGTAAAATTGACTACGTCGAACCAGATATTAAAACAGGAAAAAATCAATTCGTCAATATTGATTTTCACCCTAATCATTTGCGAACAGTTACGCAACAAATAACAGAATCTTATGCCAAAATCATGAACCATGAATTCTACGAAGGCTGCGGCAAACCACATTGTCATTGGTGCAATTTTACGGTAAAACACGAGCTGCGAAATCGGTATGTTGGGGAGTTAAAGGCGGAATTAGATGAGTGATTTTTGTGCATCTTTTTATCGTTAAAACTAAAAAAAGCGAATCCTGACCAAAGTCACGACTCGCTTTTTTAATAGTATTTCCCTCCAAAAAAAACTCAAAAGTACCGTTCTTCCAAAATATTTTGGTGGTGTAATTCATGCCCAGCGATAATGTACAACAAGCCACGAACCGATGCAGAGCCGCCATTTACCGTTCCAGTTCTATCCATCATTTCGGTCGTAAAATGTTTGACCATTGCAATCGTAGCTTGTCGAACCGCTTTAAACTCTTCCGCAATATCAGCTAAAGTTCGATTTTCAGAGTTAGCGTTTAAAACATATTCGTCATCGTTAAAACCGAGTAAATCCGAACCATCATTCCGAGCAAAACGCAAGGCTCGGTAAGTCATAATTCGCTCCACATCCATCAAGTGCAAATACACTTCTTTGATATTCCATTTACCTTCCGCATAGCGATATCCCCCTTTTTCAGTAGGCGTATTTCTAATCATTTCCTGTGTTTTAGCATGGTTCACAGCTAAAAGTTCCACAATGTTTCCATCGTCCACTAAATTAATATAGCGATGAAAATACGCAACGGTTTCTTCCGGTTTTGGTCTGGTCATCTTTGTTTGATTTCGTGATTCATGATGAAATTACTATGCAATTTTTCATCCTAATTATTGTGATTTTGCAGATTATTGTACGTTTACCAGATACCGAGTAACGAATCACAAATCACCAACTACAATTTATCATCAACTTCCCGCAAATCTGATTCTTTATAATTTTTGAACCATTTACTCAAGCGTTCTCTTGCATTTTTGCGAACATCATCATTAATATAGGCAGCAATGGCGACTAAACCCATTCCTAAAATCCCTAAATCATCTGTAAAACCAAGGAACGGTGTTAAGTCCGGAATAAAATCTATGGGCGAGATGAAGTACGCTAACGCACCCAAAATAATCCGTTTTGCCCAAGGTGGCGTATCTTTTCGCTCATAAGCGTACCACATTAAAAGGACGCTATAAATTAACTTAACCCCTGCTCTTTGGGCGTAATTCGTGACTTTTGACCAAAGTTTCGCTTCTGTCACATTCACATCTTCATTATTTTCAGGCTCGTAAGGTTCCTGATTATTGCTTTGATTATCTTCCATAGTTTTATTTCTTTGTCTGAGAATATTTTGATTTATAGGTTTCAAAATGTTCTGCTGAGAAAATATCATTCGTTATTATTTAACTTTATCATCAAGATACATTAAACCTTTATCGCCTTTAAAACACGAGTAGTTACCATCTTTGTTCAAAGGTTCTTATTCGTTAGCCGATAAATTAGACAAACGTTGCGGTATTCTGCCACGAAAATAGAATAAGATAAAATACTGTCCTTATTTTATAATGTGTCTGAATTTTAGACAACCGATTAACAACTCATTTCTTGAAAGATAAATTAGAACTGAAATCTAAAATTAAAAAATCTATCAATTTTTTTTTGTAAAAACACTAAAAAATAATCTTGGATGTTTGGTAGTTTTAAAAATAGTGTTACCTTTGCATCGCTTTAATAAAAAGGCAGGTTTGGTGCCTTAGCTCAGTTGGTAGAGCACAGGACTGAAAATCCTGGTGTCCCTGGTTCGATTCCTGGAGGCACCACCAAACACTGTAAAAGCAGTTATCAAATAGTATCAAATAAGCAGTCGAAATTGTTTATTTGCAATACTCGAAAGGTGATACGGTGTAACAGCTTGTATCACCTTTTATCGTTTAGTATCAATTGTTTCTAAGTTGTTTTTGTTTCCGTTTTTGTACCAAGAAGAAATATCTTGATTGCCACTTGATTTTTTTCATTCAAAAAGTGACAACAAATGGATAACTTGAAATTGATTACGTATAAAGTTGACTTCAATCGTAAAAACCGATTGAAACAAAATGGAACTGCACCTATTACTATTAGGTGCTACCAAAATGGAATCCAGAAACATATTCAAACAGGAATAAGTGTTGAACCTGTTTACTGGAATGAGAAACGCCTAGAGGTTAAAAATTCCCATTCAGACGCTTTTATTTTGAATAAACGCATACAGGAGCAGATTATCAAAATCAAAGAGTACGAGCGTCAAATAATTAACCGTCACGGCAGTTGTCGTGTTGGACGAATTACTAATTATACTGATTTTAGAAGTAATCGGACGAGCTTCACAGACTTTTACGAACAGGAATTGAATGATTCTGCCTACCTAAGTAAAAATACCATTAAAACAAGGCGGTCTAGTTTAAAAAAACTATTATCGTTCAATCGGAATAATAAAGTATATTTTGATGATTTATGTTATGCTTTTATAAGTCGTTTTGATAGTTTCCTATACAAAGAAGGTTTAGGAACTAACACGGTTAAAAAGCATCATAAGGACGTGAAAACCTACATTAATTTAGCGATTAAACACGACCTTTTTAAAATAGATAAAAATCCCTACAAGAATTTTACACCGAAATCAGAGGAGGTTGAAAAAATATCTTTATCGGAACGTGAATTGGAACGGATTGAAAATTTAGATTTTGAATTTGATACAACCATGAATTTAGTTAGAGATGCTTTTCTATTTTCATGTTATACTGGTTTAAGATATTCGGATTATACAAGAGTTAGTAAATCTAATCTCGAAACCACAGATAAAGGCTTAATACTTAGAATGAAGACACAGAAACCAGGCAAATTTATGGCTGTACCTTTATACACGATATTTCCCGAACAAGGGAAACGAAGTAAGCCCGAACAAGTACTCTTAAAGTACTTAAATAGAGCTTATTACAACGACACAAGGCAGTTTGACGAATTGCCATTTTTTAAACTATCAAACCAAGACGCAAACCGCAAGTTAAAAAATATTGCAGAACTGGCGAATGTTCATAAAACGCTAACAACACACGTAGGTAGAAAAACCTTTGCAACTTTGGCAGCCGTAAAAGTGCCGCTTCCAATGTTACAGCGATTAATGCAACATTCAACACCACAGGAAACAATGCGATATGTGGACGATAATCCAGAACTACTGGCGAAGCTATTGGAAGACATTGACTGGTGATTATGGCACAAAAGACTATTAATATAACATTCTATCCTAATACTGCTTTGAAACCTTCCACAATTGAAGAACAAAAGTTCTATCCTTTATATGTTAGGGTTGGTTATAATCGCAAAAACACTAAATTCAAATTTATTCCTCAACTTTTTGTTCCAGAAGAATATCTAAATGATTTTAATAAATGGCTTGAAGTTATGTCATCTGAAAAAGATGATTTGAGAGGTGAAATTAAACTATCAGAAAATCAAATTATCGGATTAATAAGATATGAAGAGGAAAAGTTAGGAAATGACTTTATATTAAAAGGCTTAGGTAACAGGTTACGATTATATAAAATAATTATTCTTGATAAAATAAATGATATTCTTTCAGGTAATTTTAATGCCATATCAAAAGCCGTATTAACGGTAAATCAATTTGAGAAAGCAAAAGACTTATTCATTACCGAAAAAATAAAACTTATATATGATGAGTATGGACAAGATACATTATCCAATATTCTTTCATATCAGACTGAATACGGCATTGCAAGTAATTTCATACTGCCTCAAATGATAAACTTTTCTTTATATGCTAATTTTATAGCAATTACTGATAATAAACAGTTTACGATATACGATTGGCTAATAAAAGGTAAAAGAAATGACTACATTAATTTCGTAAAAGACTTTGTAAAAAATTTAAAAGAGGGTGACGAAGATGATGTGATTCTACTTTTTAGAAGATTATCGTTGAAAAAATCAGAGCTTTTAGATTTAGGTATAGAAAATAATGTAATCGGAATTGACGGAATTATCAACGCAACATTACAAAACAAATATGGTGATTTAACTAAACTTCTTCATCGGCTTGATGGAGATAAACTCATAATGCGATAAAAATAACGTTAGCATATTATTTTTTTATGCACACATTTTGTACCTTTGATTTATAATGGCAATCAAAGGTATTTTTTTAACAAAAATGAGTGCATAAAAATAAATTGTGCTAACAACAAAATAATTAAATTATGATAGACGAATTACAACAGACAGTTTGTGACTTGGGTGACACCTTGGCTATCCTTCAAAATGAATTTGAAGCGAATAAACCAGTAGAATTTTTGACCTCAAATAATGTAATGGAATGGTTGAAAATCAGCCGTCCAACACTTCACAGATGGAAAGAAAAAGGGGTATTAATCGCTTACAATGTTGGTGGAAAAATCCTTTTTAAACGGTCTGAAATCCTTGAAATGGTGGACGGTTGTAGAATGAAGGTAGCGTAAACAAAAAAAAGCCGCAACTGGGGAGTTCGGCTTTTCATTATTCAATTTAATAAATATAAATATAATGTCAACAAAAGTAAGCAAAAAAGAGCATATACGCAAGTTAGAGCAGCGTATTGAAAGTTTGGAACACGAAAATAAGAAGTTCAGTAATGACTTAATTTTTCAGATTGAGGAAAAAGGTAAATTCATTGAAAAATGCCTTGACGAAAGGAAAGAGCGATTGAAAGCACAACGACAATTATTTTCACTAAGAAAAAAGTCAATGTTGTATGGTGATGAAATTGATGAAGTAATTGAAACATTAAGTTATTAACGTTTGGACAATTAGGCAGTATCAAACCTTTTGAGGGTTTGGTATTGCCTTTTTTTATATAAAATTATGAGTTTAGAAATATATGGCAGAGAACGCCTAGATATACCAGTTTCATTAGTCAAGGGAACACAAACCAATATCACTAAAAAAACTACTTTAAACGAGTTATTTACAGCGATACAGGATAGTAGTGAGGGTAAGACAAAACAAGCCGCACACATAGCAAGATTAGCAAATGAGAATCCACAGGAATATAAAAAAGCAAAAAATAATCTTGATGGATTTTTGATTGGTGAATTTAGCAAAAGAGCCAGCAACGGACTGGTTAAATATATTCCGCTATTGGTGTTTGATATTGATAAGTTGGAACAATTCCAATATGTCGAAGTCTTAAAGGCTTGTGAAAAATCGCCTTTTGTTTTCGCTGCTTTTCCATCACCGAGTTATAACGGTTGCCGTGTGATGATATGGTCTAATGCTACCACAGAAACACACAAAACGTATTATGAGCGGTTAATCAACCATTTGTCAGTGGTCACAGGATTGACGACCGATAAGACGAAACCACACATTGATAAGGCGACCAGCAACTACTCCCGACATTGGTATTTTACAGCCGTTGGAAGTGATTTTTATTGTAATGAAAATAGTCAAATTTTCACTATTGCGGACAAAGTAAGCCAGGGACCAGAAAAGGTAGTTGAAGCGAAGAAGAACCATGACCAAATTGACGTACCATTAACCGATGGCGATAAATTAAAATTGGTTTTGGAGGTTGCGAAACGTCGAGGTAAAACCCGAAATACTACGGTTTTTGAATTTTCGTGTATTGCGTTTGAATGGGGTTTGGATAAATCCACCGTTCAAACCTTCTGTATTTCCAATTTTGAGGAATTGCACACCAGCGATAAATTTGATAAATCAGAGATTGAAAAAACCATAAATAGTGCCTATAAAACCGTATCAAACAAAAGCAATTTAAGTACTTATACAGATAGTCAAATATTCAAATACTGTAATGAAATATTGACGTATCAAACGGTAAATAGCATTTTAGGGAAGTCATTACGAAAGACTAAAAAAACGGCGAAAAATCAAACGAAAACGCCTAATGAAAAAGTCGAAACTTCAAATAAAAATAATAACGAAACCACAGAAAAAAACTACACCAAGTTAGGAGATAAAACGCCAAAGATTATTCAAATAAAGAACTATTTGACGCTACACTATAACCTAAGGTATAACACGGTTTCAAACGAATTTGAAGTACAAAAAAAAGGTAAATCTACTTATGAGATTTTGAATGAAAATAATTTAATCGTTGCCTTATTGGAACAAGGTTTGTCAGGTGTTGAAAGTCCGTTAATTGCTTTGTTAAAATCGGATTTTGTACCAAAGTATTATCCTATTTCAGATTATTGCGAAAACTTACCTGAGTGGACACCGAGCGACACCGATTATATAACGGAATTAGCCAACTATGTAAAGGCACACGACCAACACTGGTTCAATACTCAATTTAAAAAAATGTTGGTTAGAATGTTGGCTTGTGGTTTAGGTCATATCGCTTTTAATAAACAATGTTTTACGCTTGTTGGCGGACAAAATGCGGGTAAATCTTCGTTCATCCGTTTCCTTTGTCCAAAAGGACTAAAGAAGTATATCACAGATGATATTGATTTCCAAAATAAGGACGGTAGGATTTCACTTTGTACTAATTTGATTATCAATTTAGACGAGTTGGGCGGTATGCCAAGAAAGGAAATAAATCTGGTTAAAAAGTTTATGACAATCGACACCGTAAAAGCCAGAATTCCTTATGACAGAACAGATACTTTTCTAAAGCGAACAGCCAGTTTTTTTGCCAGTACTAATGATGATGAATTTTTGACCGATACAACTGGGAACGTCCGTTGGTTGGTTTTTCCTATTTATACGATACAACACGATAACGGAGGTAAAAACGGCTATTCTAAAAATATTGATATTGACAAAGTGTATGCACAAGCCTATTACTTATTGAATAGTGGTTTTAAGTATTTGGTAGATAAAGGTGAGTTGGAACAATCGGAAGCGAATAATAAACAACACTTTATCCAGTCCTTTGAAATGGAACTTCTACAAAACCACTTTATAGCAGCAACCGAGGAAACTGGCGAATTTATGACGGCAACTGATATTAAACTTTACTTCGAGCAGCAGGGCATAAAAGATAAAATTCATATCGGGAATATTGGTAAAGCATTACAGACTTTGAACTTTGAAAAAATATCTAAATTTTTTAAAGAATGTAACTACCAAAAAAAGGGTTATTGGGTAAAAAAATTAAAAACGGAAAGTCAATCACCTTTTTAATTTACAGAAAGTTGTTTTTTACTTACTTAGTTACTTAGTAGGATATAAATAACTGATAATCAATAAAGTAAACTAAGTAAGTAAGGTGTTTTTCTACTTACTTAGTTGGTTACTTAGTTACTTAGTTTTCGGAACTAA
>Ga0306865_1000190_pt1 | contig 32372 bp, 21 predicted proteins | sample AntRauTorckE5431_FD_190441 | JGI IMG/M metagenome (GOLD analysis project Ga0306865, IMG submission 190441) | Saline lake microbial communities from Rauer Islands, Antarctica - Metagenome Torckler E5 #431 (v2) (version 2) | ecosystem: Environmental > Aquatic > Non-marine Saline and Alkaline >... | reverse complement strand
TAGACTACGAGCGTGCTCTTACAGGAGCTTACGACTTACTTCAGTCTTCATTCATCACCGTATGGATAGGCGAGATAGCCAGTGATAACTCCATAGCCGGTGGCGAAAGTGTAACAGATACAGAAGGACTTCACGAGATCGAAAACATGACGCATGATGCTGTCAACAATGAGATTAGAAATATTTTCAGATGGAACTATGCAGGCCTTACACGTGCTAACTATCTACTAGAAAATAGAAACAAAATAGACTTTGATGGGAAAGCAAATATTATAGCTCAAGCAGAGTTTTTAAGAGCCTATTACTATTTTGAATTGGTAAAATACTTCGGTGATGTACCTCTGGTAGTGGATAAAAGACTAGGAGCTGAAGAGGTAACAGAACTCGAAAGGACACCAAAAGAAGAAGTATATGCTCAGATAGAAGCAGATCTTAGAGCCGCTGAACCTGCTCTGGAATGGACCGTATCACAAAAAGGTCGAATCACAAAAGGTGCTTGCCTTTCCCTATTAGGCAAGGTTCTGTTATACCAAAATAAATTTGATGCAGCGTCTATAGTATTAGATCGCGTAATTACTGAAGGACCGTATCAACTGATTACTGACTACACAGAGCTATTTTCAGTAGCAAACGAAGGAAACTCTGAAACTGTATTTGACGTAGAGTATAGTGGTGCTGAAGGTGGTGGATATGGTTGTCTTATTTGCCTGGAAGGAAATGCTGCTCCAGGTTTCCACGGAATTAGACAATACGATGGACCAGAATATGGTGATGGCAATAGCTACAACCTACCTACGGAGAAGTTATACAACTCCTTTGCTCCAGGTGACATACGCAGAGACGCAAGCGTACTAGATATAGATGCTTTTATAGCAGCACAGCCCAATGCTAGTGATATTACCTATGCAAAAGGTGGTGGTGGCCATACGGGATACTATAATAATAAATATATAAAACGTCAAGGTGAAATAGGACTTCCTGATAATGACTTAACTAGCCCAGTAAATTACAGAGTGATACGCTATGCTGACGTGCTCTTAATGGCTGCAGAATCTCATAACCGTGCTAATGTGCCCAATGACAGCAAAGCAAGAGGTTACTTAAAAGAAGTAAGAGATAGAGTGAATATGCCAGAGATTACGTCTAGTGGCACTCAGCTGACAGAAGATATCTGGACAGAACGTAACTTTGAGCTTTCTGGAGAAGGACATAGATTTTTTGACTTAGTACGTACAGGAAAAGCAGCAACTGAGATAGAAGGTTTTATAACTGGTAAGCACGAGTTATTCCCTATTCCTTTAGTAGAAATCGACCTCGCTGGAGGTAACTGGTCTCAAAATCCTAATTATTAATACAACAATAAAACAAACACAAGAATGAAAAAAACAACATTATTATTTTTATCTTTAGCTCTTATTCTAGGAATATCGAGCTGTAAAGAGGACGACACGCCCGTTCTAGGAACTGCTCCTACAGAGGCAGACGCAGCATTTACATATGCTCCATCAGCAGACAACGCTAACATAATCGAGTTTACAGCTTCTAATGCAGGATTCACCTACAGTTGGGACTTAGCCAATGGCTTAAACTCTGCAGATCAATCGATCACTAGCTCTTATCCTAATGCAGGTACGTATACTGTAAAACTAACTGTATTTAACAGTGGAGGAAGTGCTTTTTCTACTCAGGATGTAGTAATAGCTGAAGATGATGCTTCACTTCTAAACAGTCCTCTATTTACTTTCTTAACTGGCGGTGTAGCAGGTGGCGGAAGTAAAACTTGGGTTATAGATTCTACTAGACAAGCACATCTAGGAGTAGGACCAGTAGATGGAACTTCGCCAATTTGGTGGGATGCCGATCCGGGTATTAAAGCAAATACAGGATTATATAGTGATCAGTATACTTTCACTTTACAAGGTTTTAAATTTGATCAAATCACGAATGGTTCAGTATTTGTAAAAACAGGATCTCAAGGTCAGTTTCCTGGAGCATACGAAAATTCAGATGATTATACGGCTCCATTTGTGGATCAGTTAAATGAAAATTGGACTATTGTAGAAGGAGAAGAAGACACAACTATTTCAATTTCCGGAAAAGCATTTTTAGGAATGTATACTGGTGTAAGAGAGTACAAAATAATAACATTAAGTGAGAATGAACTTACCGTTAGATATGTAGACGCAGCAGATGCTACTACTGCTTGGTACGTACGATTAGTGCCTGTAGACTTCCCAGTGGATGGCGGAGGCGGCGGAGGCGGCGGCGAGCCTGTGAATACAAGCACGCTATCTCTTCCTTTTGACTTCGAAGATGGAGCATTAGACATGGACCAGTGGGAAGCATTCGGTGCTAGTACCATTGAAGTTGTTGACAATCCAAATAGTGGAGGAATAAACACGAGTAGCAAAGTAGTACAAACTATACACGGAAACGAAGACTGGTCAGGTATAGCAGTTACACTAAAGGATGCACTCGACTTTACGAGTGGTAATAGTACCATCGCTGTAAAAGTATTCGCACCTGCTACTGGAGAATTCAGAATAAAAATAGAAGACTTCAAAACAGGTAAAGTAATCATAGAAAAAGATGTAGCCGTAACCAAGGCAAACGAGTGGGAAGAAATCAGTATTGATTTTGGAGAAGCTGCTACAGGTACTTACGATAAGGTAGCATTTTTCCCAGGGTGGGGAATTGCAAATGCTGGCACTTTTTTAGTGGACGATATTTCACAGAAATAACACCTTCAATAAGAAAAAACAAGGGAGTACTATCTTAGGATGGACTCCCTTTTCTTAGTAAAACCCGTATGAACAATAAAATATTTAGTTTATTAATTATTTCTGTTAGTCTCTGGAGCTGCAAAGATGATGAGACAGAAGTAGCACTATTGTTACCTTCAAACCTATCTGTAGAACTCACATTATCAGACGAAGACGAAGGATTAGTAAGCGTAAAAGCTACGGCCAACGACGAAAACTTTTACACCATGCGTTTCGAAGATGGCGACAATACCGAAGTAATAGAAAGCACTGACGGTAAAGCACTTCATCAATACACGAGCAGTGGACTATATACAGTCATCACAAAAGCTCACAGCACAACTTCAGATTTCATCCAGAGTGAAGATACCATAACAGTCAATATAGCCTCCACCATTAATCCAGATGGCGTTCCCATTAACGGATATAGGTCACCACTAACCCATGACGACTATACCCTAGTATGGAACGATGAGTTCTCTGGTAATGCACTAGACGAGTCTAGCTGGAATTATGAAATAGGTACCGGCAACAGTGGTTGGGGAAATAATGAATTACAATATTATCAAAGACAAAATGCCTCCGTACAGAATGGATACCTCACTATAGAGGTGAAAAGGCAAGCTGCGGGAGGTAGTCAATACACAAGCAGTAGGATTACCACTCTCAGAAAAAAAAGTTTTAAGTATGGCAGAATAGATATCCGTGCAGCTATGCCAAAAGGACAAGGTCTGTGGCCAGCACTATGGATGTTAGGTGATCAGTTTACTTCATCAGGGTGGCCTTCTTGCGGTGAGATAGATATTATGGAAATGGTAGGCGGTACATCTAACGGCAAGTCTAACAGAATAACACACGGAACACTGCATTGGGATAACTTCGGTAATTATGCCTCTTTTGGTGGTAAAACTTCCACTAGTAAAAAAGATTTAAATGAAGAGTTTCATGTCTATTCTATTATCTGGGATAGTCAAGGTATAAAATGGCTACTAGACGATAGGCAATTTCATGAAATCAGCACAGATGAATCCCATATGACTGAATTTCAAGAAAAGTTTTTCTTTATCTTCAATGTAGCCGTAGGTGGCAACTGGCCTGGAAGTCCTGACCAAAATACCGTATTCCCACAAAAAATGCACGTAGATTATGTCCGCGTATTTCAGAAATAAACATTAATCAATGCACTTATATACTTAACACTGCACTATATAGTCCAATGAGAAATCTATATATCATTTTAGTAGTATGCCTAGCATACATCACAGGATGTGCACCACATTCTCAAGGGAATAAGTACATTCAGATAGTAGACAATAAACTGATGGTTAATGATTCTGCTTTCATCATAAATGGTATGAATTGGAACTACAGACCTATTGGTTATAACTATGAATATAGCCTATGGCAACAATCCGATGAAACTATTAAATCAGTACTAGATACTGAGATGTCTATGTTAGAAAGTATAGGTGTGAACTCGGTTAGGGTATACACAGGCATCCAACCCAAATGGATAGAGTATATACATAAACACTATGGCATATATACCATGATAAACTACTCTTTTGGCAGGTATGGCTTAGAAATAGAAGGAAAAATAGTGTCCCCTATTGATTTCGGGGATTCGTCAGCACAGCAGGTGTTACTCACAGAAGTTAGTCAGATGGTAGATCTATATAAAGGAACACCCGGACTTTTACTTTATCTGTTGGGCAATGAAAATAACTATGGCTTATTTTGGAAAGGTGCTGAGACTGAAGACATACCCGCGGAGCAAACTATACCTAATGAGCGAATTCTGAATCTATATAAAACATTGAATCTAGGATGCTCACTAATAAAAAGTAAGGACTCTACATTACCTGTTGCCATATGCAATGGGGATTTGCAATACATAGATATCATCACTAATCAGTGCGTGAGTGCAGATATATTGGGTATTAATACCTACAGAGGCAATTCATTTGGAGATCTATTTGCAAAAGCCAAGGCGAAATGGGAAAAGCCTGTGATGCTTACCGAGTTTGGAGCTGACGCCTTTGATATGATAGTACAGAAAGAAGACCAGCAGGCTCAAGCTAAATACCTAATTAGTAATTGGCAAGAGATCTATCAAAATGCTGCAGGATTAGGTAAAAGTAATAACTGTTTAGGTGGTTATACTTTTCATTTTAGCGATGGATGGTGGAAAACAGGTCAGACCAAAAATCTAGATAAACACGACTCTACTGCATCCTGGGAAAACGGTGGATACTCTGAAGACTACATAACAGGTCAAAATAACATGAATGAGGAATGGTTTGGTATCTGTGCTAAAGAACTAGCAGATAGTACTGGAGCGTACACTCTCTCACCACGAGAGGCTTACTATACCCTTAAAGAAATTCATAAAATAGACCCTTGTGAACAAAATCAAACAGCGGATAAGTTAACTGCTTTGTTCTCCAAAATAGAACTTAACAATCGGCTAGAAAAGGCCCAAGGTTCTGAGATAATTTCAAAATAAAAAAATATAATACTATAAATGGCTACACAATCTGAGTACAAAAACGAACCAAACGCTGATATAAAAAGACTCAAAATAGAAGGCGAAAACTTCTATTGCATTTCAAACTATGATGAAATGAGGCCCTTCTTTATGAGCATAGTGAGCGACTCTCATCACTGGATGTTCATCTCCAGTAATGGAGCACTTACCGCTGGACGTAAGAATTCTGAAAAAGCACTATTCCCTTATTATACAGCAGACAAAATAACTGAATCCTCAGATACTACTGGTAGTAAATCCATTTTTCAAATTCATCAAGACGGAGATGCTAGGGTATGGGAGCCATTCTCTGAACGAAACACTGGACGCTATAACACTACACGTAATCTCTATAAAAATGCAATAGGTAACAAAATAATTTTCGAAGAGATTAATCATAACTTTGAGCTGACGTTCAGATATGAATGGAATTCTAGTAACCTATACGGATTCGTACGTAAGTCTTCATTAGAAAACACAAGTGGCAAAAAAATAAATATCACCTTTCTAGATGGTATTCAAAATATAATGCCAGATGGCGTAGCTAGTGACCTTCAAAACTCCACAAGTAACCTAGTAGACGCATACAAGCGTAATGAGCTAGATGTGAATTCTGGATTGGGCATCTATGCATTAAGTGCTATTATAGTGGACAAAGCCGAGCCTAGTGAGGCACTAAAAGCAAATGTAGCTTGGTCTATTGGTCTAGAAAATCCTACCTATTTAGTATCTTCACTTCAACTTAATAACTTCAGAAAAGGCCAATCAATTCAGCAAGAAGAAGATATAAAAGCAGAAAAAGGGGCTTACTTCCTAAGTACTAACTTAGATTTATCCGCTAATACTAAATCAGAGTGGACCATAGTAGCAGATGTAAATCAGAGTCAATCTGATGTGGTTTCACTCATAGACGCCATACACAACCAAAAAAACTTAAAAACTAAAATAGATACAGATATAGAGCTAGGATCTAAGCTTCTAATAGAACTGAACTCCGCCTCTGATGGGATTCAACTTTCTGCAGATGTATTCAGAGATACGCGTCACTTTGCTAACACTCTCTTTAATATCATGCGTGGTGGTATTTTTGATTTCAACTATCAAATAGAAAAATGGGATTTAAGCAATTACATCGCATCAGCGAATCAGAAAGTATATGCTAGCCACACAGATCTTCTAAATAGTCTAGATGATATCTTTACTTCCTTTGACCTTAAGAAGATAGCTAATCAAAGCTCAGATAAGGACTTTAAAAGATTATGTACAGAATATTTACCACTAAAATTTAGCAGAAGACACGGTGACCCAAGTAGACCTTGGAATAAGTTTTCTATAAATACCAAAAGTGAACTAGACGGTTCCAAAATACTCGATTATGAAGGCAACTGGCGAGATATTTTTCAAAACTGGGAAGCTCTTGCTCTTTCTTACCCTGCTTTCACTCAGAGTATGATTCATAAGTTTTTAAATGCCACCACTTTTGAAGGATATAATCCATACCGAGTTACCAAAGGTGGCTTTGATTGGGAAACTGCAGAACCAGATAACCCATGGTCTTATATAGGTTACTGGGGTGATCATCAAATCATTTATCTGCTCAAACTATTAGAACTTAATGAAAAGTACTTCCCTGGTCAGCTAAATGGTGATTTCAATAAAGAATCATTTGTATACGCTAACGTACCCTATAAGATTAAAAGCTACCGTGAAATCGTAAAAAATGCAAAAGATACTATTGAGTTTGATGAAGAGCTAGATTTAAAAATTAGAAAAAACCGAGAAACACTAGGTTCTGACGCATCACTACTTATAGATGAACACGATGACATCTATACCGTAAACTTCATAGAGAAAATACTAGCTACTGTGTTAGCTAAACTATCTAACTTTATACCAGAAGGAGGTATCTGGATGAATACACAACGTCCAGAATGGAACGATGCCAATAATGCTCTAGTGGGTAATGGCGTATCGATGGTTACGCTGTATTACCTCCGTAGATTTTTAATTTTCTTTGATAAACAGATAACGGATACTGAGCATGAAAGAGTGGAACTATCAAACGAGCTAATTGTCTTTTTCAAAAAAATACAATCCACTTTTGAGGATAACAAACACTTATTACAAGATTCAATAAACGATGCCCAAAGAAAGGAAATAATGGATAGCTTAGGACAAGCAGGAAGTGACTACCGTGAGCATATTTACAAACAGGCTTTTTGGGGGGTAAAAAGAACTGTTTCATATAGACGTCTCAGAAGCTTTTTAAAACTCAGTCTTAAATTTATAGAACATACCATAAAAGCGAATAAACGTAAGGATAAACTATACCACGCATATAATCTGATGACCGTAGAGAATGATAAGGAAGTATCTATCTCTTATCTAAGTGAAATGCTAGAAGGCCAAGTGGCTGTGCTTAGTTCAGGATATCTATCTCCTAAAAAAGCTTTGAAACTGTTAGATAAAATGAAGAAAAGTGACCTTTTCCGTCCAGATCAATACAGTTATTTACTTTACCCAAACAAGCAACTACCTAAGTTCTTAGCAAAAAATAATATCCCAAAAGCAACTATAACTAGCTCTAAACTTATCAGTACTATGTTAGCTGATGGCAATAAGTCATTAGTTGATGAAGATGTAAAAGGGGAGTATCATTTCAATGGTAACTTCAAGAACGCTGCAGACTTAAGTAAGGCTCTAGAGGATATGAGTGCTTCCAAGTATTCAAAACTCATAGCCCAAGAAAAAACGGCAGTGCTTAATATCTTCGAAGAGGTATTTAATCATAAAGCATTCACAGGAAGATCGGGTACATTTTACGGGTATGAAGGTCTAGGATCTATCTATTGGCATATGGTCTCAAAGCTTCAACTAGCAGTACAAGAAATTTGCTTTAACGCAGTAGATACTGAAGAAAATGATGAAATAATCGGCAGATTACTGGAGCATTACTATGAAATAAATGCAGGTATAGGTGTACATAAATCTCCATCTCTTTATGGTGCATTTCCTACGGATCCATACTCACATACCCCAGGAGGTAAGGGTGCACAACAGCCAGGAATGACTGGTCAGGTAAAAGAAGATATCCTCAGTAGGTTTGGCGAGTTAGGCGTTATAGTAGAAAACGGAATACTACACTTTAATCCGTGTTTGCTCCGCAAAGATGAATTCACTGTAAAGACTCGTAATTTCCATTACGTAGATATACATAAAGAGCATAAAAAGTTTGCTCCAGAGATAGGATCACTCTGTTTCACCTTCTGCCAAGTACCTATTATCTATAGACTAGCTATAGAAAGTAGTATGGAAATATCGAAAAGAGATCAAACTACTGTAAGTTGTGATTCCCTTCATTTAGATGCTGAGACTAGTAACCATATCTTTAATCGAACTGGGGAAGTTTCACAAATAACAGTGTACATAAAAGAGTCTCTACTAAAATAAAGATAGGATAAAAATGAGTAAGATATTTCAGACTGCACTACTCATTGGAATCTTACAATCTGTGGCATGTATAGACCATAAGAATACAGCTGCTTCAGAGATAGAGCACAAGATAGAGGTGTTACTTGCCAAAATGACCTTGGACGAAAAGATAGGTCAGATGACACAAGTACGCCACTTTAGTGATATAACTACAGGTGATATAACTAAAAAATATATTGGCTCTATCATACACACTGAAGGATTACTACCAGGTCAAAACGCGGCTGATTGGCAAGCTAAGTTTAGAATACTTCAGGAAGAAGCACTTTCTACTCGGCTAGGCATTCCACTACTGTTTGGCGTGGATGCAGTACACGGACAAAACACCTATAACGGTGCTACTATTTTCCCGCATAACATTGGGCTAGGAGCTACTCATAATCCTGCACTCGTAAAACGAGCAGCTGAAATAACTGCTATAGAGACGCAAGCGTGCGGTTTTAATTGGGTATTCTCTCCGTGTGTTGCCATACCACTAAATGAAAAGTGGGGACGATTCTATGAAGCATATTCAGAAGACAGTAATCTCACCACCTCACTTACCAAAGCAGCTATCAATGGCCTACAAGGAAACTTGAGCAGCGAAACAACCGTAATGGCGACTGCAAAGCACTATATAGGTGACGGTGCTACAGATGATGGCAAAGAGGGCGGAATAACAACTTTAAGTTCATTAGAAATAAACAAACTGCTTCTAGCTCCCTACAAAACAGCAGTAAGAGAAGATGTAGGAGCTATTATGGCTTCATTTAATACAATAGATAGCTTACCAATGCACGCTCACCGAGCTTGGATTACAGATACGCTAAAAGATAAACTACAATTTAATGGAATCGTTATTTCTGACTGGAAAGGATACTCTAAATTCGGACAAGAAGACATCATAAATGCAGGAGTAGATATGGTAATGGCTGTAGATGGAGATTTAGACTTCTTTCAAAGTGATCTGAAAAAAGCTGTAGAAGACGGTACAGTTTCGCAAAACCGAATAGATGACGCTGTACGACGAATCCTTAGACAAAAGTACAAATTAGGACTCTTTGAAAATCCATTTCCTGATACTACCCTCACTAAAACTATAGGAACTACAGAACACCGAGCAGTGGCTAGACAGGCTGTCAGAGAATCTTTAGTCCTTTTAAAAAATGACGGTATTTTACCACTTAGTAAGAATACACAAAAAATAATAGTGGTAGGTGAGCATGCCAATAACAGTGGCTTGCAATCTGGTGGTTGGACCATCCATTGGCAAGGAATAGAAACAAGCTACTTAGGAAGTACAACCATTTTGCAGGGAATAAAAAACCAGTCTAATGGTCAAGTTGTATACGATTCTCTAGGCACTAAGATACACACTGATGCTGATGTAGCCATTTTAGTAGTCGGCGAAACACCGTACGCCGAGTTCTTTGGTGACATAGGAAACGGTACTGGAAAACATAAACTTACCCTTTCTCAAAAGCACCAAGACTACATTTCTAACTATACTAATCAAAATATAAATGTGGTAGTAGTACTTGTTTCTGGTAGACCACTATTAATTACTGAAGAATTAAAAAAATCCAACGCATTTGTGGCAGCTTGGCTTCCGGGATCTGAAGGTGCAGGAGTAGCAGAAGTACTTTTCGGAGAGTATGATTTCAATGGAAAGCTACCACACTCGTGGCCAAAGTCGGTGAGTGACTTTAATGGAAAGTATGGACCTAACTATTGGGATGATAGCATCACTCCTCTTTTCCCATTGGGATACGGCCTTACTTACACCTCTACTAATAACTACAAGAACAATGACTAGAACAAAACGAGCTTCCAACAGACTGTCATCCTATCGATGCAATGCAGCACAAAAATTTTGTCTACTGACCATACTTCTAGGAGTATTAGTTTCATGCAGCACAAACCAAACTAAAAACGATAAACGAGCACAGATGAGTACTAATAAAACAGCTTCAGAAATACTAGGAAATCCAGAATACCTAGCCATAAGCTATGGTGGATACCGTGAAATATCCAGAGACACGCAACCTACCATACCGCAGCTTAAAAACGATATGAAAATATTAGCAGCTATGGGTATAAAAGTATTGCGAACCTATAACACTCATTATAAGCAAGCTGCAAATTTACTCCAAGCAATAAGCGAATTGAAAGCTGAGAATACAGATTTTGAAATGTATGTAATGCTCGGTGTATGGATAGATTGCCAAAATGCTTGGACAAATACATCCCCAAATCACGATGCCGAAAATGAAGAGGCCAATGCGTCTGAGATACAACGAGCAGTAGGCCTAGCTAATAAACATCCCGATATTGTGAAAATAATAGCCGTAGGCAATGAGGCCATGGTGAAATGGGCAGCAAGTTACTTTGTACAGCCTAATGTGATCCTAAAATGGGTAAACCACTTACAACAACTTAAAAAAATAGGCAAACTAGACAAGGGGCTATGGATTACCAGTTCTGATAACTTTGCTTCTTGGGGCGGAGGAGATCCACTCTATCACTGTGAAGATCTGGAGCAACTTATAAAAGCAGTAGATTACGTCTCCTTGCACACCTACCCTATGCATGACACGCACTACCATCCCGTATGTTGGGGCACAGATACAGAAGAGGTCAATTTAAGCAAAAAGGAAATCGTAGAGTTAGCAATGCAGAGATCCGTAGCCTATGCTAAGGTGCAGTATGATAGCTCTGCAAAATATATACACAGCATAGATAGCACCAAAGAGATCCATATAGGAGAATCTGGCTGGGCAAGTGCCTCTGCGGGCTTATATGGAACAAATGGGTCTAAAGCCTGTGATGAGTACAAAGAAGGACTCTATTATAAGTATATGCGAGATTGGACAAACGCAGAAGGCATTTCGTGCTTCTACTTTCAAGCTTTCAATGAAAAATGGAAAGATGCACTAAATCCAGGTGGTTCAGAAAATCACTTTGGACTCTTTAAAATAAATGGAGAAGCGAAATACGCAGTTTGGGATTTGGTAGACCAAAAAGCATTTGATGGATTAACCAGGAATGGAAATAGTATTATAAAAACATACGAAGGCAATTTAGATGCTTTGCTAAAAGATGTAGAACTACCTCCCTTAAAAGAATTAAACTAAAAGTGAAGAGTCTAACCATATATGTACTGAGTTTTACGATTATGCTAATGGCTTGCCATACAGAAAAACAACTAGAGGTCATCGTATACGAAACCTCTGCTTCCGGAACTAAACTAGAGCAAAGAACAGAATTCACAACTGGAGAGTCAGCTGCAATACTTCGTATTTTACCAGATGAAAAATACCAGACCATTACGGGTTTTGGCGGCTCATTTACAGAATCTTCTGCATATTTACTTTCGAAGCTAAGTCCCGTAAAACGCAAAGAAGTAATAGATGCATATTTTGGTGATAACGGTGCTAAATATTCACTTACACGCACACATATGAACTCGTGCGATTTCTCGCTGAGTCAATACTCCTATGCTCCTATAGCAGGTGATACACTCTTAGAACACTTTTCCGTAAAAGAAGATAAAGGTGATATTATCCCGATGATACAGGATGCTATGGCTACTTCTACTGATGGGTTTAAAATCATAAGCTCACCGTGGACAGCACCACCTTGGATGAAGGACAACAACAACTACGTAGGTGGGAAACTCTTGCCAAAATACTATGACACTTGGGCTCTATTTTTTTCTAAGTATGTAACAGCTTACCAAAAAGAAGGAATAGATATTTGGGGATTTACCGTAGAAAATGAACCTTTGGGAAATGGGAACAATTGGGAGAGCATGCACTACACGCCTAAAGAGATGAATGACTTTGTGATACATCACCTTGGACCTAAACTAGAGGCAGACGAACATGATGTCAAAATACTAGGCTACGATCAGAACAGAGGAGGTGAGCTGAAAGAATGGATAGATGTAATGTATGAAAATGAAGAGTCGACTAAATACTTCGCTGGAACAGCCGTACATTGGTACAATAGTACCTATGACTATTTTGGAGAATCATTACAATACGCTCATAATGCCGCACCCGATAAGTATATCATAAATACAGAAGCATGTGTGGATTCTGAGATACCAAAATGGCAAGATGACCAATGGTACTGGAGTAAAGAAGCTACAGACTGGGGATGGGACTGGGCACCCGAAGAAACAAAATACCTCCATCCTAAATATGCACCTGTAAATCGCTATGCAAGAGATATTATAGGATCCCTCAATAACTGGGTAGACGGCTGGGTGGATTGGAATATGGTACTCGATAAGCAAGGAGGTCCTAACTGGTTTGAAAACTGGTGTGTGGCACCCGTAATAGTAGACATAGAAACGGATGAAGTGTACTATACTCCTATCTATTATACACTAGCACATTTCAGTAAATTCATACGCCCAGGAGCTGTGAGAATAGGACTGGAAATGAAGGATACATCGCTACAAGCTACTGCTGCACAAAATCCAGATGGTAGTATAGCCGTAGTAGTTTTTAATGAAGGTAATACCGCAAAACATTTCACTGTAGAACTAAAAGAACGCACTAAATCGATAACCATAGAACCTCAAGCTATACAAACTATTGTAATTCAGCACTAACGACTAGAAACTAAAGAAATATGAGCAAACTAAATACCACACCATCACAAAAAGTACCCATGGGCCAAAAAGTAGCCTTTGGGATAGGCATGCTTGCAAATCAAATGTTTCCAGCTGTCATGGGTATATTCATGGTGGTACTGGTCCAGGATTTAGGCTTTCCTGGATGGATGTGGGGAGTTATTTTCTTTTTGCCACGTGTTTTTGATTCTATTACCGATCCTATTATGGGTTTCATATCTGATAATACAAAGTCTAAATGGGGCCGCAGAAGACAATATGTATTTATTGGTTCTATTATAATGGGGTGTGCCTTTGTAATAATGTGGCAGTTATACAGAGACAATGGATTATACTACAACTTTACTTATTTCCTAGGTTGGTCTTTTGTATTTTATCTAGGCCTCACCATCTTTAGCGTACCCTACGTGGCTATGGGATATGAGATGAGCGATGACTTTCACGAGCGTACTAACCTAATGGCAGTAGCTCAGTGGATTGGCCAATGGGCGTGGGTAATAGCACCTTGGTTTTGGGTAATAATGTACGATCCAGATTGGTTTCCATCTGCTGATATAGCCACACGAACCCTTGCCACTTGGGTAGGTGTTATTTTTATGCTGTGTGCTATGGTTCCTGCCATTTTTATAAAGAGTAAATCTACGATAGAAGAAGACTATACTCCAATGACTTACAAAACTATAGGGGGCAGTTTACAAAAAATACTATACGGTTTTATAGAAGCTTTTAAAATAAAGCCTTTCAGAAAAATGTGCATAGCTACATTTTTGATTTTCAATGCTTTCAATACAGTTGCTACATTTACCTTTTTCATCATAGTCTACTACTTATTTGCTGGTGATGCAGGAGCGTCTGGTATCTGGCCTACTTTATTTGGAAGTGTAGGAGCTCTCATGACTACGTTTTTAGTAATACCGATCGTAGCATATTTATCCAAAAAACTTGGTAAAAAGAATGCATTTCTAGTATCTCAAGGAATCTCTATTGTAGGCTATATATTACTCTGGTTTTTACTCATACCAGGAAAACCATACATGTTCATATTTGCCTTACCCTTTTTCGCATTTGGAATAGGAAGTTTATTTACTATAATGATGTCAATGACAGCTGATGTCATTGATTTAGATGAGCTGCAATCAGGAAAACGTAGAGAAGGAATATTTGGTGCTATATACTGGTGGATGGTAAAGTTTGGCTTTGCTATAGCTGGTCTAGCAAGTGGAGCTATACTTTCTTCTATCGGGTTTGACTCAGACTTAGCAGTTCAGCCAGACGGTGCCATTACCGGGCTAAGACTATTTTTCTCGGGACTACCTATAGTCGGCACCCTTATAGCTATCTTCATTATGTGGGACTATGACGTGTCAGAAGAGCGAGCTGTTGAAATCAGTGCCATACTAAAAGCCCGTAAAGCAATACAAGAGCCTATCTCACCATCATTCTTTCAGACTAATAAGCTAAAAACTATAGTGGCTATATCTCCAGAAGGTAGACTAGTGACTGACTTAGACGTACATCTAAAAAACACCACTGATTTGAAAATGCATTTTAACAAATCCCTAAATAGTGGTCTTCATGGTATCTGCTTTAGTCCATACTTAGAAGGACAAGAAATAGGTGATACTATCTCCAAAAAGCAAATAAACCAGCGAATGGATGTAATAGCACCGCATACCAAATGGGTAAGATCATTCTCCTGCTCAGATGGTAATGAATATATACCCGTATCTGCAAATAAAAGAGGACTTAAAACTATGACTGGTGCGTGGATAGGGAAAGACAAAGTGCAAAATGATAAAGAAATAAATGCTCTCATCAAACTAGCACAAGACGGACAAGTAGACATAGCCGTGGTAGGAAATGAAGCATTGATGAGAGAAGATCTATCTGAAGCGGAATTATTAGCATATATATATAGGGTCAAAAAAGCGTTACCTGATATACCTGTAGGTTATGTAGACGCTTATTTCCAATTTCATGAACGTCCTAAGCTAGTAGAAGCTTGTGATGTAATATTAGCGAACTGTTACCCCTTCTGGGAAGGATGCCCGATAGACCAAGCTACTGTTTACCTAAACCAGATGTATGCTATCACACAACTAGCAGCAAAAGGTAAACCAGTAATCATTACAGAAACAGGGTGGCCTAACGAAGGTGCTAGCACAGAAGGAGCAGTACCGTCTGACGATAAAGCAATGCAATATTTCATAAATGTCAACAATTGGGCAAAAAATGAAGGTGTAAATTTATTTTATTTCTCTTCCTTTGATGAATCTTGGAAAGTACATCAAGAAGGAAATGTAGGTGCACGCTGGGGAATCTGGGACAAAAACGAAAATTTAAAATACAAATAGACAATGTCATCTAGGAAAGAAAAATTAATGTCCCTATCTCGTGCCCAAGGCATCGAAGTAGGAACTGAAAAACTGAGAGAAACATATAGTAGCGTACTCTCTAATGGTATGCACGGATTATGCTTTAGTCTCTATGAAGAAGGCCAAAAGCCTGGCGATATAATTAGCGAAGAACAAATCCGTAGACGTATAGAAATCATAAAGCCGTATACTAAATGGGTACGTACATTCTCATGTACAGAAGGAAATGAAATAATACCTAAAATAGCCAAAGAATATGGTATGAAGACCCTCGTAGGTGCGTGGTTAGGAAATGATTCAGCAAAAAATAAAGAAGAAATAGCGGGACTTATAGACCTAGCAAAAAATGGATTTGTAGATATAGCAGCTGTAGGAAATGAAGTACTGTACCGCAAGGATCTGTCTGAAGAGGAACTACTTCAATTTATGTATAACGTAAAAAAGGAGATACCACATATACCAATGGGATATGTAGATGCCTACTATGAATTCAGTGATAGACCTAAAATAACAGAAGCTTGTGATGTGATTTTAGCCAATTGCTATCCTTTCTGGGAAGGGTGCCATATAGACTACTCATTCTTATATATGAAGGAGATGTACTTGCAAGCCGTATCTGCGGCAAAAGGGAAAAAAGTAATCATCACTGAAACAGGTTGGCCAAGTCAAGGTGGTGCATTTGAAGGAGCTAAAGCTTCTGAAGATAATTTCCTTAAGTACTTTATTAATGCACAACAGTGGTCTACAAAAGAAGATATTGAAATGTTCTATTTCTCCTCTTTTGACGAGTCTTGGAAAGTAGGTGATGAAGGAGACGTAGGTGCATACTGGGGGCTCTGGGATAAGAAAGAAAAGTTAAAATATTAATCACTATTTAAAACCATATACACATTGCAAGAATCTATAAATCAAATATTTAAATACGGTAGAGCTATCTGCTACTCTGGATTTAGAGAAGGACAACAGCCCGGATTTCTCTCCCCTACTTACGAGCAGATCAAGGAAGATTTATACATTCTGAAAGACCACTGGCAATATCTAAGACTCTATGATTGTGACCCGCATAGTGAGACCGTATTAGAAGTCATCCAAAAAGAAAACCTTGATTTTAAGGTGATGCTAGGAGCATATATAGTAGCTGAGCGAAATAATGCTGGATGCCCTTGGGGTGGCAACGCATATACGGAGACGCAGCTAGAAAAAAATGCCATAGTAAATAGAAACCAAATCGAAAAGCTAATACGACTGGCAAACAAGTATCCAGACATCATAAATGCACTCTCTGCAGGTAATGAGGCGTGTGTAGACTGGACAGACCATTATGTACCCGTAGATGTAGTAATAGAATACGTCAAACTGATAAAACAAGGTGCCAAGCAACCAGTGACTTTTTGTGAAAATTACTTGCCATGGATTGGTCACATGAGGCCACTAGCAGAAGTAGTAGACTTCATATCCATACATACTTACCCAGTATGGGAATATAAAAACATACATGAAGCTATAGAATACACTAAAGAAAACTATAATTTAGTAGCCAATGCATATCCAAATACTCCTGTGATTATCACAGAGGCTGGTTGGGCTACTAATTCTAATGGCCGAGGAATAGAAAAGCATAATGTAAGCCAACGCCTACAGCGTATCTACTACAATGACCTGATAGAGTGGACAGATAGAGAGAAGATTATCACCTACGTATTCGAAGCTTTTGATGAAACCTGGAAAGGATCTGCACATCCGCTGGAACCTGAAAAGCATTGGGGATTATTTAACATGGATCGTACACCTAAGCAGGTAGTGCGTAATCTGACTACTCAGAAAATATAGATAGTAGGGTTTCAGTCTATTCTCCTCTTTAAATAAGTACTCCAAATTAGCTGGATGTATAAAAGGGATCAGAATAATTGATGACTAAAAACTTTAACTCCTCTTTTGGAAGTAGTATTTATGGTATGTTTAGATCATAACAGTAAAGAATACAAGAGCCGTATTCCGTTATCAGATTAATATAAAAACAATCCTAATGAACAGCTTTTAATCTGATTATGGCTTACCCCAAAGCCTCAAAAGCCACTCCGCTCACACCATCTTCCTCCAAAAGAGCTGGAGCTAAAGATCCTGGCAATGTAGCTTCTACAGGATTAGGAGCGTCTTGGCTCCCCATATCTGTACGCAGCCATCCAGGGTCTAAGGAGTTTATTTTCACATTGGTACCCGCATATTTAGAGGCTAGATCTTCGGTTAGTTTTAATACTGCCCATTTAGATGCACCATAGGGAGCTAGCTCTGGTATTTCTTTTATTCCAGAGATTAAGTTGATTACTCTACCAAAACCTCTTTTTTCCATTTTAGGAACGAACACACCACAAAGCGTATACATAGAAAAAACATTCGTTTTCATGCTCACCATCCAATTCTCCCAGCTATGCTGCCAGATATCACTCTGATACGGCACCATCATTCCTGCATTATTATACAAGATATCAATATCAATATCCAATGCCTCTATTTGGCGTATAACCTCATGTACACTCGCTTCATCCGATAGCTCTCCGTGTACAGAATATACAGAAACGCTATAGTCCTTTAGCAGCAGTTTTGTTTTATCACATCCATTTTCTGTTCTACTATGCACGATTACGTTGCATCCTTTCTGAGCTAAGCCTATGGCTATCTGCTGGCCTACTCCTCTGCTGGATCCAGTTACTATTGCATTTTTATCTTTAATATCTATCATACCTGAAAGTTTTACAAATTATAAGGACGTATAAATTACTTGACCGTGATATCAAAAGCAAAACCCTCCTTACGAAGTTCTTTATATCGCTTCTCATCAAATCTAAAAAGTTTAGCTGGCCTGTGAGATACATTGGCTTGTAATTCATCCAGCTGTACCAATAAATCCATACTGAGTATCTTTTTTCTAAAATTAGGCTTATCAAATTTCACACCTAATAACGCTTCATACAGATTATGTAACTCTAGTAATGTAAATTTATTAGGCAACAGTTCAAAACCAACTGGCCTGTACCTCACCCTTCGCTGGAGTGTTCGCAGACCTTTAGTTAATATTATCTCGTGATCAAAGGCTAAGTCTGGTAAGTCGTCGATATCAAACCATTTAGTACTTTTGGCCCACGATGAAGCTACTGGTTCATAATTATCACTTTTCACTAATGAATAATAAGCTACAGTGGCCACTCTACCCGCTGGATGCCTATCTACAGTACCAAAGGTAAAAAACTGTTCCATAAAAATATCTTTTAAACCCGTAAGTTTAGTAAGTATAGAACTCGCGGAGATACGTAAATCTTCCTCTAAGCTGACCAGGTCTCCTGGAAGAGCCCAGCTACCTCTGTATGGTGCTGCATCTCTTTCTATGAGTAGTACTCGTACTCTTTCTTCATGATAGCCAAAAACAACACAATCTACGGATAATCCAAACTGAAAGGACTCCTGAAGAGGAACATTATTCTCTGATATAAAAAATTTATTTGTATCACTCATTATAAGTTTGGCAAGATAAGAAATCAAATCACAATATAATTTTACTTATAGTATTTTTTACTTTAAGTTTTTTTTCTCATATTTGACATTATTAAAACATAAACAAATGAAAAAAATCTTTACTTTAATTTTATCTGCGATCTCTATATTGGGATTTGCTCAAGCACCTACTACGTCTCCTACGGCTCCTACAGAGTCAGGTGTAGAAGTTATTTCTGTATTTAGTGGCGAGTACACAGATGTCGCTGGCACTAATTTTAATCCTGGATGGGGACAAGCTACTGTCTATTCAGAATTTACCGTAGGTACAGACACCATGCTTAAATATGCCACTCTTAATTACCAAGGAATCGAATTTGGATCTGATATAGATGCTGCATCCAAAGGAACACTTCACATGGACATCTGGTCTGAACAAACTGCAGACGTAGCTATTTTCTGCATCAGCAGATCTACTGGAGAAAAAAGTGTGAACGCATCACTAGTGGCTAACCAGTGGAACACCATAGACATTGATTTAGCTGACTACATTTCTCAAGGATTGTCTTTTGAAGATTTATTCCAATTCAAATTTGATGAAACTGCCAGAACTGTATCTCCTACTATATATGTAGATAATATCTATTTTTATGGTACTGCCGCAGCTACTGAGCCACTATTAGCCGCTGCTACACCTGCTCATCCTGCTGCTAACGTAACTTCTATCTACAGCCAGTCATACACAGACCCAGCTGCTGCAAATTACTACCCAAATTGGGGACAATCTACTCAGTATGCTGATTTTGCTATAGATCTGGACTCTATGCTTCAGTACAGCAACCTAAACTATCAAGGTATTCAATTCGAAGAAACATTGGATTTATCTACTAAGGAATACATGCACATGGATGTGTGGACTGCTTCTGTAGATAGCCTACTAGTATTCCCTATCAGTGCAGGGTCTGGCGAAAAATCTGTGAAAGCAGGCCTATCTCAAAACAGCTGGACGAGCATCGATGTTCCTTTATCAGCATTTACTGATCAAGGTCTGGATATGAGTGATATTGTCCAAATCAAATTAGAAGATCCAGATGGGAAAAGTGGTACTATTTTCGTAGATAATATATACTTCTACGCTATACCTGTACCTACAATGGCCGCAGCTAAACCTGCTCAAAAACCAGAAGATGTAATATCTGTATACAGTCAAGCTTATCCTAACCCAGCTGCTGCTAACTACTACCCAGGATGGGGTCAGTCTACTCAGCTTAGTATTTTTGAAATAGGCACAGATTCTATGTTAGCGTATTCTAAATTAAACTACCAAGGAATCGAATTTGGCGAGACTATAGATGCTTCTAGTATGGATTCTTTGCACATAGATGTATGGTCTACTAGCGTTTCTAATCTATTAATATTCCCTATCAGTGCAGGATCAGGTGAGAAATCTGTAACTAAAGCTCTTGAAATAAATACGTGGAATAGTTTCAATATTCCATTAACAGATTTCACTTCTCAAAACCTTACTGTGAATGATTTAATCCAATTTAAATTTGAAGATCCAGATGGGAATAGCGGTACTATCTACTTGGATAATATCTATTTCTATAAGAAAGGTACTAATAGTATTACTCCTGTTTCTTTCAATACACTAAAGGTATATCCTAATCCTACGAATGGTATATTACATCTTGACATAGATGCAGCTAGCACCACTATCTCTAGTTATTCATTACTTAATGTACAAGGACAAACTATCTTAAGTACTGATGTAAATAGTACTACTATAAATACGACTGTAGATGTCAGTAACTTTAGTACTGGTGTATATTTCTTGAAAATAAATACAGAAAACGGAAGCTATACACACAGAGTTATAGTTCAATAAAATTTACTTATAATACCACCAAAATGGGGTTTAGGAATTCTCCGAAACCCTATTTTTATACACCTAAATAAATTACACAAACGATATGAAAAAATTACAATTATTAACAGTAGCACTACTTTTTAGCAGCAGCATCTTTGCTCAAAACGTTCCCGTAGATTTCGAAGAAGGAGGAAACGGAGCAGACTGGACTTGGGTCACATTCGAAAACTCAGATAACCCACCTCTAGAAATTATCGAAAATCCATATAAATCAGGAATCAATACAAGCAATACCATAGCAAAATTTACCGCTAGAGCAGACGGGCAACCGTATGCAGGTTTTGAGTCTCTGCACGGTGCAGACATAGGAGACTACAAAATAGAAGAAGCGAACTCATCCATTACTATTATGGTCTATAAATCTGTAATAAGTGACGTAGGGATCAAACTGGTAACCGCTACTGGATGGTCTAAAGGTGAACTTAAAGTAGCTAACACCAAGGTAAATGAATGGGAAGAACTCACCTTTGATTTCTCTACTGTAGATCATGAGAATATGACGTACGATCAAATGGTAATCTTTATGGATTTCACTGATAGAAGTGAGGAAACGATTAACTATTTTGATAATCTTACTATAGGAGGAAGAACAGCTAGCATATCAGAACTCACATCCAATACACCAAATATCTACCCTAATCCTACTACTGGACTAGTGACACTACCTACTACTACAGCTACATTCACCATTACCAATATGGCAGGACAAGAGGTATTATCAGGTCAGAATAATACAGCACAACTAAGTACACTCTCTACAGGTATGTACACTATAAATGCAGTATTAGCCGATGGTACTACCGCATTTTGGAAAGTATCTAAAATATAATAACTCATTTTAACTAAGTACTAAAAGCTGCCGAAAGGCGGCTTTTTTTTATATCAAAAACATCACGCTGACTCAAGTAAAAGCACCTCACACACTGTCCATTACTAACAACTGGTCACACTGAGCGAAGTCGAAGTGCGTCATACACAATCCATTACTAATAACTGGTCACACTGAGCAGAGTAGAAGTGCGTCATACACAATCCATTACTAACAACTGATCACACTGAGCGGAGTCGAAGTGCCTCCTGGTGTTACGTACCCCATCTAAATCAGAAGAGTAAAGTTAAAATATATACTGCGACGGGGCAGCTATTCTATGAAGGAGAGACAAACCAAATCAATACGCAAGACTGGGCCAGTGGGCTATATACAATAGCAGCAATGAAAGGAGATAAAAAACATACGCATAGAATTATACCACCTAACGAATAGCAATTCTAAAAATAAATCCCAATTATGGAAGAACACTGACTCCAACAAAAACACCGAAAAAAAAATAGACGACTGCAAGCAGTTGTAACCTGATAAATTATATAAAGGATAACTTGTCCCTCCATCTAAGGAGACGCAGCCTCTGGAGGATCTATGCCGTTCACATATACAAGTGTTAGCAAGCTAAAAAAGCCAGTCGCACAAACAGCACATTTGTTTTTTTGCCAACCCACAAACAAAAGCTAAAAAAAACAAAAGAACTGTTTTTTGCCAACGCTCGGTCAGAATTGCCAATGAAAAAACTAACTTTGGAAGAACAAAAGCATTAAATAAAATATGGCAAAAAAGGTAGCAAAAGAAAAGGCTATAGAAGAAACACTTTGGCAGTCTTGCGATAAATTGAGAGGCTCGGTTGAACCAGCAGAATACAAACACGTAGTCCTTGGACTTATCTTCCTGAAATTCGCCAGCGACAAATTTGAAGAACGCAAAAAAGAACTCATAGCAGAAGGCAAAGAGAAATATGTAGAAATGAAAGATTTCTACACAATGAAAAACGTATTCTTTTTAGATGAAATTTCGCGTTGGAGCTACATTATCAAAAATGCCAAGCAAAACGACATTGCTTTAAAAATTGATACTGCTCTCAATACTATTGAAAAAAACAATCCTGCTTTAAAAGGAGCTTTACCAGACAATTACTTCTCTCGTTTAGCTTTAGACAAAACCAAACTTGCTTCCCTACTCGACACAGTAAATGAAATTGACACGCTAAAGGACAACGGACAAGATGTTATTGGTAGAGTGTACGAGTACTTTTTGGGCAAGTGTGCTCTTAAAGAAAGTAGTGGTAAAGGTAAAGGCGAATTCTATACGCCCAAAACCATTGTCAATCTAATGGCAGAACTTATTGAACCGTACAAAGGAATTATTTATGACCCTTGTTGCGGAACAGGTGGAATGTTTGTGCAATCAATAAAATTTATAGAAAGTCACCAAGGAACAAAAAAGGAAGTTTCTATTTACGGGCAAGAAAACACACCAACAACCTACAAGTTGGCAAAAATGAATCTCGCAATTAGAGGAATTTCAGCAAACTTGGGAGACAAACATGCAGATACATTTAGTAATGACCAACACAAGGATTTAAAAGCTGATTTTATAATGGCAAATCCACCTTTTAATTTGAAAGATTGGAGGGGCGAAAATGAATTATTGGACGACCCTCGTTGGATGGGGGTATGATGTGCCACCAAAAAGTAATGCCAATTACGGTTGGATTTTAAATATGGTTTCTAAACTTTCTGAAAATGGCGTTGCAGGTTTTATACTTGCCAATGGTGCACTTTCGGGTGGTGGCGAAGAATATAAAATTCGTAGAAAACTGATAGAAAATAATTTGGTAGAAGCCATTATCATTATTCCAAGGGACACCTTTTACACTACAGATATTAGCGTGACGCTTTGGATTCTCAACAAAAACAAAAAAGAGAGAACCGTTTCGAAAAACGACCTGCCTACCGGACAGACAGGCCAAAAACGAAACTACCGAAACCGTGAGAAGGAAATCCTATTTATGGATTTAAGGCGTTGGGGAAGTGAATACGAAAAAAAATATGTAGAGCTTACTGAAAAAGATATTGAAGATGTAGCTCTAAATTACCACAAGTGGCAGACTTCGACAAGCTCAGCCTCCCAAGGCGGATACAGAGATGTACCAGAGTTTTGCAAATCTGCCAGTTTTGAGGATGTTGAAGCTAACGATTTTTCATTAGTGCCAAGTAAATACATTGAGTTTGTAGATAAAGACAGCGGAATTGATTTTGATACAGAAATGAAGCGGATTCAAAAAGATTTTACAACGCTTTTAAAAGAAGAAAAAGATTCTCAAAACCAATTGATTAAGGCTTTTAAAACCTTGGGTTATGAGCTTTAAACGATTGGGCGATTACATACAGTTGGTTAATAATAAAAATAAAGACTTATCTGTTTCTAATCTTTTGGGTGTTAGCATTCAGAAAAAGTTTATTACTTCTATTGCAAATACTACAAATACTGATATGTCAGTGTATCGTAAAATTAAACGAGAACAATTTGCATTTAGTCCTGTAACCTCAAGAAATGGAGAAAAAATAACAATTGCTTTATTAAAAGAAGTTGATGAAGCTATACTCTCACCAGCATATCAAGTATTTGAAGTAAAAGATAATACTGAATTAATTCCAGAATATTTATTTATTTGGTTTAATAGAAGTGAGTTTGACAGATATACAAGATTTAACTCTTGGGGCAGTGCTAGAGAAACTTTTAATTGGGATGATCTGTGTGATGTCGAAATACCAATTCCCGACATTGACGTCCAAAAGAAATATGTGGCACTTTATAAAGGTTTGCTCACCAACCAAAAAGTTTATGAAAATAGCTTAGATGATTTGCAATTGATTTGTGATACATACATAGAAGACTTAATCAAAAACGAAACTCCAAAAACTCTAGGTGATTATATTCAACAATCTGATGAAAGAAATTCGGATTTAAAGGTGTCATTTTTACAAGGTGTTTCAACTTCAAAAGTACTAATCAATTCAAAAGCGAATACGTCAGGCGTAAGTTTTCACAATTATAAAATTGTCCGTAATGGTCAGTTTGTATATGTAGCAGATACTTCTCGAAGAGGAGAAAAAATTGCTTTAGCAATGAATAGTTCAGAAGATTGTATTGTTTCATCCATTTACACCGTTTTTGAGGTAAAAGATGCTCAAGTACTTTTACCTGAATATCTGTATTTGTTTTTTCAGAGAACAGAATTTGACCGTTATGCTCGTTTCAATTCTTGGGGAAGTGCGAGGGAAACTTTTGATTGGGCGGATATGTGCAATGTAAAACTACCCATTCCAGATATTAAAATACAAGAAGCCATTGTTACCATTTACCATACTTTGGAAACACGCAAGCGTATTAATGAGCAATTAAAGGAAAGTATAAAACCACTTTGTCCTGTGTTGATGAAAGGGGTTGTGGAAGAAATGAAATCATTAGAAAGTTAGGAAAATGATAAAGCGAATTAACAATATCAATATCAATAATGTAGGTGCATTTCGAGATTTTCCAAATGGTGGTTCAATTCAATTTGAGAAACTGACTTTTATCTATGGACTTAACACAAAAGGAAAGACAACACTAACAGATATACTTACTTCACTAAAAGAAAATGAACCTTCCTTAATTACAACTAGAAAATCGATACCAGCTGTAGACTCAAGACAAGGAGTACAATTATCACTTAGACCTGACCCAACTAGTAATGAGGTTCAAAGTATTTTTTCAAATGACTCTTGGACACAAGTAAACTCAAATGAAACCCTAAATATTTTTGGTTCTGATTTTATTCACAGAAATTTATTTACGGGGCTATCAATTGAACGTCAAAACAAGGAGAATTTTACAAGATTCGTACTTGGTCAACAAGGGGTTCAGCTGGCAACACAAGTTGCTGACGATAAAAGACTATTAAGGCAGAAAAGAGCAGCACTTCCTAATTTGCTTCCCACTTATTTAAAAGATAAGCAAGATGAGGAATATCCACCTTTTTTATCAACTGACCCAACTTCAATTAATCTTGAAGAAACAAAACAGCAATTGGTTGATTTAGAACAAAGGCTCAGGCAAGAACAACAAAGGCTTCAAAGGCCTACAGAAATATTATCAATTGAGGACATTTCCCAATTCATTGTTTCGACAAATAACGTTCAAGAGTTAACAAACCAAACAAACATTTTATTAGAGCGGGAATTCAATGAGATTAGTTCTGCTGCAATTGCTAGACTTCAAGAGCATATTGAAAATAATTTTGAAATATCTGAAAATGCAGGACAATGGATTAAAGAGGGTTTAGACACTCGGAAAATTGATTCTCAAGACTGCTCGTTCTGCGGTCAATCTTTGGGCAATGTAGCTGATTTATTTAATGCGTACCACACTTATTTTAATAAGGCATACCGCGAATACATTTCCGATATAACAAATACGGTTGAAGGCTTAAGAAGACAGTGGAGAGCATTAAACTACAATTCATTGAATGCGGTAATGGCAAAGCAGGCTCTATTGTTACAATATGCTCAGTTAATAAATACAGATGTCTTCGCTGCATTAGTAATTCGATTAAATGAGTTAATAGATTCAACGAACGAGACAAGTCTTAATGACTTAGCAGGTCAGTCTTCTCAACAGATAAATCAAGCCTTTAACAGCAAAGAAAGAAAACCACACGAAATTGTACAATCAATTGATTTTTCGAGCTTAATAGAAAATCACACCAACTACCTAAGAAATTTATCTGCAATTTCAGAAACCATTGGCAGCATAAGGGAGGCTATACGATTATTTAAAGAGCCATATCGTAACTTATCCCAGATAAGAACTAGAATTGCTGAATTGCAAACTGAAATTGGTATTAAAAAAAATGCAATCGCAAGAATTGAGCAAAATGATGCTTGTGTTTCGTATCAAAGAGAAAAACAAGAAATCACAGTTATTGAGTCAAGGATAACTGTAAACGAGCAGGCACTATCTGCAAATCAAAACCAATACCTTGATAGGTTCTATACTCAAATTGATTATCACTTTAAACAGTTTGGGAGTGAAAACTTTACACTTGAAAGAGGAACAGACAATCGAGGGCATCAGCCTGTCTATTTCCTAAAAGTGAAATTTAAAAATGTAGAGGTAAGCGATTCAAACATTACCAAAGTATTCAGTGAGTCTGATAAACGAGCCTTAGCTCTTTCGCTATTTTGGGCAAAGATGGATTTCTTAACGACTGAACAAAAGCAAAAAGCGATAATCGTATTGGACGATCCAGTTACAAGTTTTGACGATAATCGCATATTGAAGTCTATTACTCGTATCAAAGAAGCTTTAAGAGCAATAGGTCAAGTAATCATTTTAACACATTACTCCCACTTCATTAGAAATTTTATGGAACGAGGAATGAATGATGATTTTACCATCTCTTTCATTGAGATTGCTCAAAATAGTACGACAAGTTTTTTGAGGAGAATTGAAAGTAAAAACTTTACTGAAACTACGTATGAGAAGGTTTTCTCTAAAATTTATGCCTTTATCAATAGAGAAAGTGATGTTGACATAAGAAGTGATTTAAGACCATTTCTTGAAAGTCAGTTTTTGCCACATTTCTTTATAAAAGAGTTTAAAGCATTTTCTGAAAGTGATACTCCATTCGGAACGTTAGATCAAAAGATTGAAGCAATCTTCTCAGATGAAGAAGTAAAAGCAAAATTCCATAATTTTCGTACAATGTTAAACCCTGATTCACATTTATTTACAAGCAGCAATGAAGAAGATATAAGAAGTTTTGCTAGTGAAATGATGGGGTACCTCTTTAGTTTTTCTCATAACACATCAACAATATGAACAGCGAAATCCTCATATATCAAAACCCAGACGGCAACATAAAAATAGATGTTCGGTTGGATGAAGAAACCGTTTGGCTTACGCAAGACCAAATGGCTACTTTGTTTGGTAAAGGTAGAAGTACTATTACAGAGCATATTCAAAACGTGTTTTCAGAAAACGAATTGGATGCAGAAGCAACTAGTCGGAAATTCCGACAAGTTAGAATCGAAGGCACACGAACTGTTGAAAGAGATATAGAACATTATAGTTTAGATGTAATTATTTCGATTGGTTATCGAGTAAAATCTGTACAAGGCACACAATTCCGTATTTGGGCTACACAGCGGTTAAAAGAATACATCATCAAAGGCTTTACACTTAATGACGATCGCTTTAAGTCGGGTAGTTCAATGAACTATTTCAACGAATTGCAAGACCGTATTCGTGAGATTCGTCTTTCGGAAAAATTCTTCTATCAAAAAATAAAAGACATCTATGCAACCAGTATAGATTATGACACCAAGGATGAAAAAACAATTTCATTTTTTAAAGTCATACAAAACAAGCTGTTATGGGCAATCAGTCAGCAAACAGCAGCAGAATTGGTGTTCAGACGTGTAGATGCAGGTTTGCCCTTGATGGGAATGCTTTCCTACGATAAAAAACAAGAGATTTCCATAAAAAAAGCAGAAGTAAGCATTGCTAAAAACTACTTAGATGAAGATGAAATGAAGCTCTTAGGTTTATTGGTGGAGCAATACTTGGCATTTGCAGAAACAATGGCACAACAGCAAACGCCAATGTATATGAAAGATTGGATAGAAAGGCTTGACAGCATTCTGCAATTAAATGGTAGAGAGCTGCTCACCCACGCAGGTAAAATATCACACAAAAAGGCTTTGGAGAAATCAGGGAAAGAATATGCAAAATTTAAACAGCAACAAAAAACCTTAGAAAAAGAAGCGAGCCTAAAGGAATTAGAGGAAGACATTAAAATGTTGAAGAAACCGAAAAAATGAAATTTACAGAAGCAAAATTAGAACAGGCTTTTATTGAGCTTTTAGGAAATGAAGACTATCCGCATTTTGTGGGCAGTAGTTTAGTTCGTGGTAGTGAAGACGAAGTACTGATAGAAGAAGACCTAAAAAACTATTTGCTTAAACGGTACAAAAAAGAAAAATTAACAGAGACAGAAGCCCAATCAATTATTCTGCAACTTAAAACGCTTTCTTCTGCAGATCTTTACGAGAGCAACAAAAAAATAATGCGTTGGTTGGCAGATGGTTTCATTTTAAAAGAGAGGACAGACAACAAAAGGATATTCATATTGAACTGATTGATTATAGAGGGTTAGACAAACAGCGAAAAAGCGACAATTTGGATACCATAGCTGCAGAACCAAAAGCACAATATGGCAAAGACCATAATATCTACAAATTTGTAAATCAATTAGAAATTGTTGGCACAGAAAGACGTATTCCAGATGGTATAATTTACGTTAATGGTTTGCCAGTAGTAGTTTTTGAATTTAAAACAGCAATTCAAGAAAATACAACAATTCATAATGCCTATATTCAATTAACTACACGCTACAAAAGAGACATTCCAGAACTTTTTAAATACAATGCTTTTTGCGTAATAAGTGATGGTGTAAACAACAAAGCAGGTTCGTTTTTCGCACCTTACGAGTTTTATTACGCTTGGCGGTCCGAGCCGGACAGGCGAATATTTGATCAAGATGGGATTAATTCTATGTTCTCGATGGTTCAAGGAATGTTTAACCAGAGAACGTTGAGAGACATTATTCGAAACTTTATTTACATTCCCGATTCGTCAAAAAAGGATGAAAAAATAGTGTGTCGCTACCCGCAATATTATGCGGCTCGCACACTTTACGAGAGTATTAAAAAAGCAGAAAAACCCGAAGGAGACGGAAAAGGCGGAACCTACTTTGGAGCAACAGGAAGTGGAAAAAGTTATACAATGCTCTACCTCACTCGCCTATTGATGAAAAGCGAGCATTTTGAAAGTCCGACCATTGTATTGATAACTGACAGAACAGATTTAGACGACCAACTTTCGGGTCAGTTCACAAACGCTAAAGGTTTTATTGGTGACAATAATGTAAAAAGTGTAGAAAGTAGAGCAGAATTAAGAACCTTGATGCAAGGTAGAAAAAGCGGTGGCGTTTTCTTAACCACCATTCACAAGTTTACAGAAGATACCGAACTGCTAACTGAAAGAACTAACGTAATTTGTATTTCAGATGAAGCACATAGAAGTCAAACCAATTTAGACCAGAAAGTAAAAGTAACTTCCGAAGGCGTTAAGAAAACTTACGGTTTTGCGAAATATTTACACGACTCGTTACCTAATGCCACTTTTGTAGGATTTACAGGAACACCAATTGATGCCACTTTAGATGTTTTTGGAAAAGTAGTAGATGCTTACACAATGACAGAATCGGTAAGAGATGAAATTACTGTACGACTTGTTTATGAAGGAAGAGCAGCTAAAGTAGCGTTGCACAATAGCGAGTTAGAAAAAATTGAAAAGTATTACGAAGAAGCTGCCGAAGAAGGAGCTAACGAATACCAAATAGAAGAAAGTAAAAAGGCAACTGCCACAATGAATTCTATTTTGGGCGACCCAGACCGTTTACTGAAATTAGCAGAAGATTTTGTGAAGCATTATGATAAACGAGTTTCAGAGGGTGCAACAGTAAAAGGAAAAGCAATGTTTGTTTGCAGTAGCCGTGAAATTGGCTATAACTTTTATAAAAATGTAATCGCACTAAAACCCGAATGGGCAGAAGTAAAAGTTGCAGAACAAGGAGCGGAACTTACAGATAAAGAGAAAAGGGAAATCAAACCAATGGAACGTATCAAAATGATAATGACCAGAGGAAAAGACGACCCAAAAAAGATGTACGATTTATTGGGTACAAAAGATTATCGAAAAGAATTAGACAGACAGTTTAAAAACGAAAAATCTAATTTCAAAATAGCCATTGTAGTTGATATGTGGTTGACTGGTTTTGATGTTCCTTTCTTGGATTCAATTTATATTGACAAACCAATTAGACAACACAATTTAATTCAAACGATTTCACGAGTAAACAGAAAGTTCAAAGGGAAAAACAAAGGATTAGTTGTTGATTACATTGGAATTAAAAAAGCAATGAATCTTGCTTTAGCCAAATACAATAAAGGTGAAAGAGAAAACTTTGAGGATATTAAAGAATCCTTGATTGTTATTAGAAATCACTTGGATTTATTAGCCAAAGTCTTTCACAAATTTGACAATTCAAAATATTTCGGTGGTTCTGCATTAGAGCAGTTAAATACGCTGAATATGGCTGCCGAATATGTACAATTGACCAAAGAGCTTGAAACTCGCTTTATGGGCTTGGTAAAACGCTTAAAAGCAGCCTATGATATTTGTGCAGGAAGTGAACAATTAAAACAAGAAGAAAGAGATTCTACACACTTCTATTTAGCTATTCGCTCAATCGTTTTTAAACTTACAAAAGGTAATGCACCAGACACAGCACAGATGAACGCCAAAGTTCGAGAAATGATAAAAGATGCTTTGGAAAGTGATGGTGTACAGGAAATCTTTAAAATCGGTGATGAGGCAGAAAGCGAACAAGACATTTTTGATGAAGATTATTTGGTAAAAATTGATAAGATAAAATTACCGAACACTAAAATAAAATTACTTCAACAGCTCTTAGCAAAAGCCATTGGGGAAATTAGGAAAGTAAATAAAGTAAAAGGAATTGATTTTTCTAAGAAAATGCAATCCTTAGTTGAAAAATACAACGAAAGAAAAGAAGATGATGTTTTGCGTAGCGAAGTTTATAAGGAAATGGCAGAACACTTAACGAATCTGATTTGGGAAGTGCAAAAAGAATTTTCGGCAGGTGACGAAATGGGAATTGATTTTGAGGAAAAAGCTTTTTACGACATTTTGAAAGATTTGTGTGTAAAATATGATTTCAAATATCCAAAGGACAAACTAATTGAATTGGCAAAAGCCATAAAGGACTTAGTAGATGGACAAGCTAAATTCCCTGATTGGAGCAAAAGAGAAGATATTAAATCAGCTCTAAATGTCGGACTAATTTTACTATTAGACGAACACGGTTATCCGCCAGTGGAACGGGATGAAGTTTATAAGGACATATTTGAACAAGCTGAAAATTTTAAAAAGAATAGACAATAAAGATGCAAACCCTATCACTAACCTAGACACATACTTTAAAACAGCTAAATATTGACTTTAGTATTAAATTTGCTTTAGTACCAGGTGACTAATCGTATAAACTAACCTCATTAATCTAAAAATTCTATCATGAACTACATCCTTATATTGTAAGCTTCCCCAAAAATAGTACTGTTAAAGAGTAGAAAAAAGTAATTAAATTTAACGGCACAAAAAATGAGAAAAAGTAAGTTTACACCGCATCAGATTGCGAAGATTTTAAAGGAGTTC
>Ga0306865_1000185_pt1 | contig 32910 bp, 32 predicted proteins | sample AntRauTorckE5431_FD_190441 | JGI IMG/M metagenome (GOLD analysis project Ga0306865, IMG submission 190441) | Saline lake microbial communities from Rauer Islands, Antarctica - Metagenome Torckler E5 #431 (v2) (version 2) | ecosystem: Environmental > Aquatic > Non-marine Saline and Alkaline >... | reverse complement strand
TTTGAGAATCATGAAACATCTAGCTTAAATCTATGTGACTTAAATAGTCTGTGCTTTTATGAAGTACTCTTACTATTTCTATCCCGTCAATTCTTGTTCTGTAAAACACTAAATGAGATTCAGCTAAGAACTGTAAAAGGTTAAGCATGCTAGAATGTAAGCTCTTGCCTATTTGTGGCTGTTCCAATAGTAGCTTGAAATAGCTAAAGAGTGTGTCGACATATTTGTCTGCTTGGTCCTCACTCCAAGTTTTATAGGTGTAACCCCATATTGAAGCTAGGTCTTCTTTAGCTTGATTCGATAGAATGTAACTTCTCACTTGTAGCGTTGCTTAACACTCTTTAACCACTCTGGAAAACTAAAGTTATGGTCAAACCCACTATCAATTCCTTTTTGGAGCTCTGTATCAAGCCTTGCCATTGCTTTCTTTTTTTCTAGAATGATTAGAGCTTCATGTATAACATCACTCACACCTTCATACTCACCGGAGTCTAGCTCCGTTTGTATCACTTTGTTACAGTGGTCATCTAGTGTAACTTTTATTGTTTTGCTCATCAAAGCAAAGATAAGGAATATTTTTTAGAGCATAGCGTGCCTTTCGGCAGAGCACAAACCATTACTTCCATTCAAAATCCTACCTTTGCCTTCATTCTTTTTCACAATGGCATTTAAAGCAAAATACAACCTAATAGAAGAGCTAAAATGGCGTGGTCTTTTTCATCAAGACATGCCTGGTACAGAGGAACTACTAATGAAAGAATCGGTAGGCGGTTATGTAGGTTTTGACCCTACTGCTGATTCGCTGCATATAGGTAATATGGTTCCTATAATCTTACTAGTTCATTTACAGAAAGCGGGACACAAGCCGTATGCTCTGGTAGGTGGAGCCACAGGTATGGTGGGAGACCCCAGTGGAAAGAAAGCAGAAAGAAACCTGCTAGACGTAGATACATTAAATCATAATGTGGCGTGTGTTCATAAGCAACTGCAGCAGTTTCTAGACTTCAACTGTGGTGAAAACAGTGCCGAAATGGTAAATAATTATGATTGGTTCAAAGACTTTAACTTCTTGGATTTTATACGTGATGTAGGCAAACACATCTCTGTGAATTATATGATGGCCAAAGATTCAGTAAAAAATAGACTGGAAGAAGGGATGAGCTTCACAGAGTTTAGTTACCAATTAGTTCAAGGATATGATTTTTATCACCTTTGGAATGAAAAAGGAGTAAAACTTCAAATGGGAGGAAGTGACCAATGGGGGAATATAGTAACTGGAACTGAGCTAATTAGAAGGAAAGGGCAGGATAGAGCAGATAATAAAGGGTTTGCACTTACTGCTCCTCTGATTACAAAGGCAGACGGAAGTAAGTTCGGAAAAAGTGAAGGTGGAAATGTCTGGTTAGATGGTGAGAAGACTAGTCCATATGAATTCTACCAGTTTTGGATGAATACTTCTGATGAAGATGCGGAACGTTACATTAAAATTTTCACATTGCACGACAAGCCGATCTTAGATAACTTAATCGCTCAGCATATTGAGGTCCCGCACGTGAGAATACTTCAAAAAGAACTAGCAAAATATGTAACTACTTGGGTGCACGGAGAAGAAGGGTATTATACCGCATTAGCAGCTAGTGCCATACTTTTTGGCAAAGCAACAGCAGAAAGCCTAAGAAGTCTTTCTGAAAAGGACTTTCTTTCTGTATTTGATGGAGTAAAAAAATCAGAAGTGGATGATATAGAGGGAGTTAATATTATAGATATGTGTGGAGATACTGGTTTTTTAGCTAGTAAAAGTGAAGCACGTAGAGCTCTCAAAGAGCATAGTATAGCCGTAAATAGCGAAAAAGTAACTGAGGATTTCATTTTCTCAGACGCGGATTTAATCAATGGCAAATACATTTTATTGCAAAGAGGAAAGAAAAACAAGTTTTTAGTTGTTAAGAAATAAGGATGTTAACATTAGACCCAAAAGAATTACCAATACCGAAACTGCACCACTACCTGCTGGGTAGCATTGGTCCTAGACCTATAGCGTTTGCAAGTACCGTAGACGCAGAAGGAAATAGAAATTTGGCACCGTTTAGTTTCTTCAACGTTTTCAGTGCTAACCCACCGATACTGATATTCTCACCTGCTAGGAGTGGCCGTACCAATACCACAAAAAATACGCATGACAATGTGAAGGAGGTAGCTGAGGTGGTAATCAATGTTGTAAACTACGATATGGTTCACCAGATGAGTTTAGCTAGTTCTCCGTTTGAAGCTGGTGTAGATGAATTTGTGAAAGCAGGATTTACACCTATAGCCTCAGATACTATTAGACCTTTCAGAGTGAAGGAGTCGCCAGTTCAGATAGAGTGTAAAGTCATAGAGGTAAAAGAGTTAGGTCAAAATGGCGGAGCAGGAAATCTGGTAATTTGCGAAGTGCAAAAAATACACATCGATGAGGGTGTATTGGACGAGAATCAAATGGTAGATCAGCAGAAGATAGATTTAGTAAGCCGTATGGGTGGTAACTGGTACTGCCGTGCAAATGATGCATCTATGTTTGAAGTAGATAAACCAATCACAACTATCGGAATAGGAGTAGATACTCTCCCAGAAAAAATAAGAACCAGTGATCAGCTGACGGGTAATGATCTTGGAATTCTGGGTAATATGGAAAATATACCTACTGATGAACAAATAGAAAAAGGCTTATCGTCGCTTGATGCACTTTCTATGTCTCTCGCCAAAGACTTATTGAGCGAAAATAAACCACAGCTTGCTTATGCAGTTTTAACACAAATAGTATAAATGAATTTTCAGAAATTATTATTCAAGTTTATAATCGTATTAACTTATTTATTACGAGTAGCTCTGCTCATACTTCCCGTAGCACTGGTAGTAGTGATTACTAAGGAGGGCGGTTGGCAGTATGGCTTTACCTTTATTCAAAACAGTTTGAATGTGGCGTTCTTTGTTTCTTTTGCTATTGGATTTTTGGTAAGCATGTATCACGCTGTGAGTTTTGACGAAGTGGAAGGAGCTCCAGATCAGAATTATATGAAAAGTCACCAACAGGTCTACGTGAGTAGTGATAGAGATATTAAAGAAGTATTGGACTGGATAGTGTCTAATGAGAGGTATAAAAATGCTCACATCGAAAATGGAGTAATTTACGCCAAGAAGAAAGTTCATTTTCTTAGTGCAGATAAGGTTGAGGTTTCTAAAAGTGAAGGGGTATTCACTTTGTCCAGTAGACCTTTTGTTAAGTGGTGGTTTATAGATTTCGCTAGAAACTATAAGACTGTAAAAGCGTTAGCCAAATACATAAAACTGAATAAATGAAAGTAGGAATAATCTCTGGCTCTGCCAGAAAAAGAAACAATACAGTCAGAGTTGCAAAAGCGATTCAAAAAAGCTTAGGCAACGGAGTGATTGTCGATTTTCAAGAGTATGATCTTCCGAATTTTGCAGAAGGTTGGATTAATCCAGGAAGCGAAACAACTTTTCAAAAGCATTTAATAAATACTATAGATGAGTCAGATCTTCTCATTGTGCTCACTCCAGAGTACAACTGGTTTCCAAGTGCAGAAATCATAAATACTATACATCAGTTGGCAGGGGCTAGCTATAAGCATATTTTTGATGATACGGTAGTAGCTAATGTGGGAGTCAGCAGTGGTAGAGGAGGACGTATGCCAGCAGTACAGTTGGGATATGTTTTCAATAAAATTTTCAATGTGTTTGACCTCAATAGTATTACGAGTCCTCGGACCTTCGAAGCCCAAGAAGTTACCAAATGCATAGATGAGCATGGTAGTTTACTTGATAACGAGATGTTTAACAAAGGGTTTGAATCCTTCATTTCGTACTCAGTAAAAGTTGCTCAAAGATGGCAGGTAAGTAGTTAGATTATTCTATCTTCGACCACTTAATTTAGGTGATCATATGAAGAAAAATTTATTTATAGGTGTTTTTATGTTTTGTGGGCTTATTGGCTTTGGACAAAACACTAGTTTTTTAAAATTAATAAAGAATGCGAACGCTGATAAAGCGGTAGCCTCGTTCCAAAGAAGTAATAGTGATTACTTCTTGTTAACGAACACTACATCTAGTGGCCAAGGCGGTATAGATTATCAATTGACCAAAACAGACGGCTTAGGGAATAGTCTATGGTCATATACCTATGGATTGTCTGATAATGACGTAGCTACTAATATGAAGCCAACCTCTGACGGTGGGGCAATAATATGTGGGTATACTAAAAATAGTTTTACTGGAGAGGACGCCTTTATCAGTAAAGTTTCTTCAAGTGGAGTCCTCCAGTGGTCTAGAAGTATTGTCACTGACAGTGCTGAAAGGATTATTGATGTGGTACAATCTAGACAAGGAAGTTATTACGCTACGGGCTATATACTCCAAGATACTATGGAGGAAAATGTATTGGCTGTAATGCTTAGCAGTTCAGGTGCTGTGAATTGGGTTAAAACAATAGGTGGTGATGGCAATGAAAGAGGTGCAGCTATTTTAGAAGCATCAAATGATGATATAATTATAGTAGGGAGTACCACTAATGACTCCGTGACCTTCGGGGGTACTGGAGATACAGATGCATACCTAGTGTCGCTTGATGTTTTTGGGAGTCTTATAAAAGCAAGAAATTTGGGTTCTAGCTCTTTTAATGAAGCTTCTCATATTCTCCAGACGGGTACTAATGAATATGGTATAGCTGGTAAAATGTATAATTCTGTTTTTGGTAATATGGCTGTATTTATACAAAAAGTAGATACTAATTTCAATCTTACCTCAGGTAGTTTCTATTCCTCAACGGGGGACGATGAGCTTATGGATTTCAGACTCGGCTCTGGATCTAACTTATTATTAGCAGTGAGTAGTGATTTGCCTTCATCACCAAGGGACCTTATTTTTTTTGAGGTGAACGCTAGCGGTGGAGTAAGTCCAGCTACTGTCATAGGAGGTACTTTGTCTGATGGCCATTCTGGGGCATTCATTTCAGGCACACCTACTCTTGGGTTTAGCATATATACCTCAGGAAATTCTTTTGGAAATACATCTTCAGAAGACTTATATTTAGCTAAGCTTCCACCTAATTATACCATGGATTGTCTCATAGGAGAAGAACCTATAGAGTTGGGTTCTATTTCATTTTCTACGGATACCTTTGAAAATATTACTTCGATTTCTTCAAACTCGTTAGTTACGCTAACTAGAGCATCAGTTACCAATAGTGATAGCACAGTGTGCTGCAGACTAGAAGCACGTACAAACGGAGATACGGTATCCTTATGTTCTGGTACATCTGTGAATCTAGGTAGAAGTACTATTTCGGGTTATGTATATAATTGGACAGCCATTTCTGGAGGCACTTTTTCTGCTGGTAATGCTAACCCTTCGGTATCACCTAGCGTGAGTACTACTTACAAGTTAGTGGTTACGTCTGCTGACGGATTATGTACTGCAGACTCTGCTACACTCAGGGTAAATGTAAGTTCACGGATGACTCAAGTACCCTTAAGAGACACCTTCTTTTGTGCAGATAGTACATATACACTAAGTGCTCAAAGCGGAATGATATTTTATGAATGGAATAATAGATTAGCTACATATGCCGGTGCCACTAGAGTAGTCATTGCTTCTGATACGTTAAACCTAAGGATGTTAGATGCTAATGGTTGTCTTTACACTGATACGGTGATGATAGATAAGAAAGCACTCCCAGTAGTTGATTTAGGTGCGGATACTACTATATGTGATAATGTGATGATTACATTCAATGGTCCAGACAATATGGATTCTTACGTGTGGAATGGTGTTGCTGGTGTTGCTCAGACGTTTACTACCATGTCCTCGCAAGTACATACACTTTTAGCTATTGATTTTTTTGGTTGTGAGTCTTCGGATGACGTTCGGGTGCTTACTAAGCCTTCATCTAGCCTAGATTTAGGTCGGGATACGACTGTGTGTGCCGGAGAGAGTATTACCTTCTTTGGTCCTTCTTTCTTTACAGGGTATAAATGGAATGGTGTTGCAGTAGCTAGTCCAGAGTTTGTGAGAACCACTTCAGGTGAGGTTACCGTAGAAGCAAAAAATAGTTTTGGTTGCCCAGCGTATGATACTATAATACTTACAGTAAGTGAATTGCCAGAGTTCTCTTTGGGAAATGATACTGGATTTTGTGATAACGTAGATTTTGCATTATTAGGACCTGCAGGGTTCACATATATATGGTTTAATGGTACTACAGATAGACTCTATCAGGCGAAAGGTGCTGGATTATTTTATCTTACAGTGAGAGACGACATAGGCTGTGAGTATACAGATAGTATGGTTATAGAGAAGTATACGAGTCCTAGTATTACACTAGGCCCAGATACTAATCTTAGAAGCTTTGACCCTCTAGTGCTTACTCCTGGTTCTGATTTTGAAGAGTATACATGGAGTACTGGTGAGAGTACAGAGAGCATTTCTGTAAAAGAAAAAGGGACTTATTCTGTGATCGTCACTGATACTAATGGATGTACGGGTAGTGCAAAAATGGAAGTGCTCAGTGCAGCAAATGTATCTTCTATGAAAGGGGTAACGTATAAAGTTTACCCTAACCCTGCTTCAGATCGCTTTACATTCACGAGTAGTACACCGTTGCAAGATGCCGTTTTAAGTCTAATAGACGTAAATGGTAGAGTAGTGTCTAAATTTGCTGTAAATGGGGATTCTGTGGTGGTTAGCGTGATAGATATGCCGGCTGGACTATACAAACTAGTGTTGAATGATAAAAACAATGTGTTTACGTTCAGTATCTTAGTGAAGTAAATTATACATGTCTATAGTTTTACAGGGTCTAACAAAGCTGTACGGAGAGCAGCGTGCTATCGATGATGTGTCTTTTAGTATAGGCACAGGAGAAATTGTAGGTTTTTTAGGCCCAAATGGTGCAGGAAAGAGTACTACTATGAAAATCATCTGTGGATATGTACCTGCTACTTCTGGAACTGCTTGTGTCCTAGATATGGATGTAGCTAAAGATCCTATAAAAGTGAAAAAACGTATAGGTTATCTTCCTGAGTTAAATCCGCTATACACAGATATGTATGTCACGGAGTACCTTAGGTTTAATGCAGAAATACATAAGTTAAAAAATCCAAAAGAAGAAATAGAGCGAGTGATAGCGGCAACTGGGCTCACACTAGAACGTAAGAAAAAGATAGGCCAACTTTCAAAAGGGTATAAGCAAAGGGTTGGACTGGCTCAAGCACTTATAAATGATCCAGATGTGTTGATATTAGACGAGCCTACGTCAGGGTTAGACCCAAATCAAATGAGCGAGATTAGGCAGCTAATATTAGCTTTAGGCAAAAACAAGACAATCCTGTTATCTTCTCATATTATGCAAGAAGTGGAAGCTATGTGTAGTCGAGTCATTATTATAAATAATGGCAAGATAGTGGCGGATGACAGTGTAGACGCCATCAAACAGAAGCTTACAAGTAAAAATGCGGTACGTATAGTTAAGTTCAGAGAAAGTATAAATATATCTGAGTTAGAATCTCTAAAAGGTGTCAAGGCAGTAGTATTAGAAGCTACTAATACTTATAAAGTGACGGGAGATGGTCACGCAGATTTGGCGGAGATTGTATTTAATTTTGCAGTAGAGGCTAAGACTATCATTTTAGAACAGCAGGAGCAGTCAGAATCTTTAGAAGTAGTATTTCAACAGTTGACCAAGAATGCTTAGTATCTTTAAAAAGGAAATACGTAGTTTTTTGAGCTCTTTAATAGCGTACGTAGTTATTATAGTTTTCTTGTTAGTTATTGGTTTATTTACTTGGATTTTTGCAGATGGTAATGTGCTGGCTCAGGGGTATGCTAATCTAGATATATTGTTTTTTATGGCACCTTGGGTGTTTATATTTCTCATTTCAGCCATTACTATGCGTTCTTTCTCAGAAGAGATTAAACAGGGTACGTTTGAAGTATTGAGTACTAAGCCTATTACAGATTTGCAGATAGTGATTGGTAAATACCTAGCATCAGTGAGCTTGATAGTATTTGCTATCTTGCCTACATTATTATACTTTTACTCTGTATATCAGTTAGGTCTTCCCAAAGGAAATATTGATGTAGGAGCCACTTGGGGTTCATATATAGGCTTAGTGTTGTTAGGAGCCTCTTATGCAGCCATAGGAGTATTCTCTTCTGCTGTTACTCCTAATCAGATAGTGGCATTCATACTTAGTATGTTCTTATGTTTTTTCTTTTATGTAGGTTTTGATCAGTTGAGTAACTTGTCCTTGTTTGGAGGACTAGATAGTTGGGTTCAGTCACTGGGTATTCAAGTGCACTATGACTCTATCAGTAGAGGAGTAGTAGATACCAGAGATCTAGTATATTTTGGCTCTATTGTATTGTTTTTTTTAGGTTTGACATTAGTAGTTTTGGATAGTAGAAAATGGTAGCTAAGACAAATTTAAGGACAGCAAATAAAAATAAGGTTATTAGAAATGGACTGTTATTCCTCACCGGAATCATTCTTTTAAATTTTCTGGCTAGTAGAGTATATAAGCGTATAGACCTTACTAAAGAAAAGCGTTACACGTTGTCTAGTTCTACCGAAGACCTTGTAGATAAATTAGATGATGTAGCTTATGTGACTATTTTTTTAGATGGCGACCTGCCGCTAGAGTATGATCGTCTAAAGTCTGCTACTCGAGATATGCTAAATGAGTATAAACTCATTTCTGGAGGGAAAATAAAGTTTGACTTTGAAGACGTATTAGAAGATAAAGACATCAATGAAAAGGAGTCGATACTTAAAGAGTTTTTTGGAAAGGGTCTAAAGATCGAACGTCCAGAGACTAAACCAGATGAGGCTCCTACATCGAAGTTTATTATTCCTGCGGGTGTGGTGTTTTATAAAGGGAAGGAGTATCCGTTAAATTTATTGAAGAGAGATTTTGGAAAACCACTAGAGGAAGAGATTAACAGTTCTATCGAATTATTAGAGTACGAGATCGGTACAGTACTAAGAAAAGGTATAGCTGGTAAGGATGTGAGAATAGCCTTCACTGCAGGTCACGGAGAGTTAGGAGAGATAGAAACTGCGGATATAGCTAGTGCTATGGCGGAGTTCTATGAGCTAGAGCGAATCAATTTAAACTTGTTAGATAGCAATTGCTATAAGGTGTTCGCTAGCGATGTGGCTGATAATCCAGATAAACCAGTGTTTACAGTATTGGTAGAAGGTCTTATACGTAAGTTAAGCGAGTATGACGGAGTTATTGTAGCTAAGCCTACCACAGAGTTCACTGAGCCAGAAAAATTTGTATTGGATCAGTATGTAATGAATGGAGGAAAAATTATTTTCTTAGTAGAAAACCTCATTGCAGAGATGGATTCTGTAGCTAAATACGGACAAGTAGCTACCAGTAATCATAAGCACAACTTGGACGATTTACTTTTTCACTATGGAGTAAAAGTGCAGCCTACACTTATACAAGACTTACAATGTCATGGTATTCCCGCTATAAAGCAGCAAAATAATCGGCCAGGTTTTTGGCCTTGGATGTATTATCCGTTGTTTAATGCGGTAGATGATAACCCAGTATCTAAAAACCTAGAAAATATATGGGGGCGGTACTGTAGTACGTTGGATACTACTGCTCGTAAGTCATTGAGAAAAACTGTTTTGCTCAGGTCTTCCCCGCGGTCTAGGATAGCAGCTAACCCGGTACTTATCTCGCTGGACATGCTAAATACTAAACCAAATCGTGCTAATTTCACGAATGGGAATAAGATAGCAGCAGTATTGGTGGAGGGTGAGTTTACGAGTCCATTTAGATATAGAGAGGGGGTCAAGAGGGCTTTTGATATAAAGTACAAAGAAGGGGTGATGAATAATGCCATGATTGTAATAGGGGATGGAGATCTGATACGAAATCAAGTACATTCAGATGGACGTGTATATCCTTTAGGGTATGATAAGTATGGTTCTGAGTATGCAGGAATAAATAAGGAGTTTGCTAATAAGAAGTTTTTTTTAAACTGTGTGGATTTCTTGTGTGACGAGTCTAATCTCATAGAAGTCAGAAGTAAGGAAGTCGTGCTTCGTCTGTTAGATAAAGATAGGGTGAAACGAGAAAAGGTGTATTGGCGGACACTTAATATGGTGCTGCCTATCTTATTGGTGTTAATTTTTGGATTAGTCAATGCGTGGTACCGCAAGCGTAGATGGGTATAGAGGTTTGAGATGAGGTTTATAGCGTGCTATATCATTTGTTTTATGGTTCTCCTTTCTAGAGGACAAGATCATTCATATGTGAGTACCAGTTATACACCTGGGTTTTTGTTAGCTCATAGAGCGGACATTAAAAATCTTGCGGCCCATAACTATGGATTAGAAGTCTCCTATGAGATGGAAAAGTCCGAATCTAAGTGGGGTGCTCATTATGCTAGCCCCATTGTAGGTTATGGACTGCTGTATTATAGCTTTGGCAGAGAAGAAACGGGACATGCTTTAGGAGGGATGGTTCACGTTAAGCTTAATGTGTTGAGTTTTGAAAAATCAGATCTCAAGTTTAGAATGGGAGCAGGGGTTGCGTATCTGACGGAAACGTTTGATGTACGTGACAATAGAAGGAATCAAGCGATAGGAAGCCATCTCAACGGAAGTATGCAGTTTGGACTTGTGTATCATCACGAGATGCGAAAAAAAGATTACGTTGAAGCAGGCATTAGTATATCTCATTATTCCAATGCGGCTTTTAAAGTGCCTAACTTAGGGTACAATATTCCTTCGCTTACGCTACGGTATGGATTAGGGGTAGGAAATGCGGACTCTGTCTCTACTCATAAAAACTCTTTCAGTAAGCACACAGATTGGAGAGGTACTTTGATATATGGCAAGAAGCAAAGGAACTTTGCCAAGCCAAAAGACTTTTATAATTTTGGAGTGCAGTTTCGAGGTATTCGTCATGTAAGCCCAGTAAGAGCTTGGAGGTACGGGATAGATTACACCTTAGATAAGACTTACAAGTATGCGGAGGATGAACAGTATCCATTGGACTCTGTCACTTTAGGAGAGCAGTCTGAGATAGCTGTTGTGGCGGGATTTCAGTGGAATTTTGGAAAAGTGGATATAGTAGCGGAAGTAGGAGCTTATGTATATAAGCCTGCGGTACTGAAGAATGCTTTTAGCCAAAGAATGGGTTTGATTTATAATTTTAATGACCATTTAAGTGCACAAGGGACGCTACGTTTTCATAGAGGTGTTGCTGATTTTTTTGAAATAGGAATTGGTTATACCTTATGAAGAAGATAATTCCTATTATATGTACTGTATTCTTTTGGTCGTGTACAGGCGATAGAAGAAACGATTGCATTACCGGTCTAGGAGAAGACGGTTCTGTAGTAAGGCAAGTATCCACTTTTGATAAGTTGTATGTAGAAGATAGGATTAAGCTGGTAATAACTCAGGACAGTACTAGAGCGGGTGAAATAGTGCTAAGTGGTCCAGAAAACTTGCTGGGTCAAGTGCTTACGGATGTTTCTAATGGAGAGCTTAGGTTAGTCAATACTAATACGTGTAATTTTGTTCGAAGCTTTGATTATGAGTTAGTCGTAAACGTGTACGTGGACAAACTCGTAAGGCTGGAGATACAAAGCATAGCAGAGGTCACTGTAGAGGATACGCTTTTTGTAGATTTTCTAGAGATTAGGCATACAGCACTTTCAGATATTGATCTTACGCTTGGAGGGGATGAGGTGTTCATTAGATCTAGAAATTCTGCCAGCACTAAGCTAAGAGGTAGAATAAAAACACTCAAAGGGAGCATCGAGGAAGTGTCTAGTTTAGACGCTGGTGAGCTAATATGTGATAATGTATTGGTAGATACGCATACTAAGCTAGAGACCTATATCAGAGCTCAGAAGTTGATATATGTTAATATTTATAACTCTGGTAATGTGGTGTATGTGATGGATGAACCTTCGGAATATGCCATTGTTGGTATAAATACTGGAAGTGGAAGACTGATAAAAAAATAAAGCGGTCTACCTTTCGGCAAACCGCTTAGAATTTAACAAAGTATGAAAATTTAATTATTTTATTTCAATTTTCTTGGGTTCTACAGTTTCACTTTTGGTTATAGTCAGATGGAGTATTCCGCGGGTGTATACCGCTTCTACTTGTGAACTGTCTGCTCCTTTCGGTAGTCGTACTTTTCTTGAATACTTACCATATTTGATGTCGGAGTATAGACTTGTACTGTTTTTAGATGTTGGTTTCGTGAGTTCGCCAGACACTGTTAAGATGTGGTCCTCAATAGAAAGGTCTATGTCTTCTTTAGCCAAGCCGGGTAAAGATACCTTTAGCAGGTAATTTTTTTCGTTTTCTATTAGTTCCAGTTGAGGTCTTATGGAGTTATCTGAGCTATTTTCATTGAGCATGTCACTGATTAAGTGACCAAAGTCACTAGTGAATCTGTCCGTAAGTAAATTTTGTTTTGTGTGTATTATCATTTTATCTATTTTAGTAATTATTCTTCAATTGTTATTCCAGCAGCATTTTACGGTCAAATTGGCTGATTAAGTAGATTGAATGATTAAAAATAAGACAAAAAGTCTGTTTATGAGGCTATAATGATTACGTTGTAATCTTGGAAGTCCTTTGTTTTTACGTGTTCAAACATACTTGAGAGTAGGAGTAAAAGCTCAGAATGGTTGATCTCCTCACTTTTCGTTTTCACAGTAGTGTTAAATAGTAGTGTGCCACCCTTTTGGAGAGAATCTTGTAAGAACGTGATAAATGTGTTATTACTAAGTAGCGGTGAGTTATCCAACTCTATGAATAGATCTATAAATATAATATCATATTTTTTTTGGAGACCTTTGAGGTAGGTTAGAGCGTCTACTGCGTAAAGTTCGGGTACGTTGCTGTAGTTTTGTGCAAAGTGCTCCTTGAAGAGTCTTATAATCTCAGGATCGTACTCTATCCCGTCTATATTTTGATCGTAGAGGTATACGTGCTCTAGTAAGTGCAGGATGCTCCCACACCCAAATCCGAGTATAAGTATATCCTGAGCTTTACTTATTTCTTCAGTAATGAATTTCATACCAGTTTCAAAAACTTTATACCCGTTGCCAAAGGAAAAATTAGCTTCTTTAGTGTTAAGCATCTTTTTACCATTGGACCATACTATCTCTAAGTATTCATTTTGCGGGGAACTGGTTTTCTCTATTGGTATATCCCACACCCAAGAGAATAGTCGAAGCAGTTTTTTATTCATGGTATAAAAAAAGCCTTCTGTAATCTACAGAAGGCTTTAAAGTATTTAGTATTAAACTATTTTCTTAATGCTGTATGATAATTTTGGTTACTGCTTTCTGATTTTCTCCGAGTATCTCTACGAAATAATTACCAGTTACAAATTCTGTTGTGTTAAGCTTTATGAGTCCACTATTGGTGCCAGAGACAGTTCTGACAGTTTGCCCAGATAGATTATATATTGTGAGTGTATACGCACCCACTATTTTAGTTTCTAGATTCACAAAGAGGTTAGCCGGATTTGGATAAGCACTTACAGTTACTTCTTTTTCAAAGTTATTATCTATTTGTGGAACACTGGTCAATAGCGATTCACTAGCCCATATTCCCATACCGTGTGTACCAGCATATACTGTTGCACCTGTGCTTGAGTTGGCAGCTACTTGTATAAGATCAAAAACAGGCACTCTTGGTAGCGGCATATCAGCGTCTACACCTTCTAAAGCTTCTGCCCATGTTGGATTAGTAGCACTACCATTATTAGTAGCCCATATGCCAAATTCAGTACCTAGGATAATAACATCTGGATCATTCTCACTGATGACAGCATGATAAACTGGGAAACGTGGAAGGTTTCCTTGTATACTTCTCCAAGATGGATTGTCTGACAATGCATCTTCAGTAACGTACACGAACGTAGTACCTGAGTAGTTTCCTGCGGTAATTACCACTCTATTAGGATCTGCTTTATCTATAGCTACTGATGTTACTGTTCGGCCACCAAGACTAAACCCTTGATTTATTTGCTTAAGTGTTAACTTAGGTGCGATTGCATCTCTAGCTACGAGTGAGGTAGTATCGAATTGAGCAGTTAATAAACTATCCACTCTGTATATTCTACCATTGTCTGTACACACAAATAGAGATTGTCCGTCTGCTGTTGGTTTCATATAATGAATTTGTGAGCCTATGTCGGCTACTCTAAACCATCTTACTGCACCATTATCTTTGGGATTAGCAGGATCGTGTGCTTTAGAAAGAGCATTTTTAACCATCCATACTCCATCATCTGCACCATAATATAGTCTGGCATCTATAAGACTGTCATCTTTTGGAGTTTTGTCTCTTGACTCAAGTTCCGCTAGGATTTCAGGGTTTTCCCATAGAGTAATTGCAGTGTTAAAGGATGATGTAGGTCTACGAGTACTTGAAAATGAAGCTCTGACACGATTATCCCATATAGATGAGAATGCTCCGCCACCTGTTATGGATCTTCTAAGGTTACCATACTGACTTTCACCGAACATAAAGTTAGGATCGTACTGGCTAATAGCACACTGGAACCCATCTCCACCGATTACATCTACTGCTATCTTTCGTGGGAAAGATTGGCCAGATATGATCATTGTATTATTATCTTGTGTGCCACCCATAATCACGCCTGATTTACTTGCAGCTATACCAAAGAACTGGGTAGTTATGAAGTTAGTGCTGATATCTCTATAGTTATCTAATTCTGCGTTGGTAGTACGTGCTACTCCTCCATCACTACAGATGTACATAATAGGATCCTCTCCAGTATTATCGAATGTGATGAAATGCTTATCTGAATGTATACCAAATGGATTTTGTGGTGAGCTGAATACATTACCAACTATTCTAGGTCCAGTGGCTTCCGTCCATTCTGCGAACTGAATACCACCAATGAACACTCTATTCTTATCTCTAGGATGTACACCTAAAGCCATATTATATAAGCCCTGAGCTTGTAGGTCTACAATAGAAAATGGGTGAAAGAATCGACTCATTTGGCCTACTAGTCTTTCGAATGTAACACCGGCATCTTTAGATCTATATAAACCTGTCAATGCACTACCGTATGTTTGTCCGTCAAAAGTTACATTTCCCGTAGAAACCACGTAACAATAATTGGGATCGGATTCTGACCAAGCTACGACAGACCTTCTATTTGTTGCTATATTATCAGTGATAGTCTCAAAAGAGGCAGCAACTGATGGGTTATCAGATCTCCAAAGAAGACTACCTATATATGCCATTGCAATTCCATTTTTGTTGAATTTAATATCTCTGCAATTTCCCGGTCTAAGTAGTGACCAAGTAGCACCTGCATCTTTACTCATTCTAAGACCGTTAGATGAACCACAGAATACCCAATTTTCAGTAGGATGAGACGTGAGTGTATGAATATTTCCAAAAGTGTTACTAGTAGAAACAAGTGAAAATGTTTCGCCGTTTGTAGATTTAAACATCCCCATTCCTTCAAAACCTGAAGATTCTGATCCACTTTGAGGGCCTAAAAGTTGGCCATTTTCACCAGTACCATAGTAGATATGGCCATCACTAGTTTGAGTCATGCTTACCACGCCGAAGTTGTCGTCACCTAAAGTAAGCGGATACCAAGAACTTCCACCATTCGTACTTTTAAACAAAGAACCTGATACGCCACCAGTATATAAGGTTTGCCTATCGTCTTTGTCTATAACTAGGCATCGTGTTCTACCGCCTATGTTATCTGGACCTTTGAACTCCCATTTTAGCGGCCAGTCTGTTTTAAATTTATTACCTGATTGTTGTGCTATATCTGCACGTACTGCAGCTACGTCTGCTGGATTTACTTCACCAGTAGCTTTATCAGCTCTTAGTTTTGTAAGGTATTGAGAATATCCTGAAGCACTCTGCACCTCTGCGGTACGCGGGCTGTATGTTTTCTCAGGACTAAATAAGCTAAAAGACACTACTCCTACTAGGAGTAGACTAGCTGCGAGAGTTGAAAGTATTGTTTTTTTATTCATTGTTACGTTATACTTATATTCAAAAACTGAACACACAAATTTAGTTTTTGATTTAAGACTATCAAACATTAGTTAATGAAGGGTTCTTTTTAGTTGAGTAACGCAGAGCTTATGGTCTGTGCTTTCCTATTAGATAGGAGGTATATATACTCATAAATGCTTTATTGTTAGCTAGGTGCAATATTTCTAGTTCTTGTGGGAAATAGTCAAAACGCACTCCAGATTCCCAACTTTGAAAATAAAAAGAATGATTCCAATTTATTGAAAGGTACGTAGCAAAATGTAATCCAGGTTTGAAGCTAAGTTCATCTGTACCTAAAGTCCAAGGTGCAGGGCCATAAATAGAGTCCTGATTGGCGATAGTTTCTGCACTTTGAGGAACCAGTGCAGGACTATTACTCTCTGGGGCATTGCTTTGGTAACCTATATAATATGGCTTCAGTATACCCAAGCTAGGACCTGCACTAAAACCCCAAAAAACGGATGGCTTGCTCGTCATGCGTTGACCTATCTGCTTACTCATAGAATAGCTTAGCCTTATAGTAGTGGCACCATTTAGTTTGCCATACACGTAAGGTTTAGGGTTTACGTATCGTGAGTTTTGTATTTTAGTCTCTCTAGAGTGCTTTATACTCTGAAAACTAAGAGTTATTTTTTGATTTTCAATTAGAGGCGTGGGAGTGAGAAGTGCGTTTAGCTCTCCGCCTATACCGTTAGTAGCTAAAGTAAGTCCGCCTGACAAGCCTTTAAAAGGAAAATGCTGAGCACTTCCGGTCATATATAACAGAATTAATCCCGCTAGCAGTGCACCTCTTACCAGTTTTTTCAAGTTTATACATTGCACACCGTGAATATAGTGAAATTAGTGTGTACTTTGCTTTTCTAAATAAAGAATATGACATCTGAAGTATCTTACCAAGGCAAACTTAGAACTGAATGCACGCATTTAAAGTCTCTATCATCCATAGAAACGGATGCACCTGTAGATAATAATGGGAATGGAGAACGTTTTTCTCCAACAGACTTAGTAGCGACAGCTTTGGCCTCGTGTATGATTACCGTCATGGGAATTCGTGCTCAACGCAGTGATATTCCATTTAAAAACGTCGTGGCTAGTGTGCAAAAAAGTATGGCTACTTCTCCCAGAAGAATAACAGAAATCAAAGTAGAAATAGCGGTACAAGATTCTTGGAGTGAGAAGCAACGTGAGATAATGGAGCAAGTAGCTCGTGGATGCCCAGTGGCTCAAAGTCTTAGTCCAGAATTGGTGCAAAACGTGTCGTTTAAATACACATAATTTAGAAGTTTGATGGGCGTGTACCTATCTAAAAGCAGCGGTTACCGCTCTAGTGTTTTTTTTGTAATGAAACCCCTGAGAAGAAGCAAGGTTTGCGACCAGTCTTTTTACTGTTTTTTGTATAATGTAAGATCTGCTAACTTTCTGTAGGTCATACATTCTTTTATGCAACCATATTACAATGGCGTTCAAGTATGCTGTTTAATCCTTTGACACTGATAAAGTATCAGCTTCTGTGCTTAAAAAGTACTACAGCTCTATCACTGCTAAGCAGCCATACTGCATCTACAGATAAGTTCTGCATACTGAGATTAACCCACGGTAGAAACTGGTGGAGTATATATAGAGCCTACACCTGGGCACGCATCTCTCGATCTGCAAGAGGAGAACATTAAACTGATAAATAATACTACGGCGAATAAGGATAAGGTTTTTTTTGTGTTCATTTTTGTATTTATTATTGTGCTGTACTTACTGAAACGTAAGTTACCCACTCATAGTGCAAAGTAAAGATATTATAAAGGTTTTAGAAAATCCCGATGCAATAAGCTTCATGAATAGTCATATCAGCGATGATGTGGCTTTTCTGGCACTTAAATATCAAGGTAAAGTAGTCTTCAATATTACTGTGTGCTTACAATTAATGGCCATTTATAGGAAGGCTAAGAAAAAACTGCCGTCTTTTTGGACACATAAATTAGCATTAGATGCTCGTAGCTATGAGCAGTCTAGTTCTGAGGCCGTGGCTGCTTACAAAGCTAGTTTTATAAAAGGCGATACTTTTTTAGATATCACTGGAGGCTTAGGGGTAGACTCCATTTTTTTATCCAAGGGGTTTTACGAAGCAGTAGCCGTAGAGCAAAATGAAGAACTCCATACAATAGCAGCCTACAATGCATCAAAAATTCACGCCTCCATTTTACGAGTTTTAGGAGATGGCGTAACCCACTTGTCTCAAGGAAAAGTGACGTGGCTCTATATTGATCCAGATAGAAGAGCTGGACATAAGCGAGCAGTAGATCTAAATTACCTGTCACCTAACGTGATTGAGTTATTACCACTTATAGATAGTCAAGCGGAACAGACATATATCAAACTATCTCCACTGTATGATATAAGAGAGGCGTACAGACAGTTTAGTGATTTGAGAGAAATACATCTAATAGCTGAACGAGGTGAGATGAAGGAGGTGGGTTTAGTATTAAGTAAACTAAACGATACGGAGTGTCAGTTGCATTTAGTAGATGTAGCTTCCGGCTTTCGCAGTGATTTACCTTGGAGTAAACTGGGTGGTAAAGTGGCGGCTTCAGAATATAATAATCAGAAATACTTACATATACCTAATGCTCTAGTATCTAAGGCGTCTGCTGCTCATTTCTTTGCAGGGGTTGGGGTGGTGCGGCACATCGAGTTTGACTTGTTTTTTTCAGACAGCATCCTGAGTGCTGGTTTCAGAAATTTTGAGTTATTATACAGTGGTGGTATTAGTCCGAAGAGTCTGCGGAAGATCCTCCAAAACATCGGCATAAGAAGTATTAATATTATAATTAAGGGAAGTAACGAACATGCTGATTTGTGGCATAAAAAGCTGGGCACTACAGATGGTGGAGATTACTACGCCATACTATGCAAAGGGAAAAAGAAAGCGGTGTTTATAGCGAAGCTTATTTCTTAAGTTTAGATTTTATAAACTCTTCTAATGCAGCCACCATACTAGGATGCTCCGGTGATGGAGCGGCTATGGAGTTATTGAGACCAGCGTCTTTCAGAGCTTGATCAGTACTTTTACCCCAGCCAGCTATCGCTTTATCTTCCTGCACAAAGTTAGGAAAGTTAGCGAAAAGAGATACGATTCCTTGAGGACTGAAGAATACAAGAATATCATAATATACACTTGCCAAGCCAGATAAATCTGAATTTACGGTATTGTACATAATAGCCTCGGTATGAGCAATATTCATCTCAATTAGGTAATTTGGTATTACTTCATTTCGTATGTTTGAGCAAGGAAATAAAAACTTTAATGCTTTGTGTTTTTTGAGAAGTTCTAAGAACGAAGTGTCTGTTCCTTTGCCTACAAACATCTTACGCTTACGTAGCTGTGTGTATTTCTGAATATAGAGAGATACACCTTCATTCGTACAGAAGTACTTCATGGTAGCGGGTACTTCTACCTTCATTTCTTCAACTATTCTAAAGAAATGGTCTATGGCGTTTCTGGAGTTGAAAATTACTGCATCATGATCTAGGATGCGAAGCTTTTGCTTTCGTAAGTCTCTTGCAGGCAGACCTTGGACTTCTATGAATGGGTGAAAATCAACTTTAACTCCGTACTTTTCGGTAAGTACATCATAGACTGTTTTTTTACTCCCTGGATGGGGTTGTGAGATTAGAATACTTTTTACGCTCAATATAAATTCTCTTAGCTATTCACAAAAAGTACTTTGCATAAAACCAATGCAGGTACTATTTCGAAGTTACAAAGGTATATAAAAACCGTGAGTATAGGGTAGTCAAAGTTATTTTGCAACATTAGGATGGTCCCAAATAGACGTAGTAAAAAGTAAACACCTAGGAGACTTATGATTAGGACAAATAGGATACTATGAAGATGCAGATAAAATACGTCTGCAAGTAAAAGGGTGATTACTATAAACGAGAACCACTGGTTTAGAGCATACTGATAATCTAGTACACGCTCTCCTATTTCCTGTTTTTTATGAAGATAAAAATACAACTTATTAGCTCCTAGAGCAGATAAAAATGACACGAAAACTGCAAGAAATAACCCGAATAAATAACTGCTGGAATAGGGAGCACTATTTCCGTAATCGCCTAATTTGTAAGTTATTATCAATAGGGTAAGTACCAATGCAGAAGAGAGGATAGAACTAGCTCTAAAAGTGAGGTTAGCAGAATATTTAGCACTTTCCCAGCTAAATCTCTGTATGGGAAGTAGGGTAAGTTTAAGCATAAATACCAGCCAGTTTTCATTGAGCACGGAGACGAGTGCAATCAATACTAAGGCAGAGAGAAGCCCAACACGCACCGTGATGGGTAACTCATGTCGCAGAACTAGCTGTGTGATAATCTGTAAAAACACTTGAGTTACAAAGGTGCTTCTTTATCAGAAATAATTTACTACTCCAAAGTGAAATTTGCCAGCATTCAGTTGGATAGTATTGCCTTGCTGGGTTCCTAAAGCATATGCTAGGTTCAGTATCCCTTTACCTACCTGTATATTAGCAAGTAACCCAAAACCGTAAGGTGTATCATACACTAAATCAGAGCTTTGCAGAGTGTTTTCTATAGCTGCGGTATTCACAAATAGCCCAACATTACTGTTTTCACCAATCAGGTATCTGTACTCAAGCGTGTAACTGAGTACCTTACTTGCGAAAATTTCATTCTCATCAAAACCACGTAAAGTGCTGAATCCGCCAAAGTTGTATAACTCATTGAAGAATATCTGATTAGCAAAAAGCCCATTGAAACTGAGTTTTTGATGTATAGTACCCTTCTTTTTAATAGGAATAAAAAAACTAGTGGATACTGATATATCTAACCGTACACTTTTTAGATTCATAGTATCATATATGGAGATTAACTGACCAGTGCTAGCATCGGTAAATTTCACTCTGTTTACTTGAGTATTTCGCTCTATGGTTTTTTGTCCCACGGCTACATCTGCTAATAGGGTATATCCTTTTCTGGGATTTTGAAGATAATCCAAGTCTCTGACGTACAGGGCTAGTCCATAGTTGTCTATGTTAAATGGATTATTACTTGGTATACGTTTCAGAGACCTTACAGCAGACGTATCTGCTGAGAGCAGGTTGCTATTTATATTTTGATAATAAAACTGAATATAATTATTCCCTGCCTGCTGATACCTTAGTGATAGTTTACTTTTTAGGGTGACGAAGTTAGTATCAAACTTATTGAGGTTAAACTCTCCATTAACTCCTATCTTAGTATTGAAGAGGTATGGAAAAGTAAGTCCGAGATCTAGTTTTTGAGAGTTTTCTAAATAGTTTCGCCAATGTATCTCAAGTTGTTTGCCGCTTTTGAAGAGGTTATTTAGTTCTACATTTACTTCACCGGTTATGAGCAGATCATTTTTGCTTCTGTTGTTGCTATTGGGAGCCAGCCCTACTATGCCGTCTACTCGGTCAGTGACAGCGTCATCTATGTAGAGTACGACTCGTACGACTCCCCTAAAAAATATTACCTGCGAGCTTGCGTTTATTTTCACAAGAGGAAGATTTCTAAGGTTTTTATCTATCTCTTTAATACTTTCTTCGCTGTAGAGTTTTCCTTCCTCCAGTTGCAGGTATTTACTCAGGTACTTTTTAGATAGTTGTGCATTTCCTATATATACTAGACTATCATACACGAATTTGATATATGGATATACTTTTAACCTAGCTGAAAGGGTGTCTCCTGTCATTTCTGGTTCTAGAAGTTGTACTTTCACAAAAGGGTATCCAGTATTTTCATGGGTACTGATTATCTGTTTTTGCAGTCTGTCAAACCCATCAAGTCTCAGGGTTATATTATCGGATCTAGGCAGTAAGTCACCCGTCAGATTATGGGATGTAAGAGTAAGGTGAGTATATTTTCTACCTAGCTGTATAAAAGAGTAAAAAGTATCTGCGGCATAGTGCATACTATCTGAAGAGGCGGCTAAGTATCCTTGCGTACGTTTTACTGTCATAGCCCTGGTAAGTGCTAGTTCTGCCTCGTTTTCATCTTGTACCTCTATGTACTCCGTATTTTTGCCATCATAGATGTGCAGTATTTTCTCTTGACCATAAGATAGGATAGAGATAGCGAGTAAGCCCCAAATTGCGATAACTTTGTGCACGATGTCGTACAAATGTAAACGATATTCACTTACCTAAATTGTAACATGGCTGGAATATATATTCATATCCCTTTTTGCAGAAAAGCGTGCTTTTACTGTGACTTTCATTTCTCCGTTTCACTGGGACTGCAGACAGATATAGTGGATGCTATAGTGCTAGAGGCTAAAAGAAGAAAGTCTTTTCTGGGAGAGGAGAAGGTAGAGACCGTATACTTCGGCGGCGGCACACCTAGTGTGCTTACTATCAGTGAGTGGGATCATATACTGGGCACCTTGCATGAAGAGTTTACTATTGACAAAGATGCTGAGATTACGGTAGAATGTAATCCAGACGACCTTACATCAGAGTATCTGAAGATGTTGAAACTAATCGGTGTAAATAGATTAAGTGTAGGGATACAGAGTTTTAATGAGGAACACCTGAAATGGATGAATAGGAGCCATACGGCAGAACAGAGTTTAAACTGTATTCAACTGGCTGCAGATATAGGTTTCAAGGATATTACTATTGATTTGATTTACGGACTACCTCAGCTAGACGTAGATGAGTGGAAACAGACAGTAAAGTCTGCCTTAGCTCTGCCCATAAATCACTTATCTGCGTACAGTCTTACACTAGAGGAAAATACGCCCTACCGTAAGCTTGTGTCACAGACGAAATATAAGCGACCGGACGATGACTTAGCCTCTGAGCACTATGAACTGCTTATCACTGAGATAAATGAGCACGGCTGGGAGCACTATGAAGTTAGTAATTTTTGTAAAGTTGGTAATCATTCTAAACACAATACAGCTTACTGGCAAGGTAAAAAATATTTAGGGTTAGGTCCATCTGCTCACAGTTATGACGGAGCCAGTAGGTACTGGAATATAAGTAGCAATAAAGAATACCTTTCGCTTATAGCGAGTAACAATAAAACCTATGAGACAGAAGAGTTGACTGATTTGAATAGGTTAAACGAGTACTTGCTTACTGGTTTAAGGGCAAAATGGGGTGTAGATACTGACCTACTTAAGAGTGAGCATAGTTATGATATAGATACGCTCTATTCTGAGGAGCTTAATTACTGGTTATCCATAGGATGGATAGAGAGAAACGAGACTAAGATAAGCCTCACGGATAAGGGACTTTTATTTGCAGATTTTATAGCCAGTGAGTTGTTTAGTACGGAGGATGAAGATTACTCATCCCAGATATCATCATAGTTTTTAGTTTCTGAGGTTTCTTCTTTTAGTGTAGCCTCTCCTTTTATAGCTCTGATGAATTTCTTTTTTTCATTAAGTACTTCCTCTTTTACATTTTCTTTTACCGTGGCTCTATCGTAGCGAATCTTTAGGTTATCTGAAGGCCCCTCCATAAGTATGTAAGCCGTCAGGCCACCATTTGAGTTTTTTTCAATTCTTTTTTCAGCCTTACGAGCTATCCAGTTAGCTTTAGTAGCCAGTAGTTCTGCTACACTTAATCCCATACTGTATTTCATATAGCCGTCAAAGGTGTGTGTACCTTCTATTTCTATGTTCATAGCATTGTTTTCTATTCTCATTTTAGGGATAAAAATAGTTTGGTCAAATATTTCTATTGTATTTGTTAAGGTTTTGAATCTTACGTTTTTCAGATCTTCTATTTTTACGAAACTTGAGAGTTCTTTTAGCGGGTCATAATTAATCAGTGCACCACTGTTTATGGCCACATTAGCTTTGGCATATAGCTTGGGCAATACTGGCTCAAAGTTTTTATCTAAGATTATTTTAGCTAAAATAGTACCCTTTAGTGTACCACTTAAATTCTTATCAGTGATTTCTGTTTGCTCAAAATTGTTAAACTGATTGAATAGGTCGGTGATATTTATTTCACTCAGTTCAGCGTTAATATCTAGCAAATGATTGTCTCCCCATTTTTTGATATCTAAAGCAGCTATAGTAGTACCTCCTAATGCGTCTATCTCACATATTGGCATGCGTAAGGAAGTACGATTAGAGATTAGATCTCCCTGCATTTTTTGGGCTATGAAGTCGTTAAATCTGAAATCTGTAAGTATCGTTTGTAGGTTTAGTTTTATAGGTAGTAGCTCTTTTGAGCTGTTTTCATTTTGACTTACAGCATTATTAGCACCGTAGAGTTCATTTACATTCAGATTATTGACAGTAAGTTTTCCTACTAGTTCAGCAGTACTGTTTTTATTGAGAAGAGAGGTGTAATCTTCTATGTACCCTTTGAGTGTTCCAGTAGTCGTATTGTACGAGAAAGAAGCACTATTTACTATCATTTTAGTGTTGTCTGCACTGATGTCAAAGGCTATATCTTTCACATCTATGGCGGGATCTGCTAGTTGCCCACTTAGATTTTCTAGTTCTATTTTGCCGGCATATCTCAGGGTATTAGGGACGGGAGCCCCCTTAGCTATATCTATAGTAAGTGCTAGTTTACCGTCTACCTTAGCTGTACCAGACTTAGTAGTGAACCCAATACTGTCTATTAACCCCAATACAAATGCTGCATCTAGAGTGGCTTTGCCATCCCAAGTAATAGCTGGTTTTGTAAAATCTGATACGGATATATCGCCGCTTATTGTATTGTTATTACTGGATGCATTTTGGATATTGCACGCAGCTTTAGCTGACGCTAGCTGGCTAAGTTTAGGTATGTTGAGGTTTCCCTTTGCCTCCACGCCTTCTAGTTTCAGCTGTTCTCCTTTTATGGCTACACTTGCTTTTTGGAGGGTAAAGTCCAAACCGAGGCTAGGCTCATGATTACCATACATTTTTCCCTTAAAATGACCATCTATGACTACATCTCCTTGCAGGTCTATTTTATCCAGTGACGAGATAAAACTTGCAGGAAGTACGCTAAATAGTGATTTAGCTGTAGTGTTATCGTTAGAAAACAGTAAGTTAATAGCAGAAGTTTCACTGTAATTTACAGAGCCATTTACCTTCAGACTTACTTCCTCTACCTGTAAGTCTGTAGGTGATATTTTCACGATTTGCTCTTCAGTGTTTACTTCTATTTTGGTGTTTATTTTTAAGTTCTTTTTGACAATGTATGCATCCCCTCCAGATAGCAGAGTGGTGCTATCTAGAGATGCCTTGATTTTCATATTGGTAGTGGCTCCAGTGTACTTTAGTTCTATGGTAGTAATAGGCGTGATGGTGTTGCATTTAAATTTACTTGGTCTGTGCTCGTAGAGTACATCACAGTCTATTAGTTTTAATTCCTTTATCTCAAAACTTACAGGAGAGGATGATTTGTCTACGGTGGGTTTAGTAATATCGTAATTTGTGCCATAGTTTAGGTCCGCTACACGCAGTTTCCCATCTCTCAAGAGTACCTTGTCTACCACATATACTCCTCTATACAGTTTCCAGATATCTACGAATAGATTCAGTTCGCCTGCCTGTAGAAGTTTTTCTTTGTAATAAGGTGTGCTTTCGTTTATAGATACGTTGGTGAGTTTTATTCCTAAATTAGGGAAATCTCTCAGTCCTGATAGGCTTATCTCATCTACGGCTACTTCTACAGCTAGTGTTTTATTGATTTCAGATACTAAGATTGGTTTGATGTTTTTTTGGAAGTAAAGTGCAACACCAGCTATTGCTATTAAAGAGATAGTAAGTACTAGGATTATTATTTTCAGAAACTTCTTCAATTCTTTTGTTCTTATTTTGAGCAAATGAAGGTAGAAATTGTCACTGCTAATAGTACAACGAATTAACAATACACATCGATACTTGCAATAGTGTATTGTTTCTGCGAATGGTTTTAGGGGGAGTTGTTTTGTACTCGTGCGTTTGAATAAGCAGACTACTCAAGACTATTGAAAATTTTAAAATAAATTACTTGGTAGTATCCAAACCGAAATTATATTTGCAGCCCTTTAAAGGAAGAGGGCGATTAGCTCAGTTGGTTTAGAGCACCTGCCTTACAAGCAGGGGGTCGTTGGTTCGAATCCAACATTGCCCACATTGACTATCAGTCATTTACAAAGTCTCACTTCGGTGAGACTTTTTTCGTTTGCACACGATTTGCATAAAAATGCTTTTTTAAGGTATGATTACCTAATCAGTTATAAAGCATAAACTTGGCATAAGTTCCTCTAATTGTATCTATACTAGCAGGAATCGACATCTCACCTTCACTATACTTTCTGATTTCAAGATTAAATTCAATGTCCTCGAAGGGGCTAGGTGTTCTCCCGTCAATGCTAAACTGTACGCTATCTAATACTTCAAAATGCTGACTTTCATTCCAACTGTAATCAGTAAACCCCTCTCCCTGCAATACTCTATTCCCTACCTTTATAATTAGCCGTCTATCTGTTTTGAGTTCACTCCCATAGACAAGACTTCTAAACACAAAAATTGCAGGTTCTTGTGTTTCGGGTATTGGAGTGTCATTACTAGTTGAGCAAGATAAACAAAACAGAAGGGTTATTAAGAGTAAACATTTCATCAGTCGAAGTTACAAAACTATTTACCAATGACAATAAATCTGTGCTTTTCATACTATCTCACAAAAAATATTACTACCTGCCATACTATTAGTAGAATAATAAATACTTGACCTTCTTTTAGTTTTGACTTCTCTCCATTACCGCAATGCTCACAAAAGTTTGTATTCATATCGTGGTGCATTCCTAAATCTTCGCTGCATCGCTTGCAAAATTCTGCCATACTAGAAATTTACAAATTACTTTGATTGTCTCACGTACGCGTACAGATAGGAATGAAGTCTCTCGCACGCGTATAGATACCCATATTTGCTACACACGTGAACAGATAGTACCGAAGTCTCACGCACGCGTACAGATAGGCACGAAGTACACACGCATACAGATAGGTACATATTAATACTACACACACGTACAGATAGTGGAATACCCTATGCACGCGTACAGATGGTGCGATATTTAAAAAATATAGATGTAAAACTCGCACGCTTGACAATTCAAAACTTGTAATTAACTATTTTCAAAAGTTAAAAGGTGTCAGTGCGTACAAAAGTAGGGACTACGTTGTACAAGCATAAGGAAAGGAAATAATACACCCCCCCTTACCGTGTCGGATAGTGTCAAGCATAAATCACCGTTGTAACGGTGTTATTCCACTGTTGTTTCACTGTTCTTGTTACTGATGTACTTCTGTTATTGTCAAGTTCAAATAAGCCAATTTAAGAAGAATGAAGCTATCATTGGTATATTTTTTATCATTTTAGATGTGTGCATTTAGTTTATTTAAAAAAATCTGCGAATTGCCTTAAAAGAAAACTCTACATCAATAGGCTGAGACCATTTTATGACATCCTTGCCATTTATTATTAAATGTTCTTCTACAAAAAACAATTTAGTTTTTTTCATAAAACCTTTTTGAGATTCTCCAAGTTTGACTTTTACTGCTCTCCCAGTAGCGGTATCTATACCATTAATTGTATTGCTTAGGGTCTCCCCATCTTGTATCATTACGTTTGTACCAGAATCAGTCAAAGTCATAGTAGTACCTAACTTTAATGAAGGGGTATAGGGTTTTATAGATTCGTAGGAAGCCCAATCGATAGATGTGTCTGCAACAAGATACGCCTTAGTACTTACGTCAGCCAAAGCTGGATATTTGTCAGCATAAAAGTCACTTCCGTAGGGACGCATACTAATAGAAACAGGTGTTTCTCCAATATCGTTAGAGTTGAAATGAAGGCTTAAAGAGAGGGGATAACCTTCTATTAGATTGGCATTATTTGAATCAATTATTGCTAGATTAGTAGACCCAAGTGATGTAAAAACCATAGGTATATTAGTGCTAATTAGATTATGGAAATCCCAGTAATCATCCTCATAAAGTGTTCCCTCTACTCTATTAGTTACTCCATCTAATATAACAGTTGCTTCATATTTAGTACCATTTTGCTGTGGTTGTGTTTCTTCTTCTGAAGTGCAAGCCGCAAGCGTGGCGATTAATAATATTGCTATGAATCTCATTTTACAAATCTACTAATTTAAATGAAAGTATTGGACACTTAGGAGGTACGTTCAATTTACTGCATCATTATCTTATGCTGTGAATTTCGTTCTTATCTCTTCAAGGTCATCTTTGACTGAGTGTTTTAGGAATGATGGTGCTGCTTTAATGTAACTTTGAATCTGTTGTATTTGTTTACTTGCTGCTTGTCTACTTAACCCTATGTTCTTTAAGATTGAACGAAGGTTATCAATCCCGCCTGAACTTTCTACAATACCAGTTGCACCGCCACAAATCAGCATTGCTTTTTGCATAAAAAACCTATCACTATCTTTTAGTTCCGTGAGTAAACTTGCTACGTTAGTTATCGGAGTATCAATAGGAATGATGTCGTTATTTACATTAATAAGGTTATCTAGTACCTTAACATTGTAAATGGCTTTTATGTCACCTTCACTTAAAGAATTAAACCCTTGTAAAGTCTTTACCCCAAAGACCCTACTAACCTCTTTAGATGTCTTGGATTGATGCTCTAGTCTCATAATTCTGCTATCTGTTTTGTTAGATAACTTCTCACGGTCATAGGCCACATTCATTCTTTGATTATTACCTATCATAAACCCCGTAGGATAAAACTTTTGCTTAGTGGCTCTCTTCATAGATAAGGTTTCAAATGTGTTATTATAATCCCTAACAAGCTTATTCATTCTCCTATCTTTTGCTAAGTCCACACGAGACAAGCTACTCTTTCCTATGTCCATTCTTAGACCCATACTCGCAAGATAATCTTCAACACTTAGTCCAATGTCATTTAGCTTACTTGAGTCGCTTACAAGTTTGTTGTCATTAAATTTAGATGGGTTAAATACAACAAAAGCTCCATACCTATTTAAACTAAGTTGAATTCGATTATCTCTCGAATTATGAAAGGCTTTAGAACCCCAGACCCTTTCGTTATTAGACGTAAATAATAATGTGTTTTCAATCGCCTTTTGTCCTTGTCTCTTCTTGTTAGGTACTATCTCTAGTTGCAGGGTGTTCAGCACCTCGTAATCTGTAGTATGTAGATGGATTTTATCTATACCAAAAGAGTGAGTGTCATAGTCCGAGTATGCAGAATTGTTATTGATATACATTAGACTTAACCCTAAATATTAAACAATGAGATTTGTAGTGTATAGATGTCTACTAAATCGGGGTTCGTAGTATAAATGCCAGCTCGGTGTTTAGTAATGGTACATTTTCTTTTATCAATTAAATACACCTTTTTACTCTCTCTCAGTCCTTTGACATAGCGACAAATATTCTCTCTCATTACACCAGTCGCAACGCTGCACTCCTTCATAGTAGATGGGTGAAGATGCCAATGGTCAAACACTCTTTTAGTCTGGGCTTGTTTTGTCTCCTTATCCATTACTAGTGCTAAATATTAGTTCATACTTAACCCCTAGTTTATAGGCTATTTTCTTCTGTGTAGATGTAATAACCGACTTGCGGTGCTGTAAGCCTTGATTAAGATGCTCTATTCTGCTATCTTTGTTAAACCTAGTAATGATGGTGGGTTTTTGATTCTTTTTCATTGCCCACCTTCTTTTAAAATTGCACTTATTTCATCTTGAGTTTCCAGATTTGTCTGTACACTATCTTTTTTTAGATAGTCGATTAAATCAGATTTTAAGAAATAGCATCTTTTTTGCTTCTTGATAGTAGGCAATTCACCTTTGCTGATTTTAGCGTAAATAGTGGGCTTACTTAAATCTAAGAAAGTGGCACATTCGTCAACAGTAAAAACTTGCTCTGATAGATCTTCCAGAAGTCTTGGTTCTGGGTGCTTGATGTCAAGTAGTAGCTTTTCAATGTTGCTTAATCTTGAATCAATAACTTGGAATGGATTGTTCATTTGTTTCTAATTTGAGACAAAGGAAAGTCCGCATCTAAGCGTGTAACAGGTTATAACTAGTTACTAATTCAGTAGGTTTTCATAGTTAGCTCGGAGGGTTTTTAATTCGTCTGTGGCTTTACTTTTATATTCGGGCTTTAAGTATTCAATCACTGACTCAAACAGTAGAACTTTATTTTTCATTATATTTTTGGAGTTTTCATTATCAAAAGAAATCCTGTTTGATCTGACTGAATAGTAGATGTAAAGTTGATATAGTTTGTCCCCTGAATTTTTCGAATAGTACCCATTCTCTTGAGCAACTCCAACTCCGTTTTCTCTAGTTATGGGCTTCCCTTCATAATAGTGAATCAATGAAATACCCTTTTGTTTAAGTGGGTGTTGCTTAGTATTAATCTCAGGCGGTATTTTAAGTCCTTGATATTTTAGTTGGTTACTTTTTTGACTTGCGTAGTCATCAATAATTTTCTTTGCTTCAGACGGGATATCGTCTTTTATATCATCAATTAGATTTTGGATACGACGGTCAAGAAACAACCTTTGTTTTGAAGTTAAGCTTGATAAAATTGACCCAGATGCTTCTAGTGTTGCCAGATCTAATTTGTCTAAATATTTTCTTTTTTCTAACTTCAGATATTGGTATTTCTCCGCAGGGTTTGCAATTGAATCGTTGTGTTTAGATATTCTATTAAAAAAAGCATCTTCACTTTCATTGATGTCATTATACAAATCGTCTTTAATTAAAAATTCAGCCTGCTTCATATCGTCTGCTTGTTTAAATGGTTCAATCGTAGACTTTTTTAACAGCGGGTGAAATGGACTAATTTTTTTCAATACATTGCGGTAATGCTCTGTATCATATTCATCAGGAAAGTATTTTATAAGGATTTCAAGTAAGATGATTTGCAAGTCTGAGCAGGTATTATCTATTTCACTAAAATATGAGAGTTGTGTATTTATGTACTCGTTTCGGTGGTTATCCATTCCGTTTTTAACTTCACTACTCAAAGCAATAGAATCTTGATGTAAATAGTCCATATTCACAGTCAAGTTATCAAGGATATCCCTAGCAGCACATTTTACTATTTTCGGTTTATCAAATATCTTTTGGAACAACTTTTTTCTTATTCTATTACATTCCTTTTCTATCTCCTTATTCAGAAAGCTCGGTATCTCTTTGCCTGTTCTAACGCTAAAGAGCAATGAAAATAGTTTGTCCTCCATCCTTAGAATTTCATTAACTCCTGCATCATTTCCTTTTTTCTAGATTCCTCGAATCCTGCTATGTAGTTCTGAGTAGTTTTGATATCACTGTGATTGAGTGCTTCACTCATAAATTCAATACTTGCTCCATTATTGGCTAGTGTATTGGTGAATGAATGTCTAGCCCAGTATGTAGAAACCTTTTCATTCACTCCTACTGCTTTAGCATATTTTAGAAAGTTCTGATTGATGAATTTGGTAAAATTTTTAATTCTATTATGCTGAAGCTTCGCATCACTTGACTTGGATATAATAGGAAAAACTAAGTCTGTTGATGAACCATTTATACTTTGGTATTCCTTTATGAAATCGGCAATGTAATTGTTGATAGTTATGTAAATTAATCTGGGTTTTCTTTTTCCAGTTGTTTTGGTTTTAGCTCTATAGTACTGAATGGAGTCCTCTTTAATGTGCTGAAATTGGAGCAATGCCATATCTTTTATATTCATACCTTGAGCATAAAATGAAAAGAACCAAAAGTCTTTAGCTTTCTGTTGTTCCGTTGTCTGGGGTATGCCATTTAGTAGCAGTGATAATTGCTTCTTGGTTAGTGCTTTTATTACCTTATCGCCTGTGGGTATAGTATACTTACCTTTACCAAATGGATATTGCTCGGGTAGTATTAGTCTGTCTCTAATTGCTTTATTGAAAATAGCTCTTAATGCTCTAAGATACATTGAAACTGTTGTTTCGCTTCGTTCTAAGTCCTCAAGCATAAATGATTCGTAACCATCAAGAAATTGTACAGTAATTATTTCAAAGCATAAAGGCTTTTTAAGCTCGGTGGCGTAACGCAAAAGAGAATTTCGGCTCAGTCTGTAGTTGCTCGCAGTTGAATAGCTCTTTTTGCGTTCAAATCCGTCAATTGTATCTTTATAGCATTGTGATAAGCCGTCGGTTTTGATGCGATTGTCAAACATTTTTTTTTCAAATTCATCAAATGTGAACGGGATTAGTTTTTCAGCTATCCTGCTAGCCTTGATTTCAGTCTCTGTAAAAAATGTCTTTAGTATCTTTTTGTCTTTCTTTGGCCTATCTGCGTAGACAACATCATCGAGTGCCTTTTGACTCTTAAAACCTGTATTAACAGTTTCAAGAATGATAGACTTATCTATGGAATCTGTTTTGATTTTTGAAAACGGATAGAGTCTAGTCTTTTTTATTTTCGAGTCGTAAACTCGAAGCTTGACTGGAAAGTAGCCATTTGCTTTTTTACGTCTGCCATCTAAAAAGATGGAAATTGAAATATTATTCATTGTACCTAATAATGAAATACAAATTTAGCATTTGCACACGATTTGCATACATTTTGTGCAAATAACCGTATAATAAAGGGATAACAAACCACTAATAAAGTGTCCTGAATCGTTTGTAGTGTTGATGTTTAGATAGTAATTAGATAGCTAATAATACACTGTGATTACGCCTTACAAGCAGGGGGTCGTTGGTTCGAATCCAACATTGCCCACATTAACAAAGTCCTCCTCATTTATTTGGGGAGGACTTTTTTTATAACTATGTGTACGTTTTATATTCTTCAATCTTCTTCTT
>Ga0306865_1000183_pt1 | contig 33397 bp, 48 predicted proteins | sample AntRauTorckE5431_FD_190441 | JGI IMG/M metagenome (GOLD analysis project Ga0306865, IMG submission 190441) | Saline lake microbial communities from Rauer Islands, Antarctica - Metagenome Torckler E5 #431 (v2) (version 2) | ecosystem: Environmental > Aquatic > Non-marine Saline and Alkaline >... | reverse complement strand
GAAACGCGAGCAACAGCGACTGCTAACGATTCAGCGCCGGAACACCCTGGCCGCGGCCGCTTATCGGCATGGGGTGACACCTTCAGCGGTTCGGGTTGAGATTGAGCTAATGGGGGTGGAGGTATGAACCTACCCAGCAGCATCAAAAACCTTGGCCGCAGCATGACCACCGCACAAACAATCAAGCAACTCTCAGAGCAGCGCGACGACGCACAAGCCCGCGCTGATGATCTGCTGAAAGAGTTACTGCACGCAAAGCAGGAAATCGGCGAGCTAAAACATTTAAAGGCTGGCGTGATGCGGCTGTTGCGGAATACGGGGGGTGGAGAATGAACCCCTGCCCAGGTTGCGCCCGATGCTTGCCCCTGCACTTCGGCATTCACATTGCCGAACTCGAAATGATTGCCTGCACCCGGCCTGAGTTGACGCTTGAGCCGATGACGCACGACACCTGGCACCAGCCAGAGAAGCGGCTGAAGGTCGAAGTTCCGTTTGTTGTGGGAGATAGCGCATGAAAATTCCGCAAGACGTGATAGATCACTGCAAAAGTCACCCGCTATGCAAGGGATGCCCGTTAAAGACGTGTGTCGCACCGCTGGCTAACCATAACGACGTTAAGTGGAGCGAGTGGGTAGGTGAGCGAATAAACGCCGTGAGGGGGCTTACAGAATGACCACAGCACAAACGATTCTCTATGCACTTGCCGGCCAAACTCTGTCGATGCCAGAAATCGCGCTAATAATCGGCACAGACGAGCTAACAACCCGCCGAAAAGTTTATGCGCTGATACAAGACGACGAAGTGCGGGCGGTGAAAGGCGGGAAGTATGAGCTTGCGCATGGCGGGTATAACCCGGACCCGGAGAGTGCAGCATGAAGGGCGTTGGCGAAGGTATTGCGTTCGCTGGCCTGTGCGTTGGTGCCGCAATACTTGAGGTAAACGGCGACCCAGCACAAGGGCTGTGGGCGCTGGCTGTGATCTGGGCGATATGCACCGACTGGGGGCAAAAATGACCGAAACCGTCATTAACTCCGAAGCCAGTCTGCGCAAGCACATGCGCGACACCGACGCAGCATACCGTCAGCACAAATTTCTGCGAGTAACGACCAAGGAAGGCATGGGGCGCAGCATCCCGCAAAACTCTATCGCCCATGCCTGGTACAACGAAATCGCTGTACAGATGGCCGACACGCCCGAAAACGTGAAGTGCGAATGCAAGTTGCGGTTTGGTGTGCCGATCTTGCGGGCAGAAGATCCCGACTTTCGCGGCATGTACGATTTGGCCATAAAAAATCACCTGAGCTACGAGCAGAAGCTGGTCGCCATGCGCTACCTGCCCGTCACCAGCAACATGACCAAGCCGCAGCTATCCCGATACCTGGAGCACATACAGATGAGCTACGCGCAGCAAGGCGTGATTGTAGAGTTTCCAAAAGAGGCGACTGCAGCATGAATACACCCACCATCAAAACCAAAAACCGCGAAAAACAGGCCGAAATTGCACGTAAAACAGCGGAGTTTGTGGCAAAAGGCGGCAAGGTCAGTGAAGAGGAGATACGGCGGGGCAAGCATGTTGATTTGAGCTTTCGGTATTACGCGGGTACGGGGAGGGATGAGGAATGAGCCGAACCAGCCACCACCGCGATCAGAAAAATCAGCACCGAGGCCAAGACCTGTGGAGCCGCAGACCTTGCGCCGGAGCCTGCTATACGGCTTACAACAAGTGGCTGACGCGCAGAAAAGAGCGAGCGGCAAAGGAAGAGCACATACGCGAAGCCTGGAGGGAGTCGGAATGAAAGGATCTACACCAACCAAGGCAGAAAAAGCATTCCACGACGAGATTGCATCGCTGGGCTGTATTGCCTGCTTCATCGACGGGCGATTCATGGAGCAGGTCAGCATTCACCACATTGAAGGAAGAACTCGCCCAGGCGCTCACATGAAAGTGCTGCCGTTGTGCGCAGGCCACCACCAAGACGGCACCGGAGTGCCGGGACTCATAGCCGTGCATCCGTGGAAGGCGCGATTCGAAAAGCAGTACGGCAAGCAAATGGAAATCCTCAAGTTGTGCAACGAGATGCTAGAGCGGAGGGCCGCATGAACTATTGGGCCGTAACGCCGATGGCAAAGCCTCGAATGACTCGATCCGACAAATGGAATAAGCGCGACTGTGTGCTGCGGTATCGCGCCTACAAAGACGAATTGCGCCTACGACAGATCGAGGTGCCAGACGGGGGCGTGAGAATCACGTTTGTTCTGCCCATGCCGGCGAGCTGGAGCAAGAAAAAGCGGGCTGAAATGATTAATCAGCCACACCAGCAAACGCCAGACGTGGACAACCTGCACAAGGGGCTTCTTGATGCCCTTTTTGTTGATGACTGCAAGGTTTGGGATCACTGGATTACCAAGATCTGGGGCGAGTCAGGCGCGATACAGATTGAAACATTTGAAGAAATCAACGAGCGGGAACTTCAACGGCAGAGGGAAGCGGCATGAATCAGGATCTTTACTGGCTGGCGATAAACGAGCCGCAGTGGGCAATGGATGACGACAATTACAAAATCACCAAGCACAACGGCAAAGCGTCATATGTGCATTATGTAAACCTGGACCACAAAGAACTGCGCGCCGGCCGGCAGTCATTTAGCAGATCCCAATGGCAAGCCGCCCGCGATGAACTCCTGGCGCCTATGATTGGTGTGGTGGAGAGATTTCTGGGCAGCCCGTTCTCGACGCCGGAGGAAGATGAAGCATTCGACGCCATTGCTAAGAAGCAAAACGGCAACGATGGAAGCCATCACCCTGAAAAATCCATAGCCGAGCGCTATCCGCACTATTACAAAAGTGTGCGTCACCTTGAGCACGTGGACGTTTACCGCGTTCACCAGATATTCGGAATTGACGACTGCAGCGGATGCGTTCAACACGCAAGCAAGAAGTTGCTTTTAAGCGGAGCGAGAACAGGCGGTAAGCCGAAGCGTAAAGATATTGAGGAAGCGCGGGATACGTTGACGCGGTGGCTTGAGATTCAAGAGTGATCCAGCTCACGGCCTTGGTAGACGGCAAACGCTCAGTAATGCTCACACCGTTAAGCATCGAAGCAGCCGCCAAGAGCTGCATAGACCGATTCGGATCACGCTTTGAGGGATTTGCGCCGATACCGATTGAGACGGTTGCGCGGAGCAAATGGGCAGAGTTCAAGGCGGGTGATGTGAGCCGGGCTGAATTGGATGCTTGGCTGAAAGAGCAGGATGACGAACAGGCGATTAGGGTGTGTTTCAATAAATGGCGGGGATAAATATGTTGAATGACCAGAAAAAGAAGAAGCTCATACTGAGACAGCAGGCGATGATGTGCGTCGAAATGTACATCGGTGTCGCGCTGTCCGGTAATGATGAAATAGCGCGGGAGTCACGCAGCATCATCGGTGCCCTGGTAGATTTCAGGGGCGAGATCCCGCGCTCGTCGGGGTTCAGCGGATTCTGCAAGTTGGCTGGCAAGATTGACCGAATGAAGAAGTTCGGCGATACGCACCTCATGGCCTGCTACCTTCTGCGCAGCTTGTCAGATCGACAGCACGACGCCGTGGTATGCAATCAGACGTACCGGGGACGCACCAAAGTAGCGATTGATCCGTTCGTGCCAGAGCGCAGGATTGAGATACTGTGGGATGACAAGCGATGCGCCGATACGCTGGACTGCACAGTGGGCACGTTCAGGCAGCGGATTGTTGACGGGTACACGAGGATGGAACGCTGGCTATCCGAAAGTCAGGAGGGGTTTAAAAAAGCGGCCTAAGCCGCTTCACTCGCAATCCTGAGGGCGTGGCGGATGCCTTCGCTGCCATTGCCCTCGCCTAACTTTTGAGCCAGCAGCCAGCTTGCTTCGTCGATGTAAACGTTTCGACGCTTGCCGCCCTCCATTTCCTTGGGCCGATGGTTAGAGCGCTTTTTGATTTTAACTTCCATAGTTGCCACCGTAAGAATTGATTTCCGCCAAATGCTGCTTGTGCCACTTGCGGCATTCACGCTCAAATGTTTCTGGCGTGGTCCGTACGGTTTCGCCGCCGAAAGAGCCGCCTGCACAAATTTGCTTGCCGAGGGTGCTGTTGCCTAGATACACGTAACGGGATTCGTCGCTTTCAGCGCCTTGCATGAAAAATTCAACGGTTCCGTGGTCGCGGGTATTGATAGTTAATGTGGTCATGGTGATTTCCTTTTTCTGGGTTGTTGTTACTCTATGAATACTATTATACACACATAACTAAACCCTGCAACAGTTATCTACACACAAAACTGATTTATTTAACTGTTAATCCATCCAGCCAGTATATATTGACAGCTTTCTGATTGTGGAGTAGCATATCGGCTAATTAGTGAAAGTTACCGAAGCAGCCCGCAGGCCACCCCTAGCGGGCTTTTTTGTGCGTCATCATTAAGCCATCGGACGCGGTGGAAGTCCTCCCTGGCCTCTTGCTTCGGCTACGTCAGGATGGGCGCCCTTATTCCCAGCGGTCTGCTACCCGCACCTTTGCCACTGACACTTATGGACTGGGAGTTTCCCGGGCGTGTGAAAGTGGTCTTTTTATTCAATTTTGCCCGCCAAGCCTATGTCAACCCCGACCAAACGGGCTCACTGGTACGCCATAACCTGGCGGGCAACCCTAATCATCTGTAGGTCAGTATGTTCGAATTAAGCCAAAGATCATTGCACCGGATGTCCGGCGTGCATCCTGACCTGATTGCCGTTGTTGCCCGAGCTATCAAAATCACCAATGTCGACTTTGCCGTGCTGGAAGGTTTGCGCAGCGAGAGCCGGCAGAAAGAGCTGTTCAAGGCCGGGGCATCCCAGACCATGAACTCACGCCACTTGACCGGCCATGCCGTTGACCTTGGCGCGTGGGTAGATGGCACGATTCGCTGGGATTGGCCTCTGTACCACAAAATTGCTCACGCCATGAAACAGGCGTCTGACGAGCTGGAGATACCGATTGAGTGGGGTGGTGACTGGCAGAGCCTGGAAGACGGGCCTCATTACCAGCTTCCATGGTCTTCGCACCCGAAGCCAGCCAAGAGTGAAGCATGACAGACCCAAACCGCGACGATCAAAGTCGTTCAGAGCCGTGGCACATAAGCCGCGCCGTCAGCCTCACTCACATTCTGTCGACCGTCACCATTATCGGTGCGCTGTTCGTCTACTTTTCTGATGTTAACGGGCGGGTCGCCAGTAACTCGCTGAATATTCAGCATTTGCAAACTTCTCGTGCTGACGATCAGGCGCGTACAGACAAAAAGTTTGATGAGATTCGGGGCTACATGCTGCGCATAGAGAGCAAGTTGGACCGGGTCATTGAAAGTGATCGCTGATCATCCAAACCCTAACCAATGGTGGTTTCATCGAAGGATGATGGCCTACGCCAGTCTGCTGGGCCTGTACGTTATCCTCAGCCAGATCCTAATTGGCAGTATAGACGCCGACATCGTGCCGCTGGCTCAAACGCTGGCCTGGGTGTTCTCTGCGAATCTGCTTTGTTACTACGGCGGCAATGCAGTGGAGGCGGTGAAAGGCAAATGATCCCTTACGCCAAGCCCGCAATCGCCCTTGTCGCAGTCGCCGGATTAACCGCAGGCGGTTGGCTGGCCCGAGGCTGGTTTGAAGACAGCAAAGAACTCATCGCAATCACTGCACAGCAAGCCCTAGCCGACGAAATCAGAGCGGGCCAGGCCGAAGTGTCACAGCTGGTTGAAAAGCGGCTGGGCGAGCTTAGAGCGAACGAGCGCGTGATAGACAGGGGAGTGATTCGTGAAATCCAGAAGCCGATTTATCAGCGCGTGTGTCTTGCTCCTGACGCTATCAGCTTGCTCAACGATGCCGCCAGTGGTGTTACCCGCGAATATAACGATCAAATGCCCGCAGACCCTGTCGCCATTGACTGACGGCACAGGTAAAGACGTTGTGCTGACCATGCGCGAATGGGCTTCCCAATATCACGATTGTTCGACTCGGCATAACGGCCTGGTTGACGCCCTTGGAGTTCAATAATGCCCGTTGCCTATTTTTCTGTGCAAGACACAGTTTCAGACCCCGATTGAACGCGCATTTCACCAACAACGCCTGCACTGGAGTCGCTGAGCGTTTCCGGCTGGTTCTGGCAATGGAACACGCCGCCCAGGCCATGCCGTGAGGCACCGCCAACCACCGCTGGCACGTCGTGAGACGCCCGGCACTTATTCAAAGGAGGCGCCGCCCAAGGGCCGCGTATCTGATTTATGGCTACAAAGACTGATTGGGAGAGCGTAGAAGCCTCCTATAGAGCTGGCATTCTCGTATTGCGTGCGATTGCTGAAAAGCACGGCACTAAGGAGTCAACAATACGCAGCAGGGCCGCAGCGAAAGGCTGGCAGCGCGACCTGTCGAGCCATGTTAAAAATACCGCCAAGGCTAAGCTATCTCGCGCAACATCGCGCAACAATCTCGCGCAAGACGTTACGGAAAGCGATAACGAGATCATCGAGCAAGCAGCGGACGAAATCACGCAGGTTGTTATTGGCCACCGCAAGCAGATTGTGGAGTGGCGAGGTATCGCCGCTAAGCTGGCTGCCACGTTGTCAGCGATGCCTGTGGACGAGGAAAATCACAACGAGTTCGCCCGTTCGCTCAATTCCGGCGTTGACGCATTCGGCAAGTGTATAAAGCTGGAGCGCCAGGCGTATGGCATGGACGACGACAAGCCAGAGCAGGGCCATGAACGAGTTCTCGCAGACGATGACCTTGACGCCCGTATTGCCGCACTAACAAAGCAGGCAGGGAATGGGCAGTGATAGCGCGGACGCCAAACGGGCTCTTGTAAAGGCGCTAGAGGAAAAGGTCAGGCGCAAGAATCAAACCCTCATTAAGCAGCTTTTTCCAGAGACCGGGCCTTACCGTCGTGAGCTGTATCCGAAGCACATGGAGTTCTTCCGGGCGGGCAGCCTTCACCGGGAACGGCTTTTCATGGCTGCAAACCGGGTCGGCAAGACCGTGGCCGGGGGCGTCGAACTCACCTATCACATGACCGGGGATTACCCGGCTTGGTGGGAAGGCCACCGCTTTGACAGTCCAGTGCAGTGCCTTGCTGCAGGCGACACCAGCACAACCACGCGAGACATTATTCAGAACAAGCTGCTTGGCGGTCTTTGGGGTACCCCGGAGTTCGGTTCCGGCCTACTGCCTGGCGATAAGCTGGGCAAGCCGACCCCAGCACGAGGCGTTGCCAACCTTTACGAAGGCATTACCGTTGAGCACACAAGCGGCGGTACAAGTCGCTTGATGTTACGCAGCTACGAACAGGGCCGGAAAATATTTCAAGGCACGGAGCAGGATTATGTCTGGCTCGATGAAGAGGTGCCCAAAGACGTGTATGACGAGGCGCTGATACGAACCATGACCACGCGGGGCTTAATCACAATGACCTTCACGCCACTGTCCGGCCTAACACCGCTGGTTGTTGATTTTCTGGAAGCCAAACACGAGCAGGTGCCTTTATGAACACATTCCAGCGACCAGAGACAAAAGTGAATGCGCCGGTAGCCACCTGCAATCCGGCAGTTCGTGACCGCCTCGTGTCTGCCATTCAGGAGCGCAAGATCAAGCACGGAACGCTCACGCTCAACATTGCCCGGCAACTGTACCCAAAAGCCAAAACCGGCGATGAAATGGATGTGGCGGGCGCTAAATTCTTGGTGGTCGATTGAGCCGATACGTTGTACAGGCAGGCTGGAGTCATGTTCCGCACATAAAACAGCAAGATATAGACGATATGGCCAAAAGCATCAGCCCACATCAGCTCGACGCCCGGATGAACGGCAATCCCAGCCTTGGCGCTGGCGCAATCTATCCGGTCCCCGAGGAAGACTTTGTTATTGACCCTTTCCAGATACCCGCATGGTTCCCGCGCCTGTACGGGCTGGACGTAGGCTGGAAGAAGACGGCTGCCATCTGGCTGGCTCACGACCGCGACACCGATATTGTGTACGCCTACTCCGAACACTACCGGGGCCAGGCCGAGGCGCCGGTACATGCCAAAGGCATTCGACTACGCGGCGACTGGATACCAGGGGTGATTGATACCGCGGCTCGCGGACGCTCACAGGTAGACGGTAAGACGCTGTGGAAGCTGTACGAAGACGAGGGCCTAATACTTCACAAGGCCAACAAGGCTGTGGAAGCGGGACTTATGGAGGTGCTAGACCGCCTTTCTACGGGCCGGCTAAAGATATTCAGCACACTGCAGCACACCCTGGGTGAGCTTCGGCTGTATCGACGTGATGAAAAGGGCCGGATTGTGAAAGAGAACGACCACTGCCTGCACCCTGACACGCTGGTGATAACCTCGGAAGGAAAGCAAAGGATCAGGGATATGGTCGGCACAAAAGGTAAGGTTTTAACGATTGGCGGCAAGTGGACCGAATACAACAACTGCCGCTTGACGGCTACTGACCAAGAGACGGTAACAGTAATCTTTGAGGACGGGGCCAAAGTGACCTGCACTCCAGACCACCTGTTTTTAACAGCCGACGGATGGGTTGAGGCAAGGGATTTATCGGGTAAGTTTTGCTATAATGCAGTATCGCAAAGCATCGAAGGTAAATCACAATGCAAGTCAACGTCTTATCAGGAACCGCTCAAGAATTTGAAGGGACTCGCTACTACCTATGCGGTAAGTATTACCAGCGCGATGGCGTCCGCCTTCACCGGACTGTTTGGCGGGCCGCTAACGGGCAAGAAATACCGAACGGCTGGCACGTTCACCATATCGACCATGATCGAGGTAATAACCAGCCAGATAACCTTGAGCTTGTTGAGGCCGGGAAGCACCTTAGCCATCACCACAAGGGCCATGGACGGGGGTTTTCAGATAAGGCCGTCGAAGGGGCAAAAGCATGGCATAGGAGTGAAGCCGGCTGGCGCTGGCACAAACAGCACTATGAAAACAACAAGCACAAGTTGTATCAGATTGCTAATTACGTTTGTGAACAGTGTGGCTCACCTTTTCAGTCAAATAAAAAGTTCACTAACAGGTTTTGCGCTAACAAGTGCAAATCTGCGTGGCGCCGGGCATCAGGCGCCGACAACGAGGCAAGGAGTTGCAGCATTTGTCAGGCCCAATTTGAAGCTGACCGGTACTCGAAAACAAAAACATGCTCAAGGCCGTGTACTAACGAAAGTTTGTCGCGTTCAAAGCGCAAGCAAGAGTGATGTGTATTGCCTGACGGTACCTGAAACCGAGGCGTTCGCTGTAGAGAGCGGGGTGGTGGTTCATAACTGCATGGATGCGTTGCGCTACGGAATTTTGAAGATAAACACCGCCATTACCCGTCCCGCTCAACAGTCCACCAACAGCTACCTACCCGGCGACCCGACCGCAGGATACTGACTATGCAAGACGACCAGGCGACACCGGACGATTCGGACGAAGAGCAGATTCGGCAAGAAGAAAACCTGAATATGTTGAGCTCTAAGCTCGACCGCTTGGCCCAAGAGCAAGTGGCCGCACGGCGGATGATCGAAACCCGTTGGCTTGCGGATCTGCGCCAATATCACGGCGAGTACACGCCGGACGAAACCAAGCGGATGAGTGACAACAACAGCTCCCAGGTGTTCGTCAACATTACGCGCAACAAGACTCGCGCCGGCATTGCTCGCATGAGCGATATGCTGCTACCAAACGACGACACCAACTTTGGCGTAAAAAGCACACCCGTTCCAGCGATGAGTGCGACCAACGGCGCATCGATGCAAGCTGATATGCAGCAGCAGGGCCAAGGCATGGTGGACGGTATGCCCGAGTCGCACCAGTCAATGGACCCTGAAACCCATGCCAAGGCCATGCAGGCCATGGAGCAAGGGGCGCCCGGTGAAAATCCCGGCAGTCAGTCGCCGCAAGCCAAAACGAATGAAGCAAAAAAGCAGGCTGATGAAGCTGCTCGACAGATGCAGCAGCAGATCGAGGACGACTTTGCAGAGGCCAATTACAACGCTCACGCCCGAGACGTTATCGAAGACGCCTGCAAGCTGGGCACCGGTGTCCTAAAGGGCCCGAAAGTGGTCAACCGTACCCGTCGCGCATGGATCACTGACCCGCAGACAGGCAAGAGTGAGATTGAGGTGCAGGACGAGTTGCGCGCTGGGCTTGAGCGAGTAGACCCTTGGGATGCGTTCCCCGATATGTCCGCTGCCAGTGCCGAAGACGCCGAGTTCTGGTTTGAGCGCAAACTGCTCAACCGCAAGCAGCTGCGAGAACTAGCCGACTTGCCGGGCGTTATTGTAGGCCAGCTACGCCGAGCCCTCGAAAGCGATGGCAGTCACTACATCTCAAACGACCGTCGCCAGGAGCTGCGCGCCATTACCGGTGTGGATACAGTCACCAACAGCAAGAAGTACGAGCTGTGGGAATACTGGGGACCGCTGGACAAGGATGAATTGAAGGCGTGCGGTTGCGAAGACATTGACGATGACGTGCTGGTTGAATACACCGGATGCGTGCTAATGGTCGGCGGTCACGTCATTAAGGCCGCTATCAACCCGCTGGAATCCGGCGACCTGCCTTACAGCGTGTTCAACTGGGAGCAAGACGACAGCAGTATATTCGGCTTTGGTATCCCGTACCTGATGCGCCAGCCGCAAAAAGTGGTTAACGCCTCGTGGCGCATGATGATGGACAACGCCGTGGTGTCAGCAGGCCCGCAGATCGTCATGAAAAAGCGCGGCGTTGTGCCCCAAGACGGCAACTGGGCGATCCGGCCTAACAAAGTGTGGCTCGATACCGGGGACGAGCCTGTGGGCAGCGTCTTTCAGGTCTACCAGATAGAAAACAACCAAGGCGGCCTGTTCGCGATCTTTGAAGCCGCCCAAAAACTGGCCGACACGGAAACCAACCTGCCAATATTGCTGCAGGGCGAGGGTATGAGTGCCGGTGCCGGCGGCAAGACGTTTGGCGGCATGCAAATGCTGATGAACAACTCCAACATTGTGCTGCGGTCCGCGGTCAAGAATTTCGACGATGGTGTTACAGCGCCTACCGTTCGCCGCTTTTACGATTACCACATGATGTACACCGACCGACCCGAGATAAAGGGCGATTTTGACATCGTTGCCCGCGGCACGTCCGTTCTGATTGCCCGCGAAGAGCAGCAGGAAAAGCTGATGATGCTGTCCCAGGTCGCGGCACAGAACCCCATCTTCGCCAAGCTGACCAACTGGGCCGGACTTTATCGCGAGATCTTACGAACGATGCAAGTGCAGGTCGATACGGTCACGTACACGGATGAAGAAATCAAGACGCGGGAAGCCGAGGAAGGCGAAGGGCCAAGCGTTGAAGAAAAAATGGCCATGTTTGAGATGAAGCTCAAGCAAGAAGAGCACGAGTTCGCCGGTAAGCGACTGGAATCAGAGCTGGATCACAAAGAATGGGAGCGGGAATACAAGGCTGCCCAGCTACAGAGTGAACAGGAGCACCAGCGCGCAGGGCTCGCCTTGAAAGAAGGTATCACCATGGCAGAGCTTGAGGCCAAAGTAGGCCTTGAAAGCCAGAGCCTGGAGGTGCAGATGCGACAAACCGCCGCCAAAATCCAAGCGGACCGAGATCAGAAGGCGGCCGAACTCAGTGAGCGCCAGAACGACCGCCTGGCCCGACAGGAAAACATGTCCAATGGCTACGATTCGTATGGCTGACCCTATGTCGATTGACCGTCACACCGACACCTGGCGAGACATTGAGCAGTGGCTCCAGGAGCGTCGAGAAAACAGCGTCCTTTCCCTGATTAATGGATCAGCCAAAGACGACAAATTGCGCGGCGAGATCCGCTTGATTGACGATTTACTGGCACACGCCAGCGAAGAACTGGAGCCGGGCAACCAGCCGAATCCAAGTTACTAACCCCAGCCGTTCGGGAGAACCGCTATGACAGACCAGCCGCTGAACAAGCCGCAGGATGATGATTCCATCGCCGGCGACGATCAGGATTTTGAAACCGCCTTTGAGGAATATTCAAAATCATCGACACCCGCCGATGATCGCGACGAGTACGACCGCAACGCGGAACCGGACGACGACGCGGCACCAGACGATCAACATGGCGATCTGTCCGAAAGACTCAAAGCCCTTGAAACCGAAAACGAGCGACTACGGCACTCTGACGCATCCCAGCGCGGCCGCCTTGGCGCGTATCAGCGGCAGATCAACGAACACCAGCGCAAAGCGCTAGAACCACAGGCTGCAAAACCCGCAGCGCAAGAAAAACCCGCAGCACAGGAGGGTAAAGCCCAAGGCGACGGCGATCAGCGCCAGGATATGGCCGATTCAGTCGGAGCCGATGATTGGAAAGAGTTTAAAGAAGATTTCCCGGATATGGCCCGCGCTTTCGAATCTCGTCTCAAGGCAGACCAGCAGACGCAAGCGCAATTAAAGCAGGACATCGCAGAACTGCGATCCACTGTGCAGCCCATGCAAGAGCAGGCCCATCAGCAACAACTTCAGTCCGAGTATGCCCGCTTAGAAGGCCGGCATGCCGATTGGCGAGAAGTGGTCAATGCGCCCGAATTTGATTCATGGCTAAACACTCAGAACTCCAGCATTCAAGCCCTCAAAGAGTCCGACAGCGCCGACGATGCGTCCGCACTACTGGATTTTTACAAGGCAACGAACGCCGCGAGTGACGAAAACAGCCGTGCCCAAAAGCACGACAAGCGAAAAGCCCGACTGGCGAACGCCCAAACCGTCAGCCGCCGTGGAGCGGCGTCGCGCAGCGGAGCGCCAGAAGAGTTTGACGCGGCCTTTGAACACTACGCCGCGAAAAAGAAAGCGCGGTAACTCAAAAATTTGATTGGAGTTAAGACACAATGCCTATCACCACCTACGGCGATATTTCCCAGCGTACTGCAGCATACGCAGCGGCTGAAATGCTCTCTCACGCAGAGCCAATTCTTATTCTGTCAAAATTCGGACAGTCCAAGCCTCTGCCCAAAAACAAGGCGGATACGGTTAAGTTTCGCCGGCCCGTTCCCTTCACAAACATCACTTCAGTCCTGAGCGAAGGCGTTACACCATCAGCTCAGCAAATGGTCTACGAAGACGTGACTGTTCAGATTAAGCAGTGGGGCGCCTGGACTGAAATCACGGACGTTATTGCAGATTTGGCGGAAGATCCCGTTCTTGCCGATGCGTCAATGTTGTGCGGCGAGCAAGCCGCCGAAACCATTGAGTATGCAACCTGGGGCGCGATTCGTGCGGGCACTAACGTGTTTTTCGCAAATGGCAGCCAGCGCAGTGCTGTTAACTCTGTCTATGGCCTGGCCAAGCAGCGCGCCGTCACTCGGTCACTTAAAGGCAATCGTGCCAAGAAGATCACCAGCATGGTCGGTGCTTCTCCGAACTACTCAACCGAGCCTGTCGCGGCCGCGTTCATCGCGTTTGCGCACACAGACCTGGAAGCGGACATTCGCGACATTCCCGGCTTCACTCCTACTGAGAAGTACGGAACCATGGCGGCTTTGCCGTATGAAATCGGCAAGGTAGAAGACGTGCGTTACTGCCTGAGCCCGGTGTTGGACAGCTTTGCCAGTGCCGGCGGTACCGCATCCACCAACGGCACAATCTCAACCGATGGCACAAGCTCTGACGTGTACCCCATCGTCATTATCGGTAAAGAGTCTTACGGTTTGATCCCGCTCAAGGGCGCCGGCGCAATCACGCCGATGGTACTGAACCCAAGCACACCCCGCGGTGGTGACCCGCTGGGCCAACGTGGATCTGTGGCTTGGAAGGCTTACTACGTTGCGAAGATTCTTAACGAGGGATGGCAAGCTAGGATCGAGACAGCTGCTTCTGCTCTGTAAGCCAGCAACCCCAACAGCCCCGGCACCTGCCGGGGTTTTCTTTGTCTGATCGAAGGTACGCAGTCATGAGTGACATCAATACTGAAGCAATGAGCCGTGAAGAGCTGGTAGCTATGGCTCAAACCCTTGGGGTGGACTATCCAGACAAGATCGGCACTGAAAACTTGCGAAAGAAAATTAACGCAGCCTTGGGTAACGAACCGGTGGCTCTATCAAAAGCGGCTCCCGTTATTACCGGCAACGCCAAAGAGCGGCAGTTCGAGATCATCATTTCCACCCATGAGCAGGACAAGCAGCCGGTTCAGGGCGGTGTGAATGGTAAGAGCTTCGTTATCAAACGCGGTCAAAAAGTCATCGTGTCGGAGTCTATTGTAGAAAATCTGAGGTGCGCCATGCAGCGCCACTACGACTCAGAAATGAACATGACGGAAGTTCAGAGCTACCCGTTCCAGATCGTCCGCGAAGTCACCGGCGAGGTTTAACTGATGACCTTCTTGGAGCTTTGCCAACGCTTGCGCCAGGAAGTGGGCGCTGCAGGTAATGGACCTGCGAACGTGGTCAGTCAGTCCGGGGAGTACGCCCGCTTTGTCGGCTGGACAGCAACGGCATGGCGCGAGCTGCAGAACGAGCGACGTTGGGCGTTTGATTGGGCTCGGGGCGAGGTTGAGCTGACAGCTTTGGACACCGAGTATTCGCTGCCGTCCGACTTTGATGTGTGGGAGTCGGAAACACTGCAGTTTGCAGGCGAAAGAATCGAGGTAGTGCCTTGGTATGAGCTGGAAAAGGACGTGGCGGGCACCTTTGGTCGCGTGGCCATTGCGCCGGATGGAGTGCTGCACTTGAATGCACCCCCTGCGAACGCGGGCAACTTGACGTTTGAGTATTGGCGCACCCCGCAAGAGCTGGTCAATAACGCGGATCAACCGCGTATGCCCTCGCGTTTCCATTTGTGCGTGGTGTACCGGGCCATGATGCAGTACGCCCTGTACGAAAATGCGCAAGAAGTCGCGCAACAGGCCGGCCGTAACGCTGTGAAAATGGAGATCCTTCTGATGGAATCCCAGCTACCGCGCGTCGAACTCCCCCCGAGCCTGGCATGAACCGGACCGCGTATGTCGGCCTGGGCGGCGGCATTGATCTGATGACACCGCCCCGACAGGCCAAGCCAGGACAATGTTTGTTCGCTGTGAACTACGAATGCCCTGTGACCGGGGGTTACCGTCGAATCAGTGGCTACACCAAGCTGGGCGACACCTTGCCAGGGACCGGGCCGATACTGGGCGTGTGTACGTTCAAGGACGAGCATTACGCGATCCGCGAGAACGGCGCCACGTCTGACCTGTACAAGCTGATTGGCGGGGCCTGGGCCAGCATCGGAACCCTGGCGACGGGGCGCTATGAGTTTGCCGAGGGCAACTTTCTGGCGACCGAGGCCGGGCGGGCGCTGCACATGGTTGGCGGCGCAAAGCCTTATCAGCTCAAGGACGGCACACTGAGCGAGATTGCCGGCGCTATGACGGGCGCGAAATACATCGCCATTCATCAAAATCACCTGATGCTGGGCTATCCGCAGGGCAGCTTGCAGCACTCCGGCATAGGCGATCCGCTCAACTGGGATGCGTCAACCGGTGGTGCGGGCGAAATTGGCACCAGTGGCGCGCTAACGGGCCTAATCAACGGCACAGGCGGCGTTCTTCACGTCACCGGCCAAGACAACATCAAGACTTTGTACGGCAGCAGCGGCGCAAACTTTGAATTGCGCACCACCATTCCCAACTCCGGGGCCAAGCCCTACTCGCTGCAGTCCTTGATCCAACCTTATTACGTTGCCGAGCGTGGCATTTCAAACCTGCAAAGCGCGCAAGAGTTTGGCGACTTCCGGCAAATGCAGGCCGGGGCGCAGATCGAGCCGTTGTTCACCGATGAAGGCTACGCTGAGCGCGTCCAGTGCAGCTCAACCAGCAAGCGGCGGGCGCAGTACCGGGTTTTCTTTGACGACGGCAGCGGCGTTTACCTGAGCCCTACGGGGGCGACCACCGTTTCCTTTCTAAACAAGCCCCAAGTGATGCACGCCGGCGAGTTCGATAGCGGCGAAGAATCAGTGCTGTTCGGTGACGATGTTGGCAACGTCTATCGCCTTGGCAACGGAGCGCAGGGCTTTGCCGGAGAGCCTATCCGGGCCTTCCTGACCCTGGCCTACACCGACCTCAAGCAACCCAGTGTACGCAAGCGCTTTCGTCGCGTGTTCTGGGACGTGCGCTCCGGCTCCAGTGCCAACATCACCTTTCGCCCTGACTTCGACTTCGGCGGCGGAGAAACAGCGGCAAGCCTACGACAGACGCTGACCTTTTTGCTGGGTGGCGGCCTATGGGGCGTTGGCAAGTGGGGAGAGATAGCCTGGTCCGCGCCCGTAGTCGCTCAAGAAGCCGGCGACGTGACCGGTTCCGGCACAGCAATAAACTTTGCCATCTACAGCAACGGCGTCAGCGAGCCACACGAGCTGCTGGGCTATGACCTGACCTACAGCGAACGGAGATTGAGACGTGGCTAACGAATTTTACGACAACAGCGACAGCGCCCAACGATTCCAGCCCGGCACCACGGCGCGATCCGATGAAGTGGACGCTAAGTTCGATCAGGTGGCGACCGGTTTTGATGCCGTCAACATCGAAACCGACCGTGCCTTAAAGTTTCCCACCGAGAACGGTGTTAGCCAGGAGTTTACCGCGACAATCCTACAGCGCCGGCGAAAGGTGCTGGGTTTTGACGAAAACGGTGATTTTGCCCTGCAGTCAGGCTTTAACTATCGAGGGGATTGGGCCAGCACGACCGATTACTTTGTGAATGACGTGTTCCGCGATGCCGTCAGCAAGAACTTGTACGTCGTTGCTATCAGGCACACCGCCGCTGTGCTGTACGACGACCTGGCGGCAGGCAGTGCGGTTATTGCGATCAACCTGATAGACGTTGAGGCGCTCAAGACACAGGCCGCCGAGAGCGCTGCAGAGGCCGCACAAACGCTGTCTGACACCGAGGCTGTGAAACTGGAAGCGGATGCCGCTCGGGACGCGGCGCAAGCAGCGCAGTTGCTATCGAAAAACTGGGCAACCAGCCAGACGGTTGTAGGTAATAACTTGCGAGGATCCAAGTATTACGCGGATATTGCCCAGGCTGCAGCGGCCACGCTCGCTGAGGGCACAATTAATGATGCGGTTACCGACACGAACAATGCCTGGTCATCTCAGAAAATTACCGACGAACTGCAGTTGCAGGCAACGCGAGCGCTAACCTTATCCCTTACAGCGCCGCCCACCACAAAGGACTCCGGGGACTGGGAAATCGAAGCAAGCGCCACAAGCCGCCATAGCGGGGGAGCGATCGCTGGGTTTGAGGTGAACTGGTGGGACGGCACCACGGAAACAGTTTCCGCGACGGGGGCGACCGCTACGCTCGCACGAGCTGTCGATCAGCCAGTGGGCGGCACGGTGTCAGCCACGATCAGAGCGCTGGATGATATTGGCAATGCCAGCGCAAGCGAGACAGTCAGCGCCAGCGTTGTTGCCAATAACGCCCCCAATGGCCCGATCACCATCGCGGCCCCCACACAGACGGGCAAGAACTCGACGTTTCAGGTGTCCTTTAGCGGCGCCACGGACCCGGACGGCGACCCATTCACGTACGTTGTGACTGACACTGGCGCCTTCGTGTTCGCGAAGATTATTGGAATTGCAGAAGGTGAAATCGTAGAAGTGACTGCGCCAGATGTCGCCGACGACACCGATGTCGCCTTTAGCGTCGCCGCAGAGGATGACCTGGGCGCACGATCAGCGACTTACAGCAAGACGGTTTCAGTCCTGGCGGCTCAGGTCATCGGCGTAGCACTGCGAGCAACGGGCGGCCCGGGCGGCACCTGGGATCACATTGATGAAGCTGGCAGCACCATCGCGACCCCATCCCCAAGCTGGTTTAACGGCCATCCGATTTTTGGCGGCATGCAAGACGTGAGCGTTGACGGGCAGGTAATGGTTGAAGTGCCAAAGTTTTACTACAAGCGCGGCACTGCAGGTGGGGATGCTGCATGGTGGATCAGCGACCAGCCGATTGCCGGCTTTACTGTCATGCCAGCGTTCGTTTTGGATAGCGCAGAAATCCCTGCATTTCAGTACGGAAAATATCAGGCCAGCGAGAGCGGCGGAAAATTGCAATCTGTCGCTGGCGTCTTGCCGCTTGTTAGCACCTCGCTGACGGATTTTCTAACAAAGGCGACGGCTCGAAATGTATCAGGCGTTACCGGCTTTCGGCTTCATCATTACGATATGTGGCTGGCGATCCAGTGGCTGTATCTTGTCGAAAACGCAACGATGGACAGTCAGACCAAAACCGGCCAGGGGCGCGTTAGTGAGTCGAGCGCTGCAAACGTCGATGCAGCTGACGTGGCTCAGGCCACCTACCGGGGGATTGTTGGGCTGTGGGGCAATGTTTATCAGTGGATGGACGGGCTGCGCACGGTGAGCGGTAACATTGAGCGCCAGGCTTATGACGGCACATGGACTGACACGAATGAAAACACTCCCCCCACTGGATCGGTATACCCAATCACTTTCCGCAGCGCGAGCGGAGATCAATTTATAGCAAACACCTTCAGCACCTTTAATGACTCGACAGCGACAGCGCCAGATCAGAGGTACTGGACTACAAGCGGTACCGTATACCCCTTCGTCGGCGGCTACTGGAGCTCTGGCGCGAATGCCGGGCTTTGGTTCGTGTATTGCGGCATCGCAGCGTCGTCCTCGAGCAGCTACATTGGGGGCCGTCTCGCGCGAGTGGTGTTATGAGTCATGTCGATCAGTCTCAAGCAGTGGGGCGTGATAACGCCCCGTATCAGCATCTTCGCCCCTTTGAGGGCATGCTCACAAAAGTGGAGGAATTGGAAGATTATAGTCGTCGGGCATTGGTCAATTTCCCAAAGGCCGAACGGCATTTGCTGACCGCAGAAGTGCGGCTGTGCATTGATCGCATTGAGCGATTAACCCTAACGGCATGGAAGCGCTATCAAAAGAAAACCACGCTCACTGATTTGGATATAGAAATTGAAGTTCTGCGCAGAAAAGTGCGCAAAGCCCAGCGGTACGGGCACATCTCAGGCGGTCAATATCGAGACTGGGCACAGCACATCAACGATCTCGGCGCCATTCTTGGCGGCTGGCTGCGGCACGAGCGCAGCAAATAGCAAGAAAGGGAAGTCGCTTATTTCGATGGCCCCAACGTCGGCGGCAACTGGAGCAATGGCGCGAATGCCGGGCTTTGGTACGTGAATTGCAACAACGCAGCGTCGAACTCGAACAGCAACATTGGGGGCCGTCTCGCGAGCGACCGTTTTACCGGCCAGAAGCCGCACGCTTAAGGGTTTGCGGACAGAGCCACATCACTCGGGGCTACTTTCCTCGCTTCACGGCGAAACATAAACAGAGCGCGGCGGCCGTAAGGTGGCCGTGACTCACCCTTTACTGCACAAGGATAATGCGGTGCCGCTCTACGAAGAGATATATGACTTTGACAATTTAATGAAGGCCTATCACGCGGCCAGAAAGCACAAGCGGTACCGGCCAGAAGTGGTCAAGTACACCGCCAATTTGGAAGAAAACCTGCTTAATCTGCACAACCATCTCATTCACAAGACTTGGAGCCCGGGCCGCGCCCGTGAGTTTGTGGTGATTGAGCCCAAAATGCGCTTGATTCAGGCGCCGCCCTTTAAAGACCGGGTGCTGCACCATGCCGTGGTGGATGTTGTCGAGCCCTTATTTGAGCGTCGATTCATTCATCACAGCTACGCGTGCCGAAAGGGAAAAGGCACTCAGGCGGGCGTTCTGGCGCTGCAGCACATGCTCAGAAAAGCTCAAAGACGCTGGGACTCGGTGTATTTGGTTCAGGCGGATGTCAGAAAGTTTTTTGATTCACTGCCTCACAGCGCTGTACTGGACAGCGTCGCAAAAACCATTGAGTGCCCGGACACGCTGTGGCTTTGGAGAGCAATGATTGGCGGTTACGGGCATGACGACGGCATTGGCCATCCCGTGGGAGCGCTCAGCAGCCAGTTGAACGCCAACGCCACCTTGGACTGCGTAGACCACGAAATGACGGACACGCACGGCGCAGGACAGTACGTGCGTTATATGGACGACGTAGTGATTGTGTGTTCCAGCAAATCAGAGGCTTGGGAGCGCCTTTATCAGCTGCAAGACTGTCTGGCTCGCCGCGGCTTATCGCTCAACCCAAAAACACAGGTAAAGCCGGCCAGCGCCGGGGTGGACTGGTGCGGCTATCGGATATGGTCAACTCACATCCTGCCGCGCAAGCGCAACATTAAACGATTCAGGCGACAGCTAAAAATCCTGCAACACCGTTATGCCAAAGGCGCCGCCTCGCTTGACGAAGTGCGGCAGCACCTGCACGCATTTTTGGCTTACGCCAAGCACTGCGATAGCTGGAATACCGTTAATCACATTGTTGACCAACTCATTCTCAAGCGAGACTTTGCCGATGTCGAATTTACAGATTGTCACTACCAGTGAAGGCCGTGCCCTTGACTATGACGGCGAGCAGTTTCCGCTACCCACGCTGCCTTTTGACGCCACCGTTCACGCCTATCAAACGCCCGCCGGGCTTTGGGCGGGTGCACAGGCGCCGGGCGATCCTCGTCCCGTCTATGCAGGCAGTGGCGGGGTAAAACTGGGCACAATTGCAATGGATGCCGACGCGGGGGCGGTGCTGAGTCAAAAGCGAGGCTCCATGGTTGTCACCCTGCGCCAGGCTCGTCGTGCATTGCTTCAGGCGGGTTATCTGGAGGGCGTTCAAAGTGCTATCGACACGCTTCCTGAGCCTGAAAGGTCGGAAGCCAATGTTGATTGGCAGACTGCACAAGAAGTCGAACGTAACTGGCCTTTTGTTTTAACGCTTGGGCAGAGTCTTGGGCTTAGTGATACGGACCTTGACGATTTGTTTGAATTGGCCGCAACGCTATAAAAGACACTGGATTGTGCCCCGCGACCTATGGCTGGCGCTGTAGACCCTTTCAAAAGCAGGAGCTAGACCATGGCCGGTAACGCCGAAATCAGCAATTTTTATTCACAATACCTGGGCCGTGACGGCAGCAAGGACGCCAAGGGCAAAGCCTACTGGCAGAACGAACTGTCCAGCGGGAAGATGACTCTCGACCAAATTGGGCAGTCTATAGCCTCATCAAACGAGGCGCAGAAGTACAAGTCCAGCGGGCTTCCGTCAGCGCCGCAAGCCCCTGCCGGGCACAGCAGCGTTGCCGCTCAGCAGCAGCGATACGACCGAGGCCAGAAACTGGCGACGGATTATCAGGAGTCGGGCTTTAAGCCGGCGGCGTCTTATGAGGGCAGGAACACCAACGAGTCGTTTGTGGACGCGGTATACCAGAACGAAACAGGGCGCGATGCGGACCAGAACGGGCGCGATTACTGGCTGAACCAGATGGCCGGCGGTATGACGCGGGACCAGGTGATTGAATCATTCAACCGCTCTAAAGAAGGCATGGGTTACGACAGCCCAGATCAAGCAGAGCAAGAGGTGCGGCCGCCTTCGTTGCAACCCGCAGCACAAGCCACACTCCCGCAAGCCAATACAATGGCTGGCCTGCTTGACAGCATTCTGGCTAAAGATTCGCCGCTGATGCAACGGGCAGCGACTCAAGGCAAGCAGTTTGCCAGCAACCGAGGGCTGCTTAACAGCTCAATGGCCGGCGGGGCCGCACAGGGCGCCATGATTGACAGGGCTACGCCGATTGCGAGCCAGGACAGTCAGTCAGCTTTGAGCCTGTCGCAGTTCAATGCCGGCCAAACCAACGATATGCGCCGGCAGTCAAATGACTTCTCGATCCGCTCCAACCTAATGGAGCAGGGCCAGGGTTACGACCTGCAAAAGATGCAATCGCAGTTCGGTTACACCAGTCAGCTGGCGGAGCAGGGCCAGGGTTACGACCTGCAAAAGATGCAATCGCAGTTCGGTTACACCAGTCAGCTGGCGGAGCAGGGCCAGGGTTACGACCTGCAAAAGATGCAATCGCAGTTCGGTTACACCAGTCAGCTGGCAACTCAAGAGGCAGAGCAAGCACTCTCTAAGCTCTACGCCAGTAGTAATGCCAATGCCTGGGGTGTGATGGCCAATAACGTCACCGACCTTGTGGGCCAGGCGTCCGCGCAAATCCAGAACATACAGATGAACCCGGACATTGAGCAGGCAGACAAAGCGGCTCTTATCCAGCAAGTCCTATCAAACCGCGATACCGATATAGCGTTCCAGGGCGCGCTGTATCAGAACCTGGCCAGCGATCTTTTAAGCACCGGTCTATTCCCCGACAGCACAGGCACAACCAGCGTTAGCAACGCCATCGTGACCGCTTTTCGCCGGGCGGGACAGACCCCGGATTCGGGCACCGTTGAGCAGTGGCGCACCGCGATTGAGTCCGGGCAAGCCACCATGGCGGACCTTGAAGCACAACTTTTACAGCAGACCACCGCGTAAGCAACGGAGACAGTTATGGCTATCAGCTTAGATCAGGCGCTTAACAGCACCGCTCAGGTACTCGACTATGGCGGCGAAGCTATCGCGGACAAAAGTCTATACCAGAGCGCGATAAAATGGGGCACCGATGCGTTTGATTGGGTCGAGAAAAACCCGGAAACCGCGCAAATCATTGCCGGTGTGGTCGGTGGTGCAGGCCAATACTTTGCGAACAAGGAGCTTCAGGAATCCAATGAGCGGTTCCAGATGGATGTTATGGACCGCCGCCGTGACGAACGCCAGATCAAGCCCGGCGAAATTGAGAACTACGGCTCCCACGTCGGCGTGGCCAAAAAAGGTTTGCTGACGAACGGCATGATTGCCGGGGGAGACTATTAAATGGGACGCGCAGACAGCGATAACGCAGGCGGGTCAGGGAATACCGGTGGCGGCGGTGGATCTTCTGGGGGAGGGTCATCATCCAGCGACGGGCGCGGCAATAACACGCCAGGCCGTGATGCTCGCGGCAGCAACACTAACTCGTCCGTAGGCCCGGGTAACAATACGCCGGGGCCGAGGACGGGCAACAACCGTCGCGGCGACCGAATCAGTAACGACACCGGTGGGCGCGGAAGTAATACGCCTGGATCGAACCCGAGGGGTAGCAATAGAAACCCCGCCACGGGGGCTGGCAATAACACGCCCGGCCCTCGCACAAGCGCCAATCGCCGTGGGGACCGCGTAAGCGAAGACGGCAGGGCCAACCCCGGCGGCATGAATGGCGTCTCAGCCATTGAGGGAGGTACCGAGAGTGAAGACGACGGAATGCTCTCAGGCGTGGTTGATAGCTTTAAAAGCGCGCTGGATTCGATGTTTAGTGATGACGACGTAACCACAGCAGACAGCGTAAGAAGCCTACGGGATCTGGACAAGCAGATAACGCAAAGGCAGCTATCCAAGTCAATCTTGGGCGACGAGGACGCCAGCCTTGAAAATGCCATCAACGCAGAGACGGAAGCGGGCGGCTTTGCTCAAATTGCCGCAACCGTAGCAGCTGTTTTTGGCGGACCGGTCGGTTTTGCCGTGGGCGAGGCTGGCAAAGCGCTGAATAAAGCTCGCAATGCGTCGAATGAGATTGGCGACTTGAACACGACCGTCGGCATGAACCTGGATGACAGCTTCAGTTCGTCGATGAAGACTCAGGCGCTTGGCTTGGGAGTAAATAACGTCGTGGGCGCATTGGTCAGTAATACGCTTGGCCCGCTGGGTGCTAAAATTGGAAAATACGGCACTGCGGCCACCGGTATACTTAGCTCGGGTATGGCCGACAAAATGGCCGACGTTTCTATGCGGGATATGCCATCAACAGCATCCAGCACAAACCCCTCAGGGTTAAACCAAAGCGTGACAGGCGGGCGAGGTCAAAACACGCCAAGCGGTGCGCCAAGCAACCCGGCAGGCATAGCCAGCACAACACCCGCGCAAACGACCGGCAAAATGTCCGGCTTTGCAGGCGGTTATGATTACGGCATCGACTCAAGCCGGGGCTTTAACGCTTACGGCAGCTACGCCACCCGTTTCTTTGGATAACAGGAGGCCACCATGGCCGGATTATTACAGCAAGCGCAGCCCCAGCAGGCGCCCCCACAACAACCCCCACAACAGGCACCCCAGCAGCCACAGCAGGAAGGCCAGCAACGAAACCCTATGGCTTCACCTGGCGAGGCTAAGCCGATGGTCAGCGCACTCGTGGAGCGCTTGCTGACGTTCCTGTACGAGAAAGGTGCGGACGCCGTTGCCCAAATATTGGAGCGTGAAGGCAATATTGCGAATCTGATGGGCGAAATACTGGGCATGATTATGGTGACCGTTTACAACGGCATGGCCCAGAAAGGCAAGACCATACCGCCGAACGTGATGGTTCAAGCCGGCATGGAGCTGTCTAAGGCCGTGGGTGAAATGGCGATGGAAATGGGGCGCCTGCCTCGCGAGAACAACGCCGAGGCCATTGAATCGGCCTTTATGTTGGGCCTGGGCAAGTTGGGTAAAAATGCAGATCAGGAGGCAATGTCACCCGAAGAGCGCCAGGCGTACAAACAGATCGTTGAAGCGCTTATGAGTGGGCGTGAAAAAGCCATGAGTGGCGGCCAGCCTCAAGACCAGCCGATGCAAAGCCCGCAGCAAATGGAGCAGCCGCAGAGCCGGCAGCCGTCACAAGGTCTAATGGGAGGTTAATGGCATGCTGGGACTATTGGGCAGTGCAATGGCAGGCGGCGCGCAGGCCGTGAGCCAGGTCAGCGAGGGCCGCATCGAGGAAAAGCGTGCAAAGGCGCTGGAGAAGTTGCGGACAATGAACAACAGGGCAGAGGGGGCCATTCGGTTTGGCCAAGAGCAGACGCTTGCCGAGACGAATTTCAATAACAGCCAGCAGCTTTCCGAGGCGGAATCTCGGCGCCAAGATCGGCGCGATGAGTTGAATCGCATGAGCGCCAAAGGTCTTGCGGATACGAAACTTAGGCGCGAAAAAGAGATTATAGCGCTAAAGCTTGATGAGGGAGGTCCAGGTTTTGGAAAGGTTCAGCCAGGCGACTTTACTCCTGAATCCCTACAAGAGTATGGGCGGACGAAAGATTTTAACGACCTGGTGAGGTATGAGTCGAAAAGAGTGGTCAACATAGGTGGCGTTACGCACATGATGGACCCGGTAAACGGAACCATAACCCCCGGCCAGATTACCGAATCGGGATTTCAAGCCACGGGAAGCCCAATATCTACAGGCCAAAATACAACAACCGTCACAGCTGGCCTTGTTGGTGCGAATGAAGCGCAGATAGCCGGAATGAACGAAGCGGCCAAGCTTGAGTCCCAGCTGGCCACAAAGCCCGCCGTTGAGGCCGCCGTAACGACCGCTAGGGTTACTGCTGAAAACCAAGCCAAGTCAATGAGCCCTGAAGCGCAGAGTGCGGAGCGCAAGAAAATCACAAGCGCCCAAGGTGTAATTGCGCAGATTGACAATCTGACAAATAGCGATGATTACATGAAGGCAATATCAGGCGTTCGCGGAAAATTACCCCCTGTTCCAGGGACGCCAGGTTTTGACGCTGAAGTGGCCTTCAACCAGCTCAAAGACAGCTTGACGCTTGAGAACCTTGACAAAATGTCAGGCGTTCTAACGGATAGGGATATTCAGTTACTGAGCAGCGCGGCCAGTGGTCTAGAGTTTGGAATGTCACGAAAAGCTCTTGAGGCTCGGCTAAGCATAATAAAGTCAGTTCTTGAGGATCAGTCAGCGGCTGCCAAAGGCAAGCTGGAGAGGATGATGGGTGGCAGCGTAAGCACTGGCGGCGCCACTGGAATAATGAACATGTCAGCCGATCAGATCCAGTCCCTTAACCCTGCCGACCTGTCAGATCAAGAGCTAAAGCAGGCCGCCGACAGGTACAACCAGCTAGGGGGTCAATAATGGCTAACCCGTTTGAGCAAGAAGCGCAAAGAAGGGCAAGGGCAAGCACAAACCCGTTTGAATCTGAAATTCAGAGGCGCCAGGAGCAGGCAACGCAAGAGTCTGTGCCAGTGGAAGCCATGGCTACCGATCCTGTAATGCAGAGGTTTGGCACGGCCCAGCAGATCCGTGAGCCACAATCTCGGCAACCGGGGCCTTTAGGTCAGATCGCCCCGTTGCCTCAAAATATGCCAGCAAAAGAGCCAGACCCCACGGAGGGCATGGACGCGCTTGGTGTCGCTATATACGAGTCTAGGGAGGAGATGAAAGAAAAGAAGGCGTCACTCAATCAAAGACAGAATCGGCCGTCGCCAGGATTAGATATGGCCGAAGCTAGAAAGCAGGCGCTGGACGAAGTGGCTTCTGAAGTCGGCCCGCTTGACGCCTTCCTGATTGGAGCCGGAAAAGGGTTTTATGATGTTGGCCGGGGCATTGGTCTGCTAGACTCAGAGTCTGAATCTGACGCTCAGGCGATGGAGGCTCTACGTGAAAAAAGACCGTACACCACCGGAGGGGGAGAAATCCTCGGACAAGCCGCACCGTTCATCCCTGCTGGACTCGCGGTGGGAGCAATACCTGCTATTGGGGGTCGCATTCTTGCTGGCGCTGGACTCGGCGGCGTTGAGGGTGGCGTCCTCGCTTCTGGCACGGACAATAACGTACTGGAAGGGGCCGGCGTGGGTACTGCTATCGGCGGTACTGCTGAGGCTCTTTTCCCTGTCATTGGTCGCCTTGGCCGTGCGCTACATCGCAAAATAACAGGCTCACTGCCAGCCGGGGCAATGATTGATGGCGCAGGCCGACCAATGCCTGAGCTTCAGTCAGCCCTGAATGAAGCTGGCATGACCTTTGAAGACCTTACTGCTGACGCTCAATCGTTAATACGCAATGCCGAGCCCGGCACTAACCCTGCGCAGCTGGCGAGGGCTGCAAGGTTCACCAACGAGGGCATCCCGATAAGCAGGGGTGAGTTAATGCAAGAGGGAGGGTTTGAGCAGCGAGCCATTGAGAACCGCCTGCTCGAGTCTACTAATGATCCGCAGGCTGAGCGGTTCCGGCAATTTAAGCTAAAGCAAAGTGAGTCTATACGTACCGCCCTTGAGCGGTCCGTGGATACCCGACAACTACCAGAAGACACCGGTAACATTATTAAAGATGCCTTGGCTGGCCGGAAAAAGTTACTCCGCACACAAAAAAACGAGCTTTACTCCGAAGCCCTCAAGGCCGCAAAAGAATCTGGCGGTATCCCTATATTTCCCGGCAGCATTCGTGATGCGATGCCAGACGCGGATACGCTGGAAGACCTGGCGATCACCTCGCCTGCTGCAATTGACTCCCTAACAAAACTTGGCACTAAGTACGGACTCATTGATCCGACTGACGAAATGATTGAAGCCGGGTTCGAACCAACCACCATAACTCTTGAAAACTTTGAGCGCTTACGTAAAACGCTGAACGCCATTGAGCGAGGCGACCAGACCGGCGCGGCCAGCGTCGCAATACGTCCCATGATTGAAGCGCTGGATGACGAAGTGATGAACCTTGCCGAGACCGCCACTGGCATGGGTTTGTCTGAGAGGGTGGTGGAACCACTAAAGAAAGCTCGGTCTGTAGTGCGTGACATGAAAACCGAATTCAACCCAAAGGCACTGGCGGGTCAGCTTATTGACGTGAAGCGCAACAGCTCTGAGCCGGTTATCTACGGAAGCAAGGTTTACGATAAGTTGACTAGCAAGGCTCAGCCAGTAGAAAACGTACGTAGCGTTATGGACAGCCTTCGCCGATCTGGAGACCAAGGGGTCCAAGCGATAGCGGATATGCAGACCACCACCATGCTTGACTTGATTAATTCGGGGTTCAGCACGCAGTCAAGACAGGTTGATGGCGTTCAGGTATTCAACCCGATCAAATTTAAAAAGCGACTGCAAGATATTGGCGAGGGCAAACTAAAGACGATATTCCAGAACAACCCAGTAGGACTGGCCAGGCTCAAAAATATTGACCGAATTGCCGGTGATCTTGTATCCCCTGCTGGAACCATACCTAAAGGGTCGGCAAGCGTTATTCTTGACCTTATGAACAGGGTCGGCATTACCGCCATTACCTCTAAGGTGCCAGGTGCCGGTCTATTCGTTGAGCAAATACAGCGTTTAGCGGAGGGGGGCGCGAACAGGCGAGCTGTCACAGATGCAATCAATGCTAGCCCGCAGACCCGCCAGGTTGCCTATCGCCTGGATACGGAGTTTCCTGGTATTGCTGCCGCACTTGGAATCTCAGCTGTTTCCGTAGGGTCTGACCGATCCGATCAAAACGAATCTACTCCAAACCAATAAGCCCGAATTATTCGACTCACTAGGCGGCTTACTTGATGTGGTTCGTAAATCTAACCAGGACGGCGAGCTAAAGCGCCAACAGCTTGACCGCTTGAGGGCCATCAAAAACCAGATCCAGCGCTTGCTGGGTGAAAAGGTGCTTGAAGCTCGGGCGTCATAGTCGCAGTGAGCCCCAAGGAGGTAACGCTCAGGGGCTCATTTACTTCTTGAAAACAGCAACGCCCAGAAAGAAAAGCGCACCGAACATAAGCGCTGGAACACTGACCAGTATTGCCGCCACCATGAGAAAGCCCGGAATCCCCAGGTAACTCACCATCAGCCAGCCAGACAGGCTTTGCCACTCCTTGGGCATTACGGTCATTATTAGGCCCCCAAATAAGGGCAGCATGAACGCCAGGCCAAAAACGGTTTCCATATCCATAGCTCAGTCCCTCGTTAGTGTTTCCATGCCGGCTCGCCCTCCCAAGGCTTCCGCTTTTTACCCTTGCCACGACTGACCATTGCCGGGGCTTCTGTACACACCGCAGTATGAAAGACCCTGGCCCGCTCAACTCGGCCTATTCCGTTTTCGAAAAACGCCCGAATATCATCAATAGTGCTGTCGCGCCAATCGGCTTCGTTTTTAATGTGCTCACTCACTCCGAAAACTTCTTAAAGAATGCGCTATCTCGAAACTCGGCGTCTTTCTTTTCCGCCTCAGCAGCCCGCTTTATTTGCTGCGGCGACATTTCGCCGAAGTTGGTTTTGTGACCGGTGTCAGTCCTGCCTTCCCGTAAGTCGCAAGTTTAACGGCCTTCATCATGCGTGCCACGGTCGCCTCGGCGTCACTCAGAAGCTTATCCTCAATCAACTTACCATTATCACCGGCCGGATCAATCTCAAATATCTGACTGCCATCTTCAGCGAATACACAAATTCGTATCGGGGTTTTGATTATCTGCTCTATCTCTGGAATCAGTCCCTCCATTGAGTGCAGCTCTTCGCCAGGATACATCCCGCCAATACGGCCACAAAATGCGCCACAATGCTGGTGTTCAAAGAGCTCTTGAACGGTAAAGTATTTATTATCGGGGCAGCGCTCAGCCTGAAAATACTCCCTTAATGCCGTAACCGTATCGCCGCAATAAATAAAGTCTGTCATCCAGGTTCCGCGTTCACTCATGCCATTCTCCTTGGGGCAAAATTGGGGCAACTCTCAGGCCTTCCACGTCCGATCCAGTTCACCCACTATAGCGCAAGCCACTACAATTACTCGACTGGCCGTTGCTGTCCTGATGGGTGCGAGGGTTCGAATCCCTCGATCAAACCTGACAGAAAGCTGTATATTATGCCGACTAGCGACCCTTACAAATCAATACCTTGAAGCGCTTAATTGTCGCTCTGATAATATACAACGGTTAGCGCAAATGACTGATAGTGTTAATGAAACAACCCTATCGTTTGCCGGTCTTGAAAACCGCCGAAGGTTAGTAGCCTTCCCGGGGTTCGAATCCCTGACCCACCGCCATTTCAATGACTTACGAGTGTTTAGGGATTTCCGAATAACTCTGTATATTCCCTATAATATACAAATGTATATTATTCTCCTGCCTTCTTGCGATTCCATGCCGTAATTGTGACTGCTTTTTTCGATCTTAAGTAAGCCTCTGTTGTGCGCTTATCGTCGTGTAGAAGGTTCGCAGTCGCATCGCCTCCAGCCTCGTCCACGTCCGTTGCGTGCTTGGCCCTTAAATCGTGCTCGGTAAATCTCTCGACCAACTCTGTCACCTCCAGCGCCCGGGTCATTACTGCTCGCCAGCGATTCTGAAACGCACTATCGCTCATCGGCTTTCCGCTTCTATCGCACACAATCGTCATTCCCTGCCTGTTATTGCAGGCTTTTAGTGCAGTCACCGCCATTTTTAATTCTGGCGTCCAGGGGATGAATCCTTTGCGCCCGGTCTTGCTGCTCTTGAAGCGGATACCTTCATCCCTTAAGGCATTCAGTGGCATGGCCAGCATGTCGCCCTGGCGCAGCCCGGTCATGATCTTCACCTCTACCCAAGCGCGTATGAATGGCGTGGCCACTGACAAGAACTCGTCAATCTCCCAATCTTCCACGTACCTGTCCCGGGCAATGGTCTTGTGTTTCTCGACACCTTTAACCGGGTTTCGATCAACAATACCCCACTGCATGGCCTTTCGAAAGACGTGAGAGAGTAGGGCGATCTCGTGGTTGGCCTGAGTCTTGGACGACTGCCCGCGAATATCCAGATACTGCTGGCAGTGCATTGTAGACAGCTCGGCTGGGTGCATTTCACCAAACACTTCACGCAGCTTTTTCATTTCCTTCTCATTGTCGCGCTGGGTGCGTGGCGCTTTACCCGGGACAACCTCGGCAAAGTATCGATTAAACAGTTTGCTCATGCCAGACTCAGCAGACAGGTTGCCGACCAGTTCGGCGTAATTCTTGAGCGCCTCTTTTTTATCGGCGCCAAGAGTAATCCACGTTTTGCGCCCGGGTACATAATTAAGCAGGTGCGCCGGCGTTTTGAAGCGCCATGCACCATTCTTCCAGTGGACGTAAGTGGGCATATCCCTGTCAGCTTTGCGCGGCTTCGGGCTCATGATGCTTTTCTCAGTGCCTCAAAGTTTGGGGTTGCTTCCGACCCCTTAAGTGTTTCGCCGGATAGCAAGCGCTCAACGTGGGCCCGGGAAACAACCAGCTCGTTAATTCCATTCTCAAAATACCGCACACCCTTTGCCTCTAGTACCTGCTTTTGCTGCTTGCGCCGGCACCGGCCCGTTAGTCTGATGATTTCTTCGTCGCTTAAAAACATATCAATAACCTCAAGCTGCCGATTGAAAGACATTAGGGAAGTTGAGCGAGGCATGCTCTCCGTGCGCCGCCCTTGCCGCTGCATCGTATGCGATGGCCGCTATCTCCGGCGTACCGTGCAGCCCCAGATACGATCTAACGCCATTAGTTGTGATTTCGGCCTTCCACTTGCCCTTGTGACGATAGACGCCTTTATAATCTCGACCTTTATCACACCGTCTATTTAACTGGTTCTGCTGATTGGTGCACGGGCGCAGATTCTGAAGGCGGTTGTCATCACCGAGCCCGTTAATATGGTCAATAACCATACCTTTCGGTATTTTTCCGTATGCTAGGCACCATATAAGTCGGTGCGCTTGGTAAAATTCGCCGCCCATCTTGACCCGGGTGTAGCCATTATGGCTTGTGCCTGAAATTCTCCCGGCAAATCGACCATTCCACTGACTTGATTTATCCGCTCGGGGAAGCCATACAAGCAACCCGCTGCGCGGCAGGTAGTCGAATGTGAGTCGAAGCTCTTCCTGGCTGGGCAGGCTCTTTGCGATAGTCATACATCACCCCCGACAATCACAGCTAAAGGCTCATCACCCTTCTTCATTGGCTCGTCAAAGTTCACGCCCATCATTTCAGGCCACTTGCGCCGCTCGCCTTTTTCAATTTCCCCGCGCTCAATTGCCCGGTCCCATGACAGCCGGTGCCGAATCACCTGATAAAGATCCCAGGCTATCGAATCACCACGCTCGATCTTCGCCGGTACTAACCGCTCTATCATCTGCTGGATCTCACGCAGCGCGTCGTAGTCCTTCGGATGATCGCCGGGTAACTCCCGCAGCGCCATATCCACCTGGCCCATTTGTAGCCGTGCCACAATTTCGCAAGCGCTGCTGATTTCGGCAGCTTGGCGGGCTGTGAGGATTAGCGTGTATTTACTCATCATCACCTCCAGCCTGGCCGGCATCGTTGCGCAGATCAAACACATAGCTCCGGCCGTCGTCAGCAATTTGGATTGCGATTGATGTAGGCCAATGAGGCTTAACCCAATCCACAAAAGCCTCTACCGCATCTGCCTGCTTCCGCAGAATGAATGCTTCGCAGCCTGTATTCAGCAGGGCAGCATCTACATCGTCAATCTCATCCCCGCTTAGCTGACAGCCGTCCGCCAAGCGCTCGTTTACGTTGTCCAGCGCCGAATACAGTTCAGCCACCCGCACCTGCAACCTGCTAATCGCATCAGCCACAGACCTCGGGCCATCTTCGCCAATCGCGGCCATCATGGCCTTTTCCCAGACTTCCTCGCTGTTGGTGCTGGCAGGGCCGCAGCTATTCGGATTTTCCGAACAACTGGAAAGCGCCTGGCGGCTGGCTTGCCATCCACGCCATGCAGCGTTTACCCACAGCTTTGCGTAATAGTCAGGGGAAGAATAATCCCTCTCTAGGGTCAACTCATTAAACCCTCGGCTGGTTTTTTTTGCCTCTTCCTTTGCCCACTTTTCAAATACTTCTCTATCACTCATCACATTATCCATGACCGTAATACCCCATGCTCTGGCCGGGATTAATCGCCGGCATTGTCACAAAAGCCCGCACAAAGTCCGGCGTCTCCGGTTTGCTATCCCGCACCGGCCCGCGACCTGGCACCTCTTTTTTGGTCAGATAATCCATTCGCGCTTGGAACTTAATCGGGCAGACGCCCAATTCGTCAGAAATCACCTTCACCGAATGCTCGGCCCGAATGCTCCGCTGCCGATCCCGTTCTGATATGTCGGCCCATAATGCCGTCAGGGCGTCGTGTGATATGTCCTGATAGGCCGCAGACCCGAATGCGTGAGCCAAGCCCTTGCCGGCAATGCGACGTATTGAGCGAGTGCTGATGTCGTGCTTTATCGACAAGAAATCCGGCGTCAGCTTGCGGGCCCTGCGGCCCGCCTTCAGTCCGACTTGGTACAGGCGCAGTGCTTCAACTTCTTGCGCCGGGGTGAGTAGTGGCTTGGTCATGGTTAGCAACCTATCAAAATGGGATGTCGTCTGAAAAATCATCAACCGGCTCAGGCTGCTGATTCTGGGGCTGCTGCGGTTGATTAGCGGCCCGCTGCTGCTGTGGTTGCTGCCGTGGCGCTTGCTGATTCTGTGCAGGCTGCTGACCGTCCGGCTTGCCGTCCAGCATTTGCATCTGGCCATTTATATCCAGAACAACCTCAGTCGTATAAACGTCCTGACCTTCTTTGTTCGTCCACTTCCGAGTCTGCAATTTTCCCTCGACGTAGATTTTCGAGCCTTTTTTAAGGTACTGGCCGCAGATCTCGGCCAACTTTCCGAAAACTACAACCTTGTGCCATTCAGTTT